>Ga0209415_10012075_pt1 | contig 14449 bp, 7 predicted proteins | sample PeaSoiSIISIP2007_FD_187696 | JGI IMG/M metagenome (GOLD analysis project Ga0209415, IMG submission 187696) | Peat soil microbial communities from Weissenstadt, Germany - SII-SIP-2007 (SPAdes) (version 2) | ecosystem: Environmental > Terrestrial > Soil > Wetlands > Peat | place: Germany...
TCGATCCCATGGAAGCGCTGCGGTGCGAGTGAGTACGAAAATTTACGAAACGAGGATCGCGTGATCCAACTAAGAAATGTCGAACGCAGCTACAAAAATGGCGCCGGACAGACTTGGGTGCTGCGACGCATCAACCTGCAAATCAAGCAGGGCGAATTCATCACTATCATGGGGCCGTCAGGGGCGGGGAAATCGTCGCTGCTCAACGTTCTGGCCATGCTCGACGATGGCTGGCAGGGCGAGTTCCGGTTTGGCGAGGAAGCGGTTCATGCCATGAAGCGGAAGGAGCGCGCGAAACTTGCCAAGCGCAACATCGGCGTGGTCTTCCAAAGTTACCACCTGCTCGACGATCTCACGGTAATGGAAAACATCGACCTGCCGCTTTCCTACAAAGACATCCCGCGCAGCCAGCGGCAGAGCCTTGTGGCCGACACACTCGATCGTTTTCAGATCGTCGCAAAAAAGGATTTATTCCCGAGCCAGCTTTCCGGCGGACAGCAGCAACTTGTGGGTGTGGCCCGCGCGATCATTCACAGGCCTGCATTGTTGCTCGCCGACGAGCCGACCGGCAATCTGCATTCCAGCCAAGCCAAGAAGATCATGGAACTCTTCCGGGAATTGAATCAACAGGGAACAACAATCGTGCAAGTCACGCACTCTGAAACGAACGCTGCTTATGGAACCCGCACCATCGAGTTGCATGACGGTTGGCTGGTCGGCGATACGGCAAATCGGGCGGCGGAGCCAAGTGACGCGGCGGTGAATCAATGAGGGCCGGTCTCCGTGAACGGTACTTTAGCATCTCGCTGATGGCAGCATTGCTGTTGCCTACGGCGGCTGTGGCTCAAGCGCAAGTGCGACCTCCGGTCACATTGGAGATGCCCCAATCGCACAATCCACTCAGTCCGTACCGGGGCGAGGATGTGGCGGAGCCGGCGCTTGCGAATTCTCCGCGTCTCGATCGACTGATTCGTGACGGCAAACTCTATCTGTCGCTGAAAGATGCCATTGACCTCGCGCTGGAGAACAATCTGGATCTGGCCATTGCGCGCTACAACTCGCCGATTGCCGATACGGATTTGCTCCGCACTAAGGCGGGCGGAATTTTTCGTGGCGTCAACACGGGCGTAGTGCAAGGAACTCCCGGAGGAGGAATCGGAGGATTTGGTGCGGGCGCGCCAGGAGCGGGCGCGGGTGGCACGACGAGTGGAGCGGGCGGCGCCGGCGCGGGAGCGTCAGGGCTGGTGCAATCCACCTTAGGCGCTGGGACCCCCGTGGCATCGTACGATCCCTCCGTAAGTGTGAGCATGGGGACAGAGCACCTGACGATGCCGCTTTCGAGTACGCAAATCTACGGCGTCCCTTCCGTGCAACTCAATACGACGCAAGTGAACGCTCTCTATACGCAAGCCTTTTCCAGCGGGACTTCAGTTTCTTTTGAGTTTAATAACAATCGCCAGACGACCAATAGTCCCGACATCTTCCTGTCGCCGTCCTTGAGTAGTTACTACCGCTTTACTTTCCAACAGCAGCTGCTTGCGGGATTTGGTTTCGGTGCGAACCTGCGCTACTTGCGAATCGCGAAAAACAACAAGAAGATCTCTGACATAGCATTCAAGGACCAGGTGATTGCCACAGTCACGCAGATCGAGAACATTTATTGGGACTTGGTCGGCGCCTACGAGCAGGCGCGCGTGAATGAGCAGTCCCTTGCATTTGCGAATCAGACTCTGGAAAACGCCAGGAAGCAATTGCAGCTGGAAAGCATTCCGGAGATGGATGTGATGAAGGCCGAAGCGGAAGTGTCCAAACGCGACCAGGATTTGACGGTTGCCCGCACCAATCTGCAACTTCAGGAATCGCTGATGAAGAATGCGCTCACCAAGAGTTTGGATGATCCCACCCTGGAAGAGATGCCCGTTGAGCCGACCGACCGCACGCAGAGCGTGAATACGGAAGCCGACAGGAGCGAGCCAATTCTCGAGCTGATTGCGGAAGCACTGCAGAATCGTCCGGAGCTCCTCGAGACCGACGTTGACCTGGCCAATCGGCAAATCAGCCGCAGGGCCGCGCGGAACGCACTCCTGCCAACGCTTTCGCTGGTAGGCTTCTACGGCGGCAGCGGTCTCGCAGGATTGGTGCCCCCCGGGAACTCCGCCATCTCCAGTGTCCCTACCAACCTCCCGGGCGCTTGGGAAGGGGCTTTCAACAATTCATCGCCCGACTATTTTGTCGGACTCAACTTGAACATTCCATTTCGCAACCGCGTCGCCAAGGCCGACCAATACCGTTCCGAGTTGGAGTACCGGCAAGCCAGCCTGCGCAAGGAGCAATTGAAAAAGCAGATTCGGATCGAAGTACGCAACGCACAGTATGCGCTGGAACAATCTCGTGCCAGAGTGGAATCAGCCCGCAAAGCCAGGGATCTGGCAGAACGTACGTTCGAGATCACGAAGAAAGAACAGGAACTGGGAGCGGGATCGAGCTACCAGACCATGACAGCGCAGCGCGATCTAGCGGTGGCTGAACTCGACTTGGTTACAGCCATGACGACCTCCCAGAAGGCAAGAGTCGAACTTGATCGCGCTACAGGGGCTACTTTGGAACATAATGGAGTGCTCATTCAGGATGCGGTCAGCGGGTCGGTTGCCGCCTCCTCTCCATAACGCATGCCACCCTCTGCCAAGTCGCAAGAACTCCGTTCCCGGGCGCCTTCCCATCCACACGAGGACCGCGCGCCGCGGATTCTAGCGGCAGACGATCAGCCGCACATCCTTGAAGCTCTCCAACTGCTGCTTCATCCCCAGGGTTATCAAGTGGAGAGGGCCAAGTCTCCCGTCGAGGTCAGGGAGGCGTTGGCAACGGATTCTTACGAGGCGCTGCTCATCGATCTCAACTACACGCGCGACACTACTTCGGGTCAGGAAGGATTGGATCTTCTGTCGGAAATTGTCGCGCTCGATAGCACCCTTCCGGTGATTGTCATGACCGCATGGGGCAACGTCGAGCTGGCGGTGGAAGCCATGCGCCGCGGAGCGCGAGACTTCGTCCAAAAGCCCTGGGAGAACGAGCGCCTGCTTGCGATTCTGCGGACACAAGTCGAATTGCATCGCGCCCTACAACGCGCCGAACGGTTAGCGGCGGAGAATCGACTACTGCAAGTTCAAGGCCGTCCGGAGTTCATCGCCGCGGCGCCGTCCATGCAACCTGTGTTGGACGCGATTGCGCGGGTCGGCCCTTCCGACGCAAACGTCCTTATTACCGGTGAACACGGCAGTGGCAAAGAGGTAGTAGCGCAAACGCTCCACGCTCTTTCTTTGCGCGCTTCCAGGTCGATGGTTGCGGTCAATACGGGCGCATTGGCGGAGGGACTATTTGAAAGCGAACTCTTCGGCCACGTAAGGGGCGCCTTTACCGATGCACGCGCCGATCGTATTGGGCGCTTCGAACTGGCCGATGGAGGCACAATCTTTCTGGACGAAATCGGAAATGTGCCCATCCGGCAACAAGCGAAATTGTTGCGTGTTCTCGAATCCGGCGAAATCGAGAGGCTGGGATCCTCGCGCCCGCGAAAAATCGACGTGCGGCTGATCTCGGCCACCAATATCGATCTTAAGGCTGCATGCTCGTCGGGCGAGTTCCGGGAAGACCTCCTGTTTCGGCTTAACACCGTGGAGATTCATGTGCCGCCGCTTCGAGAACGGCACGAAGATATCCCGACGCTCGCAGTCCATTTTTTGCGGCGCTATGCGTCCCGCTATCGTCGCGAGATCGAAGGGTTCGACACTTCCGCCCTGCAAGTCATGGCGCAATATTCGTGGCCCGGCAACGTTCGAGAACTCGAACACACACTGGAACGTGCGGTCCTGATGTGCCGCGGACCAGAGATTCAACCCGCCGACCTGGGTCTCAACCTGCAACGGCCGCAAGCCCAAAACCTCGAAGAGCTCAGCCTCGAAGGGGTGGAGGCGCTTCTAATCCGAAAGGCGCTGCATCGATATCAGGGGAACATAAGCCAAGCCGCCGAAGCCTTGGGGCTGAGCCGGGGCGCGCTCTATCGGCGCATGGAGAAGTATGGCCTCTAGTCCGCAGACGAGCGGCCAGGCCAAAACGCGGAAAAATCCTCGCAAGCGCGTTCGCCTCCATTACGAGCATCGCATCAGACTCTACTCACTTTTCGTCGCCTTACCCGGAATTGTCGTCAGCGGCATTCTGATCTGGCGACAGGCTTGGTCCACAGAGTCGAAGTTGGCGCTCGTGCTCGTGGAGTTATTCGTGTGGTGGCTGCTGGTCCTGGTATTACACGAGCAAATTATTCACCCTTTGCAGACACTGGCGAACGTAGTTGCGGCCTTACGCGAAGAAGACTATTCCTTCCGAGCCCGAGGAGCCACTGCCGGCGACGCGTTGGGGGAGCTTTCGTTGGAAGTCAATGCCTTGGCCGATCTGCTCACGGACCAGCGAATCCACGCCATCGAAGCAACTGCCCTGCTGCGACGTGTCGTGGAAGAAATCGATGCTCCGTTGTTTGCATTTGATCCAGAGCGGGTGCTTCGACTCGTGAATCCCGCGGGCGAAAAACTCCTGCAGCAAGCTGCGGTTCGCCTCCTCGGACGTACGGCCGAAGAAATCGGACTGGCCGATTGCCTCAGTGGAACGAGCGAGATACTGGTGGCCTTGCCCTCCAGCAGTTCGACCGCCCGCTGGTTGGCGCGGCAAAGCAAGTTTCGGGAAAAAGGCGTGCCGCACACACTGGTTGTCTTGTCGGACGTTAGCCGGGCGTTGAGGGAAGAGGAGCGCAGCGCGTGGCAACGCTTGATCCGTGTCCTTGGGCACGAACTCAATAACTCGCTGGCTCCAATCAAGTCGATCGCGGGAAGCCTACGCAGCCGCTTAGCGGAGACTGAACTCAACCCCGACCACCGTCGAGACTTTGAACGGGGGCTGACCATCATCGAAGCGCGCACCGCGTCGCTCAATCGGTTTCTCCAAGCTTATCGGCAACTGGCGCAGATGCCACCTCCTTTTACCAAGAAAGTCGCACTGCTGCCGATCGTAGAGCGGGTTGCTTTTCTCGAGACCCGACTAGGGGTAGCGATTTCCCGTGGTCCGGATGTGGCGTTGAAGGTGGATCCCGACCAGATCGAACAGATGCTGATTAATCTCGTGCGTAACGCGGTTGATGCTGCGCTTGATCCGAGCTTGGGCGACGGCCGTTCCAGCACCTCCGTGAACGTCGAGGAGCGTCGGGAGCCGCAGGTGACATTGCACTGGGTGCTCGAAGACCAGGCGGTTGCCTTAACGATTGACGACAACGGACCCGGCCTGCTGAACCCCAGCAACGCGTTCATCCCGTTCTACACGACCAAGCCAGCGGGGAGCGGCATAGGTTTGGCGCTCTCTCGTCAGATCGCCGAAGCGCATGGAGGCTCCATTGAACTTTCCAACCTCGAGGGAAAGAAAGGTTGCCGTGTGCGCGTCAGGCTGCCTTGTAGTTAAGACAACATTGTACGGTGATGATCAAGCCGCTGCCACTCGCCGATCCAGCGCATCGAGCCGCGGTTTTTCTGAGCAGGTTAGCAGGTGGCGCGATCGCCAGCGTCTTTGTTCGTTCACGGACACCCTCCGGTGAAAGCGGACGCACGCTTCGGTTCCCACACAGTTGGGAGATTCCGCAAGCCGCTTTGTTCTCATAAAGTTGCGTTCACGACACTTTGGCTCTCGAATTGCGTTTCTTTCCCTGTAGCCACAACGTCACCTAGAGGCCGACCATGACGACCCTGCAGCAGGATCTGCGATTCGCCGTACGTCAGTTGCGCAAGTCTCCGGGATTCACAATCGTCGTCGTTTTGACGTTGGCATTGGCAATCGGCGCCAATGCCGTGGTGTTTGCTGTGATGAATGCATTGATACTGAACCCGCAGAATGTACCCCAGGCGAAGAGCCTCTACTCCATCGAGCGCGGAACCGATGGGTCCTCATGGCAGTCGTACCCCGACTATCTCGACCTGCGTGAGCGCAACCGCAGCTTTGACGGTCTGGCAGCTTTTAACCCCGTTGCGGTAGGGCTGGATAGGGGCGAAAACCCAGCAAAGGTCTGGGGCTATGAAGCGAGCGGGAACTACTTCGACGTGCTGAGGATTCAGCCGTATCTTGGCCGCTTCTTCCACGGCTCCGATGAACATGGCCCGAACAGCGCTCCATACATCGTGCTCACCTACTCTTATTGGCACAGCAGTTTTCAGGACGATCGTGGCGTGGTAGGCCGTGTTGTAAGACTGAACAAGCATCCATTTACCATCCTCGGTGTAGCGCCACCTGAGTTCCAGGGGACCTTGTTGTTCTACTCTCCCGATTTCTGGGCGCCAATGGCTAACCAGGAGCAGGTGGAGGGAGCGAGCATCCTGAACGAGCGCGGAAAGCGCGGCATTTTGATGGTGTTGGGACATGTGAAGGCGGGGGTCACTCCGGCACAGGCTGTCGCCGATCTGAACGCCGTTGGCTCCTATCTGGAGAAGAACTACCCCAAAGAAGACGGCAAAATGACGTTCACATTGGCGCGTCCAGGTCTTCTCGGCAGTGTTTTTAATCGTCCTGCGCGAGCTTTCCTTGCGGGATTGATGATGCTTGCGGGATTGATTCTGCTGGCCGCATGCGCCAACCTGGGCAGCCTGTTTGCCGCACGCGCCGCCGACCGTTCCCGGGAAGTTGCCCTGCGGCTGGCGCTTGGATCGAGCCGCGGACGCATTCTGCGGCAGATCTTGACCGAAGCCGTGCTGATTTCGCTCGCCGGAGGCGCTGCCGGACTCCTGGGCAGCGTAGTGCTGCTGCGCGAGTTTAGCGCGTGGCGGCCAGTTCCCCAGTTTCCCTCTATCCATGTGCCTGTGAATCCGGACGTAAATGTCTATGCAGTCGCTTTGGTGTTGGCGGTGGTTAGCGGGATTCTCTTCAGCCTTGTACCCGTGCGCGAGGTGCTCAGGACCAATCCATATACGGTCGTCAAGTCGGGTTCAACGGGACGGGTCGGGAGGCGGATTACCGCCCGAGATCTGTTGCTAGGCTTGCAAATCGCGATCTGCGCATTGCTGGTCACCTCTTCGTTGGTCGGCGTGCGTGGACTGGAGCGCTCGCTGCACGGCAATTTCGGCTTTGAACCGCGGAACGCCATGTTGGTAAATACCGTTCTGAGCATGGCCGGTTACAGCGGCGACGGCGTGCCCATAATGCAAAGGCGCATGATCGGCGCTCTGGAGAGAGTTCCTGGCGTAGAGTCCGTGGGATTGGTGAATTACCCGCCATTGACTGCGGCCTTGGATTCCTCGAATGTCTTTACCGACAAAACCACGGATCTGAGCCCATCCAATGCCGCCGCTTCAGCCATCCATTACAGAATATCTCCCGAATACTTCCATGCGGCCGGCACAGCTTTGTTGGCGGGCAGGGCTCTCTCATGGCATGACGACATAAACGCCCCGCGCGTAGGGGTAGTGAATCGGGAGTTTGCGCGCAAAATCTTCGGTTCCGTGACAAGCGCGATGGGCAGCTACTACAAGATGTGGGATGGAACGCGCGTACAGGTCGTGGGTATCGTCGAAGACGGAAAATACCTGAACCTGGCCGAAGATCCGAGGCCGGCGATGTTTCTCCCATTTCTGCAGTCTCCCTCCAACTGGACAACGCTGGTGGTGCGTTCCGACCGGGATCCGCTGCAACTGGCGGCGGCCATCAGGAGTACCCTGCGGGATCTAGATGCCGGCCTGCCTTTTGATACCCAAACATGGACCAAGGAAATGGACGCGGCTTTGTTTGCCTCGCACGTCGCCACGGTTTCACTTGGCGTGCTGGGCGTGATGGGCGCGATGCTGGCTGTCACCGGAATCTTCGGGATGGCTGCGTACTCGGTCAGCAAGCGGCTGCGGGAGTTGGGAATCCGCGTCGCTCTCGGCGCACAGCGCAAAGAAGTGTTAAAAGCAGCGTTGGGACGGCCATTGAGATTGCTGGCTTTTGGTTCCGCAGCAGGATTGCTCTTGGGAATTCTGGCGAGCCGGGTGCTGGCTTCTATCGTGTATCAGGCAACTCCCCGCGATCCGTTGGTATTGGCCGGTGTTGTCCTGGCGATGTCCTTGCTGGGGCTGTTGGCTACGTGGATTCCGGCGCGACGCGCACTGTCGGTTGTTCCCTCGATCCTACTGCGCGAGGAGTGAATCAACTTTCTGGAAAGATTTTCCAGCTTTCACTCACTCTTGCGCTCAAGGGCGCCGCAGAATTGCAGCGCCGATGGATGCAACAAAAAGGCCGGACGCCGAGACCAACCAGGGTAACAGGCTGACGGCCTCGTTGACAGCTGAGATGCCGTTTTTCCCGCGAAGAGCAGCCACCCAGGCTTGCATCTCTTGTTGTTTTGCACCGGGACGACCACTTGGACGTCGACGTAGCAGCGGAATTCAAGCGCCAGGTTATGGGACAGCTTTTGGCGGGCGTCCGCGTGGTGCTCCTGGAAATCAGCCAGGTCACTTTTATAGATAGCACAGGGCTCGGCGCACTGGTGGCGATCCGAAAACGGCTAGGCGACGGTGGTGTTCTGGGTATATGCGGCTCACAGCCCGTGATGCTCGAATTGTTCCAACTGACGCGGTTGGACAAGATTTTCCAGTTTTTCCCGGACATCGAGAGTGCGTTGCACCATTTTGTAGCGGAGCCAGCGCGACGGTGAGGGGAAGAGTGCGGGCAGGCGTCCTGTAGCCACTCGCGCTACACGGTCTCCTTGTGACGAAATCGCCTCATCATTCCCAGTTCACCTCCGGCATCACAACTTGGCGAAACAACGACTTAAATCTATGCAGAATCACGCTGGGGATGTAGTCTTTGAGACACATTGTCTATCAGCCGACACAATCCAAGCGGGTGGCAGTGCGCTGAAAACGAAGCATTTTCTTGTGAAATCGCAGTGGCGTCTTTCCTGCAAGGTACTCGTCCGAATCCACTCGGATTATAGTTGTGGGTTCTCGAAGAGGGACCATGGGTCGAAGTCGGCATCTGCCATTCTGGGCGATCATCGGGGCGGCCCTCGCTGCGATTGTCCTAGCGGGCGTTTTTGTCGCATGGCGGGCAACGCGAGCTTTGCATCAGTCCGCACAAGAAGTACGCTCCCAGCAAGAGATTCGCTTTCTGGTGCGGCCCTTCCTGCCTGCGAGTAACGTGAATTTTGAGGTCGTCAGCGCGCCCGACGTTTTCCTACAGGCAGCGCGCTTTCAGAATCATCTTTATATAGCGGGGCCTTCCGGCCTATCCGAATACGATCTTGGCGGCACCCTCCTGCGGCAATTTGTGGCTGGAAGAGAATTGCCGTCTTCCCCGCTGGTCGCCCTGGCAGTGGGGATTTTAGGAGATTCTGCTGAGCCGCAACTCGTGATGGCTACAGCGAGCGAGGGAATCCTGCTCTTCGACGGAAAAAGCTTCCGTCAGATCTATCCGGCCGATGCCGAAGTGCGAGCGGTTACCGCTATCCTGCCTGTTGCTGCAGGACATCTTCTGATCGGCACAAAGAAGCACGGCGTACTTCTCTACGACGGGAAACAGATTCGCGAGCTGCATCCAACCCTGAACAATCTCTACGTCCAGGCGCTCGCCGGGAATGAAGTGGACTTATGGATTGGCACGCTGAACCAAGGCGTTTCGCACTGGCATGCCGGCACGAGTGAATCATTTGGCGAAGAGCAAGGATTGCCCGATCCGCAAGTGCAGGCTATCGCCCTCGCGGGTGACAAAAGCTACGTCGGGACACCATTGGGTGTGGCCGAGTTCGAGCGGGGGCGATTCTCGCGTGTGTTGGGCCAAGGATTGCTGGTCACCTCGCTCTTCGTGAGCGGCGAGGAGTTGCTCGTCGGCACGGAAGATCAAGGCGTCGTGCGTGTTCCCCTGACCAAACGGCGGCCGGGCTTCAATGGTCAGGGCTCCACGGAACTCGCGGAAGTACAGCAGTTCGTCGAGGCAGATAGTGGCGTTTATGTCCTGACGCGGAATAGCGTGTACGAACTCCCGGAGCATGGATTTGGCTGGAAAGAGGTCCTGAAACCCCGCCCCGCCGTTCTGAGCGATCGAAATATTTCCGCGCTCGCAGCAGACATGAACGGGCAACTGTGGGTGGGCTATTTTAATCGCGGGCTCGATCTCCTGCCGGGCGATTCCAGGCGTGCCTTGCACGTGGAGAACGAACACGTCTTCTGCGTGAACAGGATTTGGCCGGATGCAAAATCGGGGACGGTTGCGGTGGCCACGGCGAACGGCCTGGTGCGCATGGGAGCCTCCGGGAGCCAGGAGCAGGTTTTGACGCGTGCTGACGGGCTCATCGCGGACCACGTCACGGACGTCGTGCCCTATGGGGAAGGCTTGGCGATAGCAACCCCAGCGGGCCTGACCTTCCTCGACGCCAATGGCGCGCGCAGCATGTATGCGTTTCATGGACTAGTAAACAACCATGTGTATGCTTTAGGAGTTTCGGGTGACGACCTGCTGGTGGGAACGCTGGGGGGGCTCTCCGTAATCGGGAGAGGAGCAGTGCGCGTGAATTACACGGCGGGCGCGTCCGGACTCAAGCAGAACTGGATCACCGCGGTTGTTCCCGTGGGCGATGAATGGATGGTGGGGACGTACGGTAGCGGGATCATGGGGTTGGACCGCGCAGGGCACTTTCGGTCATTCGAAAAGGCCACGGCTGAGATGGAGATCAACCCCAACGCCATGCTGGTGACACCCCAGCACGTGTTTGCCGGGACGCTGGGAAACGGCCTGTACGTCTACGACCGGGAAAAGATGCGCTGGGCGGTCATGAATGAAGGTTTGCCCTCGCAGAACGTAACCGCGCTGGCCCAGAGCAAAGGGTACATTTACGTTGGAACGGACAACGGTTTGGTACGAATCCAGGAACAGAAACTACAACCATGAGAAAAGCACTCACCACGATGTTTCTATTGTTGGTCGCGCCTCTCGCGCTGTTCGCGGACGGCGGCGTATTGATTCCGCGGGACAAAGCGCAACCCGATCCCGCAATTCTTTCTTTGGAAGAGATGGAGATTACCGTCCAGATTGATAACGGCGATGCGCGCGTGTTCGTGCGCCAGGTGTTTGCCAATCACACCAACCGCATTGAAGAGGGCAACTACGTTTTCGCCCTGCCTTCGCGGGCCACCGTTTCCGACTTCGCCGTTTGGGATGGCCCCACGCGAATTCCCGCGGTGATTCTGGAGCGCAAGCGCGCGGAAGAGATCTACAACCAGTTGAAGCAGCAGTCTATCGATCCGGGGTTGCTGCAGATGGGGGAGCGCGGCGAGGAAGAAGCCAAGCAGAGCGCCATCTTCAGCGCGCGCATCGTGCCCATTCCGGCTTATGGCACAAAGCGGCTGGAATTCGAGTATCACGAATCCATCCCGGTCGAAAACCTCAAATCGTATTTCGCGATTCCCTTGCGGCCCGACGCCTACCAGGCGCAGGCTGCGCGGTATTTCCGGCTTAGTTTTGAGTTGCGCTCCGCCCACGCGGTAACCCAATTCCAAGCTCCCGCGAAAGCCTATCCCCTGAAATTTGACGAAGAGACGCCGCACCTCATCAGAGGCCACTTTGAAGGGCAAAACGTCAACCTGACGGAAGATTTTGTCGCCACGTTCGATCTGGATCGAGCAGGTAGCGACATGCTGCAGGTGATTACGCACAGGAATCCCGTCAGCGGCCAGCCTTCCCCGACGGAGACGGCTCCCATCCGCAGCACCAACGAACCCGGCTTTTTTGCCGCCGAAGCGCTGTTGGGCACCGGGCAGAGCACGAGCACAGCAGGCGCAAGCACCGCGGCAGGGCCCGGCTCCGCGAAAACGCTGATCATCCTGATGGACACCTCCCTTTCCATGCAATGGGAAAAGCTGGAGCGCAGCTATCAAGCCCTGGAAACGCTGCTGCGAACCCTAAAGCCCGAAGACAAATTCAACCTGATTCTCTTTAACAGTCAGACGCAAAGCTTCCAGGCTGCTCCCGTCCAGGCGGACACTGGGGCAATTCAGCGCGCGCTTGATTTTGTGCGCGCCAGCAGGCTGCGCGGAGGCACGGACTTGCAGCGCGCCTTGCAGGAAGGATTGGGGCAATGCTCGGGCGCCGGCGCCAACCGCTATCTGGTGCTGCTGAGCGATGGTGGGGCCACCCGCGGCACCATTCAGAATGGCAAGCTGGCTGGCTGGTATGAAACCGCCTGGAAGCGGCTCCCCGAAGCCAACCGCCCGAAGACCTACATATTCGGCGTGGGTGACGATGCCAATCTGCCCTTGCTGAAGATGTTGGCGCGCGAGGACGGAGTCCTGGAACGCGTGCTCTCGACGGAGCCGATGGACTTCAAGCTCACTTCGTTCCTCTCCAAGATCGGCCGCAGCCCCGTCGGCCAGTTGCAGCTCAGCGTATCGCCGGATACCGCGGCGGATTCTGTGTACGCTCTGCAGGATTCCGCATTCTCCGGTTCCATGGCCGTGTGGGTTGGGCGTTACCGCAAAGCGCAGCAAGACACGGGGTTCAGCGTCCACGGAGTGCGCGATGGCGCGCCGCTGGCTATCTCCGCAAAAGCCAATCTTCCCGGCGAATCCCTGGATCACCCCCAGCTTCCACGCCTGTGGGCGCGGGCCCGTGTGGACGCATTGCTGGAGAAAATCCAGCGCGAAGGCGAAGACCAGGCGACGATTGACGAGATCATTCGCCTGGCACGGCAGTACAAATTTGTAACGCCCTATACTTCATTTCTCGCTGTGCCTCGCGCGTTGCTCAGGCCCAGGGTGATCCGCCCGGGAGATCCGGTTCTCCGCGTAAAGACGGATGAATCCATCGTTTCGGTTGTTGCACTGTTCCCGTTTGGGCTAGTGCAGAAGCTTCGCTACCTTTCGAATGAAGACACCTGGCAAACGCGCTTCTTTGCGCCCAAGGATATGCAGGACGGCACTTACAGCGTGCGCCTCGTTCTGCGGGACCGCGCCGGGCACACCTATCGCGAAGCAAAGACATTTGTGATTGCCAGCAAAACGCCGGTCGTGCAGATCAGGCTGGAGCAGAAGCGTTGGCGGCGTGGACAAGTGTTGGACTTGAAAGTGGCCGCCTCGCAGAGCACGCGGAGTCTGGTTGCTCGTCTGGAGGGAGCGGCTTCCGTCGGGCTGAAGTGGGATGCCAAGGCCGGCGTGAACACGGGGCAATTGTTCATTCCGGAACAGATGCTGCCGGGAACCTACCGGCTCACAGTCACTGCAGAAGACATTGCGCACAACATGGGGTCGCAGGGGGTGGCCATTGAGATCGTTCCGTAATTCCTCACCCAAGCTAAGAGCCTGTTTTGGAGGAGCCCTTCTGGCGCTGGTGGCTGCGGGATTTGTGGTGACCGCCAGTGGAGCGCTGCCGTCCTGGATTCGCAACGTAGAAGCAGGAACAGCAATCGAGCGGGCATTTTTCCGCATGATGCCACTGCCCTATGGCAATGTGCTGTTCCGCAGACCTCCCGCGGAAACGCGGCCGGCACTTGGGGAACTCATTCAGCAGAAACCTGCGAACGCCGAACTTTACTGCTTGCGGGCCTTGGAAGATGAACAGCAGTTGGATTTCACCGCGGCGGAAACGGACTGGAAGTTGTATCTGGAAAAGTCAGCCAACAAGACGGCCGCGCAACTTGCACTGGCGGATTTTTATCAGCGCCGGTTGCGGCCCCAGGATGAAATTGCGGTTCTCTCGATCGTTGCCAGTTCGCCGCCAGATTCATCCGAGGGTTTTGTCCCCGCGGCAGAGCAGCAGTCATGGCGCGCATTCGAACGCATATTCAGCATTATTCAGGCGCAAGGCTTGCCAAAAGAGGTCTCGATCGCGAAGTATCGCGCCTGGATTGCGCGCTACCCGCAAGAGGCGCAACTCTACTCGCGTTTTCTGGAATACCTGATCAGCCAAAAAGAGTACAGCGCCGCGAATCAATTGATCGCCGGTTACCAGAAGCAGTTTCCGGGCGACGAAATCTTCCAGGTGAAGGCCAAAGCGCTGGTGGAATACCGCCAGGGCTCCATTCGGCAAGGTCTGGCCGTGTACGAAAAGAGCTTTCAGCCGCTCTGGGACCCGGAGCTGGTGAAGAGCTATTTTGATCTTCTCGCGCAGACCCAGAATCTTCGTAAGTTTCTGGATGAATCTCGCGCCGCGCTCAATGCGAACCCCGAAGACCTCAGGGCGGCCGCGCGCGTCTTTTACTACTACCAACAGCAAGGAAAACTGGACACCGCGCAGCAAGCCATCACCAATTTGCGATTGCACAAAGAAGCGTCGAAATCGGCTTGGACGCCCCAGGAACTCTATATCTGTGGCCGGCTGCTGGAAGACATTCATTCTTATCCGGAGGCGGCGCGCTATTACTTTGCCCTCTACAACAGCAAAGAAGCGACCGATTCGCAGG
>Ga0209415_10012076_pt1 | contig 14448 bp, 15 predicted proteins | sample PeaSoiSIISIP2007_FD_187696 | JGI IMG/M metagenome (GOLD analysis project Ga0209415, IMG submission 187696) | Peat soil microbial communities from Weissenstadt, Germany - SII-SIP-2007 (SPAdes) (version 2) | ecosystem: Environmental > Terrestrial > Soil > Wetlands > Peat | place: Germany...
CTGGAATTTCACCGCGTTCGCCTCAGGGTCCTGTCGGAAGTCGGCATTGCCTTCATTATGCGCGAGATCTTCGTCGGTCTATACGACCACCAAATGGAATGGCCGGAGATTCTGGCGCTTGCAGCCTTGCTGGCCGTGCTGGTGACGGCACGCATTGCCGCCGTCCAGTTCCAGCCTCCGCGCGACACGCTCGAATAGTTTGCGCAGATATGCCTTCGCGATCCACCGGGCGCATACTACAGGCTCGCTGAAGCTGAAGGAGACATCACATGAGCAAGTACTGGGACGCCATTGTGTGGATAGATCGCAGCGAGGCCAAGGTCTTCCACGTAAGCGCAACCGACGATAGCAAGATCGTCGTCAATTCGCATGCCTCCACTCAGCGCCTGCATCACCAGGCGAGTGGCGAGGGCGGGAAGGAGGCCGTGGACGTCGAGTTCTTTCACCGCATCTGTGGAGCGCTCAACCACACAGGGGGCACCCTGATCACCGGCCCCGGAAATGCCAAGTTCGAATTGAAGCACTATCTGGACAAGCACCGTCCGGACCTCGCTCAACGCGTCTACGGCGTTGAAACTCTCGATCACCCGCTCGACGCCGAGCTTCTCGCGCTGGCCCGCCGGTTCTTCAATGCAAGGAATCACCGAGACATGGCCGAAGCCGGGCCGGATACGAGAAACAAAGACACGAAGGGCGCTGCTGAGTCGATCAAGAGATGACCGCCGCGGCTGGCTAACTTCCAGACATCGCCCGGCTCAGCTTGATGTTCGCACCGCCGGCGGCAGTAGGCATCGCTCTTAAGATCGCTGTTCGCCGTGCGATGCGAGCTGCACGCTGGACGCCTGCGGACCTCGTTCGCCGGCCTCCTCGACGAAGTGCACCTCCGAACCGGTCGTCAGACGGTCGAAATCTGCACCGATGACGCTATTGCGATGGAAGTAAATGGAGCGCCCATCGTCCGTTTCAATGCGGCCAAAATCCTCCGCCGGAGACAGCAGCGAAATCCATCCGAACGGCCGCGGTTCGTGATGCTTGACGTCATGGCGGTGCTCGCGTTCATAGTTCTCAAGCTGCCGGCGCACCGCGCGGAACGTGTCGCGCAATGCCACGTGCACGTCCTCATGGCTGTGCTGCTCGCTGTGCTGTTTGCTCACTACGATTTCACTGCCGGGCACGGTCAGATCCACCCGCACCTGATAGAGCTTCCCCTGATGCTGATGGCGGTGAGGCTCATCGATGGTGACGTGGCAATGCATGATCCGCGAGCTGAAGCGCTCGAGACGCTGCGCGAGTTCGCGGATGCGCGTTTCGAGAGCGGGAGACGGTTCCATCTGGTGAAACGTGATTTGTAAAGGTAAGCGCACTTGACAACCCCCGTGGCGCAACGATCACGCCGGTACGATCCGATACGCGAAATGGTATTGAGCCAGATGTCCCTTCGCAATAAGGGTTTACCGCGTGGTATCGCTCACTGACGATGTTCGACACCGAAGCTGCTGTTAGGGGCAGGTCAGCAGCCGCATTAGCCGCGGGCCGCCTTCTCATAAGTACCCATTAGCGCCGCTTCGGCCAGGACGTGGCCATGCATGGCTTTCTCAATCGTGGACTTGCGCGGCGCGCTCAAATCCGCAAGCAGCGCATCGAGGGCAAAGAGTCGATGGAAATAGCGATGCCGGCCGATGGGCGGGCAAGGGCCACCATATCGCGTACGCCCCCAGTCGTTGCGGCCCGCGAGCGTGCCCGACGGGAGGCCGTGCCGCGCAACGTTCTCTGCGAGCGAAGTCGTCGTCGGTGGGAGGTTATAGAGGATCCAGTGCACCCACGTGGTCTGCGGCGCCGCGGGATCCGGCGCATCCGGATCCTCGACAATCAGCGCCAGGCTCTTCGTGCCGGCCGGCAAGCCGGACCACGCGAGCGGCGGGGACACGTCATCCCCGTCGCACGTGTAGCGCCTGGGGATCGCGCCCCCCGGCGCGAATGCGTCGCATTTGATGGATAGCGTCATGAGCTCAACGTAGCATCCAACAACTCGCAATGCCAGCGGCCGTCGCGGCGCTCGCCTTGACAGCCTATGCAATCGGCTTTAAAGTATTTTCGTACCAGAATACGATAAGCGAGTCAAACGGATGGCAGGAGCAAATAGTGTGTCCGTGGCGATGGTCGGCAGCGGCGGAGCCGGTGTGCTGACCACTGGCTCCATGCTGCTCGAGGCGGCCTGCGCGGCAGGCTGGAACGGACTGCTGACACGCTCAGTAGGACCGCAGATCCGCGGCGGCGAGGCGGCAGCACTGCTGCGCCTCGCAACGCGCTCCGTCGAGTGTCTCGCCGACCACGTCGATCTGCTGGTGGGTATCGACTGGGTCAGCGCGCAGCGCTTCGAATCCGAAATTGCGCTCGCTCCCGGCGGCCTCATTATTAGTGACCCAGGTGCCGGGGCGCCGCCCGCGGCTCTCACGCCGGCGGGGGCGCGCATCATCGACCTGCCGCTTGCACAGCTCACGAAAACCAATCCCGGTTGGCGCGCCAACATGATCGCGCTCGGCGCCGCCGCGCGCCTGCTCGGGCTCGACGAAGAGGTCCTGCAGCAGGTTATCAAGCAGCACTTCGCGGCAAAAGGGCAAGACGTCGTGGGCGCCAATGCCGACGCAGTGGCGGCCGGCGGCTGCGCCGTGGCCACCGCTCCGAGCGAGTTCCGCCTCGCCCGGCCGCAGAAGACGATCACTAAGCGCTGGCTGATCACCGGTAACGAAGCCGCTGGGCTCGGTGCTTTGCGTGGCGGCGTGCGCTTTGCGGCGGCCTATCCGATTACGCCGGCCACCGAGATTCTCGAGTGGCTCGCACCCAACCTGGCCAAGGTCGGCGGGACACTGGTACAGGCAGAGGACGAGCTCGCCTCGATCAACATGATTGTCGGCGCTTCTTATGGGGGCGTACCCTCACTCACCGCGACATCCGGTCCGGGCCTCTCGTTAATGATCGAGGCGCTGGGACTCGCGACGGCTGCCGAAGTACCCATTGTCGTCGTGGATGTGATGCGCGGCGGCCCCTCAACCGGTATACCCACCAAGTCCGAGCAGACCGATTTGAACATCGCCGTGTATGGTCTGCATGGCGAAGCACCCCATCTTGTGATCGCGCCGCAGTCCGTCACCGACTGCCTGCTCGCAACCCAGTGGGCCACCTTTCTCGCCGAGATGCTGCAGACGCCGGCGATCGTTTTGTCCGATCAGTCACTGGGCCAGACCCAAGCGGCCGTCAGCCGCCCGCCCGATGTGGCTTTCATCGGCCTACGGCTCCGGGCCACCGATGTCGCTGCGCCCTACAAACGGTACGCGCTGGGCGGCAGCGGCGTCTCGCCAATGGCCATTCCCGGGACGCGCGGTGGCCAGTACACGGCCGACGGATTGACCCATACCGAACGGGGCATTCCGACCGGCAGTGCCCGCGATCATGGTGCGCAGCTCGACAAACGCCGCGATAAGATCGAGCGTTACGCATACGGCGACCTTTGGGCGACGCTCGAAGGCGAAGGCGAGGTGGCCGTGCTGACCTGGGGATCCCTGACCGGCGTGGCGCGCGAGGCCATTTCACTGGCACGCGCGGAGGGCCACAATGTCCGCCTGATCGCACCACGGCTCCTCCTGCCGACACGCCCGACCGAGATGGTCGCGGCGCTCGCGGGGGTAAGCCGCGTGCTCGTCGTCGAACAGAGTCATAGCGCGCAATTTCATCGATATCTGCGTGCGCATTACACGCTTCCGGAGGACACGTTGGTGCTGCACCGGCCGGGCCCTTTGCCGATACGCCCAAGTGAAATTTATCGGCAACTCACACGAGGGAAGAACCTATGAGCGCGACGGCACCGCTTGCCTGCAAGCCCGGCGACTACAAGTCGGAAACCAAGCCGATCTGGTGCCCAGGTTGCGGCGACTACCATGTACTGATGGCACTGACCAGGGCCTTGGCGGCGCTCGGCCTGCCGCCGGAGCAGTTCGCCATTGTGTCCGGCATCGGCTGCTCATCGCGCATTCCAGCCTACACCACCTGCTACGGATTCCACGGAGTCCACGGCCGATCGCTGCCGGTCGCCGCCGGCCTCAAGATCGTGCGGCCGGATCTGACCGTCATCGTTGCCAGCGGCGACGGTGACGGTTATTCGATCGGCGGCAATCATTTCATGCACGCCTGCCGGCGCAATGTCGACCTCACCTACCTGGTGATGGACAACCACATCTACGGCATGACCAAGGGCCAACCATCGCCGACGACCGAACCGGACTTCGACACGGCTCTTACGCCGGGCGGCACGGGCGTGAGGCCGTTCAATCCGCTCGTGGTTGCCCTCGCCTCCGGTGCCAACTTCGTGGCCCGGGCCTATGCCGGCAACATCCATGAAACCGCCAACATCATCGTCGAGGCTGTACGTCATCCCGGCTTCTCGTTCATCGAAATCCTGAGCCCGTGCGTAACGTATCGGCCGGATCAGCGGGCTTGGAAAGATCGCGTGCACGCGGCGCCGGTCACGGCGACGGATGATGCGGCCCGGGCTGCGCGCCGCCTCATGACCGACGACGGCTTCAATCTCGGTGTGCTCTATCGCGGCAATCGCCGTCCATTTCAACCGGTCGTCGCCGCCGTGCCGTGCGATCTGGTCGAGTTCGAGAAGGGGTTCGAAATATGAGCGGGACATCGGATATTCAGCCGGTCAGTTCTTCGGCGCAGCTCTACGCAATCGCCCATGAGATCGAGACCGATGCAGTGGAGCGCTACAATCTCCTCGCCGAGCAGATGCAGACACACAACAACGAGGAGCTGGCGCGAATTTTCCTCGATCTGGCACGCGCCGAAGGCCTGCATGCCGAGGAGATCCGCCGTTTGGCCGGTGACCTCGGCGTCGAATCGAAGCGCGGTCCGATTGGTACGTGGCGCACCGAGAGTCCGGAGTCCGCCGATCTGAGCGCGGCCCACTATCTCATGACGCCGCGCGACGCGTTGCAGATGGCCCTCGCCGGAGAGGAGCGGGCGCTCGCCTTCTACACCGGGCTTGCATCGGCCGCCACCGATCCTGCGGTGAAGAAACTGGCCGAGGACTTTGTCGAGGAGGAACTCGAGCACGTCGAACTGTGCCATCGATTGCTGCGACGCTATCCGCTGCCGACCGGCGTGACCGCCGACGATGATCCCGACCCGCCGCGGGCCAGCGACTGATCCGGCGGCGCGATCCTTGCGTTGCGAGGTGGTCAGACCCTCGGTTTGGCCAGCACCTGAGTCGCGAAGTCCTCGTCGAACACCGCCCCCTGCGCGACCAACTGCCGGTATTTGACGAAATCGATGACGTCCATGCCGGTGATTTTCTTGGCATCGAAGGCGCTGAAACCGAGCCAGGCCTCGTAATTCATGTTGGCGGCCAGCCAGTGGCGGTTCGCGAGTTTCATTTGGTCCCAGAAAAATTTCTTCTTGGCGCGAATACCATCAATGGACTTCATCAAGCAGCCGGGAAAGAGGTTGGTAAACTTCCAGACCATTTCATCGACGGTGCCATCGAGTTTTGCGAAATCCGTCGTGCACTGAGCGATCAGGTCCTTGGCGGCCTTGAGGCGCCCTGCAGCCACCGGTTCGCCGTAGACAATCTCGCCGTCCTCGACGTAGGTGTCGGTGCGCACCAGCGGGTTGCGCACCCATTGGCCGTCTTTCCTCAGTACCGGTACGACTTTGGTGACGAGGTTCTTGGCCTTCATTTTGTAAGCGCTCCAGCTTTCGCAGGAAACGCAGTTGAACATCGCATCCTCCATGTTGAGGAACCAGGGCAGAAAATCGGTGGCGCCCCCGTCCGGCGCGCTGCCGTGCTTAGGGCCCGCCTGGCCGAATACGGCCAGGTCCGAGGAAACGGTCAGATCGGTCGCCAGGCCGAGTTCCTGGCCGCCGGCGACGCGCAAGCCGTTTACCCGGCAAATAACCGGTTTCTTGCAATTGAGAATGCCGTCCACCATGGCGTTGAACAGGTCCATGTATTCGCCATATTCATTGGGCCGGCGCGCGTAGTAGGCAGAGTACTCGGCCGTATTGCCGCCGGAACAAAATGCCTTGTCGCCGACGGCGGTGAAGACCACCGACACCACTTCGCGGTCGCTCGAGGCGCGCTGGAAGCCGGCGATCACCGCTTTCACCATTTCAGTGGTGTAGGAATTGTACTGCGAGGGATTATTGAGAATGATCCAGGCGGTGAACAATCCCGGCACGGCAGTGCAGCGCGGATCTTTCACGGGACGTTTCTCGTAGATGACCGACGGCGCGGCGGTGCCGAAATATTCGTCGCCGAGCAGTGCGTGGTCTTTGAGTCCGTCGTCTCTGCGCAGCCATTCGAGTGTCATGTTGTATCCTCCGCCGGTGGCCTGGTCGATGATCGAGCGTTTCCTGCAAGCATCTTGACCGATTGGAGCCCCGCGCCCGTGGCGGCTACCGGTTGACTCCGATCTCGTATTCTGGTACTTAAATACCTTAAATCTGTAGTCACCGGTTGTCAAGGCAGCCGGGGCTGCGCCGGACTCAAGAGTAGGCGGGGTGTCGCAGTGGCAATAATGAGCTGTAAGGTCGACGTGCGATGAGGCCGACGCGCTGGCAAATGACCGGCCCGGGCCTGCCGTTTGCCCCTGCGGAGTTCGAGCCCGCGGCGGGCGAGGGCGAGGTGGTTGTGGCGGTTGCCGGCTGCGGCGTCTGTCATACGGATCTTGGCTTCTACTACGATGGCGTACGCACCATGCATCCCCTGCCGCTCTGCCTCGGGCACGAGATCAGCGGCCGCGTAGAAGCCGGCGGGCCGGGCGAGGAAGCCTGGCGGGGCCGATCCGTAATCGTCTCAGCCGTCATCCCGTGCGGTGACTGCGATGCGTGCCGGCGTGGCAGGGGCACTATCTGTCCGCGGCAGAAGATGCCGGGCAATGACCTACATGGCGGGTTCGCCACCCATGTCGTCGTGCCCGCCCGCGGGCTATGCCCGATCGACGAAGCACGCCTGCCGTCCGTGGGCTTGGATTTGGCCGGTGCGTGCGTGATCGCCGACGCCGTGACGACGCCATACCAGGCCGTTACGCAGGCCGGCGTGGGCCCGGGCGACTTGGTGATCGTGAACGGCGTCGGCGGGGTCGGCGGCTACTGCGCACAGATCGCGCGGACGTTTGGCTCCACCGTGGTCGCCATCGACGTGAACGACGAGAAGCTCGCGGCATTGCCCGATGACGCGGCTGCACTGCGGATCAACGCCCGGGGCGTGGCGCCGCGGGACCTCAAGTCGTCTATCCAGGCCTTCGCCAAAGCACGCGCACTGCGCGACAAATCCGAGTGGACCATATTCGAGTGCTCCGGCACGCGCGCCGGCCAGGAGACCGCGTTTGGATTGTTGAACCACGGTGCAACCCTTGCCGTCGTCGGCTTCACCATGGACAAGGTGGAGGTGCGCCTCTCGAACCTCATGGCCTTTCATGCGCGCGCACTGGGCAACTGGGGGTGTCCGCCCGCCCTGTACCCGCAGGCGGTGGAGCTGGTATTGGCCGGCCGGGTGCGGGTAAGTCCCTTTATCGAAAAACGGCCCCTCCGCGAAATCAACGCAGTGTTCGAAGCCGTCCACCGCGGCGAGTTCAAACGTCGCGCCATCCTGGTGCCCACAGCATGAGCGCCCCGCTCACAGTCTGGCTCGAAGGGCAGGATCGGCTGCTGCGACTGCAATTGGCGCGGCCCAAGGCCAATCTGATCGATGCTGCCATGATCGCCGCGCTAGATGCGGCACTGGCCGAGCACCTGGCGGCGCCGTCCCTGACGGCGATCCTGATTGATGCCGAAGGACCGCACTTCAGCTTCGGCGCGAGTGTCGAGGAGCACTTACCCGATCGCTGCGGCGAGATGCTCGCCAGCCTGCATGGGCTCATCAGACGCCTAATCGAATCACCGGTGCCGATTCTCGTTGCGGTGCGGGGCAAATGCCTGGGCGGCGGCCTCGAACTCGCCCTGGCCGGACACTTGCGCTTCCTCGCGCCCGACGCCGAACTCGGCCAGCCGGAGATCAAGCTCGGCGTCTTCGCACCGGCCGCCTCCTGCCTGCTGCCGGAACTCATCGGGATAGCGCGCGCCACGGACCTGCTGCTGTCCGGACGCAGTATCGGCGCGACCGAGGCGACCGCCTTCGGGCTCGCCCAGGCAATGAGCGCCGACCCGGTGGCCGCGGCCCTCGCCTACTTCACCCTGCATCTGCAGCCGAAGAGCGCTGCATCGCTGCGCCACGCGGTTCGCGCCGCAAGATTCGATTTCGCCGCCCGCATGAGCGATAAGCTTGCGGCCGTGGAGCGTCTGTATCTCGAGAAACTCATGATCACCCGGGACGCTGTCGAAGGCCTGCAGGCCTTCCTCTCCAAGCGACCGGCCCTTTGGGAGCACCGCTAACCATGACCGACAGAACCGCCATCATCGATCGCGCCACCGCGCTCTTCGAGGACCTCCGTTTCGCAAGCGCGCGCGAGTGGAAAGCCGCCGTGCCGGGCCGCAGAGTCGTCGGCTACATGCCGATCTACGTGCCGCGCGAACTCATCCACGCCGCCGGCATGCTGCCGCTCGGCATCGTCGGCGGCGGTGACCAGCTCGAAGTCATCCACGGCGACGCCTACTATCAGAGCTACATCTGCCGCATTCCGCGCTCGACCATCGAGCTGGGCGTCTCCGGGAGGCTTGACTTCGTCGACGCCATGCTCTTCCCGTCGATCTGTGACGTCATCCGGAATCTGTCGGGGATGTGGAAGCTCATGTTTCCACATGTCTATACGCGATATTTCGACGTGCCGCAAAACTACAAAGACGAGATCGGCGGCAACTTCTACGTCAATGAACTCGCCGAGTTGCGCCACGCGCTCGGCGTATTGCGTGGCGCGCCGGTCACGGATGAAGAACTCAACCAATCGATCGCCGCCTACAACGAGAACCGCCGGCTCGTCAACGAACTCTACGCGTACCGTATTGCGCAGCCCTGGCAGGTTCCGGCCGCGGAGGTGTACCTGCTGATGCGCGCCGGCCTGATCCTGCCCGTCGAACAGCACTCGGCGATGTTGCGCGACTACCTCGCCGCCGCACGGCTCAGCGCGCGGCCGCGGCGCGACAACTGCCGCATCGTGCTCACCGGCGTGTTCTGCGAACAGCCGCCCCTCAATCTCATCAAATCGCTGGAGCTGTCCGGTTGCTATGTGGTGGACGATGACCTGCTGCTCGTGACCCGTTGGCTGACGGCGGACGTCTCCACTGAGGGCGATCCGTTGCGCAACCTCGCCCTTGCCTTTCTGCACCATTCCGAGTCGACGGCCGCCAAGTACGAGCCCAGCCAGAAGGAGAAAGGCCAGCATCTGGTGCGCGCCGTGCGTCGCGCGAATGCCGAGGGCGTGATCTTCGCCGCGCCGAGCTTCTGCGACCCCGCGCTTCTGGACCGGCCCATGCTGCAACACGTGCTGGTCGCCGCCGGGATTCCCTACGTCGCCTTCAAGTACTCCGAAAATTCCGGGCAGATGCAGCCGATCCGTGAACAAGCCGGAACATTTGCCGACTCAATCAAACTGTGGAGCGAACAATGAACGCAACGACTGCAGCGCCCAAGGCGCCGGGCAAGGACGCCGAGAAAGATGCTTCCATGCAAAAGCAGAAAGCGATGATGGCCGCGCATTACGACCGGCTCACCGACGCCCCGCAGACCGGCGCCAAGGTCTGCAATACCTTTGTGCCCGGGAACCTCAATGAGCTGATCAGCTGCTTCGGTCTGCTCAACAACCTGCCCGAAGTCAACGCCATTCAGAACGGGCTGCGCCGCACCTCGGGCCAATTCGTGCTCGAGGCGGAAAAAATCGGACACTCCGAGGACGTCTGCACCTACGTCAAATCCGATATCGGCATGATGGCCAAGGGGAACCTCGCGCCCAACGGCAAGAAGTTCCCCAACCCCGATGTACTGCTGCTGTCCTATACCGGGTGCTTCACCTTCATGAAGTGGTTCGAGTTGCTGCGTGAACAGTACGACTGCGAGACGATCATGCTGCACACGCCATATATGGCCGACGGCAAGATCACGCCCAACATGCTCCAATACATGGTCAAGCAGCTGAAGGAGGAAGTGATCCCGAAGCTCGAACGCGTCTCGGGCGTGAAGTTCGATATTGACCAATTGCGTGAACGGCTGAAGAAGTCGGCGCAGGCGGAGGAGGACCTCGTTCACGTGCTGCAGACCGCCCGCAACCGGCCTTCGCCCATCGATTCTTATTTCGGCGGCATTTACTACATTGGTCCGATATTCGGCGCCTTCCGTGGCACGGACGATGCGGTGGAGTACTACCGCTTCCTGCGTGAAGAGATTGATGCACGCCTCGCTGCGGGCCTGGGGCCGGTGACTCCCGAAGGCAACATGGCCAAGGAAAAATTCCGTCTGGTAGTCGAGGGACCACCGAACTACACCAACTTCCGTCAGTTCTGGAAGATGTTCTATGACGAGGGCGCCGTCGTGGTTGCCTCGACCTACACGAAGGTGGGTGGCGTGTATGACTTCGGCTTTCGGCACGACCCTGACAGACCACTGGAGACGCTGGCCGAATATTGCTTGAGTGTGTACACCAACCGGAGCCTGCCGATGCGCATCGACATGCTGGTGAACTACTTGGAGGACTACGCGGCCGATGGCCTGCTCATCAACTCGATCAAGAGCTGCAACAGCTTCTCGGCCGGTCAACTGCTGATGATGCGCGAGGTGGAGAAGCGCAGCGGCAAGCCGACGGCATTCATCGAATCGGATCTGGTGGACCCGCGCTACTTCTCGGCGGCGAACATCAAGAACCGGCTGGAGAGCTACTTCCAGATGATCGAACAACGGCGCGCCGGCGCACGGAGCGTCGCATGAGCGCGGCAGCCATGAAGACTTTCGTCGGCATCGACCTCGGCTCCACGACGACCAAGTCGGTGGTGCTCGATGACTCGAGCCGGGTCATCGGCCGCGGCATTACCAACTCCCGCTCGAACTACGGCACCGCCGCGCGGGTCGCCGGCGAAGAGGCGCGCGTTGATGCGCGCTTCACGCTGTTCCGCCGTGCACTCACGAATGCCGGCGGCCTGGGTGAGCACCTCGGCGAGTTTATGGCGGCACTGGAGCGCTCATTTCGCCTCGAGCAGTTCTGCGAGCAGCTCGGCGATCTCGAGCGCACGTGCCTCGGACAGCTCAAGGGCGGACGCTTTACTGAGCTCGAAGTGCGGTTGCGCGAAGCGCTCGGCGAGGCGTTTCTGCGGTTGCGGGCCGAGGCGCCCTCGCTGTATGCACCGGGCGCGAAGCGCAAATCGGACTTCTTCCGCGACATCGCCGGTGCCCGCTTCTATACGCATGCCGAGGCGGTGGCCCGTGAAATCGGCTTCCCCTATGAGGTGCTGCTCAACTGCTACGACAAGTCCATCCTCGAGGTCGAAAATCGGCCGCCGTCCGGCAACCTGAGCGACCATTTCCGACGGGCACTGGCACGGGTGCTGGCGGTCGACAATGCCGTCGTCGGTCAGGCAGCCAGCGACGTGCAGTTGATCATCGAGGATTCGCTGGCGCTGGAACTCGAGGAGACTTATCTGGTGGGGACCGGATATGGGCGCGTCACCTTGCCGTTTTCCAAGGAGCACATCCGCTCCGAGATCCTCTGCCATGGCCTCGGCGCACACCTGATGTATCCGGGTACCCGGACCGTACTGGACATCGGTGGACAGGACACCAAGGGCATCCAGATCGACGAGCATGGCATCGTCACGAGCTTCCAGATGAACGACCGCTGCGCCGCCGGCTGTGGTCGGTATCTGGGGTACATCGCCGATGAGATGAACATTGGTCTTCACGAACTCGGTCCGATGGCAATGAAATCGGAGCGCCCGGCCCGCATCAATTCGACTTGCACGGTTTTCGCGGGGGCCGAGCTGCGTGACCGGCTGTCGCTCGGCGAGAAACGCGAGGACATCGTCGCGGGCCTGCACCGGGCCATCATCCTGCGCGCCATTTCCATCATTTCACGCTCCGGCGGCGTCACCGACGAATTCACGTTCACCGGCGGCGTCGCGAAGAACGAGGCGGCGGTGCGCGAACTGCGCAAGGTGATCCACGAAAACTACGGCGACGTTTCGATCAATATCAATCCAGACTCGATCTACACCGGCGCGCTCGGCGCGGCGGAATTCGCGCACCGCGCCCACGAGGGCGGCGCCATACCGGAGGCTAGACCATGACCATTACCGCAGGCATCGACGTCGGTACCGGAGCCGTCAAGGCCGCCCTGATGCGGGTGGAGGGTGGCAAGACGGATTGGCTGTCGCGCGCGACGCTGCGAATCCGCCAGCGCGATCCCATCGAACTGGCCCGGCTGTGCTTTGACCAAGTCCTCGAGGACGCGAAACTGCCCGAGAAAGACGTCAATTACATCGCAACCACGGGCGAGGGGGAGAGTGCGCCGTTCCACACCGGCCATTTCTACTCGATGACCACGCACGCGCGCGGCGCGATCTATCTTGACCCCGCCGCACGGTCGGTGCTCGACTGTGGGGCGCTGCATGGCCGCGCAATTGCGATGGACGAGCGCGGCAAGGTGCTCAAGTACAAGATGACGAGCCAGTGCGCCTCCGGATCCGGCCAGTTTCTGGAGAACATCGCGCGTTACCTCGGCATCGCCCAGGACGAGGTCGGCACCCTGTCGTGCCAGGCGAACAATCCCGAGGTCGTGTCCTCGATCTGTGCGGTGCTCGCCGAAACCGACGTCATCAATATGGTCTCGCGGGGCATCACGGCGCCGAATATCCTGAAGGGCATCCACCTGTCGATGGCCGGCCGGCTCGCGAAACTGCTCAAATCGATCGACGCCATGAGCGGTGTGGTCATGGTCACGGGCGGGCTTGCACTTGACACAGGTCTGGTCGCGGCGCTCGGGGAAGAAACCGGCAACGTGAAGAACATGAAGACGGTGGTCCGCAGTCATCCGGATTCGCCCTATGCCGGAGCGATCGGGGCGGCACTGTGGGGTGCGTACCGGCACGAGAAATTGCTGGCGCGGGGCGAAGCTCCCCGGGCGGCCTGAACTTTCAGGAGATAAAGACATGGCGCTGATGATCGACGAAAGATGCACGGCGTGCGACGCCTGCGAACCGGTATGCCCCAACAAGGCGATCACCGCGAGCCGGCCGATGTACGTCATCGACCCGCTGAAATGTACGGAATGCGTGGGCGCCGAGGACGAGCCGCAGTGCCGTCTGGCGTGTCCAGCGGAGTGCATCGTCGCGAATCCTGACTTCATCGAAAGCCAGGACGAGTTGCTCGCGAAGTACCAGCAGCTACACGGCTGATCGCAGGAACAGCAGCCGGCCCGGGATAGCAGCCGGCGGGAGCATGTACGGTCAGCCGATCGGACGATCGAAGGCGAGGCAGCTCGACGGCCGGAATCCGCAGTGCGCGAGGAACGTGAGCAAATCGCGATTGTCCCAGTCGACTTCGGTCAGAATGCGCTCGACGCGCAGCGACGTCAGATTGGCTATCAGCTGCGACACGAGCGCTCGCCCAACCCCGTGACTGCGGTAGTCCGGTGCGACGCCGATGGTATCGAGCTCGGCCGTGGGTTCGGTGCGCCCGAAGTCTCCGAGATCGACGCGCGCCATGATGAATCCGACCACGCGCCCGTCGAGCTCCGCGACGAGCGATACCCGGACGTCCGACTCGTGCAGGGCCTCGCCGAGTTTTGCGTCGAAGTATTGCAAGCGGTCGCGTCCGGTGGATTCGCGATCGATGGCCATCACGGCGCGCAGATCGCCTTCACGGATGGCGCGGATCGGAATGCGGTCGCGCGCCAGCGGTCCGAAGCTGGCCGGCGAGGACTGGCTATAATCCACCTCGCGCGGATCACCGACACGTTCTGGAACCTCGATGCCGCGTTTGTCTGCCATCTTCCCTCTCCCCTCTCCCCTTCACAATTCCTCAACGCTCTCTTCGAATGGCTCGTTCACGCGCCGCTCGAGCACCATTCGATTCGCCAGCTTGAATCCCATGGCGTCAAAAAATCGGAGCAGAGCGTGGCTGGTCCACTCGGCTTCTGATTGCAGGTGCCGCGCACCCTGCTGCTGTGCTGCGCCAAGCAAGCCGTCGATCAGCGCGTGGCCATACCCGAGCTCCTGGCTGTCCGGCGCGACCCCGATCAAATCCAGGGCAGCGGTAATTTCTTGTCGACCAAACTCCCCCTGGAGCAGGCGGGCGAGCGCGAAACCCACCAGTTCACCATCACGCTCGAGGCCGATGTGTATGAACGTTTGCGGGCGTTCGATGGCCAACTTGAGCCGCTTGCCGAGAAACCCGCGGCGCGAACGCCCGGTATGCGCCTGATCGATGATGATCATCCGCTCCAGATCGTCGTTGCGTAACGGTCGGAT
>Ga0209415_10012078_pt1 | contig 14447 bp, 16 predicted proteins | sample PeaSoiSIISIP2007_FD_187696 | JGI IMG/M metagenome (GOLD analysis project Ga0209415, IMG submission 187696) | Peat soil microbial communities from Weissenstadt, Germany - SII-SIP-2007 (SPAdes) (version 2) | ecosystem: Environmental > Terrestrial > Soil > Wetlands > Peat | place: Germany...
GACCGTGGGCGTGATGTACATGATGAAGCTGCATCACCTAGTCGAAGACAAGATCCACGCCCGCTCGACCGGCCCCTACAGCCTGGTGACCCAGCAGCCGCTGGGAGGCAAGGCGCAGTTCGGCGGCCAGCGGCTGGGCGAAATGGAAGTGTGGGCGCTGGAGGCCTACGGCGCGGCCTACACGCTCCAGGAGATGCTCACGGTCAAATCCGACGACGTGGCCGGACGCACGCGAATGTACGAGGCGATCGTCAAGGGCGAGAACACGCTGGAGCCGGGCCTGCCGGAATCGTTCAACGTCATGGTCAAGGAGCTTCAGTCGCTGTGTCTCAATATCGAGCTGCTGGAAGAGCCGCAGCGTGCGTAGCAAGCGGGCCGGCGAGTCCACGGAGTAATAAGGATGGAAGACCTCTTCGGTATTTTTGAAAAGCCCAAGAATCCGCTGGCGTTCAACTCGATCCGGATCGCGATCGCGTCGCCCGAGATGATCCGATCGTGGTCCCACGGCGAGGTCAAGAAGCCCGAGACCATCAACTACCGCACCTTCAAGCCGGAACGCGACGGGCTGTTCTGCGCCAAGATTTTCGGGCCGACCAAGGATTACGAGTGCAACTGCGGCAAGTACAAGCGCATGCGCCATCGCGGCGTGGTCTGCGAGAAATGCGGAGTTGAAGTAATCCAGTCCAAGGTCAGGCGCGACCGCATGGGCCACATCGACCTGGCGGCGCCGGTCGCCCATATCTGGTTCCTGCGCTCGCTGCCCTCGCGCATCGGCACCCTGGTCGACATGACTCTCAAGGAACTCGAAAAGGTGCTCTACTTCGAGTCCTATGTGGTTACCGACCCGGGCGAGACGCCACTGCAACACAAGGAGCTGCTGACCGAACGCAAGTACCGCGAAGCGCGCGAGCAGTACGGCGAAAGTTTCAAGGCCGAGATGGGGGCCGAAGCGATTCGCTCCTTGCTGACGGCGCTCAAGCTCGACGAGCTGTCCGAAGAGCTGCGCAAGGAGATGAAGGCGACCGCCAGCGAGGCGCGGCGCAAGAAGGTGTCCAAGCGGCTCAAGGTGATCAATGCGTTCCGCGAATCAGGTAATAAGCCGGAATGGATGATCCTCACCATCCTGCCGGTGATCCCGCCCGACCTGCGGCCGCTGGTGCCGCTGGACGGCGGCCGTTTCGCCACCTCGGACCTGAACGATCTCTATCGCCGCGTTATCAACCGCAACAACCGGCTCAAGCGGCTGATCGAACTCAACGCCCCTGACATCATCATTCGCAACGAGAAGCGGATGCTGCAGGAGGCGGTCGACGCGCTGTTCGACAACGGCCGCCGCGGCCGCGCCATCACCGGTCCCTCCAAGCGCCCGCTCAAGTCGTTGAGCGACATGCTCAAGGGCAAGTCCGGACGCTTCCGCCAAAACCTGCTCGGCAAGCGGGTGGACTATTCCGGCCGGTCGGTGATCGTGGTCGGACCCGAACTGCGGCTCCATCAGTGCGGCCTGCCCAAGAAGATGGCGCTCGAGCTGTTCAAGCCCTTCATCTACAGCAAGCTCGAAGAAAAGGGCTATGTGACCACCATCAAGAGCGCCAAGAAGCTGGTCGAGAAAGAGGGCAAGGACGTCTGGGACATCCTCGACGACGTTATCCGCGAGCATCCGGTGCTGCTCAACCGTGCTCCAACGCTGCACCGGCTCGGCATCCAGGCCTTCGAACCGGTGCTGATCGAGGGCAAGGCGATCCAGCTTCATCCGCTGGTCTGCGTTGCGTACAACGCCGACTTCGACGGTGACCAGATGGCGGTGCATGTTCCGCTCTCGATCGAGGCCCAGGTCGAGTCGCGCGTGCTGATGATGTCGACCAACAACATCCTCTCTCCGGCCAGCGGCAAGCCGATCATCGTTCCCACTCAGGACATGGTGCTCGGGCTTTACTACATGACGCGCGAGCGTCCGCTGGCGCGCGGCGAGGGCAAGTTCTTCTCAAGCCCGGCCGAGGTGCGCATCGCCTACGATCACGGCGAAGTCGATCTGCACGCCCGGATAACGGTGCGAATGGAGAAAACCGATCCTGCGCTGACGCCTCCCGCTGACTACGGCGACCATCCTGGGGCGGACGGCGCCGGGACCAATGGCGCGGCCAAGGGTGCGACCGAGCGGGTCGAGACCACGGTGGGACGGGTGCTGCTCTACGAGGTGGCGCCGCGGGCGCTCCCGTTCTCCGAGGTCAACAAGACCATGAAGAAGAAGGAGCTTGGCAACCTGATCGACCTGTCTTACCGCAAGGCGGGCAACAAGGCCACCGTCATCTTCGCCGATCGCCTCAAGGACATCGGGTTCGAATTCGCCACCCGGGCCGGAATCTCGATCTCGATCAAGGACATGACTATCCCGCCGCAAAAGGCGCGGCTGCTGGAGGAAGCGCAGAAGCAGGTCGGCGAGATCCAGAAGCAATACAACAACGGTGTCATCACCGACGGCGAACGCTACAACAAGGTGGTCGACATCTGGGCCGAGGTCCAGGACCGGATCGGCGGCGAAGTGCTCAAGGGCCTGTCGACTCAGGTCTTCGGCAAGGACAAGGACGGCGCTGAAGTCAGCGGACCTTCGTTCAATCCGATCTTCATCATGGCCGACTCGGGCGCGCGCGGCTCCGAGCAGCAGATTCGCCAGCTCGCCGGTTTGCGCGGCCTGATGGCCAAGCCGTCAGGCGAAATTATCGAAACCCCGATCACCGCCAACTTCCGCGAAGGCCTGACGGTGCTGCAGTACTTCATTTCGACTCACGGCGCGCGCAAGGGCCTGGCCGATACCGCGCTTAAAACCGCTAACTCAGGTTACCTGACCCGCCGCCTGGTCGACGTCGCCCAAGACTCGATCATCAGCGAGGTTGATTGCGGCACCTTGGACGGCATCGAGATAACGCCGCTGGTTGAGGGCGGCGAGGTCATCGAAGGGTTGGGGGACCGGGTGCTTGGCCGGGTGGTGCTCGAAGAGATTCGCGACCCCTTTACCAACGAGGTCCTGGTCAAAGCTAACGAGACTATCGATGAGGAAAGGGTCCTGGCGATCGAAGAGGCGGGACTGGAGCGGGTCAAGATTCGCTCGGTTCTGACCTGTCAGTCGCGCCAGGGCGTCTGCGTCCAGTGTTACGGGCGCGACCTCGGCCGCGGCCACGTGGTTAACCTCGGCGAGGCGATCGGAATTATCGCCGCGCAGTCAATCGGCGAACCCGGCACCCAGCTCACGATGCGGACCTTCCACATCGGCGGCACCGCCAGCCGGCGCGCCGAACAGACCACGCTGGATGCGCGCAATGAAGGTATTATCCGCCTGCACGGGGTTAACACCGTCAAGAGCCGCGACGGCTCATTGGTGGTGATGTCGCGCCGCGGCGAGGTGGCGGTGATCGAACCGGTCGCGGGCGAGGGCGGTGCGCATCGCGAGCGCGAGCGCGAACGCTATCCGCTGGTCCACGGGGCGAGGCTTCGCAAGGGCGAAGGCGACCGCGTCAAAGCCGGCGAATTGATCGCCGAGTGGGACCCGTACACTACCCCGATCATCACCGAGGTTGGCGGGCAGGTTAAGTACGGCGACATCATCGAAGGCAAGACCATGGAAGAGCGCGTCGACGAACGCACCGGCGCGCGCTCCAACGTGATCGTCGAGTTCAAGGAGCTCGACGTACGGCCGCGAATCTCGATCAAGGAGGAGCACGGCAAAACCGCGAAGATCCCGGGCACCGAATTGCACGCCCGCTACTTTCTGCCCGTGGGCGCCTATATAAGCGTCGGCGAGGGAACTACGGTCTATCCTGGCGACGTGATCGCCAAGATTCCGCGCGAGACCACCAAGACCAAGGACATCACCGGCGGACTGCCCCGGGTGGCGGAGTTGTTCGAAGCCCGCAAGCCCAAGGAATTCGCCGTGATCTCCGAGATCGACGGGCAGGTTTCCTTCGGCAAGGACACCAAGGGCAAGCGCAAGGTGGTGGTGACGCCCGAGGTCGGCGAGCCGCGCGAGTACCTGATCGCTAAAGGCAAGCATATCGGCGTCCATGAGGGCGATCTGATCAAGGCCGGCGAACCCCTGATGGAGGGATCGTCCAATCCGCACGACATCCTGACCATCCTGGGCGAGAAGGCTCTGGCCAAGTACTTGGTCGACGAAATTCAGGAAATCTATCGGCTCCAGGGCGTGCGTATCAACGACAAGCATATCGAGGTGATCGTGCGCCAGATGCTGCGGCGGGTCAGGATCAAGGAGGTTGGCGACACCGATTTTCTGGTCGGTGACCAGGTCGAGAAGTGGCGCTTCGATGAGGAGAACGCCCGCGTGCTGGGCAAGGGTGGCGAGCCGGCGATTGCCGAGCCGTTGCTGTTGGGTATCACCAAGGCCTCGCTCTCGACCGAAAGCTTCATCTCGGCGGCCTCGTTCCAGGAGACTACCAAGGTGCTGACCGAGGCTGCGATCAACGGTAAAGTAGACCGCTTGGTCGGGCTCAAGGAGAACGTTATCATGGGCCGGCTGATTCCGGCGGGTACCGGGATGCCGCGCTACGGCAAGGTTGAGATCGAAAGCGAAGTTGCCGCGGCGTTGGAAGAGTCAGTCGCGCCGGCGGAAATTGGGGCCGAGGCGCCCGGAGGACATTGACAGCAAGCGGCGTTTTGCATACATACTGATAGTTCGCCCAAGGGCCAACGTGGCGCCCTTGGGCGGTTCGCTTGGAGGCCCGCTCCGGCAGGGGTCTACCGCTAGATTCGAACGAAATATAACCGATTGCTTCACCGAGGGGTTCGGAGCGCCACAGAGCCTAGAGAGAGGTTCGCGACCAGAGCGAAGTAAAACGTGCCGACTATAAACCAACTGATTCGAGGAGCGCGGGTTAAGAAGCGTTACAAGACCAGTGCTCCGGCACTGCAAGGTTCGCCGCAAAAGCGCGGGGTGTGCACCCGCGTGTACACTTCCACGCCCAAGAAACCCAACTCGGCCCTGCGTAAGGTGGCTCGCGTCCGGCTTTCCAACGGCTATGAAGTTACGACTTACATTCCCGGGGTCGGACATAACCTGCAAGAGCACTCGGTGGTCCTGATTCGCGGCGGCCGCGTCAAGGATCTTCCCGGCGTCCGCTATCACGTGGTGCGCGGCACTCTGGATTCGATTGGGGTCCAGGAACGCCGCCAAGGCCGCTCGAAATACGGCTCGAAGAAACCCAAGTAAACATCATGCCGCGCAAAGGCCAAATCAAGGTTAGGGAGGTCGCTCCCGACCCCAAGTTTCACGATCGCACCGTGGCGAAGTTCATCGATACGGTCATGATGAGGGGCAAGAAGTCACTAGCCGAGCGAATCTTCTACGGCGCGCTCGATCAGGTCGCAACGCGCACCAAGGAAGACGGGCTGACGGTTTTCAAACGCGCGCTGGAGAACGTCAAGCCGGCGGTCGAGGTCCGTTCGCGCCGGGTCGGCGGTGCCAACTATCAGGTGCCGGTGGAAGTGCGTCCGGTCAGGCGCACGTCGCTCGGGATGCGATGGATGGTGCTGGCGGCACGCGGGCGGGGCGAGAAGTCGATGCAGGAGCGGCTGGCGGCCGAGATCATGGAAGCCGCCGCCAATCGGGGCGGGGCGGTCAAGAAGCGCGAAGATACCCATCGGATGGCGGAAGCCAACAAGGCCTTCGCTCACTACCGCTGGTAGAATAAAGCAGTTTTTAATGGCTCGCGAGACTCCCATAGAACGAGTGCGCAATATCGGCATCATGGCGCACATCGACGCCGGAAAGACCACCACTACCGAGCGGGTGCTCTACTACACCGGCATGACCTACAAGATCGGTGAGGTGCACGAAGGCACCGCCACCATGGACTGGATGGTGCAGGAGCAGGAGCGCGGTATCACTATCACGTCGGCCGCCACTACCTGCTTCTGGCGCGACCATCGCATCAACGTCATCGACACTCCCGGCCACGTTGATTTCACCATCGAGGTCGAGCGCAGCTTGCGCGTACTGGACGGGGCGGTGGCGGTATTTTGCGCGGTGGGCGGGGTCGAGCCGCAGTCCGAGACGGTGTGGCGCCAGGCCGACAAGTATCACGTGCCGCGCATCGCTTTTATCAACAAGATGGACCGCGTGGGCGCCGAGTTCGAGCGGGTCTTGGGCGAGATTCGCGAAAAACTCAAGGCCACCCCGCTGCTGCTGCAGTTGCCGATCGGCGCCGAAGACAAGTTTACCGGTGTAGTCGATCTGATCGAGGAGCGGGCGCTCATCTGGGATAAGGATACGCTGGGTGCTCAGTTCCGGGTCGAGCCGGTTCCCGAGGCGCTCAAGGAGCAGGTCGCGGGCTATCGCGACAAGATGCTCGAAACGCTGGCCGATCACGACGAGCGGCTGATGGAATCGTACCTAGAAGCCAAGCGTCCGGAGCCGGAGACCATTCGCGCCGCGATTCGCGCCGCGACGCTCAAGCTCCGGGTGGTGCCGGTGCTGCTCGGCTCGGCTTTCCGCAACAAGGGCGTGCAGCCGATGCTCGACGCGGTGGTCGACTACCTGCCGTCGCCGCTCGACGTGCCGCCGGTAGTGGGCCGCGTGGGCGACAAGGTGGCCGAGCGCTGGCCGCGCGACGACGCGCCGTTTGCCGCGCTGGCCTTCAAGATCATGACCGATCCGTACATCGGCACGCTGACCTTCCTGCGGGTCTATTCCGGGCATCTCGAGAGCGGCGCCTCGGTGCTTAATTCGACCAAGCAGAAGCGCGAGCGGATCGGCCGGCTGGTCAAGATGCACGCCAACAAGCGCGAGGAGATATCAGAAGTCTTCGCAGGCGACATCTGTGCGGCCGGGCTGCGCGATACCACCACCGGTGATACGCTGTGCGACCCGGCTCATCCGATCGTGCTCGAGGCGATCGAGTTTCCCGAGCCGGTAATCAAAATCGCGATCGAACCCAAGACCAAGGCCGATCAGGATCGGCTGGGCGAGGCGCTCGCCAAGCTGGCCAAGGAGGACCCTTCCTTCCGCGTCAGCTCCGACCAGGAAACCGGGCAGACGCTGATCGCGGGGATGGGTGAATTGCACCTGGAGATTATTGTCGACCGCCTGCTGCGCGAGTTCAGGGTCGACGCGAACGTTGGCAAGCCGCAGGTCGCCTACCGCGAGACTATCCGCCGCGCGGTCGAGGCCGAAGGCCGCTTTGTTCGGCAGACCGGCGGCCACGGACAGTTCGGCGTAGTCGACTTGCGGATCGAGCCGCTCGGCAAAGGCGTCGGATTCGAGTTCGTTGACGGTACCAAGGGCGGCGTTATCCCGCGCAACTTTATCCCAGCGGTCGAGCAGGGAGTCGAAGAGGCGATGGAGAGCGGGGTGCTAGCCGGCTATCCCATGGTCGATATCAGGGCCACGCTGCTCGACGGCAAGTATCACGAGGTCGACTCATCGGAGATCGCCTTTAAGATCGCCGGCTCGATGGCGTTCAAGCAGGCGGCCGAGCAGGCTAGTCCCGTGCTGCTCGAGCCGGTTATGGAAGTCGAAGTGGTTACGCCCCAGGAATTCATGGGCGAAGTGATCGGCGATCTGAGCTCGCGGCGCGGCAGGATTTTGGACATGGAGAATCGCGGCGGAGCTCAGGTGATCGAAGCCAGGGTGCCGTTGGCAACGATGTTCGGCTACGCCACCCGGCTGCGCTCGATGACCCAGGGCCGGGCGACCTATACCATGCAGTTTGCGGTCTACGAGCCGGTGCCGCAACAAATTTATGCGGAGCTGACGGCGCGCACGAGCGAGGTCGCCTAAGCGGCACCTGGGCATCGCGGGAGTCGGAGGAGGGTCTACCAACCGGAGGTTAAAACCATGGGCAAGGCCAAATTTGAGAGGACGAAGCCGCACGCTAACGTCGGTACGATCGGGCATATCGACCACGGTAAGACCACGCTTACCGCCGCGATCACCAAGGTGTTGTCGTCGCGCAAGCTTGCCCAGTTCGTGGCCTTCGACCAGATCGACAAGGCGCCCGAAGAGCGCGAGCGCGGCATCACCATCGCGATCGCCCACGTCGAGTACGAGACCTCCAAGCGCCACTACGCTCACGTCGATTGCCCGGGCCATGCCGACTACATCAAGAACATGATCACCGGCGCGGCGCAGATGGACGGAGCCATTCTGGTGGTCGGCGCCAACGACGGTCCGATGCCCCAGACCCGCGAGCATATCCTGCTCGCGCGCCAGGTCGGAGTGCCGTCGATCGTGGTGTTCATGAACAAGGTCGACATGGTCGACGATCCCGAACTGCTCGACCTGGTCGAGCTGGAAGTGCGCGACCTGCTCAAGAAGTACGACTTCCCGGGCGACGAGGTTCCGATCATTCGCGGCAGCGCGCTCAAGGCGCTGGAATGCGGATGCGGCAAGGACGCTTGCCCCAATTGCAAGCCGATTCTCGATCTCATGAACGCGGTCGACAGCTACGTGCCGCAGCCCGTGCGCGAGGTCGAAAAGCCCTTCCTGATGCCGATCGAGGACGTGTTCTCGATCTCCGGCCGCGGCACCGTGGTTACCGGCCGGATCGAGCGCGGCAAGGTCAAGGTCAGCGAGGAGGTCGAGATCGTCGGCTTCCGCGACACTCAAAAGACGGTGGTGACCGGCGTTGAAATGTTCCGCAAGATTCTCGACGAGGGCCAGGCCGGCGACAACGTCGGCGTGCTGCTGAGAGGAATCAAGCGCGAGGAGGTCGAACGCGGGCAGGTGCTCGCTAAGCCGGGTTCGATTACTCCGCACACCAAGTTTGAAGCCTCCGCCTACATCCTGACCAAGGAGGAGGGTGGCCGGCACACGCCGTTCTTCAGTGGCTACCGGCCGCAGTTCTACTTCCGCACCACCGACGTAACCGGCATACTTCACCTGCCCGAGGGGACCGAGATGGTGATGCCGGGAGACAATATCAAGATTAACGGCGAGCTGATCACACCGGTCGCGATGGACGAAGGCCTGCGCTTCGCTATCCGCGAGGGCGGCCGAACGGTCGGCGCGGGTGTGGTCTCGAAGATTCTGCAGTAGAAGATTGTAGCGAGTGGGATTGACGCGCATAGAAGCCCTTAGGGCGTGGCTGAGAGGATGAACGAAAAGATACGCATACGTCTTAAGGCTTACGATTACCGCCTGCTCGACCAGTCGGTGCGTGAGATTGTCGATACAATCCGGCGCACCGGCGGAAGAGTGGCGGGGCCGATTCCGCTGCCGACCCGGATCGAGCGCTTTACCGTCAACCGCTCTCCGCACGTTGACAAGAAATCGCGCGAGCAGTTCGAGATTCGCACCCATAAACGGTTGCTCGACGTGCTCGAACCGACCCAACAAACTATCGACGCGCTTGGCAAACTCGATCTGGCGGCCGGCGTCGACGTCGAAATCAAGCTCGAGTAGTCACGTGATTAGCGGATTGATCGGACGAAAGCTGGGTATGACAGGGCTGACCGATGCGGCCGGGAACCTGGTTGCGACTACGGTGATCGAACTTGGCCCGTGCACCGTGACCCAGATCAAGACCGCCGCCACCGACGGGTACGACGCGGTGCAGGTGACTTTTGGACGCAAGAAGCTGTCGCGCGTCACCAAGGCTGAACGCGGCCACTTCGCCAAGAGCGAAATCGCGGCGGGTATCGCGACGCGGGAATTCTCCAAGACCGCGGACGGCGAGCTCAAGCTCGGACAGGCGCTGAGCGCGCCGGATGTCTTCAAGGCCGGCGACGTGATCGACGTGGCGGGTATCTCCAAGGGCCGCGGCTTCGCCGGCGTGATCAAGCGCCATCATTTCAGCGGTTTTCCAGGCTCGCACGGCACTCACGAGTACTTCCGTCACGGCGGTTCGATCGGTAACCGCTCGTACCCCGGACGGGTGTTCAAGGGGCTGCGGATGGCCGGGCAGATGGGCAACGAGTTGGTCACGGTCCCCAATCTCAAGCTGTTGGAGATCCTTCCCGAGCAGAACGCGGTGGTGGTGGCCGGAACCGTGCCGGGCCCCGACGGCGCAATCGTAATCGTCAGGCACGCCGCCAAAGCGCGCCGCCTGATGGCCGGTGCAGGCTGATGGCTGACGAACGAACTAATTCGAGCCCGGTCAAGCTTCCGCTTTACTCGGCGGCCCGCCAACCGATCGGCGAGCTGGAGGTGTCGGGACGGGTCTTCGGCCACGAAGGCGACGCTTCGCTGCTGCACGAAGCGGTTAGGATGCAGCTTGCGCGGCGGCGGTCCGGAACGGCCTCGACCAAGACCAAGGGCCTGATCTCGGGCGGCGGTATCAAGCCCTGGCGTCAGAAAGGTACTGGACGAGCGCGGGCCGGCTCGACCCGTTCGCCGCTATGGCGTCACGGCGGAACCATTTTTGGCCCCCAGCCTCGCGACTACTCTTACAAGATGCCGAAGAAGGCGTGGAACAAGGCGCTGTGTTTGGCAATCTCGGACCGCGCACGCCAAGGCAAGCTGCTCGTGGTCGAAGGCCTCGACTTGCCGGAGCTCAAGACCAAGGCGGCCAAGGCCGCTCTCGAACAACTCGGCCTCAAACACGCCTTGATCGTGCTCGGCGAGGGCGAGGAAGGGTTTATCCGCGCCGCGCGCAATCTGGCGGCGCACAAGGTGCTGCGTTTGGCCGGGCTCAACGTTTATGACGTGCTCAATTACCAGGAGCTGTTGATGACGGCCAAGGCTGCGCGTGCCCTGGATGCGCGATTGGGAGGCGGCGGCGATGCCTGACTATAGCCTGATCTTATCGCCGATAATCACCGAGAAGGGGACTGTGGTCAGCGCCCAATCCAATCAGGTGGTGTTCAAAGTGCAGCCGCAGGCGACCAAGGGCGCGATCCGCGAGGCGGTCGAGGCCTTGTTCAAGGTCAGCGTGCTCAAAGTCAGAACCTCGAACCTGATGGGCAAGAAGCGCCGTATGGGACGCTCGGCGGGCAAGCGTTCGGACTGGAAAAAAGCCTACGTCACCCTCAAAGAGGGCGATCGGATCGAGTTCTTCGAGGGCGCCTGAGCAGGGGTATCTCGCGATGGCAGTGATTCAGCTAAATCCGCGCACGCCGGGCCAGCGCTTCATGCAGCTGGCCGATTTCTCGGGGCTCACCAAGAAGCCGCCCGAAAAGCGCCTGCTTGCGCCGCTCAAGCATTCCGGCGGGCGCAACAATCGCGGCCGCATGACCATGCGCCATCGCGGCGGCGGCCACAAGCGCCAGCTTCGGCTAATCGACTTCAAGCGCGATAAGGAGGGCGTGGCGGCGGTGGTCGCGGCGTTGGAGTACGATCCCAACCGCTCGGCCAATATCGCCTTGCTCCACTATAAAGATGGCGACAAGCGCTACATCCTGGCGCCGGAAGGACTCAAGGTCGGCGATCCGGTCGAGTCCGGCGCCCAGGCCGACATCAAGCCCGGCAACGCGCTGGCGCTCAAGAACATACCGGTCGGCACCTTCGTCCACGCGATCGAATTGAAGCCCGGCGCCGGCGCGCAATTGGCGCGGGGTGCGGGCGCGCAGGCCCAGTTGATGGCGAAAGAGGGAAAGTTCGCGCTGCTCAAGCTGCCCTCGGGCGAGCAGCGGATGGTGCAAGCCGGATGCAGGGCGACGATCGGGCAGGTCGGCAACCTGGAGCATGAGAACCTCTCGATCGGCAAGGCCGGACGCAACCGCCATCTGGGATGGCGTCCCCACGTGCGCGGCGTGGCGATGAACCCGGTCGATCATCCTCACGGCGGCGGCGAGGGGCGCTCCAAGGGCAACCATCCCCAGTCGCCTTGGGGAATGCCGACCAAGGGCTATAAGACGCGCGGCAAGAAGCCCTCGGATCGCTACATCGTGAGCCGGCGGCCGCGCGGCAAGCGCGGGTAGAGAAGACAATGGCGAGGTCATTAAAAAAAGGCGCTTTCATCGACGAGCCTCTCAAGAAGAAGGCGGACGCAGCTACCACCAGCGGCGACAAGCGAATCATCAAGACTTGGTCGCGCCGTTCGACCATCTTTCCCGAGATGATCGGATTGACCTTCGCGGTGCACAACGGCCACAAGTTCGTCCCGGTCTACTGCACCGAGAATATGGTGGGCCACAAGCTCGGCGAATTTTCGCCCACCCGGACCTTCCACGGTCATGCCGGGACCCACAAGGGAGAAGTCAAGGCCGCGGCGGCGCCGGCCGCGCCACCGCCGGGAGCGGGTGCCGCCCCCGCTGCCGCGCCCAAGCCAGCCGCCCGGTGATAGCGGCGGCACGATAACTTATGGAAGCGACCGCAAGAAATCGATTCGTTCGAATCTCGCCGCGCAAGCTACGCCTGGTGTGCGAGCTGATCAAGGGCAAAAGTATCGAGCACGCGCTCTCGGTGCTCGAGTTTACGCCCAAGCGCGGGGCCAAGATCCTTTCCAAGACCCTGCTCTCGGCGGTCGCCAACGCCCGCACCCAGCAGAATGTCGACGAGGATCGGCTGTTCGTCAAGCAGGCGGTGGCGGATAGCGGACCCACCTGGAAGCGCTCGTTGATGCGGGCGCATATGCGCTCGACGCCGATCCTGAAGCGCACCAGCCATCTGACCGTAGTGGTCGACGAGCGCGCGGCCTAAGAGGCCTGTTTATGGGACAGAAAACACATCCGCACGGCTTTCGCCTCGGCATCATCGAAGGCTGGGACTCCAAGTGGTACTCCAGCCACGACTACACCACGCTGCTGCACGAAGACCTCAAGCTGCGCGAGTTTATCAAGAAGCGCCTCTATCACGCCGGCATCTCGCGGATCGAAATCGAGCGCATGGCCAACAAGGCCAAAATCAATATCCATACCGCGCGGCCCGGAATCGTGATCGGAAAGAAAGGCGCCGAAATCGAGAAGCTCAAGACCGACATCCAGAAGCTGATGGCCGGCCGTGAAGCTTACATCAACATCCACGAGGTCCGGCGTCCCGACCTCGACCCGCAACTGGTGAGCGAGAATGTGGCGCTGCAGCTCGAACGGCGCGTGGCTTTTCGCCGTGCGATGAAGGAGGCGGTGGCGCGCGCGATGCGGATGGGCGCGCAAGGGGTGAAGATTCAGGTCTCCGGGCGTTTGGCGGGGGCGGAAATCGCCCGGCGCGAATGGTACCGCGAGGGACGCGTGCCGCTGCAGACGCTGCGCGCGGACGTCGCCTACGGCTTTGCCGAGGCCAAGACCACCTACGGAGTGATCGGGATCAAATGCTGGATCTTCCGCGGCGAGATCCTCACCCGCCAGGAAGAAGACATCAAGCGCCGCACCGGCGCGCAGGCCCATCAGTAAGAGCTAAGCTATGCTGTCACCGAAGAAAGTAAAATACCGCAAGATGATGAAGGGCCGCATGGGCGGCAGCGAGTCGCGCGCGGTCGAGCTCGCCTTTGGCGACTTCGGGCTCAAGACCCTCGAACGGGGCCGGCTCGACACCCGGGCGATCGAAGCGGCCCGTATCGCGCTCACGCGTTACATCAAGCGCGGCGGGCGGGTGTGGATCCGGATCTTCCCGGATAAGCCGATTACCAAGAAGCCGGCCGAGACCCGGATGGGAAAGGGCAAGGGAGCACCCGAGGGTTGGGTGGCGGTGGTTCGGCCGGGACGAATCCTGTTCGAGATGGAAGGCGTCGATCAGGCCACTGCCCGTGAGGCGTTGCGGCTGGCGGCTCACAAGCTGCCGGTCAGGACCATAGTGGTCGAGCGCGAAGGAGGGTCCCTTGGAGCTTGACGAGCTCAGAGAGATGAGCGCGGGAGACCTCCGCATCAAGGAGCGCGAGACCCGCGAGGAGCTGTTCCGGCTTCGGATCAAGCTGCGCACCAATCAGCTCAGCAATCCGACCAGCTATCGGCTCGCGCGCAAGCAACTGGCGCAGATACTGACCCTGCTCGAGCAAAAGAGCGCTTCCGCCGGCCAAGCCGACACGAAGGTGAGCGATGCGCCAGCGAATTAAGCAGCGTGAAGGAGTGGTGGTCTCCGCCAAAATGGCCAAGACCGTGGTGGTGCAAGTGGACCGCCTGGTGCAGCATGCGCTCTATGGCAAACGGCTGCGCCAGCGCGTGCGCTTCAAGGCTCACGACGAGCAGGGCCAATGCCGCGAGGGCGATCGCGTGCTGATCATCGAGTCGCGTCCACTATCCAAGGACAAACGTTGGCGGGTGAGCCAGGTGATGGCGAAGGCGGCCGGCTGAGGCAGGGGATGAAGCGTCCATGATTCAGACTCAAACCGTGCTCGACGTTGCCGACAACTCCGGCGCCCGCAAGGTGATGTGCGTCAAGGTGCTCGGAGGTTCCAGGCGCAAGTACGCAACCGTCGGGGACGTGATAGTGGTATCGGTCAAGGAGGCGATTCCCAACGCCAAGGTCAAGAAGGGCGAAGTCGCCAAGGCCGTGATCGTGCGCACCTGTAAGGAAATCCCCCGTCCCGACGGCAGCTACATCCGCTTCGATAACAACTCGGCGGTGC
>Ga0209415_10012079_pt1 | contig 14446 bp, 13 predicted proteins | sample PeaSoiSIISIP2007_FD_187696 | JGI IMG/M metagenome (GOLD analysis project Ga0209415, IMG submission 187696) | Peat soil microbial communities from Weissenstadt, Germany - SII-SIP-2007 (SPAdes) (version 2) | ecosystem: Environmental > Terrestrial > Soil > Wetlands > Peat | place: Germany...
AATCGCGCTTGCGCTCACCACGACGTATGCCGCGGCGGACGGAATTCCAGGCGTGACGATGACCGACTCCCAGAACCTGACCGACTGGAGCGGGTTCTATATCGGCGGCAAGCTCGGCGGCGCCTTCAGCGACTTCAACTGGGGGCAGGATGCCAACGTATTCAACACGGGTGGCGGGGCGACGGCACCTGCGAACACCCCTGTCAGCTTCTCGCCCAGCGGCGTTGCCGGCGGCATCATTGGCGGCGCCAACCTGCAGCTCGGGCAGTGGATCTTCGGCGCCGAGCTGTCGTTCTCGGGCACCGGCTTGTCGCAGTCGGTCACCAGCCCCTTCTTCCCCGCGACCGACACCTTCTCCACCGAGCTCAACTGGCTCGGCACCGTCGAAGGGCGCATCGGCTATTCCTGGGACCACGTGATGGTGTTCGGCAAGGGTGGCTGGGCCGGCTCCAACGCGAAGCTGAGCGTTAAGAGCCCGATCCGCGGCTCGGCCTCGACCGCGGAGTTCATCGACGGCTGGACCATCGGCGGCGGCATCGAATACGCGGCCTGGAACAGCGTCATCATCGGTCTCGAGTACGACTACGTGACCCTCAGCCTGACCAGCTCTGGCTCCTGCCTGCTCTGCGACGCGGGACTTGCCATCGACAGCACCCCGTCCGCTGTCACCGGCGACGCCACGATGTCGGCGGTGATGATGCGCATGAGCTACCTGTTCATGCCGGAGGACTGATCTCGCTGCGGGGAGCGCGCGGCAGCCAGTCGCGCAGGACCGTCGTCGCCACGATGGCGACGACGAGCAGCGGCTGACCGCTCAGAACCACAGGCACGCTCAAATAGGCCGGCAGCGCTTCGGCGCCGAGAGCGATGGCGGCGAACACCGTCGCGAGCGCCGTGGCCGGAAGGGCGGCCACCGCCACGCCGCCCAAGCGGCAGGATCGCGCGTAGAGGCCAAGGAACAGCCAGAGCAGCAGCGCGAGCGCGACGAGCCGCGCCGGGTGGCCCTGCTCGATCCACTCTACCGAGTCGCCCGGCAAGTAGAGGTGCGCGAGCGCGCTCACCGGAAGCACCACCCAGGGAAGGATCGTGTAGGAGAGCACAGTCGACCACAGGCAGGCCGGCGCGGTGTCCGCTGTCCGCTCTCCCGCCAGCAGCACCGCCACGACCGCCCCGAGGGCCGCGAGGACGAATAGGGCGCCCCATAGCACGCCCGCGCCGGTGACGAGCCCCTGGCGCTGAAACTCGTACAGCGCGGCGATGGTGGGCAGGAGACCGGCCACCGTTGGCGCGGCAATGATCAGCCAGGCGCCGCTGCCGAGGCCGCGGCAGCTGATCTGCCGGGCAAGCCAGGCGACGACGGTCGTGCCGGCGACCAGAGTAATGATCGTCGCCAGGCTGAACAGCACACCCGGCTCGGCCACGAGCCCGGAGACGCCTTCGAGACCGGACGCGACGCCTCCCGCCTGCAGGACCGCGGAGACCAGCGCGACGATGAACACGATGCGCGCGAGCTTGGCGCCGTTGCTTGCCTGCGCGCGCTCCCAGCGGCGCAGCGCGGGCACCAGCACCTTGGCGAGCTCCGCAAGGATCAGGATGCCGTAGAGCGGGTAGATATCGAGCGCGAAGATCGAGATGCGTGCGGCCGCGCCGCCGGTATGAAAGAGCTGGGAGGCCGCCTTAGGCTCGATCCCGGGGATGGGGATCAGCAAGCCCAGGCGATAGACGATGAGCGCGGCCGCCGTCGCCAGCAGCGCGTCCACGACGTCTCGTCGATACGGTCCCCCGGTCACACTTGCCCCCTGCCGCGGCAGCAATTTGGAATTCTGCAGCTAGCCGATGCCGCGGTAGATCTCGCCGAGCGGCAGCGACAGTCCAAGCGCGGCAATCTCGACCGCTTTATCGCGTCCGGCGACTTCTTGCGGCGTCCGCGGAAATGAACGTGCTTCGCCGCCGCGCTGCCAGACCCAGCAGATCGGCTCGTCCTGGCGCGCGACGATGTAGGCCTCGAGCGAAGGCAGGCTCGCTTAGAAACCGATCCTAGCAGCGCGGTGAGGGTGCCTCAACAAAGTCTCAGCCCTTGCCGAAGACGCGCTTGAAGATCGTGTCGACGTGCTTGAAATGGTAGCCGAGGTCGAACATGGCCTCGATCTCGGCCGGCTTCAATTTCGCCGTCACTTGCGCGTCCGCCTTCAGCTCGGCGAGGAAGTCCTTGCCCTCGCGCCACGTCTTCATGGCGTTGCGCTGGACCAGGGCGTAGGCGTCCTCGCGCGAGACGCCGGCCTGCGTCAGCGCCAGCAGGACGCGCTGGGAATTGTGCAGGCCGCCGAGCTTGTCGAGGTTCTTCTGCATCGTTTGCGGGTAGACGACGAGCTTCTCGACGATGCCGGCGAGCCGCGCCAGCGCGAAGTCGAGCGTCACGGTGGCATCGGGACCGATCACGCGCTCGACGGAGGAGTGCGAGATGTCGCGCTCGTGCCAGAGCGCCACGTCCTCCAGCGCCGGAATGGCGTAGGAGCGCACGACGCGCGCGAGCCCGGTCACGTTCTCGCTGAGGACGGGGTTGCGCTTGTGCGGCATCGCCGAGGAGCCCTTCTGCCCCTCCGCGAAGAACTCCTCGGCCTCCAGCACCTCGGTGCGCTGCAGATGGCGGATCTCGGTCGCCAGCCTCTCTGCCGAGGAGGCGACGACGGCGAGTGTGGCGAAGTAGGCCGCGTGGCGGTCGCGCGGGATCACCTGCGTCGAGACCGGCTCGACCGCCAGCCCCATCTTCTCCGCCACGTAGGCCTCGACGCGCGGATCGACGTTGGCATAAGTGCCGACGGCGCCCGAGAGCGCGCAGGTCGCGATCTCCGTGCGCGCCGTCACCATGCGATCGCGCGCACGCGCGAACTCGGCGTAGGCGGAGGCGAGCTTCAGTCCGAAGGTGGTGGGCTCGGCATGGATGCCGTGGCTGCGGCCGATGGTCGGCGTGGTCTTGTATTCGAAGGCGCGTTTTTTCAGCGCCGCAAGCAGTCGGTCGAGGTCGGCGATGAGGATGTCGGCGGCGCGCTTCAATTGCACGCTGAGGCAGGTGTCGAGGATGTCGGAGGAGGTGAGCCCCTGATGCACGAAGCGCGCCTCGGGGCCGACGATCTCGGCCAGATGCGTCAGGAAGGCGATGACGTCGTGCTTGGTCTCGGCCTCGATGGCGTCGATGCGGGCGACGTCGAAGGTGGCCTTGCTGCCCCTGTCCCAGATGGCTTTGGCGGCGCCCTCGGGGATGGCGCCGATCTTCGCCATGGCGGCGGCGGCATGGGCCTCGATCTCGAACCAGATGCGGAAGCGGGTCTCTGGTGCCCAGAGCGACGCCATCTCGGGGCGGCTGTAGCGGGGGATCATGACGTCTCTCGGGTCTCGGGGCGGTATCGTGCCGTGCGCAGGGCCTAGCAGACGCAGGCTCGCCCTTCAATTCAGCGGCGCCGGTTAGCCCCACCATTCAGGTTGTTGCATGGTGTGGAAAGAGCGTGCGGTAGGCGGGCGGTCCTGCCCAGAAGCCGGGGGTGGCCGCAGCCTCATAGACGCCGCGGGCGACAGCGCGCGCCAGCACATTGGCTGCAGCGGTCCCCAGCTCGGCGAGGCCGCGGATGCGATCTTCAAGCGCCACCTCGCCGGTCGCGGCGGCAAACACGACATCGCCATCGAGCGGGGTATGCACCGGGTAAATGGCGCGCGCCAGGCCCGTCTGCGCCATGACGGCGAGACGATGCGCCTCCCGGGTCGAGAGCTTCGCATTGGTGGCGACGATGGCGATCGTCGTTGCCTCCTGCGGCCCCCCTTTGAGGCGCGGCTCGAGCGCGCCCGCGGGCATGGGGCTCGGAAATCCATGCCCCCCGAATTCTCCGCCCACCTCGAAGGGTGCGGCCCAGAAGTGCGCCGTATCCCCGATCGTAGGGCTGCCGACCGGATTGACCGCCACCAGCGCACCGACGATGAGACCATGGTCAAGCACCTGCGAGGCGCTGCCGAGCCCACCGCGCAATCGCGCCGTGGTGGCGCCATGGCCTGCACCGGTGCTGCCGAGGGCGAAGTCGGGCACCGCCGCCTCGCAGGCCATGCGCCCCAGAGCCTCGTAGGGCGGGCTCCGACCCCAGTCCTTGTCCCCTCCGTTGAGGAGGTCGAACAGGACCGCCTGCGGCACCAGGGGTACGCGCGCCGAGCGTATCGCAAAGCCGATGCCGCGCTCGGAAAGCCAGCTCTGCACCCCGGTCGCTGCTGACAACCCGAAAGCCGAGCCGCCCGCAAGCGCGATGGCATGCACCTCGTCGACCGTGCCGGTGAGACTGACAGCATCGGTCTCCCGCGTACCAGGGCCGCCGCCGCGCACGTCGACCGCGGCGATGAGGGGCCTGTCGCAGAGCAGCACCGTCACTCCTGAGCAGAGCCGGTCGTCATGGGCATTGCCTACGCGGGTCCCCGCGACATCAGAGATCAGGTTGCGAGAGCCTGTCATGCGGCCTCCGGGGGATGCTGCGGCCGGCGCAGGCTTCTGGCGACGCAGCGGGTGCGGCGCGGGAGCCGGGCCATCTTTTTCAATCTAGACCCCGGCAGCCTTCCATAGCGTTGCCGGCAGTTCCGCCATGCAAAAATCGGTATTCGTCCGCCGGACCACTGGCTTGTGGCGTTGTTGCAACGCACACAAATAGCCTTCGCGCCGCAACAATATATCCATATCGGAGCCCAGATCAGGCCACAATTGGCTGGTTGATGGCGCACCTCGCAGCGGCCAAGACTGTGGACACATTGTCACGGCGGCTGTGAAATCGAAGACGTAGTCTTGCATGTTTACTCGGGAAACGAAAAGTTACTTAGGCGTAGCCATTGGAGTCTTATAACGATGGGCGCGCCGCACGGGTATGCAGCGGCAAGAGGGACAACTCGAGGAAGAGGCCGACACAAGTTATGCCGAACCAGATGCAAAGTGAGATCGCCGCGCTCAACAACGAGCTCGAGCAAACCGACGACCCCCGCGAGGGCTATGCCAAGGTGCAGGCCAAGATTGGGAAGCTTCGTCAAGCGGGAAAGAAAGTGCCGGACGATCTGGTGCTCATCGAGAAGCGGCTGATGCACGAGTGCATGGCGGCTTCCCAGGGTCGCGACTGAGACCCGCGTACGACCAGCCGTCCTGTCTCCCCGGCAGGAACGAAATCAGGGCCGAGCGGCTGCGACGAATGTCGGCGGCCGCTTTGGTGCGCGCCCGTCATCGCCGGGGACGCCAGGCGCTATCCGACCACCAGACGATGTCGTAGCCGGGCACCTCCGCGTTGCCCTTGTCGTCGAACGTCAGCCGCCCCACCACCGTGTTGAACCCATTCGTCTGCAGCGCCTTGGCGACCCCATCGCCAGCTGCCGATCGCGCTTCATTGGCAGCCTCCCGCCACGCCTCCATGGCCGCGTAGGCGAGGATGAACGCGCCCGTCGGCTGCGGCCCGGGGAACGTCTTGCGCAGCGCCTCTGGCGCCAGCGACCGCGCCGGGTCGTATGGCAGCACCGTGCCGGCGCCTTCGGCCTCCTCGCGCGCCGTCTGCGCAAACTGCTCGCTCGCAATGGCATCGCTGCCGAGGAAAACAGCCTTCGATCCCGCGGCGCGCATCTGGCGCAGCAGCAGCCCCGCCTCGATGGGGTAGCCGGCGAAATAGACGCCCTCGATCTTCGCTGCCGCCATCTTGGCGATGAGCGGGCCGTACTCCTTCTGCCCACTGAAGATCGTTCCGCTCAGCACATCGGCGCGTCCGGCGGCCTTGAGCGCGGCGGTCGCCTCCGCCGCGAGATCCTTCGAGTAGACACTCCCCCCGTACACGATGGCGATCGGCTTGCCGGCGAGCTCGCGCGCAAGATACGCGCCCACGACCGTGCCCTGATGCCCGTCGCGGCCCGCAAGCCGGAACACGGTTGGGCCCGCGCGCGGCTCGGTCAGCGCCGGATGGCGCGTCGCCGGCGCGATGAACGGCACGCCGGCCTGCGCATAGATGCGGGCGGCGGCGACGGCAGCGCTCCCGCACGGATGCCCGATCGCCAGCGCCACGTGCTGCTCGACGAACGAGCGGGCGGCGTCCTCGGCCGCTTTTGGCGCGCAGCCGTCGTCCGCCTCCACGACCGCGACACGCTCGCCGGCGACGCCTCCCTCCGCGTTGAAGCGCTCCGCCGCGAGCTTCACCGCGCGCGCGATGTCGGCGCCCACGCCGGCATAGTCGCCGTGCGCCGGCACGGCAACGCCGACGACAACATCGGCCAGCGCTGGGCGCACGAGCCCGGCCGCGCCGAGGCACACGAGAAGGAGGGCACGCAGCCAGGCCATGCTGCTTCCGACCTGCGTTGGGAGGGTCAGTCGTTCTGCACGTAGGTGATGTGCCCGTCCGGCTGCTTCTTCCAGGTGTACATCACGTAGGCGATGTTGGTCAGGTCGCCCTTCTTGTCGAAGGCGAGGTCGCCGACGATGGTGTGGAAGGTGGCGCCCGAGTGCATGTAGTCGGCGACGACCTTGGGATCGAGCGAGTTCGCTCCCTCGATCGCCTGCTTCAAGACCTGGGCGGTCGCGTAGCTGTAGAGCGTGTAGGCCTCGGGCTTGTAGTTGCGGGCGAGGAACTTGTCGACGATGGGCTTGGCCTCGGCGCGCTTCTGCGGATCGGGCGCGAACGTCATCAGCACGCCCTCGGCCGCCGGGCCCGCGATGGCCCCGAACTCGTCGCTCGCGATGCCGTCGCCCGACATGAACACTGCGCTGACGCCCTGGTCGCGCATCTGGCGCAGGATGAGGCCGCCGGCGGTGTGCACGCCGCCCCAGTAGAAGAGATCGGCGCCCGCATTCTTCATCTTGGAGACAAGGGCGGAGAAATCCTTCTCGCCCGCTCCCACGCCTTCGAACAGCACCTCGGTGACGCCGAGCTTGTTGAGCGCCTTCTTGGTCTCCTGCGCGAGGCCCAATCCGTACGGCGTCTTGTCGTGGGCGATCGCGACCTTCTTGCCCTTGAAGTGCTCGGCGATATAGGCGCCGGCAACGGCGCCCTGCTGGTCGTCGCGCCCGCAGGTGCGGAAAATGGTGGTCAGATTGCGCTCCGTCACCATCGGGTTGGTCGAGCCCGGCGTGATCATCAGCATGCCGTTCTCGGCGTAGACCTCGGATGCCGGCATGGTGACGCCCGAGTTGAAATGCCCGATGACGAAATGTACGCCCTCGCCCAGCAGGTTGTTGGCGACGGAAACGCCCTGCCGCGGCTCTCCGGCATCGTCGCCGGGCACCAGCTCGATCTGCTGGCCCTTGACGCCGCCCGCGGCGTTGATGTCGGCGACCGCCTGCTCGGCGCCGTTGCGGATCTGCAGGCCGAATACGGCATCCGATCCCGTCGTCGGGCCGGCGACGCCGAACTTCAGCTTGGGAGGACCGTTGTCGCCGCAGCCGGCGAGCGCGAGCACCGCCGCGAAAGCGATTGCCGCCAATGACGCCCGTTTCATCGAATCCCTCGCGCGCAATTCGACGGCGCCGAAAGCAGCGGCCGCCCGGACCTTCTAATGCGCTGAAATCCGGCCCGCGCGCAAGCCGTGGCTAGCCGCCCTTGGCGCGCCACCACAGCGGCCCGGCCCACTCGTAGGCCCACGGGTATTGCTCGACCATCTGGCGCGTGCGCGTGCGCCGGTAGCCGAGCGCGGCGGCGAGCAGCACGACCGCGTAGTCGATGGCAAAACCCCCGAGCGAAAGCAGCGGCTCGGCGAACAGCGCGTAGTGCAGGAAGCGCACCGCGCACGCGAGCAGGAAGGCCGCGCCGAAGAGCTGCCACGGCGGCCGCCAGGTCGCGGCGATGGAGGTCCCCGTGGCCCGCGCCGCCGCGCCGCCGGCGAGCACCGTCAGAAGCAGGAAGATCCAGAGGCCGTGGTCGCCGGTTGCATAGAAGGTCATCGTGGTCTCCCGCTAATGGCGCCCGCCTTCGAGGTAGGCTGCGCGCACCTCCGGGCTCGCCAGCAGCTCCGGCCCCGTGCCCGAGAGCGTGATGACGCCGTTGACCATCACGTAGGCGCGGTGCGCGAGCCGCAGCGCGTGGAAGGCGTTCTGCTCGACGAGGAATACGGTGAGGCCGTCGCGCGCGTTGAGGTCGGCGATGACCTTGAAGATCTGCTTCACGATGAGCGGGGCGAGCCCGAGCGAGGGCTCGTCCAGCAGCAATAGCTTCGGGCGGCTCATGAGGGCGCGCGCGATGGCGAGCATCTGCTGCTCGCCGCCCGACAGCGTGCCGCCGCGCTGGGAGAGGCGCTCCTTGAGGCGCGGGAAGATCGCCGCGACGTGCTCGAGTTCGCGGTCGAAATCGGTGTGGCCTGCGAACTCGGCGCCGAGCCGCAGGTTCTCGGCGACCGTCATGCGCGAGAAGATGCGGCGTCCCTCGGGCGCCTGCGCGAGCCCGAGCCGCGCGATCTGGTGCGTTGGCAGCTGCGTGATGTCGCGACCGTCGAACACGATGCGACCCTGGCGCGCGCGCGGGTTGCCGAAGATGGTCATCATGAGCGTGGACTTGCCGGCGCCGTTGGCGCCGATGAGCGTCACGATTTCGCCCTTGGGCACGGCGATGTCGATGCCGTGCAGCACGGTGATGTTGCCGTGGCCGGCGGTGACGCCCTCGAGCTCCAGCAGCGGCGCGGTCATAGCCCGGCCTCCGCTTCCGCGATCGCGACCTCGTCGTCCTCGACGCCGAGATAGGCGGCGACCACCTTGGGGTCGTTGCTGACGCTGTCGGGTGTGCCGTCGGAGATGCGCAGGCCGTATTCGATCACGATGACATGGTCGGAAATCTCCATGACCACGGACATGTCGTGCTCGATGAGCAGGATGGAGGTCGCATGCTCGTCGCGGATCGCGCGCAAAAGCCCGTTGAGCGCCGCGGTCTCCTTCGGGTTGAGGCCGGCGGCGGGCTCGTCGAGGCACAGGAGCACGGGGCCGGTGCACATGGCGCGCGCGATCTCCAGGCGCCGCTGGTCCCCGTAGGGCAGCGAGCCGGCCGCATCGTCGGCGCGGGCAAGGAGACCGATGCGGTCAAGCCAGAAGCACGCGCGCTCCACCGCTTCGCGCTCGGCGTCGCGGTAGCTCGCCGCGCCGACGAGGCCGAGCAGCGACCAGCCCGAGGCGCGCATCAGGCGGTTATGCTGGGCGACGATCAGGTTCTCCAGGACCGTCATGCCGGGAAACAGGCGGATGTTCTGGAAGGTGCGCGCAACGTGCGCCTTCTGCGCGATCTCGAAATCAGGCATGCGCTCAAGCAGAAAGAGGCCGTCGGCGTCGGGCGCGTCCTCGCGCAGCGCATAGCGGCGGCTCGAGGCGGTGAGCGCCGCCACCGCGTCCGGATCGACGGCGCCGTCGGTCGACAGCGCCATGAGGCCGCTCGTCGGCTTGTAGAATCCGGTGATGCAATTGAAGACGGTGGTCTTGCCGGCGCCGTTGGGGCCGATGAGGGCCGTGATGTCGCCGCGGCCGACGGAGAACGACAGGTCGCGCACCGCGACAAGGCCGCCGAAGCGCATGGTCAGCCCCTCGACGACGAGCAGCGGGTCGCTGAGCCAGCGCATCAGCCGTGCCCTTCCTTCACGTGCGCGCCGGCAATGGCCTTGCCGTCGTGGAGCACGATCGAGGGCTGGCGGGCGGACATGAGGCCGCGCGGCCGCCAGATCATCACCACCACCATGGCGAGGCCGAAGATGAGCATGCGGTACTGGCCGGGGTCGAAGTCCTCGCCGAAGATCGACTTCATCCAGTCGAGCTCGCGCAACAGCTCGATGCCGCCGATGACGACGATGGCAGCGATCGCCACGCCGACGAGCGAGCCCATGCCGCCCAGCACGACGATGGCGAGGATCGTCGCCGACTCCAGGAATTCGAACGACTTCGGGCTCACGAAGCCCTGGCGCGCGCCGAAGAACGCGCCTGCGAGCCCCCCGAACAACGCGCCCATGGCGAAGGCGGTGAGCTTGGTGTTGACGGTGTTGAGCCCGAGCGAGCGGCAGGCGATCTCGTCCTCGCGCAGCGCCTCCCAGGCGCGCCCGACGGGCAGCCGCCGCATGCGCTGCGTCACGGCGGCGACGAGCAGCGCCAGCGCCAGGATGACGTAATAGAGGAAGATCGAGCGGTGGACCGTCGGGGTGCCCGGCAGCCCCAACAGGCTGCCGACCGTCGTGCCGCCGTTAGGGGAGGTGAAGGGGAGCCCGAAGAAGGTGATGCGCGGAGTCTGGATGCCCGAAGGGCCGTTGGTCAGCGCCACCCAGTTGATGAGCACGAGGCGTATGATCTCGCCGAACGCGAGCGTGACGATGGCGAGATAGTCGCCGCGCAGGCGCAAGACCGGAAAGCCGAGGATCACGCCCCACAGCGCGGCCAGTAGCCCGGCGAGGGGCAGGCAAATCCAGAAGGCCCACGGCCCCAGCACCGGCAGCGTCGCCGGGATCACGTAGGTCGCGATGATGGCGTAGGTGTAGGCGCCGACCGCGTAGAAGGCGACGTAGCCGAGGTCCAAGAGCCCGGCGAGGCCGACGACGATGTTGAGGCCCCAGCCGAGCATCACGTAGATCAGGATCTGCACGCCGAAATTGTCGACCCATTTGATCGCGCCGGAGGGGCCGGCGAGCGCGAGCGACAGGAACGGAAACAGGAACAGCGCGGCGAGGCCCACGTATGGGAACCAGCGGGCGCCGTTGGCGGCGAGATCGAGGCGCGGAAAGGCCGGCGCCTTGGGCCGTGGCAGGTGCGCGGCGAGCAGCCACAGGAAGCGTCCGAGGAACACCGCGAGCACCAACCCCAGCGTGAGGAAGGGCCGCACGTTGAGCACGATGCGGTTGGAGAGATCCTGTTCGGTGCGCAGGAGGATGATCGGGAAGCAGAGACCGAGCGTCACCAGAGCCCAGGGGAGCGCGTCCCGCGCCGCCTTGCGCGCCGCCTCCCGCATCGAAACCGGCTCGGGCGGTAGCGTGCTCCTCGTCGAGCCGTTGCCGCCCGCGCTCATGCCCTCAGACCTTCTCGACGTCCGGCCTGCCGAGAATGCCGGAGGGCATGAAGATGAGGACGATGGCGAGGATGGAGAAGGCGGCGACGTCCTTGTAGTCAATCGAGAAGTAGGCCGACCACAGCGTCTCGATGAGCCCGATGAGGATGCCGCCCAGCACCGCGCCCGGCAGCGATCCGATGCCGCCCAGCACCGCGGCGGTGAAGGCCTTCACGCCCGGCGTGAAGCCGTCGGCGAAATTCACCACCCCATAGTAGACCATGAACATGAGCCCGGCGACGGCGGCGAGCGCCCCGCCGATGACGAAGGTCATGGAGACGGTGTGGTTCACGTCGACGCCGAGCAGCGCCGCCATGCGCCGGTCCTGCTCGCAGGCGCGCTGTGCGCGTCCGAGCCGCGTCTTCTGCACCACGATCCAGAAGGCGGCGAGCAGCAGCACCGTCACCACCATGATCAGCACCTGCTTCTCCGAGATCGTGACCGAGCCGCCGGCGACGGGGATCGAGATCACGTGGTTGAGCATCGGCGGCACCGTCTTGTTGCGGGGGCCCTGCACGACCTGCACGAAGTTCGACAGGAACACCGACATGCCGATGGCGGAGATGAGCGGCGCCAGGCGGAACGACCCCGCCAGCGGCCGGTAGGCGACGCGCTCGATCACCCAGCTCCACAGCGCCGTCAGCGCCATGCCGAGGACGAGCACGAGCAACAGCGCGATCCCGAGCGCGGTGATGCCGAGGACGGCGGTCAGCAGCAGGTAGAGGATCAGCGCGATGAAGGCGGAGACCATGAACACGTCGCCGTGGGCGAAGTTCACCATGCCGATGATGCCGAACACCATCGTGTAGCCAATGGCGATGAGGCCGTAGATCGAGCCGAGCGTCAGGCCGTTGATGAGCTGCTGGACAAAGTATTCCATCTTCCCCCGGGGGCGTTTCGGCAGAAGCGCCGCGATCAGAGAATGAGGTGAGAGCCGTCGCAGAACGGCTCGTCGTCGGTGTGCTTGCAGCCGCAGATGTTGAAGGTGCCCGAGTGGTCGACGACGAAGCGCAGAGGCTCGAGGCCGGTGCCATTGTGCGTGCCGTCGCAGAATGGCTGCTTCTGGGAGCGCCCGCAGCGGCAGTAGAAGTAGGGTTTGCCCTCCGTGAGCTCGACCTGATACGGGCCCTTCTGGGCGACGACAGCTTCGTCTGCCATGTGCACCTCGCTAGCGCGGCGCGGCGCCGCTATATCGAACGCTTCATAAATGGCTAGCGGCTTCGGTGCGGCACGACAAGCCCACGGCGCAAGGCCGCGGCCGGCGCGAGTGTCCAAATCGCCCGCGCGACGTGCCCTGGCGGTCACACCAGGCCGTGATTCCAGGGCCTCTGGAATGCCGGCAACCGGTCGGCCCGGACGAGGCCGTCGCGGATGCCGCGGTGCTCGGGCTGCGCACGACCATCAACTATTGGCCGCGGGCGGGCGATGCGGGGCGGCTCCGTTTGGGCTACCTCTGGACCATGAGCGGCGCGCCTCCCATCGTCATTGCCGGCCCCACGGCCGGGGGCAAGTCGGCAATCGCGGCACGGCTCGCGGCCGAGCTCGGCGGCATCGTGATCAACGCCGATTCCATGCAGGTCTACCGCGACTTGCGCATCCTCACCGCCCGCCCGGGGCCTGAGGAGGAGATGCGCGTTCCGCACGCGCTCTACGGCTTCGTCGACGGCGGCGACGCCTACTCGGCCGGGCGCTATGCGACCGATGCCGGCCGCGCGCTCGGGGAGGCGCGCGAGCGGGGCCTGCGGCCCATCATCGTCGGCGGCACCGGGCTCTACTACAAGGCGCTGCTCGACGGCCTGTCGCCGATGCCCGCGGTGCCCGAGGACGTGCGTGCGCGCTGGCGCGGGGAAGCCGCGGCGGCGGCGCCGGGCGAGCTGCACGGCCGGCTCCGCGACCTCGATCCGCGCATGGCCGAGCGGCTGGCCCCGGGCGATACGCAGCGCATCCTGCGCGCGCTTGAGGTGCTGGAAGCCTCCGGCGTCTCGCTGCTCGAGTGGCAGCAGGGGCCGCGCGCGCCGGTGCTCGATGCGACCGACACGGTGCGTCTCGTGGTGTCGCCGCCGCGCGAGGAACTCTACCGCCGCATTGACCGCCGCTTCGAGGCGATGGTGCAGGTGGGCGCGCTGGAGGAGGTGGCGAAGCTCGCCGCGCTCGGCCTCGATCCGGCGCTGCCGATCATGAACGCGCTGGGGGTGCGCCCGCTGCTCCGCCACGCCCGCGGCGGGATCGGGCTCGAGGAGGCCGTTGCGGCCGGGCAGACGGAGACCCGCCAGTACGCCAAGCGGCAGCTCACGTGGGCAAGAAGCAATATGATTGCGTGGAGATGGCTAGAGGAGCAAGAAATAGAAAGGCGCGACGCAGATTTCATAACTTTTATTGATCGTTAGCATTGACCGGCCACCCTCCGCCGCCTAGCTTGCCGGCACTCGAATTGCGCCGCCGGCCGCGGGCTTGAGGGACCGTTTGATCCCCATCGCGCGCTTGGGCGGTTTTCTTGTCTGGAGTGGAGCGATGGCACGCACGATGACGGGCGCCGAGATGGTGATCACGGCGCTCATCGACCAGGGCGTCGAGCACATTTTCGGCTATCCCGGCGGCGCCGTGCTGCCGATCTACGACGAGCTGTTTCAGCAGGACAAGATCAAGCACATCCTCGTCCGTCAGGAAGGCGGCGCGCTGCACGCAGCCGAAGGCTATGCGCGCTCGACCGGCAAGGTGGGTGTCGCGCTCGTGACGTCCGGCCCCGGCGCCACCAACTCGGTGACGGGTCTGACGGATGCGCTCATGGACAGCATCCCCATCGTGTGCATCACTGGACAGGTGCCGACGCACCTCATCGGCAACGATGCGTTCCAGGAGTGCGACACGGTCGGCATCACGCGGCCCTGCACCAAGCACAACTGGCTGGTGAAGAACGTCAACGACCTTGCGCGAGTGCTGCACGAGGCCTTCTACATCGCCAAGGCCGGGCGTCCCGGCCCTGTCGTCGTCGACATCCCCAAGGACATCCAGTTCGCGACGGGCAGCTACGTCGGGCCGTCCAACATCGCGCACAAGACCTACAAGCCGCGCATGAAGCCGGACCAGACCGTGGTGCGCGATGCCGTCGACCTGATGATCCGTGCCAAGAAGCCGCTGTTCTACACCGGCGGCGGCGTCATCAACTCCGGCGCCAAGGCGAGCCAGCTCCTGCGCGAGATCGTGCGCCTGTCGGGCTTCCCCATCACCTCGACGCTGATGGGGCTCGGGGCCTTTCCCGCCTCCGACAAGCAGTGGCTCGGCATGCTCGGCATGCACGGCACCTACGAGGCCAACATGGCGATGCACGACTGCGACGTGATGGTCGCGGTGGGCGCGCGCTTCGACGACCGGATCACGGGACGCATCGACGCCTT
>Ga0209415_10012080_pt1 | contig 14445 bp, 8 predicted proteins | sample PeaSoiSIISIP2007_FD_187696 | JGI IMG/M metagenome (GOLD analysis project Ga0209415, IMG submission 187696) | Peat soil microbial communities from Weissenstadt, Germany - SII-SIP-2007 (SPAdes) (version 2) | ecosystem: Environmental > Terrestrial > Soil > Wetlands > Peat | place: Germany...
TCTGCTAACCCTATTCTAATGTATGGAATCCCCACAATTAAATGTGCTTAAAGCCGGATTTTTGCAAGAGGCTCAAAGAATCAACCATTTGTAAATTTTACATAGTGACTGAAAAGTAAACAGAGAGGCCCATTTTTAGCCCTTTTTGACCCCAAAATCCCCGATTTTGACCTCAAAATCGCCCTTTTTTGCCAATTCTGCGGTCACTATATGACGGTATGCCGTCAATCTCCATCGAATTCCGCAACAGGCTTTACGGCAAGATTGAAAGTTGCTTGCTCTTGATAGTGGCCCAAACTCTCAGGGATGAAGATCTGTTACTCTGACCAGCAATACCTCCGAGGAAAGGCCATGATCTCTCGTAAAGCAAGCCTGAGTCTGCTCGTCGCTCTCACTGCGGTCATCGCCTTCTACGCTCTCGCCAAGCTGCTCGAAACCTTCGATAAATCTGTCTTCGCAACCCTCCAATTCGTCAGTGGGCACACCCTCAAGCACCTCGCCGCAGCCGCTGCCGGCTACTGCATCCTGCGCATGGTCCAAAAACGCGAACCGCTCACTTCCCAAGTCCCTCGAACTTGATAAAATGTGCTCAAATTAAAATCCTCCATGGAGATTTCTCTGAATATGGATACCTTTCGCAGACCACTGCTTCACCTCAACCTCCTCCACCGTTTTGCTGTACTCCTCATCGTTTTCGCGCTGACCGCAACCGCTCCAGGCGTCTGCGCTCCCATCCACGACGCGGCCCGCTCCGGCGATCTGGCCAAGGTAAAATCCCTGCTCGCCGCGCACCCTGATCTGCTCGCCGCCAAGGACGATCAGTACGGGCAAACCCCTCTGCACATCGCCGCCTTCAACGACCGCAAGGATGTAGTCGAGTTTCTGCTGGCCAGCAAGGCGGACGTGAACGCCAAGGCCAAAAATGGCTCCACGCCTCTGCATCTTGCCGCGGCCGCGGGCCACAAGGATATTGTCGAACTGCTGCTGAACGCCAAGGCCGACATCGACGCCCTGGATAATGAAGGCTGGTCACCCGCGCACTCCGCTGTGACCTGGAACCAGCCGGAGATCAAGGAGTTTCTCATCGCCAAGGGCGGCACTGAACTGCCCGCGCCCAAGCTGCCTCCCGCGCCTAAGCCGCCCGCCGCGCCCAAGGAGGTCGATAAGGAAGGCGATTTCACGGCTTACGATGACGGAACCGTCCTGAATGCCAAGGCCAAGCTGATGTGGTCGGGCAGGGACAACGGTTCGGCGCTGAACTGGCCCGACGCCAAAAAGTATGCCGCCGATTATCGTGGCGGAGGCTACTCGGATTGGCGTCTGCCCACTCCAGAGGAGTTATCGGCGCTCTTCGACAAGACCAAAACCCACCGCACTTTCTGCGCCGCCGCCGTCACCGAACTGGGCGTAGCCGCCGATGACGTTCACGTCCCCGGCCCACTGCACCTGTCCTGCCCTCGCATCTGGACCTCAGAGGAGCGCAGCGACAAACCCGGCTCCGCCACCCTCTTCGACTTCCACTCCGGCAGCAATACCACCCGGCCCACCGCCAAGGAGTTCATCGATACCGCCAGCCGTGTGCTGCTGGTCCGCGACCTCAAGTAACCACCACCCACCCCGGTCCCTAAAACAAGGGACCGGGGCTTCCGACATGATGGATGGAAAATGCCAACGGGACCAGGGTTACGCCAAGCAAAGCTTCGAAAGATAATCGAGCATTAAAATGAGTGTCGGCCTCCGACACCTACTCCCGAACCCCGATCCCCAACGCCTTCATCTTCCGGTAAAGATGACTCCGCTCCAGCCCCAATAACTCCGCCGCGTGGCTGATGTTATTGCGGGCCTCTTCGATCTTCTTCTGGATATACTCGCGCTCGTAGGCGTCCCGCGCCTGTTGCAGCGTGGAAAACTCCTCGGTGGAGCGCGTTCCCGCCTTGTACGTCAGCGGCGGCAGGTGCTTGCGTTCAATATGCAGCGCCCGCGGATTCAGAATCAGCACCCGTTCGATCACGTTCTTCAGTTCCCGGACGTTGCCCGGCCAGTGATAGGTGGAAAGCGCCTCCAGCGCGTCGTCGCCGATCTCGATGCGCGGCCGTCCGTACTGGCGACCAAACTCGGCCAGAAACTCCCGCGCCAGCAGCGGAATATCCTGCTTGCGTTCCCGCAGCGGCGGCACAAAAAACGGCACCACATTCAGCCGATAGAAGAGATCCTCGCGGAAGTTTCCCTTGGCGATCTCCTCTTCCAAATCCTTGTTGGTGGAGGCGATCAGCCGCACGTCCACGCGCAGCGGCTGCGTGCCACCCACCGGCGTAAACAGTTGGTCGTCTAGCGCGCTCAGCACCTTGGCCTGCGTCTTCAGGCTCATATCGCCCACTTCGTCCAGAAACAGCGTTCCGCCGTCGGCCCGCTCCAGGGTTCCGCGCTGCTCGGTCGGCCCGCCCGGAATGGCACTGTGCCGGTACCCAAACAACTCCGCCTCAATGTGCGCCTCGGGAATCGCCGCGCAGTTCAGCTCCACGAAAATGCTGTCCCGGCGCAGGCTTTCCGCATGAATCGCGCGCGCAATCAGTTCCTTGCCCGTGCCCGATTCGCCGTAGATCAGCACCCGCCCATTGGTCGGTGCCATCAGCCGAATCTGCTGCCGCAGCGCCTTGACCGGCACACTCTCGCCGGTCAGCACCGACCCCACGCTGAACTGCCGTTTGAACTCCGTGTTCTCCGCGCGCAGACGCCGCGCCTCCACGGCGTTCTTCAGCACAATCAGCGTCCGGTCCAGCGACAGCGGCTTTTCCAGAAAGTCGTATGCGCCCAGTTTGGTGGCCTTCACCGCAGTCTCGATGGTTCCATGGCCGCTGATAATCACCACCTCCGGCCGCGTCTCCGCCGCACCCTGGTGAATGTCGTTCAGCACGTCCAAACCGTCGCGATCCGGCAGCCAGATATCCAGCAGAACCACATCGTACTGCGCATCGTCCAAACGCATCTGAGCCTCGGCAGCCGACGCCGCGGTGGCCACCCCGTAGCCCTCTTCCCGCAAAATCTCTTCCAGCGAAGAGCGAATCTCCGCCTCGTCGTCCACCACTAGAATATGGTTCATCCCTGTCTTCCCCTTGCCTCACTCGCCACTGTCGCCAACCCCTGCGCGGCCTGCTCCGGCTGCGTCGCATCCTGCGAGGAGCCGGCTTCCATCAACGGCAGCCGCAGCAGGAACCGCGCTCCCTTTGGACTGTTCGGCTCCGCTCTTAGTGAGCCGCCGTGCTCCTGAACAATCTTGGCTGCAATCGAAAGTCCTAAACCCGTGCCGCGTTGCTTGGTGGAATAAAAGGGAAGGAAGAGCCGCTCCCGTATCTCGTCCGTCAGCCCGTGCCCGGTATCGGAGATGCAAAGCTCCACCGATGCCCCATCCTCGCTGATCGCGCTGCCGATGCCCAGCACCCTCAGCAAACTCCCCTGCATCGCTTCTGCTGCATTATCAATCAGATTGGCCAGCGCCCGCCGAATCGCTACCGGATCGGCCAGCACCGCAGGCAAATCCGGGTCCAATTCCCACTGCACCGTAATTCCCTCCAGCCGCCCGGAGAACATGGCCATTGCCTCCTCGGCCACGCGATTCAGCTCACAGGCGCGAGGTTGCGGCGCGGGAAACTGCGCCAAGGCCGAGAACTGGTCCACCAGGGTCCGCAGCGTCGCCACGCATCCCAGAATCACCTCGCTGCACTTGCGAATCACATTCGGCGAATCCGTCTGCCGTTTGTCCAGATGCCGCGCAATCCGCTCCGCCGACAGCGCAATCGGCGTCAGCGGATTCTTGATCTCATGCGCCACGCGCTGCGCCACTTCCTTCCACGCCAACTGCCGCTGTGCCCGCAGCAGTTCCGTTGTATCTTCTACAACCAGCACCGATCCGTGCCGGTCGTGCGCCAACTCCAGCCGCGCGCTGGTCACCGCCAAATGCACAATCCGCCCTTTGTTGTGAAACTCGATCTCCGTCGATGCCGCGCCCATCCGCAGACCTCGCCGGATCAGGCTCAGCAGCTCATCCGTACAATCGCCTGGAAACAGCGTCTCGATCTTCTCGCCCACCAGCGCCGCATCCTCGCGCAGCCCCATCAGCCCCGCAAAGCTCCGGTTGGTCTGCAAAACCACCCCACCGCCGTCCAGCGTCACCAGTCCCGACGGAATCGTCTCGACAATCGTCTCCAACTCGCGCCGTCGCTCCTCGATCGCCAGATTGGCCGCTGTCAATTGCGCCGACGAGCTGTCCGCCAACTGTCGGCTCGCATCCAGATCCGCGGCCATGCGGTTGAAGGCCCGCACCAGATCGGCCATCTCGCCGCCACCCTCCACCGCTACGCGACGCTCGTATTTGCCCGCCGCAATCTCGTTCATCGCGTCAGCCAACGCCTCCACCGCACGCGTAATCTGCTTGGATAAAAACACCGCCAGCCACATGCTGAAAAAGAACACCACCACCGTGATGAACATCAGCATCAGAAAAAACATGGTGCGAATGCGATTGCGGGTGCTGAACAACTTCCAGTATTCGGCCGATCCCGTCCGTATCCGGATCGCCGTCTGGCTCAGGCCCTTGGGCATCGGCAGCGCAACCACCACCATCTTGCCCGTTCCCGTCGCCGCCATTCCCAGCGCGTAATCCTCCCCCGCCACTCTGAAAATCGCCTCGTCGTTGCGTTGCGCCGCGCTCAGCAGATTTTGCCACAGCGTCCCATGCAGCAGAATCGACGCGCCCCGCTCCCCCTCGTCCAGCCACGGCAACAGGCTCGACAGGCTGGTCTCTGGCGGTGCCTGATAACTCGCCATCATCTTTCGGTTCTTGTCGAACACCACCGCGAATCCGCCCGCCAGCGTGATCCGGTGCGATCCCAACTCATTCTGAAGCCGCGCCATCTCCCAATCCGGCGCGCCCGAGGCCGCAATCGATTCCGCCTCCACCCGCGCGTTCGTCGTCACATACTGCGACAACTCCAGCACAACCCGCGTTGAGTCCTCGTGCAACTGCGTCGTATTCGGCGAGAACCATCTGTCCAGCGAGCGATTCATCAGCCCAAAACAGAACAGGAACATGAAGATCGCCGGCGCCAGCGCAATCAGCCCCGCGCCCAGCACCATCCGCGTCCGCAGCCGCGATCCCAACGCGCTATTGCTCTGGCTCGCATACAGCCGCAGCACATTGCGCAGCAGCAGCATCGAAAGCCCAATCAGCAGCAGAAACACCAGCACCGTCAGCCCGGTAAACGCCAGCGTCTCGCCCGAACTGTCTGGATTCAGAAACCCCACCCCCGACGTGTTGAACGCTTGCAACGCCGCAAACAGCGCCACCAGCACAAACACCCCGCCCAAGATCAACGCTATCGATCGCTGCCGAGGATCATCCCAGAATCGCATGGGGCGATTATAGTGCCGAATGCCTCTCCGCAGCGCTAATTTCGCGCCCTCGAACAACTTCTCCGTCCCGGCGCGTTTGACCCCGCGCGGGGGTGGGAACTAGGTTGGAAGAGTGCCGAGAGCGGAGTTTCCGCGTCTCCGTACGGAGCCTGAAAACTCCAAACAAGGAGCTTGCATGCAGAGAAGAATGCGAATTGCAGTGCTGGGAGCGGTGGCTGGGCTGGCCTTTTGGGGCGGGCAGGCCGCGTTGGCTCAAGACTTGAAGAGTTTCGAGCAGCGCATTACGACCAAGGTACTGGCCAACGGCCTGACGCTGATTGTGTGCGAGCGGCCGGATGCGCCGGTCTTCAGCTACTCGACGTTTATTGACGCGGGCGACGTGAACGACCCCTCGGGCCAGAGCGGTCTGGCGCATATGTTCGAGCATCTGGCCTTCAAGGGGACCAGCGAGATTGGCACAACGGATTATGCGGCGGAAAAAGTGGCGCTGGCCAAGGTGGAAGCGGCCAACGACGCCTATGAGGCCGAGTATCTGAAGGCGGTCGGACGCGACGAGAAGAAGCTCGCAGAGTTGAAGAAGGCCTTCAAAGATGCCGTCGATGAGGCTCACAAATTTGTGGTTCCGAATCAGTTCACGGATGTGGCCGAGCGCAACGGCGCGGCAGGGTTAAACGCGAGCACCGGGCTGGATGAGACGCGCTACTTCTGGTCGATGCCGGAGAACCGGCTGGAGCTTTGGGCCTGGCTGGAGAGCGCGCGGCTGGCCGACGTGGTGCCCAGGGAGTTTTACAAAGAGCGCGACGTGGTGAACGAAGAGCGGCGCATGAGGACGGATTCGAATCCGATCGGGCGTTTGGTGGAGCAGTTTTTGGCCACCGCGTTTGTGGCGCATAACTATGGGCGCAGCGGGATCGGCTGGCCCAGTGAAGTCAGCCAGATCAACGCCACCGAGGCGATGGAGTTCCACAAGAAATATTACGTTGGCTCGAATATCGTAGTGGCAGTGGTGGGCGACGTGAAGGCCAGCGAGGCGATGCCGCTGCTGGAGAAGTATTTCAGCAAGGTTCCCGCCGGGCCCAAGCCGGAAGAGATGACCACCATCGAGCCGAGGCAGTTTGCGGAGAAGACGGTAGCGATTCGCGAACAGACGCAGCCGTTTTATATCGAGGGCTATCATCGGCCCAACTATCGCGACGCGGACGATGCGGTCTATGACGCGATCAGCGACATTCTGTCGGATGGGCGTGTATCGCGGCTCTATCGGAGCCTGGTGCGTGACCAGCAGATTGCGGCCGAGGCAGAAGGGTTCAGCCCATTTCCAGGCGGCAAATACCCCTCGCTGTTTTCGGTTTACGCCGTGCCGCTGCCGGGTCACACGCCCAGCCAGATGCGCGACGCGATTCACAAGGAAATCGACAAGCTGAAGACCGCCGACGTGACCGACGACGAACTGGCCATGTTCAAGACGCGCACAAGAGCGGGTCTTCTGCATGGGCTGGCCGATAACCAGGGGCTGGCGAACAATCTGGCCGAGGTGCAGGCACGCTATGGAGACTGGCGCGAGCTGTTCCTGCAACTGGATCGCGTGGACAAGGTGACCAAAGCGGATATTCGGCGCGTGGCCAACAAGATTTTTGTGGATTCAAACCGCACCGCGGCCTGGATTGAGACCGCGCCCGCGGCGGCGCAGAAAAGTGGAGGGGCGCAATGAAGAAGACAATAAAAGCATCTCTGGTAGTAGCAATCTGCGCGATTGCCTTTGCGCCTCTGGGCCTGCAAGCGCAGGCAAACAAGCCGTGGGAGAAGATCCCCATCGCGAAGCTGCACGATTTCAAGCCGCAGCAACCCAAGCGCATCGAGCTGAAAAACGGCATTGTGCTGTTTTTGCAGGAAGATCACGAACTGCCGTTTATCTCTGGGTCGGTGCTGATTCCGGGCGGATCGCGAGATGAGTCGCCAGCCAAAGCAGGACTGGTGGAGCTTTACGGCGAGTCGTGGCGCACCAGCGGCACGGCCAAGCAAAGCGGCGACGCGCTGGACGACCTGCTGGAGGCCAAGGCGGCGCACATCGAGACTGCCGGTGACAACGATTCGACTGCGCTGTCGTGGGATTCGCTGAAGGGCGACACGGATCAGGTCTTCGCGCTGGCGCTGGACCTGCTGCTGCATCCCAAGTTCAGCGAGGAAAAGCTGCAAATGGCACAGCAACAGGCTGCGACCGGCATCATGCGACGCAATGACGACGAAAGCGGGATCGCGGGTCGCGAGTCGAACAAGCTGGTCTACGGCGCGGACAGTCCCTATGCGCGGCAACCCGAGCTGGCGACGATTGGCTCGGTGACCGTAGCTGACCTGCAAGCCTGGCATGATCGCACGCTGGGCGGCAAACTGATTGTCGGCGTGAGCGGAGACTTTGACGCGGCGGCAATGGAAGCCAAGCTACGCGCGGCCTTTGAGGCGCTGCCCACGGCCAAGGCCGCACCGGCGCGGCACGAGGTCTTCAACGGCCCCAAGCCCGGCGTCTATTTCATCAACAAGGACGATGTGAATCAGTCGCTGATTGAGATCGTGGGCCTGGGCACAGACCGCCGCAACCCGGACGTTCCGGCGCTGGCGATGCTCAACAACGTTCTGGGCGGCGGCTTCAATAGCCGGCTCTTTCAGAAGGTACGCACGGAACTGGGCCTGGCCTACGAGGTCGGCGGCGGTTTCGGAGTGGCCTGGGATCATCCGGCGAGCTTCCGCGCGATCGTTGGCACCAAGAGCTCCAGCACCGTGGATGCCACCAAAGCGGCGCTGGGCGAGATTGCCGGATTAACGGAAAAACCCTTCACCGACGAGGAGTTGGCCCGCGCCAAGGACAATATCCTGAACCAGTTCCTTTTCCGCTACGATACGCGGGAAAAAGTGCTGGCCGAGCGCGAGCGGCTGGAGTTTTACGGCTATCCAGCCAACTTCCTGGAGACTTACCAGGCCGCTCTGGAAAAGGTAACTCTAGCAGACCTGAACGCGGCGGCCAAAAAGTATATTCATCAGGAGAAGCTGGCTGTGCTGGTCGTCGGTAACGGCGCGGAGATCAAGCCAGGACTGGACGAATTGAAACTAGGTCCGGTGCAGGCCGTGGATATTACCATCCCGCAGCCCAAGCAAGAAAAGTAGTAGCAAATTAAACAAATGAATAGGTGCCCCCGGTTTCGATTCTGAGACCGGGGGTTTCTTCTTTATAAACAGTCTATCTCGTAATAATCCTTCACCGACGTTATCACCCGCCGCGCACAAACCGTAGTGCCGACCTCCTGGTCCACGTCCGCAGCTCGTAAATGTGTCGAGTGTGGTCGTACTCGGACCAACGCCCCCTCCGCGGTTGTGTTGAAATAGAGAGAAGCGCGCGCAGATCCTTCGACTCCGCGCGCCCAGGACACAGATTTGTGTCGATAACTAGAAAGCCGAAGACGAATTCGTTCTCAAGGAGCAACAAATTGGAATCCCAAAACAAGCTGGCAGTAGTGATTATGGCGGCGGGCAAGGGGACGCGGCTGAAATCGCGTCGGCCCAAGGTGCTGCATGAGATTGGCGGCAAGCCGCTATTGAGTCACGTCATCGCCGCGGCCAGCCGGTCGGTTGCCACCAGCGATATTTTTGTCGTGGTTGGCCATCAGGCGGAGATGGTGAAGGCCGCCGTCGCCGCCTCTGGAGTGCGGTTCGTTGAGCAGCCTGAGCAGCGCGGCACCGGCCACGCGATTCAATGCGCGCGCACCGCCATAACTGGCTACGAGAATATTCTGGTGCTCTCCGGCGATGTGCCGCTGATTCGCCCCGAGACTATCGCGGAGTTATGGCGCTTTCATAACGCCGAGCAAGCCGCGATGACCATTCTGACCGCCGCGCCCGCGGACCCCACCGGCTATGGCCGCATCGTGCGTACATCGCCCGATTTGCCTGCGGTCGAGGCCATCGTCGAGCAGAAATCGCTCGCTCCCCAGCAACTCGGACTACGCGAGATCAACTCCGGCATCTATGCCTTCCAAACCGCGCCCCTTCTTGCGCATCTGGATCAGCTCACCACCAACAATGCGCACGGAGAACTGTATCTGACCGATCTGGCGCGGTTGCTGCGCGCGGCCGGTGAGCGCGTCGTCGCGGTGCAGGCTGCGGAGGCGGGCGAGGTGCTGGGTGCCAACACCATTGCCGAACTTGTTGCGCTGGACGCAACGCTGCGCGCGGCGACGGCTGCACGCCTGATGGCCAACGGCGTGACCATCTTCCGCCCAGAGACCTGCGTAATCGATGCCGAGGTCGAGGTGGCGGCCGATACCGTGATCGAGCCGTTTGTGCAGTTGCTGGGCCGCACGCGCATTGGCGGCGACTGCCTGATTCGCTCCTATACCGTGGTGGAGAATTGCACGTTGGGCAACCGTGTGCTGCTGCGCCAAAGCTGCATTTTGACCGAGAGCACAGTGGGCGATGGAGCCAAGATCGGACCCTTCGCGCATCTGCGCCCGGCCAGCGAAATTGGCGAGGAAGCGCACGTGGGCAACTTCGTCGAGACCAAGAAAACCAAGCTGGGAAAAGGCGCCAAAGCCAACCATCTGACCTATCTGGGCGATGCCGAGGTAGGCGAGGCGACCAATATCGGCGCGGGAGTGATTACCTGCAACTACGACGGCGTCAACAAGCACAAGACGCGCATCGGCAAGGGTGTTTTTGTCGGCAGCGACTCGACGCTGGTGGCACCGGTAAGCATCGAGGATGGAGCCTATATCGGCGCTGCTTCCTGCATCACCAAAGACGTGCCCGCGGATGCTTTGGCCGTAGCGCGTAGCCATCAGGTAACCAAGGAAGGCTGGGCCGCTGTGCGTCGAGAGATGCGAAAAAAATAGGCTACCCGCAAAATTTGATTCCGGCGGGCCTTTAGTTTTCAACATGGACTTTTTCACGCTCTGGTACACTCGGCTCAACACAAGCGTAGTGCCTGGTCGTTGTTTCTGTCTCTGTTCGATATGAGTCGTGTGAGCCAGTAAATCTTACGTTGAGTTTCACTTTCTGGAGGCGAAAGTTCCCTGCGGCACGTGCTGCGGAGAACATTGATCGCACATTCACAGGAGTATCCGACTTGAACGGAAGGCTGGCAGAATCCGATTCAGAAAATCTCGTGGAGGATGAGATCGCGCCGGGGGATGACTGTGTGAGTGGGCGTTCGCCCTACTTTGCGCGGATTCTGGTGGTGGACGACGAGGCGAAAGTCAGGTCGATGTTGGGCCACATTCTGGAGCATCAGGGATATGAGGTTTACCTGGCATCGAGCGATCACGACGAGTTGGAGGCGCTGGATTACTACACCTTCGATCTGATTCTCACCGATGTGGTATTGCACAACGGAAGTGGAATCGAGCTGTTGGAGCAGCTGCGTACGCAGCAACCGCAGCTTCCCGTGGTGTTGGTGACGGCGGTTCACGATATCGGTGTGGTGATTGACGCGATGCGCCGTGGAGCCTACGACTATCTTCTGAAACCCTTTGAGGCTGAGCATCTGCTGAGTACGGTGCAGCGGGCACTCGAGCATCGCCATGCGCAGCAGGAGAGCCAAAGCTACCGGCAGGGCCTGGAACAAGCAGTGCGCGCGCGTACCGAGATGCTGCGTCAGGCGATGGAAGACCTCGAGCACTCCTACGACGTAACGCTGGAGGCACTGGGCGACGCGCTCGATCTGCGCGATTCGGAGACTGAGGGCCACTCAAAGCGGGTGACGGCCTATACCATCGCGCTGGCGCGTGAACTCGCGATCAGCCCGGCGGAGATCAAGGTGATTGCGCGTGGCGCGTTTCTGCACGACATTGGCAAGATGGCGATTCCCGACAAGATTCTGCGCAAACCAGGAAAATTCACCGCCGAAGAACAGCTGGTCATGCGCGGGCACTGTGCGCTCGGCTACCAAATGCTGCGCAAGATACCCTTTTTAACCGACCCAGCGGAGATTGTCTACTGCCACCAGGAGCACTTCGACGGCAAAGGCTACCCACGCGGGCTGCGGGAGTGTGAAATCCCGATCGGAGCGCGCATCTTTGCCGTCGTGGATGCGCTGGACGCAATCACCAGCGACCGGCCATATCGCAAGGCGCGCAGTTTCGACGCGGCACGCAATGAGATACTGCGCTATGCCGGTACCCAGTTCGATCCCAGCGTGGTCGAGGTCTTCCTCCGCATTCCAAATGCACTTTGGCAGGAACTTCGGTCGGAGATCAACGGCGAAAACAAGCGCTTCTCGACCTTCGATATTGGACCCGTCGTGGTTCCAGCAGCGTTGTGGGGCAGCTAACCGCCCGAGGAATGCTCCAGTTTTGAAAGGGATCGGCTTTACACGCTACGGAAAAACTCCATTTGAGTCCGCAAGAATTGCTCTTTTACGGGTTCTGTAACCGTCCGGCACCGGTGTTTCCGACCCGCCGCGCATAAATCTGTAGCGCCGACTTCCAAGACGTAGCGCCGGCTTCCAAGACGTAGCGCCGACCTCCTGGTCCACGTTTGTTCCTTCCGGGAAATGCGCTACGGCATCTTGCATAACATTCCGCAGGCAACGCGCACAATGAAGAGTTGAGGGAAAACCCTCCGCAGAACCCAATTCGACCAGTATTTGAATGTACCCCCACCCCCTCCCCCTGTGGAAATCGCATTTCTCCCCTTGAAAAATCAAGTAACCAACAAGGAATCAGCAATTTGCAAAAATAACACAGTTACTGAAGAGTAAACAGAGAGGCCTATTTTTGGCCCTTTTTGACCCCAAAAAGGGCGATTTTGGCCTCAAAAACGCCCTTTTTTACCGAATCTGTGACCCCAAAAACGCTGTGCGAGGTCAATCTCCGTGGCATTCTGCACCTGCTTCTTGGGAGCGGAAATGCTGAAGCCGATCAGGATTCCCGTCCAGGGAACTCCCTTGAAATTCGGGAATTTCAAAATTTGCGGTTTTCCACAGGCCACGAGAACTCGCCCGAGGTTTTCGTGGCCACAGATTGGCTATTCCACTGCCGTTCTACATAAAAATGGATGCAATGCGGTGCGGCGGACAAGCGTGAGTCTCGCTGTCAAGTTGCTTATTATGATTAGAATGCGATGCTTGATGGCTTCGCGTGAGACTTTTCCGCTTACCAAAGCATCTTGTTTGTCTTGCAACCCAGTGCCGAATTCCGGGAGTCAACCGGGCTATCTTTGGGGCAAAAGATTTCATTTTATGTATTTGACTTCTTCTTGATCTATGCTATGGTGTATATATTCCAGTTTGGGAGCTGGTAGAGACACCGCTCCTGGAGTGGAAGTAGTTTGCGTCACTGGCCTCCCGGCACGAACGGAAACGTTCGTGCCGTCTTTTTTGCGGGGCAGAGGCGGACTTGAAACTGACTGACGCGTGAGGAGTTGCCCTGTCGCCGAGGGACTGTATCCTGCTTTCTGAAGGTGTACTCTGACGGACTCCGGAAAAACTGGATTTAGCGTAGAATGAATTATGCAGCACGAGCCAGTTGGCCCGGCTCGCACCCAAGGCTTCCGGCGGCACGGTATACTGCCCGGAGCAATTCAAACGGGGGCGTCACGGTTTCGACGGGATTGATTGCGGCTTAGGAGTCATGTCGGGGTGTGGGCACCCGTAATCGCCTGCAAAAACAAAGTTGCCGACTACAGTCTGCCACTTGCAGCTTAATTAAATAAGCTGCCGTCTTCCACGGCTTTGCCTTTGGGCTGTGAGCGGACGTCATTCAGAAGGCTGGCAAAAGCGGCTCGGTCCGGGCGGCAGATGCGAGATCAATCGGACTAGTCTGTGGCGCATCTTGTCCGCTCTGAGCGTCCCAGGCGAAACCAAAAGGAACCGGACAAAGCATGAACACTCCTGGCTGACAACGATTTCGGACGCGGGTTCGACTCCCGCCGCCTCCACCACAAACAAGTCGTTTACCATGAACGACTTATCAGATCCGGCCAAAATTTTAGGGCAAAACTGTACAGTCACTGTACAGTCGCCTCCAAAATTTTGCTCGACTTCAGCAAATAGAGCACAATCTCGCTGAAGTCGGGAGAGCCGATGCTGACCATCTATACCCGCCACCATCCCGAATGCAAAAACGCCAGCGATAAGACTTGGCGGCGCTGCAACTGTCCCAAGTGGATCTGGGGATCCCTGAACGGAAAATTTCTGCGCCAGAGCGCCAGGACCCACAGTTGGGAAGTGGCAGAGGAACTCCGTCGGCAACTGATCGAAGGGGCGATTCTGCCCGGTCGACCGGCAGCAGAGACGCAGCCCATCCCGGTCGCGGCAGCGCCAGTTCCTGCTCAGGCCCGTGTCCATCCTTCGGACTCGGCCGAGGAGATCAACCCGGTCCAGCCCAGGAAGGCAAGGGTGACGGTCGAGGCAGCCGTTGAGTCTTACCTGGCTGACGCCCGCAGCCGGGAACTGAAACCCGCCACGCTTTCAAAACTGGAGACCATCTTCCGCAAGCAATTCCTTGCATGGGCCCGAGTGCAGGGGTTGAACTACCTCGATCAGATCGATCTCGACGCCTTGCTCTCCTTCCGCAGCACATGGAAAGATGGCGGTTTGGCCAAGCAGAAGAAGCAGGACCGTCTGATTGGCTTCTTCTGGGCCGGCGTTCGCCGCGGCTACATCAGTCAAAATCCGACCATGGGACTGGGCAAGATCAAGGTCATGCAAGTTCCGACCGACTACTTCCCTCGCGACGAGTTCCAGAAGATTCTCGAAGGGACCTCGCGATGTGGAGACAAACGGGGCGGTGTCGTTTCAGTAGAGGACAACCGGACACGGCTTCGCACGATGACCCTGCTGATGCGCTGGAGCGGTCTCCGCATTCGCGACGCGGTCACTCTTGAGCGGGATAGGCTGCACGGCGATAGCCTGATGCTCTACCAGGCCAAAACCGGAACGCCGGTCTATGTGCCGCTCCCGCCGCAGGTGGTCGAGGCTCTCCAAAATATCCCTCCCGGTCCGAAGCCGAATCCACGCTACTTTTTCTGGAGTGGCAATGGGCAGCCGAA
>Ga0209415_10012081_pt1 | contig 14444 bp, 11 predicted proteins | sample PeaSoiSIISIP2007_FD_187696 | JGI IMG/M metagenome (GOLD analysis project Ga0209415, IMG submission 187696) | Peat soil microbial communities from Weissenstadt, Germany - SII-SIP-2007 (SPAdes) (version 2) | ecosystem: Environmental > Terrestrial > Soil > Wetlands > Peat | place: Germany...
ATTCGGTGCGGTATCCCATACAGCTCCGCGTCCGCGAATTTTACTCCGGGTCGCGCCTCGCGATCATCGAACAGCACGTCGAATCCGGCGGCCGTCAGTTCGGCGTACAGCCGCTCGCTCGCATCGCGGACCCGCGACGATTTCTGCAGGTTGATCGGCACCAGCGCCACGTCGAACGGTGCCAGCGGCTCCGGCCAGATAATGCCCCGCTCATCATGGTTCTGCTCGATGGCGGCGGCGATGACGCGCGTCACACCGATGCCATAGCACCCCATCAGCAGCGTGACGCTGCGGCCCTGCTCGTCCAGCACCGTGGCGCCGAGCGCCTCGCTGTACTTGCGGCCTAGCTTGAACACGTGACCGACCTCGATGCCGCGGACGATCGACAACTTGCCTTTGCCCGAGGGGCTCGGGTCGCCGTCGACGGCATTGCGCAGATCCGCGGCAGTGGGTTCGGGCAGGTCGCGCCCCCAGTTGACGCCTGTCAGATGAGTGTCGCGCTGGTTCGCGCCGCACACGAAATCCGCGAGCGCGAGCGCGGAGTGGTCGGCGTACACCGGGCAGCGAAGGCCCACGGGGCCGAGGAAGCCGATCTCGGCGCCGAGCTCGCGGGCAATCCGCTCCGGGGCGGCCATCCGCAGCGGGCTCGCCACGCCCGGCAGCGTCTGGGCCTTGACCGCATTCAGCTCGTGGTCGCCGCGCACGACCAGCGCGACCATCCCGCCGTCGCTGCCATCGACGATGAGCGTCTTGAGGCACACGCTGGCCGGCACCTCAAGCAGCGCGGCGAGTTCGGCGATCGTGCGAACGTGCGGTGTCGGTATGGCCTTCTGGTCCCGCGATGGCGCCGGTCGCGGCGCCGCGGGCGGCAGCGCCTCGGCCTTCTCGAGGTTGGCGGCGTAATCGTCGCCGTCGGAGAACGCGATCGCATCCTCGCCGGATTCGGCGAGCACGTGGAACTCCTGCGAGCCCGTGCCGCCGATGGCGCCGGGATCGGCCAGCACGGCGCGGAACTTAAGTCCCATCCGCGTGAAGATGCGCGCGTAAGCCTCGTACATCAGGCGGTAGCCCTCGTCGAGCGACGTCTCGTCGACATGGAAGCTGTAGGCATCCTTCATGATGAACTCCCGCGCCCGCATCACGCCGAAGCGCGGCCGGATTTCGTCGCGGAACTTCAGCTGGATCTGGTAGAAGTTGACCGGCAGCTGGCGGTAGCTCTTGAGCTCGCGGCGCGCGATGTCGGTGATCACTTCCTCATGGGTCGGCCCGTAGACGTAGTGTCGCTCGTGGCGGTCGGAGAGGCGCAACAGCTCCGGACCGAACTGGTCCCAGCGGCCGGATTCCTGCCACAGCTCCGCCGGCTGAATCGTCGGCATCAGCACCTCGAGGGCACCTGCGCGGTTCATTTCCTCGCGGATGATGTTCTCGGCCTTGCGCAGCGCCCGCAGGCCCATCGGCAGCCAGGTATACAGGCCCGCCGACAGGCGCCGGATCAGGCCTGCGCGCAGCATCAGTTGATGGCTGATGATCTCCGCCTCGGCGGGTACCTCCTTCAGGTTCTGGAGCGGGTAGGCGGACAAACGCATGCTTGACGGGCCTTGCAGGAAACGGGAAATGGCGCCGGCGGCGCGTCGCGGGCGCATCTTAGCAGGCTCGCCCCGCGGTCCCGCGCGGGTTGTTGGGAGCGCTCTCGAGGCCCTATGATCGCTCCGCCATGGCAGCACCTGACGGCATGACCGAGACGGCTCCCGACGTGCGCCCGCGGCGGCGGGGTGTCTTTCTGCTGCCGAACGTGCTGACGACCGGGACGCTGTTCTCCGGCTTCTACTCGATCGTCGCGGCAATCGACGGCAATTTCGACCGAGCCGCGATCGCGATATTCGGCGCGATGCTGTTCGATGGACTCGACGGTCGCGTCGCCCGCTGGACGCATACCGAAACGATCTTCGGCAAAGAGTACGACAGCCTGTCCGACATGGTCGCGTTCGGTCTCGCGCCGGCCATCGTCGTCTACCAGTGGGGCGTTGCCCGGCTTGCCGAGTACAACGCGACCTGGGGCCGGGTCGGCTGGCTGGTCACGTTTTTCTATGCCGTGACCGCCGCCCTGCGCCTCGCGCGGTTCAACGCGCGCTCGGCCTCGGTCGACAAGCGCTACTTCGAGGGGCTGCCCTCGCCGGCGGCGGCGGCCGTGCCGGCGGCGTTCATCTGGTGCGCGCACAAGTACCAGCTCGGCGGACTCAACGGCCTGGTGACGGCCTTCGTCGTCACCGGGCTCGCGGCCGCGCTGATGGTGAGCCGCTTCTACTACTCGAGCTTCAAGGGCGTGAAGGCGACCGGTCGGGTGCGTTTCACCTACGCGATCCTGATCCCGCTGACGTTTGTGGTCATCGCGGTCGAGCCGCCGATCGTGCTGCTCGCGCTGTTCGGCGGCTTCGCATTGTCGGCGCCCTGTGCCTGGGCCTGGCGGCGGCTGCGTCGCCGGCCCACGGCCGGCGCGCGGCACGGCTGATGGACGCGCGCCGCGCCGCCGTGCTCGCGACCCTCGGCATCGAGCGCTACGAGCCACGCGACCGTGGCACCGCGGGATCGGGCCGGGACACGGTCGCCGGCGAAATCGCCGGGCTCGGGTGGCAGGCGCTCGAGCGGGCGGTCGCGAGCTGCACGCGCTGTGGGCTTGCGGCGAGCCGTACCAATACGGTGTTCGGCGTGGGCGACCCGGAGGCCCGGTGGCTCGTGATCGGGGAGGCTCCGGGCGCGGAGGAGGACCGCCAGGGCCAGCCGTTCGTCGGCCGGGCCGGACAGCTGCTCAACTCCATGCTGCGCGCCGTCGGGCTCGCCCGCGACCAGGTGTTCATCGCCAACGTGCTCAAGTGCCGGCCGCCCGGCAACCGCGACCCGCTGCCCGAGGAAGTGCGCTGCTGCATGCCGTACCTGCATCGGCAGATCGCGCTGATCAAGCCGCGGTTGATCCTGTGCGTCGGGCGCATCGCGGCCCAGAATCTGCTCGGCACGGACACGCCGATCGGCAAGCTGCGGGGCCGGATCCATGCACTCGAACCGTTCAACACGCCGGTGATCGTGACTTACCATCCGGCGTACTTGCTGCGTTCGCCGGGCGAGAAGCGCAAGGTGTGGGAAGACCTGCGGCTGGCGATGGAGGTGGCGCGTGGCGACGGCGCTTGATGAGACCGCGCCGGTACGGATTACGCACCGGCGCATGAGCGAGCCGGACCTGCCGGCGGTCATCGAGATCGAGGCCGCCGCCTACATGTTTCCGTGGAGCATCGGAATCTTCCGCGATTGCCTGCGGGTCGGGTACGCGTGCCGGGTGCTGATCGCGGGCGACGGCATCGGCGGCTACGGAATCATGTCGATGGGCGCCGGCGAGGCGCACATCCTCAACGTGTGCGTGCGCGCGGACCTGCGCGGCCAGGGCATCGGGCGGCGGCTGCTGCGGTGGTTCCTCGACGAAGCGCGGTCCGCGGGGCACGGCTGGGCCTTCCTCGAGGTCCGGCCATCGAATCGCCCCGCGATCCGGCTGTACGAATCGCTGGGTTTTGCCGCGGTGGGACTGCGCCGCGGCTACTACCAGGCGGTCGGCGGTCGCGAGGATGCAGTCGTCTACCGGCTCGACCTCGACACCTGGGGCGCGGCACCGGAGCGGACCGTGACCAGTGGGCGCCCTGACCGCTGAGCGGGTACCATTGCGCCCCTTTCGAGCCCCGACCCGTTCCCATGACTGACTCCGATTTCACCGCTGCGATCGAGCGGCGTCGCACCTTTGCGATCATCTCGCATCCCGACGCCGGCAAGACCACGCTGACCGAAAAGCTGCTGCTGTTTGGCGGCGCGATCCAGATGGCCGGCACCGTCAAGGGCCGCAAGGCCGCGCGGCATGCGACCTCCGACTGGATGCGACTCGAGCAGCAGCGCGGGATCTCGGTGACCTCGTCGGTCATGCAGTTCCCGTTCCGGGGCCGGGTCGTGAACCTGCTCGATACGCCGGGCCATGAGGACTTCTCGGAGGACACGTACCGGACGCTGACCGCAGTCGACTCGGCGCTGATGGTCATCGACTGCGCCAAGGGCGTGGAGGAACGCACCATCAAGCTGATGGAGGTGTGCCGACTGCGCGACACGCCGATCATGACCTTCGTCAACAAGCTGGACCGCGACGGGCGCGAGCCGATCGAGCTGCTGGACGAGATCGAACGGGTGCTCGGGCTCGCCTGCGCTCCCGTCACCTGGCCGATCGGCATGGGCCGCGAGTTGCGCGGCATCTATCACCTGCGCGAGGACCGGATCTACGTCTACGCCGCGGGCGACAAGGGCCGCGCCGGTACCAACCTCGTAATCAACGGGCTCGGATCATCGGCAGCGGGCGAGCTGCTCGGCGAGGGGCGCGAGGCGCTGCGCGCCGAGATCGAGCTGGTGCGCGGCGCCACCGCGCAGTTCGACCTCGAGGCGTACCGCGCCGCCCGCCAGACGCCCGTGTTCTTCGGTTCGGCGGTCAATAACTTCGGTGTCGAGGAGCTGCTCAGCTCATTCGTCGAGCACGCCCCGGGGCCGCGGGCGCGCGCGACGACTACGCGGGAGGTGGTGGCGGAGGAGCCAGCGTTCTCCGGCTTCGTCTTCAAGATCCAGGCCAACATGGACCCGGCGCACCGCGACCGAATCGCATTCCTGAGGATTTGCTCCGGGCGCTACCAGCGCGGCATGCGTCTGCACCACGTGCGGCTGGGCAAGGAGGTGCGGGTCGCGGATGCGCTGACGTTCATGGCGGCTGACCGCCAGCAGGCGGAGGAGGCCTACGCCGGTGACATCATCGGCCTCCACAACCACGGCACGATCAACATCGGCGACACCTTCACCGAAGGCGAGCAGCTCAACTTCACGGGGATCCCGAACTTCGCGCCGGAGCTGTTCCGCCGCGCCGTGCTCAAGGATCCGCTCAAGGCCAAGGCATTGCAGAAGGGTCTCGCGCAGCTGTGCGAGGAGGGCGCCACGCAGCTGTTCCGGCCGCTCAGGAACAACGATTCGATACTCGGGGCGGTCGGCCAGCTGCAGTTCGAGGTCGTGGCGTTCCGGCTGCAGGACGAATACGGTGTGCAGTGCGCATTCGAGGCGATCGGCGTCGCGGCCGCGCGCTGGATCGATTGCGCCGACCCGAGGAAGCTCGCGGAGTTCCGCGAGCGGGCGTATGAGAACCTGGCGCTCGACCACGCCGGCGAACTCGTCTACCTCGCTCCGTCGCGCGTCAATCTGGAGCTGACGCTGGAGCGGTGGCCCACGATCTCCTTCCGCGATACGCGCGAGCACCTCGCAGACGCAGCTTGAGTCGCCGCATCAGCTCGCGTTTCGACGGAACGCCCGATGCTGCGCTGCAGGAGTGCCGCCGGCCGGTGATGACCGGCGACACCGCGGCTTGTCTTGGCACCCGGCGATCGTCGATCATGAACGTGGTCGCGCACGCACCACGAAGGGAGCCATCGGATGCCGAAACGAATTGCCTACGTCACGGGTGGCATGGGCGGCATCGGGACCGCGATCACGACGCGCCTCTGTCAGGGCGGCCTCACGGTCGTGGCCGGCTGCGGCCCGGGCTCGCCGCGCAAGGATCGCTGGCTGGGCGAGATGCGCGGTCGCGGCCTCGACGTGCACGCCTCCGAGGGAAACGTCGCGGACTGGGAGTCGACGCGAGCCGCCTTCGAGAAGGTGCGCACCGAGGTCGGGCCGGTCGACGTGCTGGTCAACAATGCCGGGATTACGCGCGACGGTACGTTTCGCAAGATGCCGATCAAGGACTGGAGCGCCGTCATCGAGACCAACCTCAACAGCCTGTTCAACGTCACCAAGCAGGTCATCGACGGGATGCTCGATCGCGGCTGGGGCCGGATCATCAACATTTCCTCGGTCAACGGCCAGAAGGGCCAGTTCGGCCAGGTGAACTATTCGACCGCCAAGGCGGGCATCCACGGGTTCACGATGGCGCTGGCGCAGGAAGTCGCCAGCAAGGGCGTGACGGTCAACACCGTGTCACCGGGGTATATCGGCACCGACATGGTCCGCGCGATGAAGCCCGAGGCCCTCGAGCGTATCGTCGCGACGATTCCCGTCAAGCGCCTCGGCACCCCGGAGGAGATCGGCTCGATCGTCGCCTGGCTCGCGGGCGAGGATTCCGCGTTCGCGACCGGTGCCGATTTCTCGCTGAACGGCGGCCTGCACATGGGCTGAGGCCGGCTTACCACGTAGCCGGATCGAGGCGGTAGAAGCGGGCGAGCTCGGCATACAGCTCGGATTGCTGGTGCGCGAGTTCGCGCGGCAGCTCGAAGAAAGTCTCGGTGGCGACGGCAAAGAATTCCGCCTCGTCCTCGAGCGCATAGGGGTCGAGCAGCGTCTCGGCGCCGGCCTCGGCCTTGGTCGCGAGTTCCCGGTAGGCGCGGCTCATCACTGCGGCCCAGCGATTGTAGTCATCGGCGTCCGCGAGCAGCGGCGCGCCGTTCGGCGCCCCGGCCTCCTGGTCGAGGTAGTGGGCGAACTCGTGTATCACGACGTTGTAGCCGTCGCCCGCGCCCTCGACGTCGCGCCACGACAGGACGATGCGGGACGTGTCCCAGGACTGTCCGCTGAGCGCGCGCCGCCGCTCGGTCACTACGCCGTCGGCCTCGGAATCCTCGGTCACGACGAACTCATCGGGATACACGAGAATCGAACGCAGCTCGTCGAAGCCGTGCTCAGTGCGATTGAGCATGAGCAGGCAGGCCTGCGCGGCAATGCCCACCCGGATCGCATCGCTGACTGTAAGCCCGCCGCAACCGACGAACTCATGCTCGGCAAGGAAAATCTGCACACGCGCCGCAAGCCGCGGGCGCAGCGCGTCCGGCAGGCGCCGCCAGGTGCGGGTCCGCTCCAGCAGGTGCCCGACGGCCACTGGCAGCGGAGCTTTAGCGAGTCGCTGGCGGCGCCGGCGCCGGCGCAGCGGCGCGACGACGATCGCGACGATGATGCCGGTCGCGAGCGCGCAGGCGAGCGCGAACGCAATCACGTGCGAACTTGCCGGAGCAGGCGCGGGAAGCGGCGGGCGAGGTTGAGAAACCGTGTGCGCTCGGCGGCAAGTGCGCCCGGCAGGTAGCGCGCCACGACGTAGGCGTCGACGAGCTGGCTCACGGGCGTCGCGAGCGCCGGCTGCGAGCGGGCGATCCGCCGCCCGTAGTCGACCGGACCCTCGGCGGCCGCGCGCGGCAAGCCGGCGCGCGCGAGGCGGGCGCAGACCTTGGCCCACGCCGCTTCGAGCGCATCGCGCTTGCGCGGCCGCAGCTCCCAGGCGAGCCAGGCCCCGAGCACGAGCGAGGCGAGGGTAACCCCGACCGCGAGTGCGATTGCAAGGCCCTGCCAGCCCTGCGCGTTGAGGCCGAGGGCCGCAAGCAGTCCCGCCTGGCGGGTCGGATCGAAGCTGACGATGTTCTCGTCCCAGGCGGTGCGTGCGGCGTCCCAGGCCGAGCGGATGTTCCTGAGCCACGCGAAGTCGGCGTACAGCCGCCCCGGGGCGTCCTCGCCGGCGAGCTCGCGGGTGACCTGTCCCCGCCGGACGCGCTCGGGCGCGACCGCTGCGGTCGGGTCGACGCGGGTCCAGCCCGAGCCGGTCAGCCAGACCTCGTTCCACGCGTGGGCGCTCGACTGGCGCACCAGCAGGTAGTCGCCGTAGCCGTTGAGCTCGCCGCCCTGGTAGCCGACCACCACGCGCGCCGGAATCCCGGCTGCCCGTGCCAGCACCGCGAAGGCCGACGCATAGTGCTCGCAGAACCCTTCGCGCGTGCGGAACAGGAAATCGTCCACGGGTTCGGCACCGAGCGGTGCCGGCTCGAGGGTATAGCTGAAGGGTTGCTCCCGGAAATTGGCCAGGACGCGGGCAATGAATGCGCGGTCGCTGCCGGCCGCGCGCCGCAGCCCGGCGGCGAACTCCCGGGCGCGCGGCGCGCGGCCCGGCGGCAGTGCGAGGTCGCGGACCGCAAGGTCGCGCGGCAATGCGGAGGGCATGACCGTGGCCGCAGGGTACGAGCGCAACGAGTACGTGAGCCGGTTCGTGACCGGCCGCCGATCCCGAAGCTGACGATCGAAGTACGCGAGCTGCGTGCTCCGCCCGCGTGCGACGATCGCCTCCGGCCAGTCGACGACCGTGTCGAGGCCCGGAAGCCACTCGCGCTCGGTCGGTTCGAGCGCAATCCGGTACGTATAGGAAGGGCCGCCCGGCACCACCTCCGGCTGGCCGGCGTCCGCGACCGAGATCGCTCGACGCCATCGCCGGCCGTCGAACTCCTCGAGCACCAGCATCCGCCAATAGCGCAGCTCCGGCGCGACCACCGCGCCCTGGAACCACGCGCGGAATGCCGGTTCATCGGACTGGCTCAGCTCGGCGATGTCGCCGGGGCTCATCTGGTCGCCGATGCCGGTCGTAGAACGGGACACGGGCGCGGGCACGGCCCAGAACCGGCCCTCGATCCGCGGCACGAACAGAAACAGCACCACCGCGAGCGGCACGCCGAACGCGAGCATCCGGGCGGCGAGCCGGAACGGGCGGACCGGGGTGTTCGCCTCGACCGGCCGGTGCACGCGCGCGAGCGCGGCGGTCAGCAGCCAGGCGACCAGCAGCGAGTAGGCGAGGCGGATAAAGGACTGCTCGTACAGCAAAGCCGCGAGGCAGAGGAAGTAGCCGATGAATACCAGCACCGCGTGGTCGCGCGGCGCGCGCGTCTCGGTAAGCTTCAGGCCCGCCATGATCGCGAGCAGTGCGCTTCCGGCGTCGAGCCCGTTCAGCGTCCGGTACCTAAGGAACACGGCGAGCGTCGCCACGACCGCGGCCGCGGCCCCAAGACTGCGCGGCGGCAGCGCCCAGCCACGCTGCTCGGCGGCCAGGCGCCAGATGATCGCGCCCAGCACCGCCGCGCTGACCCACGCCGGAAGATGCGTCACGTGCGGCACCAGCGCGAGCGCGAGCGCACCGCAGGTGGCGAGCAGGCGCGCAATACCAGCCGCGGGCTTCACCGCGCCTCGGCCGGCAGCCGGAACGTCGCCAGCTGCGCGAGACAGCGGTTGCGGTGCGTCAGTCCTGCGCCCGGCGGCACCTCGGCTTGCTCAAGCCGCAGCCCGTAGCGATCGCCGCGCTCCTCGGCGTCGACGACCCAGCGCGCCATGCGCTCGAGCCGCGCCTCGAGGTCCTGTCCCCGGGTCTCGGCGAGGTCGAAGATGACCGGCGTGTGCGCCGCGCCGACGAATTCCTTGACGACGAGCTCGCCGCCGCGCGCCCAGGCCTTCCACGCGATGCGCCGCGGCGGGTCGCCGGTGCGAAAACTGCGCAGCCCCGCGAAGTCCTCCTCACCGCGCGCGCGCCCGTCGCGCGCCGAGCCCGCTTCGGTCGCTGGCGGCGGCCCCTGGCGGTCGCGGGGCGCCGGCCGCGGGTATACGAGGCAGTCGAGTTCCGGATGCGTCCAGGTCCAGGCGACGAACAAGCCGAGCGGGAAGCTTGACTCGATGCGCAGGCGGCTCAGGTGCACCCGGCCGCGCCGCACCGTTGGCACCTGCACCCGAGCGGTCGCCGCATCCCCGCTCGGCACGCTGACCGCCGCCGCGCGGCGGTCCTCGGCGCGCAACACCAGATCCTCGCGCGAGTAGGGCGCCGACAGGGCGAAGGCGAATTCCGCCGCCTCGCCCGCATACGGGGCGCGGGTCCCGGCCGGGGCGATCGTCAGGCCGGCGAGGTTTCGATGGCACTGGTGCATGGCGACCCAGCCGCCGGCTGCCAGCAGAAATGTGAACGCGAGCGCCAGGTTGTTGCCGTAGTTAAGCCCTGCGACCAGCATCGCGAACAGCATCGCCCCGTAGCCGAAGCCAAGGTTCGTCGGCAGGATGTAGACGCGCCCGCGGTTGATCGTGACCGCGCCCTGGTCCGGGCCGTGTCGGCGGCGCGCCCAGGCCACGAAGCGCTCGCCGGCCGCGTGCTTCAGTGCCGTCCAGGGTCCCGCCGCGACCTTAGCCACGGGCATCGCTCAGGGCACGGCCACTGCCCTGAGGAGCAGCTGATCGAGGTCGGCGTCCGTTCCGCCATCGACCGCGGCGCGCAGCTGCAGCCGGTGGCCGGCCACGGCGCGGGCGACCGCCTGCACGTCCTCGGGGAGCACGCCCGTCCGGCCATGCAGCAGCGCCCACGCCTGGGCCGCCCGCAGCAGCGCGATCGCGGCGCGCGGCGACAGTCCCGCCTCGAAGTGACCCGACTCGCGGGTGTGCTGCACGAGCGCCTGCACATAGTCGAGCAGCGGCTCGGCGACGTGCACGTCGGGTACGTAGCGCTGCAGCTCACCGAGCACGGCGACCGGCAGGATCGGTTTGAGCTCGGCGAGCATCGCGCGCCGGTCCCGGCCACGCAGCAGCTCGCGCTCGAGACCGGCGCTCGGATAGCCGAGCCCGATCCGCATCAGGAAGCGATCGAGCTGCGATTCGGGCAGCGGGTAGGTGCCGAGCTGGTAGCTGGGATTCTGCGTCGCGACCACGAAAAACGGATCGGGAAGCAGGTGCGTATGCCCGTCGATCGTGACCTGGCGCTCCTCCATCGCTTCGAGCAGCGCACTCTGCGCCTTCGGTGTCGCGCGGTTGATCTCGTCGGCTAGCAGCAGCTGCGCGAACACGGGCCCGCGGTGAAACTCGAAATGGCCGCGGTCGCGGTCATATACCGACACGCCGATCACGTCGGCTGGCAGCAGGTCGCTCGTGAACTGCACGCGCTGATAGCTGAGACCCAGCACCCGTGCGAGCGACTGCGCCAGCGTCGTCTTACCGACGCCCGGCAGGTCCTCGATCAGCAGATGGCCGCGCGCCAGCAGGCAGGCGAGGGCGAGGCGGATCTGGCGGTCCTTGCCGAGCACGATGCCACTGATGGCGGCGACGACCGGGTCAAGCGCGCGGCGGGCATCGGCGGCATGGCTCATGCGGGCGGTTTCCTGTCGTGGGCCGAGAGCCGCTGCACACGCGCCAGCTGCGCATCGAGCTGCGACAGCTCGCCGGTGAACTCCGCGAGCCGCGCGCGCTCCTGTTCAACGACCGCCGCCGGTGCGTTGGCGACGAAACTGCTGTTCCCGAGCTTCGCCTCGGCCTTCGCGACGTCCTGCCTCAGCTTGGCGATCCGTTTTGCGAGCCGCGCGCTCTCGGCGCCGACGTCGATCAGTCCGGCCATCGGCAGCAGGATGCGCAGCTCTCCGAGCAGGGCCACCGCCGATTCGGGCTCCGGCTCGCCGGCGGTGAGCGCCCGCAGGCTGCCGATCGCCGCCAGGCGCTCGAGCCAGTGGCGCGTGCGCGCGACGCGCCCGAGGTCGGCGTCGGAGGCATTGGCGAGCAGCACGTCGATGCGCCGCGCCGGCGCGATGTCCATCTCGCCGCGAATCTGCCGCACGCCGAGGATGAAGTCCATGACCCAGCGCATTTCGGCCTCGGCGGCCGGATCGCGCCACGCCGCGGCATCGACCGGCCAGGGCTCGAGCATGATCGTCGGGCCGGTGCGCCCGGCGCGCCTGCCGACCTGCTGCCAGATCTCCTCAGTGATGAACGGCATCAGCGGATGCAGCGCCCGCAGCAGCGTCTCGAGCGTTTCGAGCAGCGTCCGGCAGGCGGCGCGGCGCCCGGCCGCATCGGCCGGTTCGCTCTGCAGCACGGCCTTGCTGAGCTCCAGGTACCAGTCGCAGAACTCGTACCAGGTGAACTCGTAGAGCGCCTGGCTGGCGAGGTCAAAGCGGTAGCCGGCGAAGGCGGCACGGGTTGCCTCGACAGCGACCGCAATACGCGAGCGGATCCAGCGGTCCGCGAGCGACGGGCTTTCCTCGCCCGGGCCCGGATCCTGGCCGTCGATGCTCAGCAGCACGAAGCGCGCCGCATTCCACAACTTGTTGCAGAAGTTCCGGTAACCCTCGATCCGCCCGACGTCGAAGCGGATGTCGCGGGACAGGGTCGCGAGCGAGGCGAAGGTGAAGCGCAGCGCATCGGTCCCGTGAGCGGCGATTCCGGCCGGAAACTGCTTGCGTGTGGCACGCTCGATCGAGGCCGCCAGGTGCGGCTGCATCAGGCCCGAGGTGCGCTTGGCGACGAGCGCCTCGAGCCCGATGCCATCGATCAGGTCGAGCGGATCGAGCACGTTGCCCTTCGATTTCGACATCTTCTGGCCTTCGGCATCGCGGATCAGCCCGTGGACGTAGACCTCGCGGAACGGGATCTCGCCCATGAACTTCATTCCCATCATGATCATCCGCGCGACCCAGAAGAAGATGATGTCGAAACCCGTGACCAGCACCGAGGTCGGGTAGAACCTTGCGAGCTCGGAGGTAGGGTCCGGCCAGCCGAGTGTCGACAACGGCCACAGCGCCGAGGAGAACCACGTGTCGAGGACGTCCTCGTCCTGGCGCAGCGGCATGGTTCCGAGGCCGTGCCGCGCGCGGACCTCGGCCTCGTCGCGGCCGACGTAGATCGAGCCATCGGAGGCGTACCACGCCGGAATTCGGTGGCCCCACCACAGCTGGCGGCTGATGCACCAGTCCTTGATGTTGCGCATCCACTCGAAGTACGTGCGGTCCCAGCTGTCCGGCACGAATCGGATGCGCCCGCTCTCCACCGCCGCGATTGCGGGCTTCGCAAGCGGCGCGATGCGTACGTACCACTGGTCGGTCAGCCACGGCTCGATGACCGCATTACTGCGGTCCCCGCGCGGGATCGTGAGCCGGTGCGCCTCGATTTTCTCGACCAGACCGAGCGCGGCCAGGTCCGCCTCGACGCGGCGGCGCGCCTCGAAGCGATCGAGGCCGCGATAGGCTGCCGGCACGTTGTCGTTGAGCGCCGCGTTCTCGTCGAAGATGTTGAGCAGCGGGAGTGCGTGGCGCTGCGCGACCTCGTAGTCGTTGAAGTCGTGTGCCGGCGTGATCTTGACGCAGCCGGTGCCGAACTCGCGATCGACGTAGCTGTCGGCGATGATCGGGATGTCGCGGCCGGTGAGCGGCAGCCGCACGCTCCTGCCGACCAGGTGCAGGTAGCGCTCGTCCTGCGGATGCACGGCGACTGCAGTGTCGCCCAGCATGGTCTCCGGTCGCGTGGTCGCGACCACCAGATACCCGCTGCCGTCGGCAAGCGGATAGCGGAGTTGCCACAGGCTCCCGGTTTCCTCCTCCGCCAGTACCTCGAGGTCGGACAGCGCCGTGTGCAGCACGGGGTCCCAGTTGACGAGTCGCTTGCCGCGGTAGATCAGCTGCTCGTCGTAGAGCCGCACGAAGGTCTCGGTCACGGCGCGGCTGAGGCCCGGATCCATCGTGAACCGGTCGCGCGACCAGTCGACGCTGGCCCCGAGCCGGCGCATCTGGCGGGCGATGGTGCCGCCGGACTCCTCTTTCCATTGCCAGACCCGGGCGACGAACGCATCGCGACCCAGCTCGTGCCGCGTCTTGCCCTCGCCGTTGAGCTGGCGCTCGACGACCATCTGGGTCGCGATGCCGGCATGATCCATCCCCGGCTGCCACAGCGTGTGATCACCCAGCATCCGGTGGTAGCGGGTCAGGGCGTCCATGATCGTGTACTGGAACGCGTGCCCCATGTGCAGATTGCCGGTGACATTCGGCGGCGGAATCACGATTGCGTACGGCGCACCGTCGCCGCGTGCGGCAAACCAGCCGGCCGCTTCCCAGCGCGCGTACAGCCGCGCCTCGATGTCCTGCGGTGCGTACGTCTTGTCCATGCCGTTCAGCCGGTCATCTTGTGCGTCTCGGGCGCGTGACCGCGCTCGCGGTAGAAGGCGAAGCGACGCCTTCCGGCGTCGCGGCGCCCCGGCTCGCCGTCCACGAACTCGGCGATCCGCGCGTAGCCGGAGTAGAACTCCGGGACCTCAGGCGCGAGGTTGACGAGCAGGTCAGCAGCGACCGGCGCGAGACAGCCGACCCAGACCGGGGTGCCGGGCGCGGGGGAGGCGGTGCGCTGCGTATCGCGCGCGAGTCCGTGCGGCACGAAGCTGCGGTCCGCGAACGTCCACAACAGCGTGTCGAAGCTCTCGGCGTCCGCGGGCGTACTCAGGCTCGCGCACACCGTGAGGTTCTGCAGGAAGGCCTTCTCTATCACGCGGCAGGCGTACACCAGCCGCGCCCGGTCCTCCGTCCCCTCGAGCACGTAGAAGTCGATCCGCGGGGGCATCAGGTCCGGGACAGCAGGTAGTCGACGAGCAGCGGCACCGGCCGGCCGGTGCTGCCCTTGTTGGCACCGGACAGATACGCGGTGCCGGCGATGTCGAGGTGAGCCCAGTGAAGGTCGGCGACGAACTTCCACAGGAAGCATGCGGCGGTGATCGCGCCGCCCTCGCGGCCGGCGACGTTGGCGAAGTCCGCGAAGTTGCTCTTCAGCTGCTCCTGGTACTCCTCGGCGAGCGGCAT
>Ga0209415_10012082_pt1 | contig 14442 bp, 10 predicted proteins | sample PeaSoiSIISIP2007_FD_187696 | JGI IMG/M metagenome (GOLD analysis project Ga0209415, IMG submission 187696) | Peat soil microbial communities from Weissenstadt, Germany - SII-SIP-2007 (SPAdes) (version 2) | ecosystem: Environmental > Terrestrial > Soil > Wetlands > Peat | place: Germany...
GTAGTGAAGAACGAAGGCTTTCAGGACGTTGATGCCTTCGTGTATCGCACCCGCAAACCCCTGCCATGATCTGTTGTGTCCCAAATGGCAGCGCACTCACGGTGAATCGTCGCTTTATCTGGCTGGCGGTCGTGGCGCTTGTGTCGCATGGCTCGCTGAGACAGGCGTTGGCAGGGACCAACCTCTTCTCTGCCACCTTCAACACCACTCTGGCCAAGGAATGGAGAATCGTAGGGGGAAAATGGGGGTCGAAAGCAGACAGCCTCGCCCAAACCGATGACAGTTTGACGGACCCGAAAAAGGCGCTGGCGATCATCGGGACTCCCGAGGAACTCTCGACGAACCTGCTGGTGGTCGCAAAAGTGCGCATCGATGCTTGGCCAACCCAAAGCGATTCCCGAATCGGGATCACGGTGTGCTCGGATCCCGACAGCGGGCGCGGTTACAACCTGGTCTTTCACCGGGGCAAGCTCCAGTTCATGCGCGACTACGTGGCTTGGGGCGAAGGCAGACCATTTCCCTATGAAACCGGCAATTGGTATTGGCTGAAGCTCCGCAAAGAGACTGACGGGATGGAAGGCAAGGCCTGGAAGGATGGTGACCCGGAACCGGCTGATTGGATGGTGACGTGGGACGAAGGTGACGACGAAGCCGTCGGCTATCCCGGCCTCAACGGCGGCGTGCTGGGCGGGCCGGCCCAGTTGAGCTTCGCCGAGTTTCGCGTCGAGCGAATCCCTGGCCCGACGGAGCACGGCGGCAAGGAAAGTACGGACCTGGTTCTGGACGGAGTGTGGAAAGTCCGGCCGACCTCCAAGGCCATTATCGCAGAATCCGGGCTGCGCGAGGTCGAGTCGGCCCCGCACGGCTGGCTCCCGGCGCAGGTGCCTGGAGAGATCCACCTGGATCTGGTAAAGGCCCAGCACATGCCCGAGCCCACCGTGGCGCTGAATATGCCCCAGTGCCGTTGGCCGGAGACGAATGCCTGGTGGTACCGGACCAGTTTCGAGGCACCCGCGGATTTCAGCCGGTACGAACGGCAACGATTGTTATTCGATGGCCTGGATCTCTACGCCCAAGTATTCTTGAATGGCCGTCTCCTTGGGGAAGCGGCCGATGCGTTCGTGCCCGCCAGCTTCGACGCCAAACCCTTCCTGCGCGCCGGGCGGAACGAACTGGTGGTGCGGTTGACCGATGGCGGCGAATTGGTGCCCGCGACAACCGGGGGCAATTCGAGCACCTTCCAATGGGGCGGGAGAGTCTGGCTCAGGAAACCGCAATTCCAATGGGGGTGGGACTGGGTGGACGGCCTGCCGAACATCGGGATTTGGCGCAGCGTCCGGCTGGAGGGCCGGCGGCGCGCCGTCCTCCATGATGTGCGTCTGGACACCGTGCGCAACGGGGACCGCGTGGGCCTCGAGCTGGAGGCCGTGCTGGAGAACCTCAGTCCGACACGAACGCGGGCCTGCCAGCTCGCGTTGGAGATTCAGCCGCCGGACGGCGGGGCCATCATCCAGCGCCGGTATTCGGTCGCCGCGCCCCCCGGTCGATCGTCGGTGCGGGATCTGGTCGAGATACCGGAAGCGCGTCTCTGGTGGCCCAACGGGGTGGGAGACCAGCCTCTCTACCATGTCAGCGTTCGCGTAATGGATGCCGCTGGCGCTGCTACCTATGACCAGCGCGAGTTCTCCCTCGGCCTCCGGACCATCGAGCTGGATCGCCGCCCCTTATCCCAAGGCACCCGCTTCTGCTTCCGGGTCAACGGCCGGGAGGTTTATTGCCGTGGCGGCAACCTCGGCCCCCAGGACCCCATCCTCGCTCGCGTTTCCGATGCCAAATACCGCACGCTGGTTGGCGAAGCGAAGAACGCCCATTTCACCATGTTCCGCCTTAATGGCGTCGCCGAGTTCGAGGGACCCGCGTTCTACGACGCCTGCGATCGCGCCGGTATCCTCATCTGGCACGACTTCATGTTCGCCTGCTCGGCTTACCCGGAGGAAGACGCCCGCTTCCTCGCGGCTGCCAGAGACGAAGTCGAATCCGCCGTGCGACTCTATCGCCATCATCCCAGCATCGCTCTGTGGTGCGCCAACAACGAGTGCTACGGGCTTCGGGGAAGCTGTTCCGCCAGCTCATTCCCGACGACTGCCGCCAACTGGATCCGCACCGTCCTTTCTGGCCCGGTAGTCCCGCGGGCGGCAACCTTTCAGGGGACACCCATGACTGGTATTGCACCTTCCTTACCCCCGGGGGCATCCCGCCGGAGTTCCGCGCGCGGTTCGTGACCGAATACGGAATTCTGGGCCCGTGTCACCTTGACTCGATCCGGGATTATCTCGGCACTGCGGAGATCACCCGGGGAGATGCTAACTGGCGCTTGCACACCCAGGAGTGGGAACGCACGCGGGATACGGTCGGCCAGGGCATCCGGTCGAATTACGCAGACCCCGAGGGGTTGACCACTGCCGAGTGGGTGACCTACGGGCAGATGTACCAGGCCCTCATCCAGGGCGGAATGATGGAGGCTTTGCGCTTCCAGAAACAGGATACGAAATACGATTGTGAGGGGGCTTTGATCTGGTCCTACACCGATTGTGTGGGCGAGACGGGCTGGGCGATCCTGGATTACTACCTGCGTCGCAAAGCGGCCTACTATTGGTTTCGCCGGGCGGCGGCTCCGGTGAAGGTCCTGGTGCGCGAGCGCGGCGGGTATCTTGTCACCCGCATCGTTAATGACACCCTCGAACCGGTCACGGGCACTGTGGACACCGGCTGGTGGCGGTTGGACGGGACCGATAAAGAGGTGAGCACCCACCCTCTCGAGGTCGAAGCCGACGGGATGTCCGAGGTGGCGAGGGAACCGAACCCGGGCGGCGGGCGGCACGATCCCCGCGAATGGCTGTACGCCGCCGTGCTGCGGGGAGCGGACGGCCGCGCCCTGGACCAGGCGGTCTGCCTCGGGGTGCCCCACCGGAGGTTGAAGCTGGCAGAGCCTCATCTCGTAACGGCGCGTCTCTCGGACGGTTCCCTCGAGGTTTCGAGCTCCGTATTCGTCCACGCCGTTCACGCCGAAGACCATGGCCGAGAACTGATTTCGGACAACTGGTTCGACCTGCTACCGGGAGTACCGGTGCGAATGCGTGTGGTCTCACCGAACGCAGCCGAGCCCATTCTCTTTGAGGCGCTCAAGCCGAAATGACCAAACTTCGTCGCACGTGCGACAAAGTTTGGTCGCTGCAGATCTGCCGGGCATTCGAACGTCAGGAGACGTCCCGAGGGGTTGGTTCGCAGGGGAAGCTTTAGCGTCATGTGCGCCCCTTTCCCTCCCCAATCCAATGCATCGCCACGTGTCGAGAATGGGATGAGCAACGGTGTTCCCACAGATAAACACCTTGCCACGTCCCGAGCGCCAGCCGCCCGTCCTGAACCGGGATCGAGAGGTTCACCGCCGTAAGCGCCGTCCGCACGTGCGCGGGCATGTCATCGTCTCCTTCCGCAGTGTGGATGAAAAGGCGATCGCCGTCCGGCGCCAGGCGCGCAAAAAACGCCTCCAGGTCGCGCCGCACATCGGGGTCGGCATTCTCCTGGATAAGCAGCGATGCGGACGTGTGCTGCACGTGCAACGTCAAAAGGCCATTCGCAAATCCCCGTTCCGAAATCCACTCCGCAACCTCATTCGTAAACTCGTACAGCCCCCGCCCTTTCGTGCGAATGGTTAGCTGATGAAAAGCCTGGCCCAGCATCGGTGATTCATCCCCTCTGGCCGCGCCCATGCAATTGGTCGTTTACGCGGGCCAATTACTCCACCGGTCCCCGCACCTCGAACATCTTCTCCAGGTCTGGATTTCGCGGGTGGCCGGCGGCCAGGGCCTTTTGATAATGCCAGCGAGCCAGCTCGATCATGGGCGGCTTCTGGGTCAGGTAAATCACCGCCAGGTTGTGGTGTGCGCCCCCGTAGCCGGGTTCGAGCTGAATGGCCTTGCGCAACGCTGTCTCGGCCGGGCCACGCATGCCCATCTGACTGAGCGTGACACCAAGGTAATTCTGGATCTCCGCATTCTGCGGATCGAGTTTGGCCGCGCGGGTTAAAGTGTCCAGCGCGTCCTGGTACTTTTCCTGCCGGAATCGCAACTGGCCCAGCAGGCAAAGACTAAACACATCATCCGGCGCGATGGCCAGCGCCTGTTTAATGTTTTTCTCCGCCTCGTCCAGACGCCCGCGCTCGAGCTGAATCGCGGCCAGGTTGCCCAGCGTATAAACATTCTTGGGGTCCTTCGCCAGCACCTGCAAGTATTCACGCTCCGCCTGATCGAGTTGGTGGCTCGCGAAGTGCTTATGGGCGTCGGCTACCAACTGGATGGTGCCCGGCGGCAGCTCCTTCACCGATTTCTTCCCAGCTTTGGGGTCGGGTTCGGACAGTTTGGCCTCCGGCTTCTCGAACAACGCCAGCTCCTCGGTCGTGTACGGGACCGTGCGAGCCTCGAACACTTCGAGCCGGGAGCGCAACGTGGCCACTTCCTTCTCCAGTTCCTCCACATGGGCGGCCGTTTCCTGGCCTCTGTGGCCATAGTGTTCCCGGATGGCCGCATCCAGTTTCTTCTGCAGATCATCGCGTTCCTGCTGCAATAGTTTGATCAGCCGGGCATCCTCAGGCTGGCTTGCCGCCGGCGCCGGCGACACGCTCGCCTTCGCCACCGCGGTCCCCGATACCTGCTTCATCCGGCTCTCCAGCGCCATCTTCTCCAAACGCAAAATCTCCCGGTCCGACTGCAAGGCCGCAATTTGAGCGCGCGCCTCTGCTAACTGCCGCGCCACGTCTCCCTGTGGTTGGGCCGGCGTCGCGGTGCGCAGATCCGCAAGCTCTTTTTTGAGGAGAGCGTTTTCGGCCAGCAACGCGTTAGCCTGCGCCGGGTTGCCCACCGACTTGAGGCGGGTCTGCAGGGCGTCTTTTTCCAGCCCTAATTTGGTTGCCAGCAGGGTTTGTTGGGCCAGCTTCGCGTTGGCCTCAGCCAGCGCCTGGCGGGTGGCTGCCAGCGCCGGAGCATTGTCCTCGCTCGGCGCCAAGACAGAGAGCTTGTTTTGCAGGAATAGCTTTTCCTGCGCCAACGAGTTCGCGCGGGCGGTCTGCTCGACCAGTTTTCGGTTGGCCTCGGCCAAGGCGGCTTGGGCTTGGTCGAGCGCTTTGGGATTCGGTGTGACTGCCGGTTTGGCCTTTTCCTGCGCCAGCGCCACGCTCATTAGCTCGTTTTCTTTTTGAAGTGATTTGATTTTGTCCTGCGCCTTCGCCAGCTCGCGGGGATCCATCGCGGCGGGCTGCGCCGCCAGCGCTTCTTTAAGCTTCGATTCGAGCGAGCCGGTCTCCGACTGCAGCGAGCGCACCTGCTCCTTTAATGCCGCGAGCTGGCTTTCCCAATCTGAAGGGGGCGTTGGCTTGGCCGGCTCCGCCGGAGTCCCCGAGGGTTTCACGCCCGCAGCCTCGGGCTTCCGTGTCCCAGGGGCCGGGGCCTTGGCAGAGAGGGCCGCAATTTTGGATTCCAGGTACCCAAGCCGGAACTTAACCACCGCGGCATTCCATTCGGGGTTGGTCATTTGGAGCCTCTGTAACTCGGTTTGGGCCTCGACGTACCTCGCCAGGGCTTGAGTGAGCTGACCGCCTTCACTCAACGAATCCGCGTCCTGAATCAGATTATAAACCCGCACATACTCGTCATCCACACCCTGTCCCCGCACCTGCGGCAGGACCGCCAACAGGGCAACCACGACCAGAGCGATAAACCGTTTCATAGCTCAAATGGTATAAGAGGGCGCGCCCGTTTGGCAAGCCGAGTGATCGGCTGATCGACAGAGCAAAGGGCCGTCAGGCTCCGCCGGCAGTTCGGTCCGCCAGCTATTCCTTGGCCGTCTTGAACCGCGATTCGAACGGCGCGCACATGGGATTTCCGGCGTCGGCGACTCTCGCGCCACTTATCCGTAAGGTGACCATGCTTGGGACCGGAAACCCTGCGCCTTGGGGAGTGAAGGTGAAAGCATCCTGCGCAGTTGTCCACACAAAGGAACCGCGCACGGCCGGTTCCGTCGAAAAGCCTGACTCCACGCTGCGCGTATCCATCGTTTGGCTGAACTGGATGACAATGGAGCATCGGATGCCCTCGGGAACGGATGGGTCAGCCTTCTGACCGGTTTCCAAGGCGGAAACCCCAGCCTGTTTTCCCACCACTGCATCATGCGCGGGAGTGACGCGCGTGACCACTGGATCCAGCGCTCGCACTTGGTCGCGAGCCACGAAGATCTTCGACGAGCTGCCTGGCACCAATAAGCCGGGGAGTTGCCGCCTGGCGTTGACCATAATGGTTTCATCGGGCTCCAGCAGGTCCACCAATCGCGTTCCCGCCGGGTAGCCCGTCGGTTGCGCGGGCAGGGCCTGGGGGGATGTGGCGGTATTGAAGACGACGAACACCTCCTGAGTGTCGAGCCGCCGCGCGTACGCGAACAGGCCCGGGCCGTTCGGGTCGCTCCATAAGTTGACCTGCGCCCCCGTTTGCAGCGCGGGGTAGAGTCGGCGAAAATTGTTAAGCCGGGCAACCCATTGAAAAAGAGGATGCGTGAAGTTGAAGTTGTCGCCGCGCGATGGCCCTTGTTCGAATTGCCCGGCGAACATGTCCTCGCGGTCGTAAGGGTCGTTACCGCCGTTGAACCCCTGCTCGGTCCCGTAATAGAGGCAGGGAATCCCGCGCGCAGTGTAAAGAAAAACCAGCGCCACTCTTAGCCGCGCCAGGTCATTGTTGGCCTGAGAAAGGCTGAGAAAGCGCGGCTGATCATGATTATCGAGAAAGGTTACCAGCCGCATCTGCGCCTCCGGCGCGTAATGGAGCGCGCTACCTGCGTAATGCTCCTCGATTTGTCGGGTGTTGCCCCGGGCTTGGGCGAAAACGCTCTTGCTCCGAAAATAGAGCGGGTAATCGAGGACAGAATCCAGGGCAAAGGCCCCGCCCGCTTGCCGGCCTGTGTAAGAGCCGCACTTCGCCTCGGAACCGTCATACACCTCCCCGAACATGAAGAAGTTCGGCCTGCCATGGGCCGCCGCAAAGGCACGGATGGCTGGACACCAGCTCTGCCAAAAATCCATCTCGACGTGCTTGACAGTATCGATCCGGAACCCGTCGAACCCAGCCTCCCCGATCCAGTACTCATAAATTTCCGTCATGCGCGCCCGCACGTAATCGCTCTGCGTATTGAAATCATCCAAGCCGCTCAGTTCTCCCAACTCGACCTGTCGGGCATCCTGGTAATTTTGGATGAGACCGTTATTGTGAAAGAGCATCGCAAGCGTCCGATTGGTCCCGTTCACATCGAAGGGCGGCGCATATTGCCGCGCTGCGTTTCGAAACCGAAGGTGATAACCCTCAGGCGGATACTTGAACCTCCCATAGCCTGGATCACCGCTGTCGATCAGGTCGCCACCATGATTCACTACCACGTCATCGATGGCCAGGATGCCACGCGAGTGCGCCGCCGCGACTAAATGCTGCAAGTCTGCCAAACTGCCCCAATGCGGATCGATCTTGTAGAAATCGCTCCCCGCGTAGCCGTGGAATTCCCCTCGCGCGTTGAGCACGATGGGTGAAATCCAAATCGCTGTTGCGCCCAGCGCTTTTATGTAATCGAGCTTTTGCTCGAGCCCTTTGAAATCGCCGCCATGGACGGAAGTGCCACGATGGCCCGCCGGGTCATAATTGCCGTCGGCGTTATTGTTCGAGGGATCCCCGTCGAAGAACCGGTCGGTAATGACTTGATAGATGCTCTGGCGCTGCCACAAATCCGGGTCAGGCTGCCCGTGCGCCAACCCCGCCAGGGTCAGGGCCAGCGCCATTCGCAAGCCAAGGCCGCGGCGCTTGTGCGCAAGCGGCGCAAGCACGCCCTTAAGGCGCCGTGGAGTTATACACATGGGGGTGCAGCACGCCCACAAATGGCAGGTTGCGATATCGCTCGGCAAAATCCAGTCCGTAGCCGACCACGAAAAAATCCGGAATTTCGAAGCCCACGTAATCAGCTTCCACCGGTTCGATCCGCCGGGACGATTTGTTGAGCAGCACGCAGGTCTTGATCCTCCGTGGTTTGAGAGGGCGCAACTTGCCTAGCACGCGCATCATGGTTTTACCCGTATCGAGAATGTCATCGACCAACAGCACGTCGCGCCCGCGCACATCCAGCCGCAATTCCTTGGTAAACACCAACTCGCCCGACTCCGTCCCCGCACCGTAGCTGGAAACACCGATGAAATCCAACCGCAAGGGCAGCGAGAGATGGCGAATGAGGTCCGCCAGGAACATGACGGTGCCGTTGAGTAGCGAGACTACCGCCAGCTCGCGTCCGGCAAAGTCTCGCTCGATTTCGCGTGACAACTCGGCCAGGCGCCGCTCGATTTGCTTATCGGTGATCAGAATCCGCTCGACTTCCTCGCGCCAACGCGCCGGCACGCGCGCAGCCACCCGACCCGGTGCCCTGGCCGCCGCTGCTTTCATAACAGTTGCCGCTCAGAATCTCTCGACATCCTCAGGGATATTAACCCTCCCTTCTCCTTTGCCCAGACAAATTCCTCAGCTCGTGCCTTCGCAATCGACCCGCACCCGCCCGCTCTTCTCTACCTTACCGCGGAAGCTTTGCACGCAGGATCTAGCGGAATGTTACTAGTGGCACCGCGGGAAATTTGGCAGCTCTTCCTTTCGAGTGCTCTACCGAGGCACCGGCCAAGTACCGCTTAGCCGCTCCGGCAGCCCGCGCTCGGGCAGCATAACTGAGATCGCCGCGAGGCTGCATACTACGAGCCATCCTGCGATGGAAGCGCCCAGCCGGCCGAGGGCGGAATGCAGCAACCCGAATAGAAGCAACCCGAGCAACAAGGGACTCCAGGCCACCAAGGCACGCCAAAATACGCGCAGACGAGAGGCGAGCCGCCCGTCGCTACGCACAAAAGTGACCCGGGCGATCAACAGCACCAGCCCGCCGCGAAACACCAAGGCCGCGAGCAAGGCCGGCAAGCACACGTAAACTATCAGCGAAAGAGCGAGCACTACAGAGATCCGCCAGGGTGGCCGCGTGAGGTCATAGTCCACGGACTTCGATTGGATCGGCTTGAGAGCCGCATCGGCGTCAGCTACTTCGGCAGGTGTTGGAGCAGGATGTTCCGAGATGCTACGCTCGGCAAACCGCCGGGCCTCCCCCTTGATTAGGGTCAAACCGAAGAAGTTTGTCCAGATGTCGCCGTTAGTAACGACGGACCGATAATGGCTGGCGATGTAAATGGCGAACTGGCGCTCCGTCGGGCTGCCGCTTTTGTTTGCCCAATAGCGCAGCGTTATCGAGCGCTGCTCCAGCACGTTATTAAGTTCGATGAGACCAGGGTTCGTGCGGTTCCAGTATTGAAGCATGCTCGTGCCAAAAACGCCGATCAAGCAGGCCATGACCGGAACCGCAGCACACCCCGCTGCCACTGCCGCCCGGCGTAGCCGGGTGATGGTCGCGGCACGCTGCACCAGCTCCCCAAGCTTCTCAATGACGGACTGCGGCTCGGCCTTCGAGCAAAGACTTTTCAGGAAGGCGCGAACCTGAAGCGGCAGCGGAACCCTTGCCTCACCAGCCGTCCGCGTTCCCCCTTTGCTTTGACCCTCCAGCGCTGCGCTCGCCACCGTGTCCAGAAACTGGTTCCAGGCCAGGTCGCCCGGCGAGGGTTGCAGCACGCTCGCGCTCGAGAGGCCGGGAGCGGAGAAGTCAAGGAGCTTAGCGCGGCCATCGCCAGTGATCCACACCCGGTCCAGCCTGAGGGCGGGCAGCGTCCCGTCGCTGGCGGCGGCGCTGATTTCCTTGGCGAGGTCGAGGAGCCAAAACCGCACTCGTTCCCACGGCTGGCGAGTCTGCACCAGCCGCAGTAGCGCGCTCCCGGTCAGGGCCTCGAACGCGTCCCAATTCTCCTCGGGCGAGCGCCGGCCAGCCAGCCAGCGCAAACGACCCACCCGCCCGAGATTGCGCAACGACGTCGAAACGGGCGCGATGCCGGACGGCAACGTTCGAATCCACACCTTGCGCAACAAACGCAGATCGTAGCCCAACAACCAGCTTGTGGTTTCGGTTTTCTCAAGCGTCTCCAGCACATGATACGGCCCAAGAGCCGGCGTCGCCACCACATCGGCGGGAGGTGCTTCGTCCAGGAAGGCTATGGGCCGAAACTGGAAACCGGCTCGGGAGATGACCCGCGTTTGGGTTAAAAAATCCTGAACCGCGGCGAAGCCGTTTCGGCGCCGCGCCGTGCAAAACATCGAGATGAGGATGAAATAAGCAGAGAATCCCAGCAGATTCTGGAGTACGGCCGAGGCGGCTGCGTAGGCGCGGGGATTCGCGCCCAAGACCAGCCAGCAAGGCGCACCTGGAACCACCACGCACACTAACGCCCTGAGTAAGGCTCGCGAGATGCCCGGCGCGCTCTTGTTGAGGCGAACCACCCGCAAGCCGAAGAGCGCCTTACCGAGCGCCGCACCCCACAAGCCTTCGAACACCGCGTAATAGAGGGTTGCGACCGCCAGCCATGTGACGGTCCAGCCCCACCACTTGGGCGACCCCTCTACGGCGAGGTTCAGGATCGCTACCGGGCTCCCAAAAATGAGCCAGCAACTGGCCAAGCTCACCAGGCTCAGCATTAGCGTGTCCACCACGCCAGCCAGAAAGCGCAGGCCCAGGGTCGCGGGCGTCGGCGCCGCCGACCCATACGGTGCCAGTACTTGCAGAAGTTCCTGGTAGTTTGAAAATCGGTCACCCGGCTGCTTTTCCAGGCAACGCAGCACCACGTTGGCCAAGCCCGGCGGAACCTCCGCCCGGAACCGTCTCGGGGACGGAGCACGTTGTTCCAGCACGGTCGCCAGCAGTTGCACCACGTTCTTCCCCTCAAAGGGAGTGTGCCCAGTTAACAGATAAAAGAGCGTCGCCCCCAGGGCATACATGTCCGACCGCACGTTGAGTTCGTCACCCCGCAGTTGTTCCGGAGAGCAAAACGCCGGCGTCCCCATGAAGGCGCCTGTGACCGTTAAGGCTGGCTCCGTCCGGATGGCTGTGGAAATGGACAGACCGAAATCGCCGATCTTGATGGTGCCGTCGGCGCTGCGAAAGCAATTGGAAGGCTTGATGTCGCGATGGAGAATGCCAATGAGATGTGCAGCCTCCAGTCCGGCCACGATCTGCAAGGTGCAATCCACCGCCTCGCTGACGGGCAAAGGACCCTGGCCCCGAACGCGCTCCTGGAGCGTGCCGCCGGTCACCAGTTCCATCGCAATCACGGGTGTGCCGCCGATCTCCTCCGTGCCGAAAACATAAACGCTGTTCGGATGGTTGATGGAAGCAGCCAGCCGCCCTTCGCGAAAAAACCGCTCCCGGGCCGCAGGCGAGTCCAACTTCTCGCTTAAGACCTTCAGCGCGACGCGGCGTCCCGTCTCCAGGTCTTCTGCGTCAAACACTGCCCCCATGCCGCCTTGGCCAAGGAGACCGCGAATCGAGTAATGCCCGAGCGTTTGGCCCGGCTGTGGCAAGCGGCTTGGGCCGCCTTCCTGCGTGGACAGCACCATAGTACCCCCAGGGCCGACGGCGAGGCCGCCCAGGCCGGCCTTCAGCAAACACTTGGGGCAGTATTCCTGGCCGCCTTGTTTTGATAACTCAGCCCCACATTGTGGGCATCGCCCTTTCGTAGAAGCATTTTTGGACTCGGCCATAATCAGTTCCACTCTCTTATTAAGGAGAATCAAGCAAAGGTAACGGGCGAGGGGTCGAGGTAATCTCGCAGAACTCAGAACTCACGAACCAAAGCTCGAAAACAAATGCTGGATCTCTTCCTCGATCTCCTCGGCCGTCGATACCGTCTGCGCGATTTCCGCCCGGAGGATTTCCCTGTAGCGCGAGCGCAGCCGGTGAACGGCCATCTTGACCGCCGCCTCGGTCAGCTTCAGTTCGGCGGCAATCTCGGCGTAGGACAAGGCCGCCTCGTCCCGCGACAAACAGTCTCGTAGGTGCTCGAACAAGCGGGCGCGGCCAGTGGAGGCATATTCCTCCTGGAGTCCCTTCATCGTCCGCTCCAGCAAGGTGCGCGCCCATTGCCTGTCAAAGAGCACGTCGGGGCTGAGTTGATCAGCGGGTTCGCGCGCGAGGCGCCTCTCGGCAGTTTCCGCATCGATGGCCACCGGGCGGACAAAGCCGCCCCGTTTCTTGGCGTGCGCGTGCTCCCATTGGTTGGCCATGTAGCGTCGGAAGGCTACCAGCAGAAACGTGCGAAACCTCCCCTTCTTACTCGTGGCGGACCTCAGGTAATCCTTTTCGACCAGTCGCGCGAAAAAGCCTTGCGTCAAGTCCTCGGCATCCGCCGGCGCCTGCCCTGAGCGCCGCGCATAGCAGTAAAGCGGATACCAATACGCGCGACAAAGGTTCTCCAGCGCCTCGACCGAGCGCGACGAATCCTTCCCCTTCGCCGCCAGCACGACCGACCAATGGGTGGTTGCGAATACGCCGTGAGGCGCCGCCACCGGCAGGGGCGAAGTCGGATCTTCGGCTTGGGTCTCGTCGTTGCTACTCAATGCGCCAAGCCTAACCAGCCCCGGACGCGGTGCAAGGTCAAGGTTTAAGCTTCGGGAACGAAGCGCGGATCCTCTCAAGTCATAGGGGCGCCTCGTCCCTTTCGATGCGCCTCAAAAGTGGAGGCGCCGCGTCAGCTCAAACCCGCGTCCATTTGCCGCTGGCCGCCGACCGCAGCACGGCCTCGCACACTTCCTGTGTCTCGAGCGCCTCGCGGAAACTTGGGCTGGCCGGTTTTCCTCGCGTCAGCGCTTCCAGAAAGTCCGCCGCCTGATGCACGAAACTGTGCTCGTAACCGATTTGCAGCCCCGGCACCCACCATTTGCCCATGTATGGATGGTCACCATCGGTTACGTGAATGCTGCGCCAGCCCCGCAGTCGGCCCTCGTCACGGTGATCGAAATATTGCAGCCGGTGCAAGTCGTGCAGATCCCAAGCGATCGAAGCGTGTTCCCCGTTGATCTCGAAGGTGTACAGGGCCTTGTGGCCGCGGGCGTAGCGCGTCGATTCGAACGTGCCCAGCGACCCATTCCGGAATCGCGCGAGAAACGCGCAGGCATCGTCGATGCCCACCTTCTCCACTTTTCCTGTCAGGTTGTGCTTGCGCTCCTTGATGAACGTCTCGGTCATCGCGCTGACTTTCTCAATCCCGCCATTGAGCCAGATCGCCGTATCGATGCAATGCGCCAGCAAGTCCCCCGTCACCCCGCTCCCCGCCACCTTCACGTCCAAACGCCACAACCCCGTCCCGCCCTGGGGCAACTCTTTCGAGATAGTCCAGTCTTGCAAAAACTTCGCCCGGTAATGGAACACGCGCCCCAGCTGGCCTTGGTCAATGATTTCCTTGGCCAATGAAACCGCTGGGACGCGCCGATAGTTGTAGGAAACCAGGTTCGGCAGGTCGTGCTTCTCCACGGCCTCTACCATCTTCCGTCCCTGGGCCGCATTCATCGCCAAAGGCTTCTCGCATAAAATCATCTTCCCGGCCTTGGCCGCGGCCACCGCAATTTCTGCATGGACTTGGTTTGGGCAGGCAATATCGACTAGATCAATGTCTTTGCGCGCCACCAGCTTGCGCCAGTCCGTTTCGTGCGTTTCATAGCCCCACTTGCTGGCGAAGGCGCTCACCTTGTCTTCGTCGCGCCCGCAAACAGCCCGCAGCACCGGCTCGTATTCCACGTCGAAAAAATTGCCCACCTGCCGCCAGGCATTCGAGTGGGTGCGGCCCATGAATCCGTAACCAATCAATCCGATGTTCAACCTTTTCATAGCGTGCGACCTTTCTGCCGGTTAGCAGACCCACTCGTCCGTCCCCTGGCAAGACCAATTGTGCTTTTCTTTCTTTGGCGACCGGCCTTGCCCGATCCCGATGATGATCTGGTTCTCGAACTGGCGGTGGCTGCCCGTTGCCGCTATATTGTGACCCACAATCTCCGGGATTTCCGGGGAGCGGAAAAGTGGGGGCTTGTGGCGGCAGCGCCGTCGGAGTTCCTTAAATTAATCGCAAAACAAGCATGAGCACCTTAAGCATCCAAATACCCGAAAGCCTCGCCGATCAACTCCGCGAATGGGCCGCCAAAGAAGGCGTGACCGTGGACCAATTGCTGTGCTCTGCGGCGGCGGAAAAGCTGAGCGCATTGATGACCGTGGAACACTTGCGCCAGCGCGCCCTCCGCGCAAAGCGAGAGGATTTCCTCGCCTTCCTGAATGCTTCCCCTGACGTTCCGCCGCTTCCCGGCGATGAGATGTAAACCTCGTAAGCAACGCCCGTCCGCTCACAAATCCCCGCCGCAAGAATATAACCCAGGGTGCCACGCTCATTCCGCCCTCCGTCCATCG
>Ga0209415_10012083_pt1 | contig 14440 bp, 6 predicted proteins | sample PeaSoiSIISIP2007_FD_187696 | JGI IMG/M metagenome (GOLD analysis project Ga0209415, IMG submission 187696) | Peat soil microbial communities from Weissenstadt, Germany - SII-SIP-2007 (SPAdes) (version 2) | ecosystem: Environmental > Terrestrial > Soil > Wetlands > Peat | place: Germany...
AACGAGAACTTGGCGGGATAGTTGCCGGCGCCTGGTACGCCGGCGGCGCCTAGATCCTCTGACCATGCGCCGTTCGTCGCGCTACTGGCCGCATCGAGCATTCCCGGGGGCTGATCGGCCGCTTCCACACTCGTCACCAAGTCTTCCCGGCGATGACGTTGTTGCCAATAACGCGGATCTTCGCTCACCAGAGCGACCTGTTCCGCCGTGGCGGGCCGGGAGAAGATGACATGACCGTGACTCCAGTCCGTGGGCAACGGGATTCCGTGCCTGGCGGGTTTGGCCGCCTGGCCGGTTAGCACCCAACCCAAAACCATTAATCCAGACAGACTCACACCCAACCGGAGAAATCGTGCGGCGGTACGGTTCATTGTCCTGACTCCATGGGTCGCGCGAGATGCAAAAGAATTACGGGCGGTGCTCAAAAATCTCCCGTTGTTAGGTCCGTCCCTGGTTTTGTTGAAGCCGCAGTTCGGATGACGACCCTCGATCGTCATTCAAGCTTAGCGTCTCCACAAACTTGCATGTTTGCGCCAACGGCAAGTGGACGTACACCCGCCGTCGGTTGGCTGGATTGGCGCTGATTTTACTCTTTACGAAGGGCGCAACGCAAACGGGTTTTCCTTTCTAAATGTACGCCTGGGAAGGATTCAGGCGAACTGCGATTTTCTGAGCGAACCCGCCTGAAAGGGCCAGGGATGGGAGCGGCGGCGGGAAAAATCCGTGCCTCATTCACGATTTCATTCACACCCCTTACAATAGAGAAATCTTGGCTGACCTCGACGTCATCCTTAGTAGTTCGTCAAGTTTGTGGTCCTTGACCCAGCGGAGGCGGGCGAAATCGATTGCACGGACACGAGAAGGTGGCAGAAGACATGATGCAGGATGTACACACAAGTGAGATCAGGAACGTTCTAACCCTCGAAGAGATTGCGAACCTCGCGGCAGAGGGCGGAAAGCCGGCGGAAACGCTGATGAACGTGGTCGCCCTGATCGCTAAGAGATTCCGGACGGATGTATGCTCGGCATACTTGCTGGAACCGGATCGCGCCAATCTGGTGTTGGCGGCAACTGTCGGACTTCGCCGGGAATGTATCGGCAGCCTGCGCATGGCGGTGCACGAAGGGCTGACCGGCCTGGTGGCCGAACAGGTGCGGCCGGTCTCCGTGGAGCAGGTGAAGAACCATCCCCGGTTCAAATATTTTCGCGACGCGGGCGAGGATGCGTACCAATCGTTCCTGGGAGTTCCCTTGATCGAACGGGGCGTGCTGCAGGGCGTGCTGGTGGTGCAGACGATCGAAGCCCGCGTTTTTAGCGAAGATGAAATTCGGATGCTGACGGAGGCAGCCACCCAGGTCGCTCCCGTTGTGAGCGAAGCTCGTACGCTCGATCGCTTCATAGCTCCTCTGCAGGAGCGCTTGTGGGCCCTGGCGCGCAATTTGTGGTGGAGTTGGGATCACAACTCCTCCAGCCTGTTCCTCGATCTGGATCCGGCGCGCTGGAACGAACTCAACCACAATCCGGTGGCGCTGCTGGGAGAAATGCCTCTCGCGAAGCTGGAAACTCGCGCGACAGAACTCATGCTGCATAGCCGGGTGAACTACGCGTATCGCCGCATGCTGGAGTATCTGGAAGCCGATCGCACTTGGGGCACGAGGCACGCCGGCGTGCTGCGGCCTCACCCGGTGGCATATTTCTCGGCGGAGTTTGGTCTGCACGAGTCGCTGCCAGTTTATTCCGGCGGCCTGGGAGTGCTGGCAGGGGATCACATCAAGAGCGCGTCAGATCTGGACATTCCTCTGGTGGGCATTGGTTTGTTCTACGGCCAGGGCTATTTCCGGCAGCGGCTCGATGTGGGCGGATGGCAACGGGAAGAGTACCTGAAGACCGACGTCAATCAAATGGCGATGGAAGTGGCGATCGGGAAGGACGGTCGGCCGATCGTGGTGGAAATCGAGACGCGCAGCGGCCGCATTAAGGCGAAAGTCTGGCGCGTGGAAGTAGGACGCCGCGACCTGCTGCTTCTGGATTCCGACGTGGAAGGGAACGCTCCCGAGGACCGTGAGTTAACGTCGCGGCTGTACGGCGGCGACCTCCGCATCCGCATTCGTCAGGAGTTGCTGCTGGGCGTGGGCGGATTGCGCGCTCTCAAAGCTCTGGGCATTTCTCCCGGCGTTCTTCACCTGAACGAAGGGCACAGCGCATTTGCGGTGCTGGAAGCGATTCGCATGCGGATGGAAGAGGAAGGCATCGCGTTTGACGCGGCGGTGCCGCGAGTGTCGCGCGAGGTGGTGTTCACCACGCATACACCAGTACCAGCCGGGCACGACCGTTTCGATGCCGGTCTGGTCGAGGAGCACATCGGGCCGCTTCGCGAGGCCCTGGGACTCTCCAAGGAAAGTCTGATGGGACTGGGCCGCGAGAATGCCAATAATTCGGACGAACTGTTTTGTATGACGGTGCTGGCACTGCGGCTCTCGCGGCGCGCCAATGCAGTGTCGGCACTGCATGCCGAGGTGTCGCGCGCCATGTGGACCGGGTTGTTCCGCGACAAACTGGAAGACGACGTTCCCATTGGACACATCACCAACGGAGTGCACGTTCCCTCGTGGCTGGCGCCGCAAATGTTCCGCCTCTACGATCGGCATCTGGGCACGGACTGGCACCAGCGCAGCAGCGAAGCTAAAATCTGGCTGGGCATTGAGGATGTGGACGACGGAGAGTTGTGGGAGACACACCTCAACCTGAAGTCGCAGCTGATCGAGTTCGTGCGCCGCCGCGCGGTGGCCCAAGCCGAACATCGCGGAGAATCGCGGGAAACCTTGCAGCGCCTGGAGCGCGTGCTGAGCCCGGATGCGCTCACCATCGGATTTGCCCGGCGCTTTGCCACCTACAAGCGGGCCAACCTGATCTTGACCGACATCGAGCGGCTGGCTTCGATGGTGAATGATCCGAACCGCCCGGTGCAGTTCGTGTTTGCCGGCAAGGCGCATCCGCTCGACGAACCCGGCAAGCGAGTGTTGCAGCAGATTGCCGAGATGATGCGGGATCCCAAGTTCCGCGACAAATTCGTATTTGTCGAGGACTACGACATCAATGTCGGGCGCCATTTTGTGCAGGGCGTCGATGTCTGGCTCAACAATCCGCGCCGGCCGCTGGAAGCGTCGGGCACCAGCGGTCAGAAAGTGGTTCTGAACGGCGGCCTGAATCTCTCCGTCCTTGACGGCTGGTGGGCCGAAGCCTTCGACGGCATGAATGGTTTTGCGATTGGAACGGGCAGAACTCATTCCAACATGAGCGTCCACGATTCCCGCGATGGAGAGGACTTGATGCGAACGCTGCGCGAAGCAGTGATTCCGCTGTATTACCAGCGTGATCGCGATGGTCTTCCACGAGGCTGGATCAAGCGCATGAAGCGGACGATCCGTACGCTGGGGTGGCGCTTCAACGCCGATCGCATGGTGATGGATTACACCCTGAAGTGCTATGTTCCGGCTGCCGGGGGGACGTCCAGCGATATGAGGGCCAGCTCGTAGGGCGGCACTCGAAACCCGTCGGTCAAGCCGGGAGCGCTGCGCATTTCGGAATACACTCGAATTCTGTAGCCGAGTTCCACAGAGAGAACACCGTGCAGCGAAGAAGATTTGTCAAAATCGCCGCCTCGGCGGGCGTTGCGGCCGCAGTCCCTGCCGCGTGGTGGCTGAGCCCGAGGTGGGCTGCGGCGGAAGCGGCGACCGACACCAGCCCCATCGTCTTCAATCAACTCGGATACCTTCCAAACGCGGCGAAGTTTGCTACCCTTCGTTCTCCTTCCGCGGCATTCACGGTGCGTGCCGTTCGTGACGGTGCGGTTGTTCTACAAGGCAAGCCAGGCGCGGCCCGCGACGACGCGGCCTCCGGCGATCGCGTTCAAATTCTTGATTTCTCGGCGGTGCGCCAGCCGGGCAGATACGTCATCGAGACGGATGCAGGCAAGAGCGTGCCCTTTGAAATCGGAAACGACGTGTATCGCCATGCGCTCTGGCTCACCATGCGCGGATACTATGGCCAGCGATGCGGCTGCAACGTAGATTTGGGCAACGGCTATTCGCATCCCGCGTGTCATCTAACGGCCGAGTTCCACTCGACCTCCGGAAAGACCGGCCCCTACAAGAACCACGGCGGATGGCATGATGCCGGCGACTATGGCCGTTACATCGTGAATTCTGGAATATCGACTGGAACTCTGCTGTGGACTTGGGAAATGTTCAACGGCGCGGTGCGCAATCTTGATCTCAAGATTCCTGAGTCTGGCGGAAAGCTCCCCGATTTTCTTGCCGAGATCCGTTGGAATCTTGACTGGATGCTCAGCCTCCAGGACGCCGATGGCGGCGTGTGGCATAAGCAGACGAGTGAGAATTTTTGTGGCTTCATCCTGCCGCAGGACGATCATCTGACCAGCTATGTGATTGGCACAGGATCGGCTCCCTACAAGAGCACGTGCGCGACTGCTGATCTCGCGGCAGTAGCAGCGATTGCCGCCCGCTGTTATGGACCCTTCGACGACGCCTATGCCAAGAGCTGCGCGGACGCTGCGAAACGGGCATATTCATGGGCGATTAAACGCCCGGATGTGAGTTTCCGAAATCCCGGCGGGATTCGCACCGGGGAATATGGGGACGGAGACTGCCGCGATGAACTTCTCTGGGCCGCGGCGGAACTGTGGCGCACCAACGGCGACGAGCAATATCGCCAGGCATTCGAGAGCGGCGTCGCATCTCTGCGGTCCGATAACGTACTTGCCATGAAGACGCCTGCCTGGAATGATTTGTCGGCTTTTGCGCTCTGGACATATGCCATGACAGACAGGAAAGGCGGCTCAAGCGAGTTGTTGGCGCAACTCCGTGAATCGAGCGTACGCGAGGCGGAGAGGCTGGTTCAGAACAGCCACCAGAACGGCTTCGGTAACACGTTGTCGCTCTCGGACTATATCTGGGGCTCGAATGGAGTGGCGGGCAATCAGTCTCTGCAACTGATCGTCACCGATCGCATGCAGAAGAATGACGAGTTCCGGCAAACAGCAGCCGAAAACCTGCACTATTTGATCGGACGCAATTGCTGGGACTTGTCCTGGGTCACTCAGTTAGGGACGAAAGCGTTTCAACATCCTCATCACCGGCCAAGCGCAGCTGACAATATTGATGCTCCGTGGCCCGGGCTGCTGTCGGGAGGCCCCAATGCACATCCCGCCGACCGGGTCGGCTGGATGCTGCCGAAGCGCCCGCCCATGCAGATGTATAAGGATGACGAGCCGGCATATTCCATGAACGAAATCGCAATCAACTGGAACGCGCCGTTAGTCTTCCTGCTGGCTGCGCTGAACTCTTAGCCGGCGCGAGTTCACACCGGCACCTAAGCTCACCTCTTTTGCGACGTTGAGGGGGCTGCACCCAGCGAGATCGTTTGCTCTTCCAGCCCATGGTCGCGGAAGCGGAATTCTTTCATATCCTTGGGACTGTCAGACTCGGTCCAGAAGTATTCGATTGGGCCAAAAACTGTTCGCAATTCCGAGGTCACGCAGGTCGGCAAGTAGACTCTCAATACGCGCGGATCGTAATACCGGAAAACCAGACGGTTGCCCTTTGTATCTCGCACTACCAGAAACTCTCGGAGATGGCGCCGCAGCTTCTTGAGAGACGTGCCGCTCCTGAGAAAAACTCCCCAGCTATTCCCCCAGGCGCGCCGGATCAGGCGATGGGTGTCGCGATAATCGCGCTCAAGCTGCACCAGATAGGGCGCTGCCATCTCCAGGTCGGGGGTCAGCGGTCCACTGTAAAGGCAGGAATATTCGAGGTGACACTCCAGAAGCGTTCGGAACACTTCGACCGTGCGAGCTCCGTCGACGATCATCCAAATGTCACGACTGGGGCTATCGTGCCACAGGATTTCTTCAATCCGAGCTAGGCGTTCATCCGTCATTCTCATTTAGCTTGAGGCGGCGACCGCCGCCTTCTGTTCCTTCGCTCACTCAGGACAGAAAGGTCTTCCCTCGGAGGCGGCCGCGACCAGAGCGGCGGCCTGCGCTGAAGGGTCAACCTTGGAAGTAAAAGTTGGGGGATCGGCCACTGGGGGTGGAGGCGCCGTTTCGCGAGACTGCCGCTCGGCCAGCGGAAAGGCTACGGATTGGCCTGATCCCCCAGTACCTCCCGCCGCGAAGGTCTCCATCTCCCTGGCGTGAATGTGCAATCGATCTGCAATCAACAGATCAGCGATCTGCTCAATCACCGTGTCGTCTGCCATTCGCGAAGCCGGCAGCAAAATCTGGTTTCCGAGCAAATCGCGCAGAATGCGCATTTGCAGGGGGTCACCCTTGAGTGGCTGGAGCCACAATCGAGTCCCCAAAACGCCCGGTAGATCATCCACCCGGTCAGGTTCCGTGCAGCCTGGCTCCCGGCAAAACGTCCATTCGAATTCGGGCAGCGGAAGCATTGTCGGTTTCACTTCCAGGAAACGTGGTATAGCAGATCTGCTTCAGCAACTGGTACCAAAAGCTGAAAAAACCTACTTCCGGGGGGGGAGGACTAAGCACACAAATCACGAAAAGCTACGGTATTGTAGCGCATCATTCCACCAAGGGTGAGAGGGGCTGTCAAGTTGATTTTCGCCTCGTCCTGAGTACGTCGCCCACACCCCAAAGGCCCCTACTCTAGCCTCAAGGTTGTCGGGGACAGCTGTGGTTGTTACGAAAACCGGACACGATCCTCTCCGCGGTTTACTTCCGGCGGACGGCCATAGAATATTCACGCGATATTGCAGTGTTGCCCGTTGACGCCGCCGCTTTGTCCTTCCCTCCTCGCCAACGGCCAGGGCCCAATTCTAGCCTAGCTCGATGAAATCGTTTCGTCAGGACGTGGACCATGAATGACCAGTGCGAAGCCGTGGTGATCGGGACTGGTTTCGGAGGCGCGATCAACGCCTGCCGTCTGGCGCGCAAATGGCCGGGGAAGGTGGTGGTGCTGGAGCGCGGCAAGCGTTATGGGTTGGGGGAATTCCCGCGCGCGCCCGATGATTTCAGGCGAAACTTCTGGGTGCGTCCCGACCACACGCCGCACCCCCGCCACGTCCGCCGAGCCGCAGGGAAAGCCGGTGAGTTGCATGGGATATACGACGTCCGCAATTACGATCACATGGACGTGGTGATCTGCGCAGGGGTGGGTGGTGGCTCACTGATTTACGCCAACGTTTTCCTGATCCCACCCGACGAAGTTTTCGCCGACAAGCGCTGGCCCGCGTCCTGCAAAAAGCCGAACCTGTTGCCCTATTACGCGATCGCCAAGTCCGTGCTGGGGTCGCGGCCGATTCCTCCGTACACGGACGACCCGCGCAGGCGCATTCTCAAGACCGAACTGTTTCAGAATCTCGCTCGCCAGGCTCGACGCGAATCACAGCTGGTAGATATCAACGTGTTTTTCGGGAAGGATCGCAACGGGCCTCCGCTGGCGATTGGTCAGCAGGAGCGAAACCGCTTCGGCGCGCTTCAAACCTCCTGCGTATATTGTGGTGAATGCATCTGCGGCTGCAACTACCACGCCAAGAATACTGTCGACCTGAACTACCTGCATGTGGCAGAGAATCGCCATCAAGCGTCGGTTCTCCCCCAATGTCTGGTGGAGGAGATCGTGCCTGTGAATGAGTCCGGCGCGGATGATATGAATGGTGACGGGTCGCATGGATACCGGGTGAAATATCGTGAACTGACCCAAAACAGGCGCGAGGCGATCTTGACTCGCCGCGTCGTTGTTTCCGCGGGATGCCTCGGCTCAACAGAATTACTGCTGCGGTGCAAGAACCTTCTGCGCACACTGCCGCGAATCAGCCAGCGGCTGGGACAGCAATTTTCCGGCAATGGAGATTTCCTATCGTTTGTCGTCGAGGGATTCGCAGGGCATCCCAACTATGGCCCGACGATCACTCAGGCGACGGACTACAACCTGTTTCAGAACCCTGCCCCGGAACACGCGTTCATCCTGGAAGATGCGAGCTACCCCGCATTTCTAGCCTGGTTCCTCGAAGGTGTGAAGCCGCGTTGGATGTGGCTCGGACCACTAGCACGCCTGGTTCGACACCTGCTCACAAGCGTCATCTCCGGCAAATCACCGGGGACGATCGGTTGGGCCTTTGCCGACTTGCTCGGCCAGAGCACCTCGTCCCAGAGCGCAGTGCTGCTGTGCATGGGGATCGACAAGTCCAACGGCGTGATGGATCTCGATGCCAACGGCCACCTCAGAATCCAGTGGCCCTGGCGCGACAGTGAGCGACTGTATGACGCCGTTCTGCAAGCCGGGGAGGAGTTTAAGCGGTTGGCCGGAGCGAAGATCTTCGCTGCGTTGCCCACCTGGGACTGGCCTATACGGAATAGCGTCACCGTGCATCCGCTCGGTGGTTGTGTACTTGCCAATGATCCCGCAGTGGGCGTTACCAGCGCTGATCCGGCAAATTTTGGAGAGGTTTTCGGTTACAAGGGCCTTTACGTGGCGGATGGAGCGATCGTGCCCATGTCGTTGGGCTCAAACCCTGTGGCCACGATCTCTGCCTTGTCGGAAATGGTGGCGGAAGGGATTACACGGATTCAGCCTGATGACGCGTTGTGCTAGATAGGGTGGAGCTTGCCAAACCGCGCGCTCAGTCGAAGGTCTACAATCGTGCTCGTCAAACTCTTAAGGAATTTCCGCAAAACCATCCTTTGCGGGGGCTGCTGGTTTGATGGGAGGCTCGATGTCGCCTTTAGATAAATCCACTCGCCGCGAGTTTATAGCGATCACCTCCTCTGCATTGGGCGCAGCCGTGCACTTGGCCGGCTCTCAGCCGGAAGCATTGGTCTCGAATCCTTCAGCAGTTCCGGCTTCGGAGGAAGTTCCTTATTCATCGGAGGAACTGTTCGACCACGGACCTCAGCGCACGTTCAGCGGCGACACCGCCACCCAAGTCGCGATGCCTTTGGGAGGGATCGGAGCCGGTTGCATCTGTCTGAATGGCTACGGCGGGTTACAGGATTTTTCTATTTGGAATCGTCCCGCGACGACGGCGTTACCCGAAGGCTACTCTTCTTCCCAGGCTGCTTTTGCCGTTCTCCATATCAAGGGAGCGTCTCCGGTCACCAAGCTGATCGAAGGGCCCTTCCCTGTGCTGAAGATTTACGATCAAGGGCTTCAGGGAGAGGGATATCGCCGGGGTGGGTTCGAAGGCTTCCCGCGTTTTCAAAAATGCGTCTTCAAAGGAGAATATCCCTTCGGAGAGGCCGCGATCACCGATTCGTCGGTTCCTTTGCAGGTCTCATTAACTGCCTGGAATCCTTTTATCCCCCTCGATGACAAGAACTCGGGGATACCCTGCGCCATCCTGGAGTACACGTTTCACAATAGCTCACCCAAGGCTGTGGAGTATGAGTTCTCCTATCATCTGTCTCACTTGGCGCCGGGATGCGGCCAAGAAGAATCGGCAAGCCGCAACACAGTGATTCCTGATCGTGGCGTGTTTCTACACAACATGGAGAAGCCCAATGCCGAAGGGTATGGCAGCGCCAGCCTGACCGCGATCGGCAACAAGCCACGCATCAAGGGAATGTGGCTGCGCAGTCCGGGATGGGAATTCGATTCTCTGTCGGCACTCTGGCGCGAAGTTTCTACGGGTACCTTCACAGAAAATGACGGATCCAACGAAATCGATACCAAGGGGAGGAACGGCGGTTCGATTCTGCTTGCAGGGACACTCGCTCCAGGTGAATCGCGAACTCATCCGATCGTTGTCGCGTGGCATTTTCCAAATTGTTATTTGCAAGTTGGGGGAACTCCGCTTCCTGACGCCCCAGGCGATGCCGGGTGCCGTTCTTATCCGGACGGGGCGCCGCCCCGGTGGCGGCCCTACTACGCCTCGGTTTGGAACGATGCCCGCGAGGTGGCTCTCTACGTCGAGGAGCATTACGCGTCATTACGAACGCGCACGTTCGCGTTTAAGGAAGCGCTCTTTTCCTCCACACTGCCGACGTATGTGCTGGATGCGGTCTCCGCGAACTTGGCGATCCTCAAGTCGCCCACAATGCTGCGGCTGGAGAATGGCGACCTTTGGGGCTGGGAAGGATGCTTTCCCGACGCTGGTTGCTGTCATGGTTCCTGCACGCATGTGTGGAATTATGCCCAGGCTTTTCCTCACCTTTACCCCCAACTGGAGCGGACTCTGCGCGAACTCGAGTTGGGCCGTTCCATGGATGAAAACGGTCACGTCACCTTCCGCTCCGCACTTCCCGAAGGCCCGGTCAAACACGACTTCCACGCTGCGTCGGACGGGCAACTGGGCGGAATCATGAAAGTGTTTCGGGACTGGCAAATTTCAGGAGACATGGATTGGCTCAGGAAGATGTATCCCCTGGCCAAACGCAGCTTAGACTACTGCGTTCGCACCTGGGATCCGGATCACCAGGGAGGCCTGTTTGAGCCTCATCACAATACTTACGATATTGAGTTCTGGGGACCGGACGGTATGTGCACGAGCATTTATCTGGGTGCTTTGTCGGCACTCGCTCAGATGGCGAGCGCGGTCGGTCAAACTGGGGATGCCAAGTTTTACGACGATCTGGCGCATCGTTGCGCGCGCTTCATGGAAGAGCAACTATTTAATGGGGAGTACTTTCAGCAGAAGGTGCGGTATCTCGGACTGCGTAACACCTCGTTTGCCACCATGGTCGCCGAGGTCGACGAACACAGCAGCGAAATGCAGAGGCTCCTGAAACGTGAAGGCCCTAAATATCAATATGGAAATGGATGCTTGTCGGACGGAGTGATAGGCGCGTGGATGGCGCGAATGTACGGGATCGAGACCCCGCTGGCTCGCGAGAATGTGCGCAAGACGCTGCAGGCTATCTTCCAGCACAATTTCAAGACCGATCTTAGCCAGCACGCCAATGCGCAACGTCCTGGCTATGCCATGGGCCATGAACCAGGGTTGCTGTTGTGCTCCTGGCCTTTGGGTGGCAAACCCACCTTACCTTTTGTGTACTCCGATGAAGTCTGGACCGGCATCGAGTACCAGGTGGCCTCGCACCTCATCGCGGAAGGTTTCGTCAAAGAAGGGTTAACCATAGTTAAGGCCATGCGCAGCCGCTACGACGGGCGGGTTCGTAACCCGTGGAACGAATATGAGTGCGGCAATTATTACGCCCGCGCCATGGCGAGTTATGCTTTGCTGGGTGCGCTGGGCGGGTTCCGCTATTCCGCTGTTCAGCGGACACTCTGGTTTGGCCCACAACTCAGCATTCGCCCGTTCAAGATGTTTTTCTCTACCGCCTCCGGCTTTGGCACCATTGAACTGGGCGGTGGTTCCCTGCGCGTTCAAATGCTGGAAGGAGTGCTACCGTTAGAGAAGCTAGTGCTCACCGATGGAGCACAAACCCGGAGCTTGGAATGGAAGACCACGCTCCAGCCGGGCGCCCCCGCGATTAAGAACATCTGAAATCGAGCGGCATCCCGATCGCCGATGGGGCGTCGCCACCTGTACTGGTGGTTCCAAATTCGGAGGCGAGGATCTTGCGACGCCTCGCCTTCGATGTTTCTTCCGGTCTTGAACAGAGTTCCTTCTACGAGCCGGTTCCCGCCAATGTCACTTGTTGCGGGCTGCCGGCAGCGCTGTCGGTGACCTTTAGGATCGCGTTGCGAGCACCAGTCACGGTCGGCTTGAAGGTTACGCTGATCGTGCAGCTCACGCCGGCCCCCAAGGAACTTCCGCAACTGTTGCTTTCCCCAAAGTCGCCCGGGTCGGTCCCGGCGATTGTGATACTGGTAATCGTGAACGCCGTTGTGCCCACATTCTTCAGGGTCACAGTTTTGGCGGCGCTAGTGGTGCCGACGGTGATCGAACCGAAGCTCAAGCTGCTGGGTGTTAGCTCGGCCGTCGTTCCAGTTCCGCTCAGCGGCACCTGCTGCGGACTGCCCGCGGCATTGTCGGTCACCGTCAAGTTCGCGCTGCGAGCCCCCGTTGTCGACGGCTTGAACGTCAAGCTGATGGTGCAACTCGCGGCCGCTGCCAGAGAACTTCCACAAGTCGTGGCCGTCTCTGGAAAGTCCGCGGCTTCGGCCCCAGTGACCGCGATGCTGCTGATGGTCAGCACGGTCGTGCCTACGTTGGTCAGCGTCACTTTCTTGGCCGCGCTGGTTAAGCCCACGGCCAAAGTACCAAAGCCCAAGGGCGTGGGAGCAAGCTTGGCAGTCGTGCCGGTTCCGCTCAGCGGCACCTGCTGCGGGCTGCCCGCGGCATTGTCGGTGATGCTCACCGACGCGCTGCGCGCACCCGTAGCCGACGGCTTGAACTGAACCTTGATGAGGCAACTCGCCCCCGCCGCCAGCGAACTGCCGCAAGTCGTCGTTTCCGGGAAGTCGCCGCTGTTGGTTCCGGTGACGGCAATCGAAGTGATCGTCAGCGTGGCTTTGCCGGAGTTCTTGAGATTCACCGTCTTGATGGCGCTGGTCACACCCGTGGCCACGGCTCCAAAATTCAGACTCGTTGGCGTCAGGGTTACCGCCGGACTGCTGCTCGAGTTGAAGGTTGCAGTTACGGCCTTAGCGGCAGACATGGTCACGGAGCAGACACCAGTACCGGAGCAGGCTCCACTCCACCCGGCAAAGGTCGATCCCGCAGCCGCGGTTTCGGTCAAAGTCACGACCGTGCCACTGTTGAAGTTGGCGCTGCAGGTACTCGGACAGCTGATGCCGCTCGGGCTGCTCTTGACTGTGCCGGTGCCAGTTCCGGCCACCGTCACTGAAAGCGCGAACGTGGTCACCGTTGTATTAAAGGTGGCCGTCACCGCTTTCGCAGCGCTCATGGTCACGCTGCAGGTTCCGGTGCCGGAGCAAGCGCCGCTCCAGCCCGCGAAGGTCGATCCCGCGGACGCAGCCGCGGTCAAAGTCACGACTGTGCCGCTGTTGAAGTTAGCGCTGCAGGTGCTCGGACAGACGATACCGCTCGGACTGCTGGTCACTGTGCCTGATCCCGTTCCCGCCGGAGTTACGGTCAACGCAAAGGTGGACCCAGTGACGGTCACCGTCACAATGCTGGAAGTGGAAGAGGGATAAGTCCCGCTGCCCAGGAAGGTCGCGGTCACTGAATTGGCGCCCGACTGCAACGCTGACCCAGGAACGGACAGTGAGCAGGTGCCTGCGCTCAATGTGCAACTGCCCAGCGCAGTCGCTCCGGCCGCAAAACTGGCTTTCCCGGTAAGCGCGGGAGGCGTGTCGACATAGCCTGTTGGGGTTCCACCCGTCACGGTCGCGGTCAATGTTGTGGACTGGCTGGGGGTGATGGAAGTGGGCGAGGCTTTGAGACCGGTTGTGCTGGTGAATGCCGTGTTCCACTTGGTGATCAAGTTATAGGCGTTCACCGTGCCGATTCCGGTGGTCTGATCAAAACCGGGCATGGAGGAGTAAGCCACACTCAGTGAGCTGGAGTTTTTCAGCGACAACATGCCGAAGGCGGCGCTGGTGTTAACGAAGCAATTGGTCGACCCCGCCGCGCAGGGTACGTCGTTGTTGCTGGTGGTGACGTCGTTGAAGATGCACGCCGCCGCCGGCAGGCCCGTGGTTACTCCCGTATTCGAGGTTTGACCGTTGGAGTAGCACGCCGTCTTCGTGGCGGCCGCGGTGAATTGCGCTTTGGCCAACGCATAGAGCGCCGGGTTGAGCACGCCCTGCCGCGACCCGGTGTAGTCCACCAGCGAACCGGCAATGCCCGCCATGTAGGGAGCGACAAAGGATGTGCCGCCAGATTCACCGAAGTTGGTGTCGGAAGTACAGCCGCTGGTTGCAGCATCGGGAGGGTTCGAATCGCACATGATGAGCGCGTGACCCCACCAGCCATTGGAGGCGAATCCCGCTATGTCGGGGATCGAGTGTTTGGAGTTTGAGTAACCTGAGATGCCGGTCTGCCAGGCCGGGACGGCATAGTGGGTACTGATGCCGCCCGAACCGCCAATCACGTTGCCGGCGACGCCGATAGCCGATGGGCTGGCGCAATAGCCCGCGCCGGTGAAACCGCCTTCAAAGTTTGCCAGAATGCTGCTGGCGCAACTGTCGTTCCAGGGCGTTTCTGGAACATACCCGAGGGCACTGCCGTAGTGGGTGGTGTTCGAAGCGCTCCAGTACGTGGACTGTGCCGGGCCTCCCTCTTGCGAGTCATAGAAGTCCGAGAAGTCCGTGCCACCTGCTACCGTCACCATCGGCGCCGCGAAAGCACTCACGTTGATTCCGGACGTTGCCGTGCCGGCGGTATTCTGATCCGCGCTATCGGAGCCGGAGTCCCCCGACGATACGAAGAACGACTGGCCCTGCGTGGCTGCCTGCGCATATAACAGGTCCTGCGCAGTGTAATCCGCTGTCACGAAAAAGAGTTCGCTTTCGCCGTAGCTCAGGCTCATAAC
>Ga0209415_10012084_pt1 | contig 14439 bp, 16 predicted proteins | sample PeaSoiSIISIP2007_FD_187696 | JGI IMG/M metagenome (GOLD analysis project Ga0209415, IMG submission 187696) | Peat soil microbial communities from Weissenstadt, Germany - SII-SIP-2007 (SPAdes) (version 2) | ecosystem: Environmental > Terrestrial > Soil > Wetlands > Peat | place: Germany...
GATGCTGGCGGGCGCCAAATATCGCGGCGAATTTGAAGACCGCCTGAAAGCCGTTCTCAAAGAAATCGAAGACTCGCAAGGGCAGATCATTCTTTTCATCGACGAGTTGCATACGCTGGTGGGCGCGGGCGCGGCTGAGGGAGCCATCGACGCCTCGAACATGCTCAAGCCGGCGCTTGCCCGCGGAGAGTTGCGCGCGATCGGCGCCACCACGCTCAACGAATATCGCAAGTACATTGAGAAAGATGCCGCGCTGGAACGCCGTTTTCAGATTGTGTTCGTGGGCGAGCCGAACGTCGAAGATACGATTGCCATCCTGCGCGGCTTGAAGGAAAAGTACGAAGTGCATCACGGCGTGCGCATCAAAGATTCGGCGATTGTGGCCGCGGCGACGCTTTCGCATCGTTATATTTCCGACCGCTTCCTGCCCGACAAGGCCATCGACCTGATCGATGAGGCGGCGTCTTCACTGCGCATTCAGATCGATTCCATGCCTACGGAGATCGATCAGCTCGAACGGCGGGCTACGCAACTCGAAATCGAAAAGCAGGCGCTGAAAAAAGAAGACGACGCCAATTCGAGGGAGCGCCTGGCTCACGTCGAGAAGGAGCTGGCCGGGATTCGCGAACAATCGAACGCGCTCAAGGCCAAATGGAAACAGGAGAAAGATGTCATCGCGCGCGCCCGCGCCCTGAAGGAAAAACTCGAGCAGCTCAAGATTGAAGAGGCTGCCGAGGAGCGCAAAGGCAATCTTGAGCGCGTGGCGCAGATCCGCTATGGGCTCATCCGCAACACGGAAGAAGAGCTAAAGAAAGTCACCTCGCAGATCGACGGCAAGGCCGGACATCGCATGTTGAAAGAGGAAGTCGACGAGGAAGATGTGGCCCGCATCGTTTCCAAGTGGACCGGGATTCCGGTTTCGAAGATGCTCGAGGGCGAGGTCAAGAAGCTCATCAACATGGAAGACCGGCTGCGGCTGAGGGTCATCGGACAGGATGAAGCGCTCGAACGCGTGGCCAATGCCATTCGCCGCTCGCGGGCTGGGCTGAGCGATCCGAAGCGGCCCATCGGGTCTTTCATTTTTCTGGGGCCAACTGGCGTGGGCAAAACCGAACTCGCGCGGGCGCTGGCCGAATTTCTTTTTGACGACGAGCGTGCCATGATTCGCATCGATATGTCCGAATATATGGAGAAGCATGCCGTATCACGTCTAATTGGCGCGCCTCCGGGATACGTCGGCTACGAAGAAGGTGGACAGCTCACCGAGCAGGTGCGGCGGCATCCTTATGCGGTCGTGCTTTTCGACGAAATTGAAAAGGCGCATCCCGATGTGTTCAATATCCTGCTGCAGATCATGGACGACGGTCGCCTCACTGACGGCAAGGGCCGCCATGTGGACTTCAAAAACACGGTCATCATCATGACCTCGAACCTGGGCTCGGCGTATCTGCAGTCGGAACATATTCGCTCCGCCGCCGGCTTCGAGGAGGCGTCGAAGCAGGTGATGGGCGCGCTGCATGGACACTTCAGACCTGAGTTTCTGAATCGCGTGGACGACGTCATCATCTTCCATCCGCTGGGTAAGGAACAGCTGGTGAAGATTGTCGATCTGCGGCTGGAAGATTTGCGCCGGCTGTTGGCTGACCGCAAGATTTCTTTGGAGCTTACCGACGGCGCTAAAGAATTGCTCTTCACCGAAGGGTACGATCCTAATTTTGGAGCGCGTCCGCTGAAGCGGGCGATTCAGAAGCTGGTGCAGGATCCGCTGGCGCTGAAAATTCTCGATGGCGAAGTGCTGCATGGAGACCACGTGATCGTGGACGCCGATAAGAAGGCGGGCAAGATGACGTTCAAAGTCAGCGAGCGGGTGGGGGAGAAGGAGACGGCGCGGGCGAAGAAGTGAGGCTTGCGTGGTCAGGCAGCGGAGAGCCAGCCGAGCTTGTTGGGCTGGACGGCCGAGGGCGTCCGCCCCTACGTGATTCTCTCTGACGCAAGAATCTCTCTTGAGTGCGATCTTTGGTTATGGGTTACTCTGCCTTGGGGAACACCGCATTGGCCGAAGCGACTAAGCTGCATGATTTTCTGGCGGAACTGTTGCGGCTCGGGGGCAGCGACTTGTTGCTGGTTCACGGGACTGCGGCTGCGATTCGCAAGAACGGCGAGGTTGAGAAGATTGGTGACGCTCCGCTGGAGGGCTCGGAAATCGAATCTCTGGTGCAGCCCATTCTGACTCCGGTTGCGGCAGCGCAGTATCGGGCCGTGCAGATTGCCGATTCTTCTTATCGAATTGCCGGCCTCGGACGATTCCGCATTAACCTGCATCGCGAGCGTGGCCGGGCAGCGGCTACGATTCGCGCGCTCCCGATGAAAGTGCCAGCGCTCGACGAACTGGGACTTCCGACCGAGATTGGCAGTCTGGCTGCGCTCCGTCGCGGGCTGGTGCTGATTGGAGGCGCGGCTGGTGCTGGGAAATCCACGACGCTGGCGGCGCTGGTCAACGAGATCAACCAGCGCGATGCCCGTCACATCGTGACCATCGAAGATCCGGTCGAATACGAGCACGCGCACCTGCGCAGCGTCATCGAGCAGGTCGAGGTCGGAACGGACGCGCCTGACTTTCCCACGGCGCTTCGGGCGGCGCTGCGCCAGGCGCCGGATGTGCTTGTGGTCGGCGAGATGCGCGATCCGGAGAGCATGGCCATTGCGGTCTCAGCGGCTGAGACCGGGCATCTGGTGCTCTCCACTTTGCACACGACCGACGTGGCCTCCGCGATCTCGCGCATCTCCGATTCGTTTCCGGTGGAACGGCAAAGCACGATTCGGCAAGAACTGGCGATGGCGATCTCCGCGGTCTTGACGCAGACATTGTTGCCGAGCCGCAAGGGCGGCCGCATTCCGGCGGTTGAGCTGTTGATGATCGGGTATGGCGCGCGCCAGCACATCCGCCACAACGCGCTGCAGCACCTGAACCAGGAAATTACGATGACCAAGGGGAAGGGCTCGATCGCCATGGAGGAGTCGCTGGCACGGCTCGTCAGAAACGGGCACCTGGAGCGGGAGGAAGCCATGGAGTTTGCGGTGCATCCGGATGAGCTGAAGAGCCGGCTGCGCGGAGTGGCGTAACTTTCTGAAGGCAGCTCATGCGGAGCGGTGAAACGCCTCGGCCACTTCTCCGCGCGACAAATACCACGCGACGATCACTCGCACGATAATTCCCAGGCCGCCGAATGCCAGCGCTTTCGGCTGAACCATAACGGTTGCGGCGGAAACTGAAGGAACGAGCATTACGATTCCGGTGATAGCGATCAGGATCGCGGCGTGGCGCACGATGTTATTGAGTTCCACCAGGCCCCACGCGACGCCGGCTCCGACGACTGCCACGAGCAGGAACATGTACGGGCCCGCCAATTCCAAGCCGAACATCAGCGGCGCGCCTGCCGACATCGAGATCGCGCCCGGACTGACTAGCATCCATGCGCCTACGAAGCCTAGATAGATCGCGCAGAAAGCGAACAGGGCGGCGATGGCTCGCACTCCGTGTGGGATCGGGTTGGTGGAGGCGTCGGTCATGGGTTTCGTTTGCTGGATTTTGTCATCCCGAACGAAGTGAGGGATCGGTGGTGCGCGGTAAGATGCAGATCCCTCACTTCGTTCGGGATGACAACTTATTAAAAGAGGAGCGGCTTGTAGAATACAAGGTTGTGCCCGCGCCCTTACAAACCAAGCTGATGGTCCTCAATCTTAAGGCTGGGATGCCTACGGTGGAGCAGGCGAAACGGCGATTGCTGGAATCGTTGTATGCGCCGCGCGGAGTTTGCGGGCCGGTGGTGAAGATCATTCATGGGTATGGATCTTCGGGGAAGGGCGGAGCAATCCGCAGCGCGATCCGCGAACAGACGGCCGAATGGCAGCGGGCCGGCAAAGTGCTCAAGGTGGTGCCGGGCGAAAACTGGAGCATCTTCGACGCGGATTCGCAGGACCTGCGCCAGCGCTATGGTTTCCTTGCAAAGGATGAAGATCTCGATCGCGGAAATGCGGGCATGACACTGGTCGAGTTTCCGGCCGATAGGTCGCGCATCTTCAGATAGAAATTCGCGCCAAGAATCCAGCTGGGTCCAGGACATTTCTAAGGACGGCGTATTGCGCGAAGCTAACCTGTGTAGACCGTTCCCTCCTCGACAAAGCACAGAGGGTTCTTCCAAGGGTCCTCGGCGTAGAAGGACCGCTCGCCCCAGGGGCGAACCACGATGCCGCCGCCCGGCGCGTCATGGACATCCTCGCGCGAGAGACACCGTAGAGACTTGGCTCGCTCGTGAGCCGCATCCAAGTCGCTTACCGTGAAGTAAAGTGCCTTTGCCGCAGAGTGCGGCTGACTCGACGATGAGACGTCGAGCACTTGCAGGGTCACGGGTCCACAATCGAAGTAACACCGCGAACCGGCCTGTTTACGTCCTTCGACGCCGAGCAGTTTGGTATAGAACGAGATCGCCGATTTGAGATCGCCGACTTCGATGTTGAGCCTGAAGAATTGCGGAACGTCGTTTGCGCCGGTGCGCTTCGCCGTTCTCGGCTTATTCTCTTTCTCTTGTTGTCTTGCTGACATGATGTTTCTCCTTAGTGTTTCCCGTTTTTTGAAAAGTGAGAGAGCCAGTCCCTCACCAGTTCGAGCCGTTTTCTCTGAATCCGGTAAATGCGCATCCGGCCTTGCTTTTCGTGAGTGAGCAGGCCCGCCGCCTCGAGAACCTGGAGGTGCCGCGTAGTGGTTGGCCAAGCGCTTTCGAATATTGCCGCGATTTCCCCGGCTGTCATGGAGCCGCCGTTGAAAAAAATCGTGAGCAGCACGCGCCGCCGGGCAGGGTGCGCCAAGGCGGCAAACACCGATTCATAGGTGTCAACCTTCGGCCCCGAATCTCGTGGCTCCATGTCACAATATTAAGCCATAAGGCTAAATGTCTGTCAACAGATATTTTGCTCAACGGCTAAATATTACAATTGGCGTAACAAAAGTTTGCGTCGCTTTCCCTGACGTGGGAATGTACCCGGGGCGAAGAGTCAACTGTCTGTGGCGGATGGAATGAAGCTCAGTTGTAAGGCATTCGCGTTTGTTTCCTTGCTGCCTTGCATCGGCTTTTCCGGGGTGATGGCACTCTGGCTCTAGCGCGCGCGGCCCTTCGCGGCTTTCTTGGGCTCTCTTGCACGCCGCGTCCCTGGAACCTTGCCGATGCGAGTATCTCCTGTGAGAACGAAGTCGCAGGCACGCAAGGCAGCTTCCTCAAAATCCTCCGCATCGGATGGAAGGACCTGCCAGCCGGTCACTTTCTTTCCCAGCACTTTGATCGATCGCATGTTGGGGAAGTCTCGGCGCAGACTTTCGTGGTGCTCCTGGGTAGTGGCTAGCCACACTCCGTTGTCTGTCTCCTGGCCAGCTTTGTCTTTGTTTCTGAGGATGAGGACTATCTTGTCTCCAACATAGATCGCCACGCAGCCGAACATGGGGCGCGTCCGGGGCGACAGCGGAGCTAACGCATCGAGCACGAATTCATGCGGGACGGGCTTGCGCTGCTTGACGGTGAAGGGAGTGTCGTCCAGCGGAAGGGGCGTTTTGCGGCGGGACTTCGGCATGTGAGGTTTCGACATCAGCGCATCGCCGGCGACAATCCCTTTTTACCACAGAGGACACAGGGGAAAGCCATTACGATGAGAGCACAGGATTGCTAGGGAGATCGAATGGGCAATTACGACTATCTTCCATTCCAGTTACAATCCCCTCTTGCCAGTCCGCCTGCAAATTGAAGCCACTCGCGGCTCGGCCCGCGCCGGCAGACTCATCACTCCCCATGGAGAGGTTGAGACGCCTGTGTTTATGCCGGTCGGAACGCTCGCTTCGGTCAAGGGCGTCTCGCAGGATGTGCTTGAAGAACTGGGCGTCCAGATTCTTCTTGCCAATACCTACCATCTTTATCTGCGCCCAGGAGTCGGGACAGTTCGGCAGATGGGCGGGCTGCACCGGTTCATGGCGTGGGATCGGGCCATCCTCACCGACTCGGGCGGCTTCCAGGTTTTCAGCCTGAATGATCTGCGCAAGGTCGGCGAAGACGGCGTGACATTTCGGTCGCATCTGGACGGATCGTCACATTTTCTTGGTCCGGAAAAAGCAATGGAGGTGCAGATCGGATTGGGGGCTGACATTGTCATGGCCTTCGACGAGTGCACCGAGTATCCGGCGGATGCCGCGCGCGTTCGGGCGTCGATGGAGTTGACCCTGCGCTGGGCTGCGCGTTGCAAGAATTATTTTGAGGAACACAAACGCGAGGTGCCTTGGGCTCGCGCCGAGTTGGCGGAGCGTCGCTCCTCTGGACGGCCGAGGGCGGCCGTCCCTACGCTTGCGGATCAGACGCAGGCGCTGTTTGGAATTGTGCAGGGCGGGATGGACCCGGAACTGCGCCGCGAATCTGCTGAGCGAACTATCGATATCAGCTTCCCCGGATATGCCATTGGCGGGCTTAGCGTTGGCGAACCTCGCGAGCTTACTCGCGAGATTGTTGAGTCCACGCTTGAGCACCTTCCTTCCAATCAGCCTCGCTATTTGATGGGAGTCGGTACTCCCGAAGAAATCGCCCAGTACGCCCAGTTGGGCGTGGACATGATGGATTGCGTGCTGCCTACTCGCGCCGCACGGCATGGATTGCTGTTTACGTCCGAGGGCAAGGTGTCGATCAAGCAGGTGCGGTACGCGCAGGACGAAAGCGCGCTCGATCCAGCTTGCGAATGCCGCGTCTGCCAGCGCTATTCTCGGGCCTACTTGCGCCATCTCTATGCTTCGAACGAACTGCTGGCACAGGTTTTGAACACGGTCCACAACTTGCACTATTACCTGGCTACTATGCGGACTGTCCGCGCCTGGATACGGGCGGGTCATGCAGTTGCGAATTGAAAACGTGGCGAAAAAGAAAGGCGGCCTGATTTGGCCGTCCAGGGACTGACCTTGAAGTTGTGCGCCGCACCCTAGGTTCAGGTGTTTTCGGCACGGCTAGCCATGCCCTTTCAAAACAAACTGATCCACTACGAAATCTTGGTAGGGGACTAATTTGTCAATCGTCAACCACCAAGGGCACGAAGGTACACGAAGTAAACGCCTAAAACCAAAAGACGCGGCTTGCTGGGGGCTGAGACGGGGCTAGCCCCGTCTCTACCTGCTATAAATTGCACATGATCGTCTTTCTTACGCTCGAACTCCGCATCGAAGCGGCGCACTCGCTGAAAGACAAGCGGCAGGTCACGCGCAGCCTGAAGGACCGTCTGCGGGCTTCGTTCAATGTGGCCGTGGCCGAACTTGACCCTAGCATCCTGTGGAACCAGGCGACTATTGGAGTGGTCAGCGTGTCTCACTCGCGTGATTATCTTGATGGCTTGATGAAGAACGTGGAGCGGGCGGCTACCCGCATCGCTAATAACACGGGGGCGGAGGTCGTCGATTCGTTTGTGGAATTTCTGTGAGTGAGTAAGCTGCGACAGTTTGCTGAAAAACTCGATTGCTCCGCGCAGTCCTTCCCTCAGCGGCTAAAGCCGGCGCCGAACATAAGACAGTCACCGCAGTGGTGAACCGCTGCGCCACAAAAAAGCAAGAACAAAACCAAGTTTCTTGGCAATCTCTACGAGCGGCGGGGCACGAGCGGCGGGCCAATTGTACGATTGCGAACCGCAGTTCGCCTCCCTTTCTGATATGCTTACCGGTTTTCTCCATTCGGGGTGCGGCGTTGGAGCATCGTGGGCAGAAATATCATCGCGGGCGGCTGAGCGAGGCTATTCGCGAAGAGATCGAGACGATCCTCGAAGGCGAGCTGGGCGATCCCCGCATCGGGTTGGCTCGGGTCAGTTCTGTGGTGATGGCGGACGACGCACGTTCGGCGCGGGTGATGGTGAGCGTGGCGGGTGACGAGGCCGATGCCGAACGCACACTCGAAGGGCTGGCCGCTGCCAGGAATTATGTTCGCCATGAACTGGCAGAACGGCTGCGGCTGCGACGGCCTCCGGAACTTTATTTTCAGATTGATCGGGCGGAGGAATTGGAGAGCCGGGTGGATGAGTTGCTGGGGCGCGCGAAAAAACGCGCTCGCAAGCGGGCTGAACCGGGCTCCTGAACTGAGAACTCTATAGCAGCAGTAAGGAACAAAGAACAAAGAACTAAGACCCAAGGGCACTTCATGCTGGAGCGGGTTTTGCGGGAAATTCGGGCGCGGCAGCGGTTCGTGGTGACCTCGCACGCCCGGCCTGATGGAGATGGAATCGGCTCTGCGCTTGCCTGTGGCCAGATGCTACGCATCATGGGCAAAGACGCGGAAGTGGTCATGCACGATGGTGTTCCTCGCATTTACCAGCACCTTCCTTTCGCCGATCGCGTGCTCCAGGCCGATACTGTTCCGGCCAACGATGCGGTGGTGTTGCTCGAGTGTGACAGCACGCAGCGCGCGCTGTTGGAGGGGCTGGATCAATGTTTCCTCATCAACATCGACCATCATGCCAGCGGGCGCAATTTTGCCGACGTCAACTGGATCGATTCGACGGTGATGGCTACGGCCGAGCTGGTTTACCGGCTGGCGCGCCTGGCTTGCGTCCCGATTGATCGCGACATTGCCACCTGCCTTTACACGGCGCTGATGACCGACACGGGATCATTCATGTTTGAAGGGACGAACGAGCACACTTTCACGGTGGCGCGGGAACTGGTGCTGGCCGGAGCCGACCCGGCGCATTGCGCGCGTCCGATCTATTTCGGACATTCGACGGCCAAGATGCGTCTGCTGGGCGCGGCGCTCTCGAACCTGCATCGGGAAGGCCCGCTGTCGTGGATTTGGGTGACGCAGGAACAGATGCATCGGCTCGGCGCTCGCGAAGAGGATTGCGAGGGATTGGTCAACTACGCGCTTTCGATGGCCGACGCGCAGGTGGCCATCTTCTTTCGCGAACTGCCCGATCGCCGCTATCGCGTCAGCCTGCGCAGCAAAGGAGAAGTGAACGTCTCGAGCGTGGCCGAGCATTTTGGCGGCGGCGGCCACAAATGTGCCAGCGGCTGTTCGCTGGACGGGCCTCTGGCCGTCGCCGTGTCGCGAGTCGTCGATCGCCTGCTCCGAGAACCTGTAGTGTTGAACGCGGACTCATCGAACTGACGAACTCGGCGAACTGACCGGCGAGTTGACGAGCGCGACCCATGAATCAAGGAACGAGTTCCGGAACAAATTCGCGAACACGCACCGACCTGTTACTGCTGGTGGCGTTTTGCGGATTCCTTTTCTTCTATGGGCTCGGCGCCTTTGGCCTGCTGGGCGCGGACGAACCGCGCTACGCGCAAATCGCGCGCGAAATGCTCAATCGCTCCGACTGGGTTACCCCCACGCTGGGCGGGAAGCCGTGGCTGGAAAAGCCGGTGCTGTATTACTGGCAGGCGATGGTGGCGTTTCGCATAGCTGGCGTCACTGACCAGGTTGCCCGGCTGCCGGGCGCTTTCGATGCCGCCATGCTGGTGGCGGCGATTTACTTTTTTCTGCGGCGCTTCCGCCCTGGCAGCGAACTTGACGGCGCGCTCATTACGGCTAGTTGCGCCGGAGTGGTCGGATTTGCGCACGCGGCTGCGACTGACATGCCATTAGCCGCCTGTCTTGCCATCGCACTGCTCGGTTGGTACGCGTGGTACGAAAGCGGCCGGCATGTTTATCTCGCCGCGTCTTATATTTTTCTGGCGCTTGGAACCTTGGCGAAAGGACCGGTCGCGCCGGCGCTTGCCGCCGCCATCATTTTTCTTTTTGTTGCCGTAAGGCGCGACTGGCTTGTTATCCCGCGCACGCTTTGGATCCCCGGCGTTGCACTTTACCTGGCCGTCATGTTGCCGTGGTACATCGCCGTGCAAGTGCGCAATCCGGAGTTTTTTCGCTTCTTCATTCTGGAACACAATCTGGCACGCTTCTCCACGGGCGTCTATCACCACCCGCAGCCCTTCTGGTTCTTCTTGCCCGTGTTCTTGCTGGCTATGATGCCTTGGACGATTGTGTTCCTGCTCGCCGTTCTGGAACGCGTTCGGCTGATGTGGTCGGAAGGCCGAGAATCTTTTTCAAGTGCGGAAGATTCCTGGGCGTTGTTTCTTTTGATCTGGGTGCTCGTGCCCATCTTGTTTTTCAGCGCCTCGCACTCTAAGTTGCCGGGGTACATCCTGCCGGCTGTCCCCGCGGGAGCGCTGCTGGTGGCAGAATATCTGGCTCCCCGCGGCGGCGCACAAATCTTCAACGCAGCGGACGCTGAGGTCCCGCAGAGGGCACGGGGCGCTAGGAGGCTTTCGCCGCTGTTGGCCGCCGCTCACGCGGTGCTCTGCGGACTGCTGGTCTTTGCCGCTCTCTCGGCGGGCTCCATCGCGATCAATCGCCATTTGCTGTGGGGAAGTGGGATGTGGGTTGCTGTCGCCATTGCTGCCGTGGTGGCGCTTGGCATCGGGTTGGCGCTGCTCTCTCGCGCCGGATTGCGTGTGTTGAGCCACGTCACCATGTTTGCCGTCGTGATTAGCGTGGCAGCCGTGATTCGCTTTGCCTCGCCCGCGATCGATGTCACGCAATCCGCGCGTCCCGTGGCCGAGGTGATTCGGGCCTTTTCGCACGAGGCGGTTCCGGTCGCGCTCTATCACGTCAATCGCGTCACGCAATATGGACTGGAGTTTTATCTGGATCGTCCGGCGCAATCGTATGACAAGGGAGATGTACCGGCGGCAGCTCATGTCCTGATTGCTGCGGAAGGTACGCAGGCGGAGGTTGCCCAACTCGTTCCTGGACGCCGCGTATCATACTTAACCAGCGTCCCAGCGCAGAAGTTGGATTTGTACTGGGTGAAATAAGGCAGGTTTCAGAGTTTCAAGGTTTCAGAGTGAAGCATCGGCGAACGCGAGTCTCAGGTTTAGCCTTGAAACCTTGAAACCTTGAAACACTGAAACCTGGCTGCTCTATGGAAATTCTCGATCTCCGACATTTCTCTTCCGCTGATCTTCGGCCGCTGCTGGAGGATGAGATTGCCATGTGGGGACGCGAGCTTTCCTGGGACTACTCCACTTCCGCCGAAATGATCCTGCGTTACATGGATGCGAAGATTCTCCCTGGCTATGCTGCCATCGATCGCGGGAGCATTTTCGGCTACTCCTTTTTTGTTTACGAGCAGAGCAAGGGCGTGATCGGCGACCTCTTCGTTCGCGACTCGGGGCGTGGCGCCGATCGTCACGAGGTCGAAGAACGGCTGCTCACCCACGTCATCGAAACTCTGCAGCAGTCCCCCGGCATCCATCGCGTGGAGGCGCAGTTGCTGGCGCATCATACGGGAGAAGTCGCGCGTCCCTTCCTGCAAACGGGGTTCAGCCGGCATCCGCGCGTGTTCATGAATTTCGAGATCGGTAAGCATCCACAAACTGCGCCTCCGTTGCCGGCGCAGTTTGAAATTCGTCCGTGGTCGGACCAGGAATACCAGTCGGCGGCTGCGCTCATTACCGCCGCTTATCGCGGCCACGTCGATTCCGAGATCAACGACCAATACCGCACGCTAACCGGCTCGCTGCGCTTTTTGAACAACATTGTGCGGTTTCCGGGATGCGGCACGTTCGATCCGTCGGCATCCTTTGCCGTCTTCCAGCGGCGCACCCTCGTCGGGCTCATCCTGTGCTCGTTCGTGCGGCCCGATGTGGGACATATCACGCAAGTGTGCGTGCTCCCCGAGCACAGATCGGCGGGACTTGGCGAAGCCATGCTGGCGGCTTCGACCAGGAATTTGCGCGGGCGCGGAATGCGCTTCATCTCGCTGACCGTGACCGAGGCTAATGACCGGGCGATTGCGCTTTATAAGCGTATTGGATTTGAATCGACGCGCGTGTTTGATGCGTTTGTTTGGGAGGGATGAAAGAGGCTTGCGAGCTCATGATGAGCCAACCGAAACCGATCTTGTGAACTCAGCCGGTCTTTCCGACTGACAACCCGAGCGTTATTTGCGCAACAGATTCTTGGCGATGAAGAACACGTTGGCCGGGCGCTCGGCCAAGCGCCGCATGAAGTAGGGATACCACTCGGTGCCAAAGGGGATGTAGACGCGCATGCCCCAGCCATCTTTTACCAGGCTCTGCTGCAGGTCGCGGCGGATGCCGTGCAACATTTGGAATTCAAACGCGTTGCGCGGAATGTTCTCGCGCGTGGCAAAAGCCTTCGCTTCTTTAATTATGGTCTCGTCATGGGTTGCCAGGCCGTGATAGACGCCGCTTTTCATCAGGACTTTCATCAGCTTCACGTAGCTGGCGTCGACCTCGGATTTTTTCTGGAAGGCGATGTCTTCGGGTTCCTTGTAGGCGCCTTTGCAGAGCCGGATGCGGATGCGCTCGGAGAGCAACTTCTCGACGTCGCGCTCGGCGCTTCGCATGTAGGACTGGATCACGGTCCCGACGCTGTCCTCGTTACTCGAAACCCGGTGGAGTTCATGAACGAAGTTTAGCGTGCGCTGGGTGTAGGGCGAGCCTTCCATATCGACGCGAACAAAATTCTTCGGTGACATGCTGGCTGCCTTGGCCACCAGGCCGCGCACGTTTTCATAGGCCATCTTCTCGTCCGCGTCGAGGCCCATGTGGGTGAGCTTCAGGCTGACGTTCGCGTTCAGTTTGTCGGCGGCGATTTCGTCCAGCAGTTGGTGATAAAGCTGGGCGCTGGCGCGGGCTTCTTCGGCGTTGGTGACGTTCTCGCCCAGATTGTCGATGGAAACGCTGGCGCCGATTTGATTCATAGCAGCGGCGGCGCGAATGGCGTCGGCTACTTCTTTGCCGGCCACGAAGCGGGTGGAAACGCGCTGGCCAAGACGGGAGCGTTCGGCGACAGCGCGCAGCCACCGGCTCTCCGAGAGCGCGATGAATGTTGCCCTCAGCACGGTGCACCGGGTTTTCGCGGATTGGAACTGCCAGAGGCTTGCGTTGGCATTACAGTATTTTTTACCACAAACGAAGGCAGAGTGCAGTGCGGGGAGACCATCCCTATCTACTTCGATCCATCGGTGGCCCCATTTGCGAAAACCGCTAAGCTCCGGCATAATAATAGTTTGTCTTTACGTCGTTGGTTTACTCTGCCGGAATCTTCCGGACAAAGGATAGTGAAGTCCTGTGTTAATGATCCGACTGGCGCGCTTTGGTGCGCGCAAACAACCGTATTATCGAGTGGTGGTGATCGAGAAGGAACATGCTCGCAATGGCCGTCCGGTGGAAGTCGTGGGAACGTACAATCCACGCACCAATCCGGCTACTTTCGACCTGAAACGGGAGCGCATTGAGTACTGGGTTTCGAAAGGCGCCCAATGTTCGGACCGGGTCAAGAAACTGCTGGCTCTCCCCGCACCGGCTGCGACCGCTTCGGTCGCCTAGCCTTCACTACGCTCGCCAATTCAGGAGATTTCGATGATCGAGCCGAGCGCCAGCCCGCGCGCCATGATTGAGTACATCGCCAAGGCGATCGTCGAGGCCAAGGGCGACGTTTTTGTGGACGAGTACGAGGACGGAGACGAAACCGTTATCGAACTCGAAGTGGCGGAGTCCGACTTGGGCAAAGTGATTGGGCGCTCCGGCCGCGTGGCGCGTGCCTTGCGCAACGTGCTGACAGCGGCCGGTTCGAAGCTGGATAAGCGCTACGCTTTGGAAATCATCGAGTAGCAGAGCAAAATGGCGGCACCGGACGCTAGCGGCGAATGGATTACCCTGGCGGTGGTCATCAAGACGCAGGGACGCCGGGGGGAAGTTGCGGTTGAGTTGCACACCGATGTTCCGGGACGCTTCCGGCAAGAGTTGCGTTTGTGGGCGCTTGCGAAAGATGGCCAGCGCCGCGAAGTAATGCTCGAGGACCTGTGGCCGCATAAGAATTTTCTGGTGCTGAAGTTTCAGGGCGTCGAGACGATCAACGATGCCGAGCCGCTGGTGGGCGCCGAACTTCAGGTTCCACGAAAAGAACGCGCGCACTTGGAGCCGGGCTGGACGTATCTGAGCGACCTGATTGGTTGCGCGGTGTTCGATGGCACGCGTGAGATTGGCGAGATCGAAGATGTGCAATTTGGCGCGGGAGAAGCGCCGTTGCTGGTGGTTCGGGATAAAGGGCAGCGGAGTAAGCTCCCGTACGAGATTCCTTTCGCGGATGCGTATCTCGAGAAGCTGGATCTGGAGCGGAAGCAGGTTCGGATGAAGTTGCCGGAAGGGCTGTTGGAAGTGAACGCTCCGCTGGCAAAGGAAGAGAAAGATAGACGTCGTTAGTCGATGGTCGTTAGTCGTTCGAACCTGAGTTTGGCCTAGCGACTAACGACAAACGACCAGCGACTGGTTTCCGCAAATGAAGATCGACATTCTCACGATCTTTCCCGACTTCTTTCGCGGACCACTGGATTACGGAATCGTGCGCC
>Ga0209415_10012085_pt1 | contig 14439 bp, 17 predicted proteins | sample PeaSoiSIISIP2007_FD_187696 | JGI IMG/M metagenome (GOLD analysis project Ga0209415, IMG submission 187696) | Peat soil microbial communities from Weissenstadt, Germany - SII-SIP-2007 (SPAdes) (version 2) | ecosystem: Environmental > Terrestrial > Soil > Wetlands > Peat | place: Germany...
GGGGTCGGGGCTATCGCTTTCCCATCCGCCGAAGGGAGAAAAACTAAGTGGCATTGCGCACGAGTGCGTGCGCCACGAGAGAGACTACCTCGCGGCGGCGCGCTCCTGCCGCCGGTCTTCTAGCCGCGCCCGCACGTTGCGGCGGGCCCGCAAAAGCCTGATGCGGATTGCAGTCGCCGAGACTCGGTGCTTGGTGGCTATTTCCTCGGTCGTCAGACCGCCTAATTGATGCTCAAAGAGGATACGATCGGCGGGCCGGCAGCAGTTAAGAATCTTCGCGGTGTCAAGAGGAGCCAGATCGATTTCGACGCGGCCGTATGCGTCGGGAAGAGGCTGGTAGCGCGCCTCACGCTGCATTCCGCGGCGATGGTAGTTGATGGCGATTGCGTTTACCCAGTTTACGATCGTCCCCGGGTCCCGGAGTTGATCGAGCTTCTGCCATCCTTGCAGCCAAGCGGCCTGAGCGACATCCTCCGCGCCTTCCATGGAGGCGCCGCGAGAACGCAACAGGCGCACGGTTCTTATGAATCCCTGCCGGTACGCCTGTCCGTATCCTTCTTGGGTCATGGCCGAGATTAATGCGCCGAGAGCCGATAGCTGGAGATTGGCCCCCACAGTCCGGTTACTTGTAATACCCACACTCCGACGGCAACCACGACCACGACATTGAGAATCGTCTTGATACTGGAGGCCATGGGGATGAAGCGATTAATCAGCCACAGAGCCATCCCGACGATGATCAGCGCGATGACTATATTTATCAAAGGCATGTGTTCATACTCCTCGGGATCACAGTAGGCAATTCGCGATCCAATTCCCTAGGCCGCGAGAACTAAGTATTTCCGCATCTTTCGATGACGCGGGGGGTCTGACGACCGACCTCGCATCGTCACGTGACCGCCGACCGCCGAGGCAGGCTGCAGCGTTAGCGGAAACCACCCAGTAAATAGGCGATGAGGAGGATCACTAATATGGTGCCTAGCCCCACGCCGGCTCCGCCGCCGGGACCCCAGCGCGTATGGCCGTAGTAGCCTCCGCCGCCGCCAAAAAGCAATACCAAGATGATGATAAGGATTAGCATGTGGTTTATTTCTCGAAGACTTTCTCGATTTGGCCGACCTTCTTCTGGACTTTGCCGGCGACCTTCTCGACTTGGCCTTCGGCGGCCAGATCGGGGTCGTTCGCGATCTGTCCGGCCTTCTCTTTAGCGGTGCCCTTGAGTTCGTGAAGCGCGCCTTGAATCTGATCCGTTGTGCTCGGTTTCATTTGCTGTCTCCTGCGGAAAAAGTTGCAATCCGATGACCACGCTGACTAGGTGACGTCAGCGCCGCGCCGGTCCGCGGTGCCTTCGTTCATAGGCACACCTTGCCGCGTCTGAAACCCATTTTCGTCGCGCCACATCACCAGATAACATCGGGGGCAGAGTTGCAGGTCCTGAAGCGGCAGTCCTTCCACGCCGCTCTCAATCGGCTCCATGGCGACGCAGCATTTGGGACATGCGTGCTCCTCCAGCGCCGGGTTAGGGAGTGTAGCTTCGAGATCGCAATTGTTCGGCGGCATGAAACCAATCCTCCTGAGGTGATCCTTCCGGACAACCTCTGGCTTGCCATAGCTGGTAAGCGAGCGCTGCGATGTCCTCATGCCCGAAAGCGGCGATTCCATGCCCAGCCGCCGCCTGAGTATGCTCATGAGCTGCTTGGGTGTGCTCGAGGGCTTGCCTGGAATGCTCCGGTCCCGTCAAGTGTTCCGGCTTGCCCCGCTGTTCGGCCGTCCGATGAGCGTGAGCGGCGATGTCGTGCAACTCGGCGGCCCGTTGGTGGTTTTCGTAATGCGATCCGTCGTTATAGCGAGTAGACATGGCTAAAGACTCACGATTTGCCCTGATTTGGCATGGGCTTCCTTTGCAAGTTTGTAAGCATGCTCCGAAAACTCCAGCGCTCGTTGCGCGTGCCAGTTTCCCGCTTCGTTATCGCCTTTTTCGTTGTGTTCGGCAGCGGTGCGATGGGCTTGCGCCGCAAGTTCGTGCAGTTCGGCGGCTTTTCGATGTGCGTCTGCGTGCATGATGGTGCCTCCCGTGGACGCGTAGTCCCATTCTGCACGTGCACGAGGCGGTCCAAATCGCTTGTGGATTGTACTGGCAGGGGAAACTTGTTGGCGGCCGACCACCCGACGTTAAGGATGCCCACATTTGGTCACGCTTGGGAAAAAATGCAAATCTCTGGGAGCAAATGGCTGGGCCTAGTGTATACTGAACCGAAAGCGAGGGTCCACGATGGAGTTCCAGTGCGAATATCCCCAGGATTTCTCCGGTAAGGGCAGACTTTTAAAGACCTTAAGCGTATTGCTGCTCTCGGCGGCGTGTTGTTCCGCCCAGTCAGCCGTGCCTCTGAATTCGGCGGCTAATTTCGCGGTTCTGGCAGGTTCCGCGGTAACGAACACGGGAAGCAGCGTGATCGTGGGCAGCGTTGGCGTGTCTCCCGGTACTTCGGTGACTGGATTTCCGCCGGGCACGGTGAGTGGCGGATCCATACACAGCGCCGATGCGACTGCGGCGACAGCCCAAAACGACCTGACCACGGCGTACAATAATGCGGCCGGCCAGCCGGTTACTCAGGTTCTGACCGGGCAGGATCTGGGCACTGTGGGCACATTAGGTCCCGGCGTCTATTTCTTTGCGAGCTCGGCCCAGTTAACCGGGACACTCACTCTCAATGGCGGGGGCAACCCCAATGCCGTCTTCATCTTTCAGATTGGCAGCACGCTCACCACGGCAACCTCCAGCGTGGTGCTGGCGGTGAACGGCGCCCAAGCAGCGAATATCTTTTGGCAAGTCGGAAGTTCAGCGACCATCGGGGCGAGCACCTCCTTCCTCGGAAATATTCTGGCTTTGACCTCGATCACGACCAATGCCGGCGTATCGATGGGCGGTAGGCTGCTGGCGCGCAACGGCGCGGTTACGATGATTTCTCTTACGCTCACGTACCCTCCGTCTCTCGCGCCGGGAGCACCGGGCGGACCGCCACCCACGACGCCCGCTCCTTCCTCATTGATCCTGGTTCTGATTGGATTAGCTTGCGCCACGCTTTATCAGACTCGCGAACGATGGCTGCTGCGCTTTAAAAACCGCTAACAGGACTGATTCCCGGTTGCGTGGCTAAGAACCTGCGGTGGACCTGGCCTCGACTTACGGAGATCGGAGGCGCGGGATTTCAGGCGCCCGGAGCCGGGTCTGGCGTGGACCGCGGCGGAATCTCGGCCGGCGGTAGCGTCGGCTTTGGGGTCCTTCCGCTGTCTAAGCCAACCCAGCCACGCGTCGGCCTTCGTGCCGGCTTCTTCTTCGGGAGGCCCGTAAGCGTCTTGCAGCTTATTGACGAAGTGTGCGCGCCACCTTGAGGCGACCCCATCCCAGTTCGACTCGACGGTTTCCGGCGTGTCTCGTATCATGGTCCCGCCAACGCAAGGACGTAGTAGCTCTAGGACTACGTCTTTTTCTCTTGGGCACGAAGCGGTCCAATAGCCTCTGGTACTCCAGCTCGAAACAAACTAAAGAGCTACGTGATCTAATCGTTCGTGCTATTGACCGCTGCGCGTCACATGACTAAACATGGTCACGCTAGTTTGCATATTGGAATAGAATGACCGTGGCACGTTCACCCGTAAGCCCTTTAAGCCCAGGGTTTCGAAGCTCGGGGGCAAGGCCGTCCGCTAGCCCTTTATGCCTGGGGATTGACGTGCTAGGTTCACCGTGAAATCGGACGGTGTAAGTGCGCCTTCTAGGCGAAGGAGAGAAAAATGCGACGAGGATTGCTTTGGTTGGTGGCGAGCATAGCGGCTAGCGCTTCCACCTTCGGAGGTCCGATTTTGTTTTCGATTCCGTCGCCTGCCAGCTCCTTCGGGCTTTTGGGCGGCAGCGTTTCAAATACCGGGACCTCCGTGGTCACGGGCAATGTCGGAGCCACCAGCACTGTTACAGGTTTCCCGCCGGGAACCGCGACGGGCTTCGTCTGTACACCAACGAGTTCCTCTCCTTGCACGTCCGGGAACGACTCGGAAGTGACGACCGCCTTCAACCAGATTTTCGGTTCTGGAGGCACGTTTAGCGTGGGAGAGGGCTTGACGTCCTCGGGGTCGTTTACAACCGCGACTAGCCAAACTTTCCTGGGAAACACCGTCTACGCGTCTTCGGGCACCATTTCGACGATCACCGGCACCAATTTGATCTTCAATGCCCAGAGTAATCCTAATGCGGTTTTTGTTATCCAAGTTGACGGGAATTACATCGTGAATGGCGCGATGACCTTCACGCTGGAAAACGGAGCGCAAGCGGATAACATCTTCTGGGTCGTTGAGGACGCCGCCACGATCAGTGTCGGAAGCTCCGCGCCGATCGTCTTCGACGGAGACATTCTAGCGGGATCGAGCTTCACCATGTCCGCGGCGGCGGGCGGAAGCGGCGTGCTGGCGGGCACGATCGACGGTTGCGTGTTTGCAGACACCGCGAACACCTTGGCCGGCCAAACCATCGTCGGCGGCTGTTCCGCCACTAGCTCCAGCAGCGTTCCCGAGCCGGGGTCCGCGGGGCTGGCGAGCCTCGGTGGTCTGCTGGGCCTCTTGGCTTGGCGAAAATTCCGGGTTAAAGCGTAGCGCCCGGCAACAAAATCCGGCGTCCCCGAGAGATTCCGCTCGCAGTCTAAGCGGCTGCACGATTTTGAAGGACTGGCTACAGCCACAACCTCGTGATCTGTGCGACTGGGCGCGCTGAGGACTCCGGACTAAGGGTTAGACCTTAGGATATGACCTTAGATCGCCGCCTAGACGACATAAGGTCAAGGTCCGAGCAGTCGGCGCAATTCCTTCGGCCAAGCCACTCTCGCCCAAGCGCAGCGGCATCAGCAAGATGGATTGACTAGGGCCTCTGCGCTTTTCCTTGGGGTTTAACTTGCTCCTCTTCTGTTCTCCAAGGGTTTGAAATCCTGGCTATGGACTTCTGGCGCTTGCGGAAAAGACATTGATTGGGAGGCTCTTAGAATATGAAGAAGATCTTGATGGGCGTAGGTTTCCTCGCCATCGCGGCGATAACTACTTCTGCAACGGCAGGCGCAGCACCGTGTACCGCCGGAACCAACTTGCTGTCTCAGTATGTTTCGAATCCCACTACTGCCCCATCCGGTGGACTGTCGGCGACAGGTACCTTCAGCTGTCAAATTGCGCCGGTAAACTTTTCGAACTTTTCGTACCTGCTCGACGCAGGGAGCTTCTCCGTCAGCCCTCTTGCCGTGAGCGTGGAAACCGCAACGCTCAGTGGCGGCGAGGCCATGCTCGAGTTCGACCCGAACCTTGCGCCGAGTTCGGATCTGGAGTTGGAGGATCAAGTCACGAGCGGTATTGGAGCCGTGGATCTAGGGTGGAACGGGAGCGGTACTGGATTTGTGAACGAGGTTGTTTGCACGGTGTTTACGAGTACCGGCGTTTGCCCGTCGGCCGATGAACTCGCGGTTCTTAACGTGAACTCAGGCGGCGCCTTCGCGACGGCCTACAATGGCGGCACCAGCTCGACTGCCGGCGGAATCGCTTCGGTTGTTTTCGCAACATCCCAAGCCGAAGTTTGGATCTTCAAAAATATCAATTCCGGGGATGCCCCCTTCAGCGAAGTCGAGCAAAGCTATCTCGTTTCGATTCCCGAGCCGATGACGTTCTCCTTGTTGGGCGCAGGTCTTCTGGGGCTCGGCCTTATGGGGCGCCGCCGCGGAAGTAAGCGATAAGGCGAGGCGACAGAGACGGTGTTTGATTGATGGTGAAGGGAATGATGGTAAAGGGAACTGCAAGACGTCTGTTCTGCCCCAAGTGTGGCTGGAGTAACATACGCTCGTCGGAGCCCGTGGGCTTCCTGGATTGGGCGGCGAAATTCGCGGGGCTTTCCCCGCTTCGCTGCCGAAGCTGCAGGCTGAGGTTTTACCGTCCCTGGTTCCTAGCTAAGCGCGCGTCTCCACTCGTAACGGCGCACCGCTCTATTTCGGTCCCAGCGGCTGCTTCGAGGCCTGCTCGGCTCGCCACGGACCCGCAGGACGCCACCCCGGTTGCCGTGTTTCCGCGAGGGGCCATCCTGCTGCTCGACGACGATTCTGCCTCCCGGAAACTATGATCCTGAGACATCAAATGCCGGATTGAAACAGGAAATCTACTAATGGATCTATCCCATCGAGAAGTGACAACCCCGCGCGATTGATCGATGAGAGTTCACCTACGCATCCGTATCGGAGCTTGGCCGCTCCTGCCAACGCTTGCGGAAGTTCTGGGCGCTGCCGCGCCTGAGTCTCCTTACGTAACGTGCCCGGAGTGCGCGAGGGCGGAAGTCAAACAGCTAACCAGACGGGACCGGATCGATAGACTTTCACGGGTGCCTTGGAGTGTCCTTCAACGATTCCTGGGAGGAAGGCTCTATCATTGTTCCCGCTGTCGATTGCAATTCTACGACTGCCGAAAGGCAGCCCATCGATCTGGAGTATTAAGGGCTGAAGTAAGTGTAAGATTACCGCTAGAGCGGTCTCTTGGAGAACCAGTTAACGCTCAAGTTCTACCGCGGCGGTAGAGCGTCCGCAAAAGATCGGGCGGGCTAAGCGTCTAAAAGCACGACGCAGTCAGATCGCGGTCGAGGCAGCGATGTCCGAAAGCCGCCCGGTCCTTAGCCGCGCCGTCATGATCGCCCAGGGCCTCGAGAGACATGGCCCGTGCGCGATAGACGAATGGAGCATCCGGCTGCTCATGAATCGCCGCGTCGTAATCCTCGATCGCCTGCTGGTGCTGACCTAGCGATTCGTGCACCTGGCCGCGCTCATAGAGGGCCTCCGTGCTGGTGTTCAGCTGAAGGGACAACGCAAATTCGTTCATCGCGCGTGTCAGGTCTCCCCGTTCGCGGTAGATCTCACCCAGCGCCGTGTGCGCCAGCGCCATGCTGGGATCCTTGCTGATGGCACGCTTGAAATCCTCAATCGCCGCATCCGCCTGGTGCATGCTGGTGCGCGCCACTCCTCGCTCGAAGTAACCAGTGGCCATCCTCGGCCAAATATTCACGGCCTTGGTGAAGCCCTCCACCGCTGCCTTATAGTCGCCCGCGCCCATGCGCCGCATCCCTTCCTGGAAGGCCGCGTCGGCTCGCGCCGGCGCCGAAGCCATGTACAGATAAGCTCCCGACGCTCCGGCGATCGCCGCCACCACCGCCGCGCCGAACACAAGTTCGCGACGACGGAGCTTCGTTTCCTTGGCGACACACTCCCTCTCCGTGCCGGATCCCACGCATGCAGTGCGTAGATCACCGCTTGCCCGGCGCCTTCCCTCCCGCAGACAGATTCCCAGGAGGGCGAGTCCGACGAGCGCGACGACGATGTTGGGCAGGAGCGATTCGATCCTGCGTCCATCGCGCCCAAACCAACCAAGCATAGCCAGGAACATCAAAAATGCCGAAATGTTTATATAACTTTTGGTACTCCCCCGGTTCGCGCGGTCCGGCATCGGGCCTGGCACTTTACGCGCATCCGGATGACTAATTACCGCCCGGCTTATCTTCGGCCTGGTCAATTGCATCAACATAGATCCGATTCCTTATAGATCCGATTCCTTTTTCATCTCGAGTTTCAACCCGCGGGGACTCTTGCAGGGCGAAATTCCAAAAAATCCGCCGGCCTCAAGCGATTTCGCTCGCGGCCGGCGGTAAGCGGTAGTGGAAGGGGTGTGAATGGTGCGGCGTTGTTGTCAGCCACACCGTTTCGGCCCCTGCCGAGCTTGCTTCCGGGAAGGCCTATTGGCGTGACACTTTCTTGCGGCCAAGCAAACCGAGGCCCAACAGAGCAGCGCCGGCCAGCCCGAGCGTTCCCGGTTCGGGCGTAACCACCTGGTAAACGTCCCCTCCGAACGTGTCGATCGGATCACTGGCGCCTGCCGCAGTGCCTGTATATGCGATGTTCGTACTAGTGACGCCCGGGAAGCTTATTTGCTCGGTGTTGGCGTTTGTTGTGAGGTCGTTGAGGTTAATCGTTCCTGCACCGCTAAGAACGACTGTCATCGCAGCATTATTGGGGGCGAGCGCACCTTGGAAGGCACTCTGATCTGCGATGATTAGACACTGGGGGCATATGGCGGTGTCTACTGTCGCCGTGTAACTCAGTACGAAACCAGAAGCATTCCAGACCCCGAGTGTACTCTGGAATTGCAGGCCATACTGGTTAAGCCCCGCATTATCGTCGACGCCGACCGCAATGTTACTGGCGATAGGATCGCCAGTAGGAGCGGTGTAGGCGAAGTCGGAGAAAATCTTGTCTCCGTCCAAACATCCTGTCTCTCCATAGCCCTCATAGGTCGCAAGAGTGCCAGTAGTCGAGCAAACGGGTATTGCGGTAGCGTTCACCGCCGTAGTGCCCGCCGCCAAGAAAGTCGCCAAGGCTAAAATGTAATTCAATTTCATTCGTTTCTCCTGTTCTTCTCCGTCTAACCGCTTAGTCCGAGTTAACCGGGCCCTCAGATTGGAGCAGGTGAAACCCCTAATTGCGGGTAAGGGGGTCCTAGTACGCTTCATCTTGCTTACGCCGTTGGATTAAGTTGAGAATGAGACGCGGAAGAGTTAGTCCCGCTAGCTCGGGAGGATCGACCTTATGTCGTCAAACGACGATTTAAGGTCACTTTCGCAAACCTTTTAACTAGGTCTTAGCTTGGAGGGGGATTCACAGGTTTGTATTCTTTTCGATGGATGACAGAGATAAATGCGCGCCACAGAGGTCGCCGTGCCCAATTAGCCGGTGCTTCAATCACAATGGAGCGGGCAGCCGCTCCATATCAATTAATGGACGGGAGCGGCCGTTCGACCTGCGATATTGCGGTTGACGGTGTAGCCTTCCAATCGGCACGCCACACCGAACGTCGGACCCACCGGGTCCGGGACGACACGCACCACCTCCGCCCGGCAGTGCAGGACTAGATCGGATTGCCAAGGGTCGCCGGCCGACTCGCCGGGAATCAGCAACTCACACTCGATCCTCTCATTGGGAAGGATGGGGTGCTCTGAGATGCAGTAGAAGCCGTCGCAACTCAGGTCTTCAGTCTGGGTTTCGATTCGGGCGGAATGCCCCGGCCGAAACAGACGCAGGAGATAGGACAGCCGGACGCGCGGATGACGCCGCCGGTCGGTTTCGCCGTCCATCGGCATCGCGGGTTTAAGGGAGAGGGTCTGCGTCGACACGGTGCATTTCGGTCAGCACCCCAGTCTCCATATTCCCTTTTGGGCGCATTGGCGCGAGGTTGAGCCCTTTCATGTTTCGGTTTTGTGACCGCAGAGCGCCGTTGGCGACCAAATATGGTCATAAAGAAGTGCGCGCGAGAAGCGTTTCAGTGATAGAATAATAGTCTACCGCCATTTTCGGCTCCCTCAGTTTGCCGGATACACCTTGAGGGTGTTCTCCAAGCGGTCGGCTTCCTGGATCGACGGCATGAAGGAGGAAATAGCATGGCCTCTCAGGCACAAGGTGCCGGTTGGCTGGTGGAGAACGGTCCGAAGGAACTCGAGCTTCTGTTCCGGGCGGTCGTCTTCCAGCCTTCCGTCCCCATTCTACTCACGGACAACGATCGCCACTATCAGGAGGCAAGCGTTGGAGCCGGCAAGCTACTTGGTCTGCCTCGGGAACAGATCATCGGCCGCAGTCTCGACGATTTCGCCGAGCCCAGTTTCAGGCCGGTGATTGCAGAGCGCTGGAGTGCCTTTCTCGAGACGGGCGAGCAGGAAGGAACGCTCCCGTTGATGGGTCCGGACGGAGGCCCGCGAGAGGTCGAGTACATCGCCAAAGGGAATATCTTGCCGGTGCGTCATGTGGTGGTGCTGCGCGACGAATCTATCAAGAGCAGTGTTCCGGGATGGGTGCAGGACTACGCGCTGTTCCTGCTGGATGTGGACGGTTTGATTGCCGCCTGGTATGCGGGAGCGGAACGTATCTACGGCTACAAAAGCGATGAAGTGATCGGACGACACGTGTCGCTGTTCTATCCCGACGAAAACGCTCTCAGGAAGCTGCAAGAAAAATTCAAGAGGGCCGCGGGGGAAGGCCATGTCGCCAGTGAAGGCTGGCAACTGAAGAAGGACGGCTCGCGATTCTGGGCCAATACGATTACCATGGCCCTGAAAGACCAGAACGGAGATTTACAGGGCTTTGCCAGAGTGGTGCGGGACTTCAGCGATCGTCACGAACGAGACGAGAAGTTGCGACGCAACCGCGCGAGGCTCCGGCCGCTACCGGCGGAATCGACCATCGCGGGCATCGTGTCGGGCGAGTTTGACCGGATTCCAGAGGCCAACGATGCGTTTCTCGATCTGGTCGGCTATAGCCGCGAGGACTTGCTCGAAGGCCGGTTGCGCTGGCCCGATCTGACGCCGCCGGAATATTTTGCTCTGGACGAGGTGGCTCACGAAGAAGGGCTGCGCTTCGGAGCGTGTACGCCTTACGAAAAAGAATTGATTCGCAAGGATGGGACCCGCGTGCCGGTGCTGCTGGCCACGGCCGTCCTGAAGTTGTCTCCGTTCCGCTGGATTACCTTCGTGCAGGATCTGCGGGAGCGGGACCGGCAAGAGAGTGTCGAGGAGGAACTCGACGAGGTCAAGAGCAATTTCGAAGAGATCATCGGGAGCAGCGCGGCCATGAAGCGCGTGATGGGGCAGGTGGAAGTGGTTGCTCCCACCGATGCGACAGTATTGGTCCTGGGCGAAACCGGCACGGGAAAGGAATTGGTCGCGCGCGCCATTCACCGCCTGAGTCCGCGGCGAAATCTTCCCTTCATCAGCTTGAACTGCGCGGCGATTCCCACAGGACTGCTGGAAAGCGAGCTGTTCGGCTATGAGCGGGGCGCGTTTACCGGCGCGCTGGGGCAAAAGATCGGACGTTTTGAAATGGCGCATCGCGGGACGCTATTTCTGGATGAGGTGGGCGACATTCCATTAGATCTGCAACCCAAGCTGCTGCGGGCGCTCCAGGAGAAGGCGTTCGAGAGATTGGGCGGCACGCGCACGATTCCCATCGACGTCCGGCTGGTGGCGGCAACCAACCGGAATCTGACGCAGATGATGGGGGACAAACTTTTCCGCAGCGATTTGTATTACCGGCTCAAGGTGTTCCCAATCATTACGCCGCCGTTGCGGGACCATCCCGAGGATATTCCATTACTCGTGCGCCACTTCACCAAGAAGTACGCGGAGAAGATGGATCGGACGATCGACAAAATCCCATCGGACACGATGCGAGCCTTCGTGAGCTGGCCATGGCCGGGGAATGTCCGGGAGCTGGAGAACTTCATTGAGAGGTCTGTGATCCTGTCGCGAGGTCCCGGCCTACGTGCGCCCTTGGCCGAATTGCGCGCGGGCGCGGCCGAGGCCACCAGCGGTTCTACGCTTGAGGAAGTGGAGCGGGATCACATCCTGCGCGTTTTCCGGGATAGCGGTGGCGTGATCAGCGCCGCGGCAGCCCGTCTCGGAATGCCGCGCACGACTCTGAACGCGATGATGAAGAAGCTGGGAATCTCGCGCAGCGACCTGTAAACCAGTCTCACAGTAACAATGGAGCGGACACGCCGCTCCCTATCAGTTCTTCCGGTCGAAGTGGCGCGCCAGGGCATCGCGCGCAGGTCTGAGGACCCGCCCCCGCCAACCACGCCACGTCACTTGAAGCGGGGCGTGTTAGGTCGCTGACTGAGCGAGTTGGCGCACTCGTGAAGCGCAATTTCGCGCAGGGCGTAGCCGATCCGATCGACGCCGAAGCATTGTTTGCTTCACCAACAAGGCAGCCTTCCTTTGGAACTCCGCCTGCGCAATGAGCGGTGACCGACCAAATGCGGTCACTCCGAAATCGGCAACGAGGGGAGAAAAAATGATGCGCGGCGCGGCAACCCAACCCAAGAGCAGTCGGGCGCTTCTCGACAACAGCCCGGACGAGGACTGGTGCGACAATTTTGAGGAGATTGTTGGCAGAAGCGCCGCTATGGAGCGGGTTCTGGAACAGGTTGAAACAGTTGCCCCCACCGCCGCGACCGTGCTGATTCTTGGCGAAACCGGTACGGGAAAAGAGCTGATCGCGCGCGCCATCCACAGAATGAGTATTCGCAGGGCTCGTCCTTTCATCACCCTCAACTGTGCGGCGATTCCGACCGGGTTACTCGAAAGCGAATTGTTTGGCTACGAGAAAGGGGCCTTCACCGGCGCCCTAGGGCAGAAGATCGGCCGGTTTGAGTTGGCGAACGGGGGAACGCTGTTTCTGGATGAGGTGGGAGACATCCCGTTGGAGCTGCAACCGAAATTGCTGCGGGCGTTGGAGGAGAAAGAGTTTGAAAGGCTGGGCGGCACCCGAACGATTCCTATTGACATCCGTCTGATCGCGGCCACCAATCGGAATCTGGCGCAGATGATGAGGGACAAGGTCTTTCGCAGCGATCTCTACTACCGGCTGAAAGTGTTTCCGGTCACGACACCTCCGCTACGCGATCATCCCGAGGATATACCGGCGCTCGCGCAGCACTTCACCCAGAAGTACGCCCGGGAAATGAGCCGGCGGGTTGAAACGATTCCGCCGGACACAATGGCGGCTTTGGAAGGCTGGCCCTGGCCCGGGAATGTACGCGAGCTGGAGAATCTCATTGAAAGGTCGGTCATCCTTTCGGGCGGCTCCGAGCTCCGTGTTCCGCTGGCTGAACTACGGGCCGAAGCACCGGAACCTGCCGGTGGCACGCTTGCGGCACTGGAGCGTCAATATATCATCCGCGTTCTCCGGGAGACGGGTGGCGTGATCACCATGGCATCTACCCGTCTGGGAATGCCGCGCACAACTCTAAACGCCCTGATGCGGAAGCTGAGAATCTCCCGCCTCGATTTTTGAGGAGAACGGCCCTTGCTGAGAAGGACCAGAGCGGCGCTGTTGCTGACGCTCGCGTGGAGCCCTCTGGCGCGCGCGCAGGAGGTTTCAGGCGAAGCTTTACCGGAGTCCGCGCCGCAAGAGGAGCCCGCGAAAAGCAAGGCAGCATCCTGCCTGGCGCCTCCGCCGCTCCTCAGATGGGAAGATTACCACGGTCCATTCCAGAAGGTTGTGGGGGCATTCGGCCAGAAACTGGAGCTTAAATCGGTGCATCCTCCGCACTACAAACCCGGAACCGTCCTGTGCTCTCTCGAGGTGAAAGACAAGTTCACCTTGTTCGTTCGGGATACGTTTAATCCCATCTCATTTCTTGGGGCCGCTTTCAACGCAGGCTTGGATCAGGCATCTAACCGGGACCCCACCTTCGGGCGAGGCGGCGAGGGTTACGCGAAACGCTTTGGCGCCGATTTCGCCGGGCAGACCACGTGGAGGTTTTTCACCGATTTCGCGTATCCAACGATCTTCTCTGAGGACCCTCGATATTTCCGCCTGATTCACGGCAGCGGCAGACAGCGATTCTTCCATGCAGTCGAGCATACCTTTGTGGCGCAACGCGACAGCGGCAAACACATGTTCAATATTTCGCAATGGGCGGGCACGGTGAGCGCGGTCGCGTTGAGCGACGTCTATCATCCTGGGAACGAACGCGGCGTTACTCCCGCGCTGAGGGTGAGCGGGTATGCCCTCGCAACAGGGATGGGCTTCGACGTCCTCCGGGAATTTTGGCCGGACATCGCGCGCAAACTCCACATGCCCTTCCGCGACACGGGCGAGCAGCCGGCGATAAAGTCTGGCCGCTTTCCTCAGTGAGCATCGTTTTGGACTCCTGGTTGCACGGTTAAGAAACGGAAAGACTCTTTGAAAGGAGAACAAGAACATGCTTTGGACAATCTTCGTAATTCTACTGGTGATGTGGCTGTTAGGACTGGTCACATCGTATACGTTCGGTGGTTTCGTTCACATCCTGCTGGTCCTCGCGTTGGTTGTGCTGGTCCTCCAACTGTTTTCGGGACGCAGGACTGTTTAACGAGGATGGCTTGTTGATTGGAAAGTCTCGGCGCTTGCCGAAAGCCGACCGACAATCGGCGAGAGGAAAAAGAAATGCGTATTCGACTCATTCGTTCACTGTTGTTGGCAGGAGGAATCCTATTCCTGTCGACTGGATCTTTCGCTCAAATCGGCGTGTCCGTTAACATTGCGCCGCCTGCGCTGCCGGTCTACGAGCAGCCTATCTGCCCCGGGGACGGTTATATCTGGACGCCAGGCTATTGGGCTTGGGATGGTGAGTATTACTGGGTGCCGGGCACATGGGTGCTGGCTCCGCAGCCCGGGTACCTCTGGACTCCGGGGTATTGGGGTTGGGGCGGAGCCGGATTCATCTTCAACGAAGGCTACTGGGGCCCGACCGTCGGTTTCTACGGGGGGATCAACTATGGCTTCGGGTACTTCGGGCATGGTTATGAAGGCGGCCGCTGGCAGAACGGGCACTTTTTTTACAACACGG
>Ga0209415_10012086_pt1 | contig 14438 bp, 14 predicted proteins | sample PeaSoiSIISIP2007_FD_187696 | JGI IMG/M metagenome (GOLD analysis project Ga0209415, IMG submission 187696) | Peat soil microbial communities from Weissenstadt, Germany - SII-SIP-2007 (SPAdes) (version 2) | ecosystem: Environmental > Terrestrial > Soil > Wetlands > Peat | place: Germany...
CTGTTTTAGCACTCGGAGCGGCTCTTTCATCAATGAGAGCGGCTCTTGACTCACAAAGAGCGGCTGTCGGTTCACCGAGAGCGGCGCTGGGCTCGCTTCGAGCCGCGGTTACTTCGACGAAAGCCGCGCTGACATTCCTCGGAGCGGAAGAACGTGCTGAAACAGCCGCTCTTGGTCCAATTCGAGCGGCTCCATCCTCACAAAGTGACGAAGTGGTTCCGCAAACGTATGCTCTTTGGAAGCAAACAGCCGCTCGGAGCGACAGCCGGGCCGTCCGCCGCCTTCTTCGCGCCATCCAGGGCTCCCCATCCCGCTCGCGCCCCCGTGCTCGGATGGGTCAAGATAGTAAGATGTGGTGAATTCATGCGATGGACCCCGCTCGCCGCGCGTGGCCTCGCCTTGCTGCTTGCGGCTTGCGGGGCACGCACCAATTTGCTGGGGCCTGACGGGCCGGACGACGGATCGGGGCCAGGCTTGGATGGCAGTGCCGATGAGCCATCCCCGCCGAAGGCGAGCTGCGCTGCGGCTTCGGGTCAGACCGTGGTGCTCGCGTCGAATCAGGACCCGCGCGGGCTCGCGATCGACGACGGCTACGTGTACTGGCTCGATGGCGCCTCGGGCGAAGCGCGGCGAGTATCCAAGGAGGGCGGCGCGACCCAGACGATCGCAATCTCGGACTCCTTCAGAGCTGACCCAGAGACCTTCACAGCCGTCGACGATTCAGATCTGTACTGGTCAGCGGGCGGTCTTTGGCGCGTCGCGAAATCGGGCGGTATGCCGGAGCTGCTTTCCAACGGGGCCGATCGCGCATCTGGGCCACCGGGCGTGGCGATCGACTCGGTCAACGTGTACTGGGCTGGCTGGCGGGACAGTACACTGGGGGCTCAGGGAATCTGGAAGCAGTCCAAGGACCCCTCCGGCCTGGTCGGGCGCATCCCGAAAACAGGGAGCCCGATGCAGACGATCGCAACGACGCAGGCAGCATATGTATATGCGAGCGGTCTCGCGCTCGACGACACGTATGTCTGGTGGACGGACGTCGGAGAAGACGGCGACAGCACGGTGTCGCGAACCCTCAAGGCGGGCGGAGCGACGACGACGATCGCGTCGGTAAGTCAGGAGGCCGTACGCGAGGTCGCCGTCGATTCGACCTGCGCGTACTGGGGCACCGAGGGTTTCTCCGCAAGCATTGGAACTATCGTCGCATACGGCAAGTAGCCCGGAGCCGTCTCCCAGCCCCCGACCCGTCAGCTCAACTGCCAGAACCCGCTCGCGATGCGCGAGTCGTGGAAGCACGGCGCCGAGCAGTACGCGTTGATCGTGGTCGACTGCGCGAGCGGGATGGGAGCCGTGTACATCATGCTCATCGCCGTCGGCGTCGAGCCGTCGGTCGTGTAGTAGACGGTCTGGCAGGGCGCGTTGAAGCTGATGGTGACCGTGAAGCCGGTCGACGTCTGGTACATGCCCTCGGGCGGGTTGAACGTGGGCTCGGCCAGCAGCCCGCCCGAGTCCGGCACCATCCCGCACGTATCGGCCTCGGCGTCCCCCGCGTCGCCGGCGCCGCCGTCGTCTCCCGAGTTGTTCGACGTCGCGCACGCCGTCCCGACGATGACCGCAAAGGCTCCCAGGACCGCCGTCACGTCTCTCACCGCTGCTTGCATGCGCGCGAGATTACACCGGCCCGGCGACCGAGGCGAGGATCCGCAGGAAGCCCCGCAAGCATCCACCCCACTCTCTTCCCCCTTGGCGTTCCTTGGCGCCCTGGCGGCTCACTTCTCTCTGCTCCCTCACTCGATCCACACGACCGTCACCCCGTCGCCCCCCTCGCCCGCGCCGCCCGAACGGAAGCGCGCGACGTACGGCGAGCGGGTGAGCTCCTCGCGGACCGCGTCGCGCAGGGCGCCGGTGCCGTGGCCGTGCAGGAGGAAGACGGCGCGGCGGCCGTCGTTGAGCGCGCGGTCGAGGAAGCTCTGCGCCATGCCGATCGCGTCGTCGACGCGCAGGCCGCGCAGGTCGCACGTATTGTCGCTCGTCTGAAGGGGCTCGGGCTCCGGGGGCTGGTGGGGGGCGCGGCCGCCCGCGGCCCCGAGGGACGGGCGCGACGGGAGGGGCTCGGGGCGCGGCGCCGCGCGCAGCTCGCCCGCCGCCACCGTCATCTTGAGCGGGCCCGCCGCGACGCGCACCTGGTCGCCCGACACGTCGACTACGTCGGCCTCGGCGCGCAGGCGCGGCACCCACACGCGCGAGCCCTTGCGCAGGTCCGCGGCGCGCACCGTCTCGGTCGGCGCTTCCTTCCACGTCGCGACGAGCGGCTCGAGCGCCCCTCCGATCGCGACCTCGCCGGCGACGCGCTCGATCGCCCGCTCCGCCTCGCGCACGGCCGCCGGGTCGAGCTTCTTCGCCCGCAGCCGCGCCTGCGCCGCCCGCAGCTCCTCGCGCGCCCGGCGCACGCGGTCGGACAGCTCGCGCGCCTCCTCGCTGAGCGTGCGCTTCTCGCGGCTGCGAGCCGCCTCGAGCTCCGCGTCCAGACGCGTCCGGGCGTGGCGGGCCTCCTGCTCGCGCTCCTCGGCGGCCGATCGCGCGAGCTCGAGGGCCGCCCGCTCGTCGTGCAGCTTCTTCACGACCGCCTCGAAGCTGACGTCCTCGCGAGTCAGGAAGCGCTCGGCGCGATCGATCACGGTGCCGGGCATCCCGAAGCGCCGCGCGACGGCGAGGGCGCTCGAGCTGCCGGGCACCCCCGTCACGAGGCGAAAGGTCGGCGTCATCGTCGCGATGTCGAAGCCCACGCTGGCGTTGACGAACCGCGCGTCGGCGAGGGCGAGCGCCTTGAGACCCTCGTAGTGCGTCGTCGCGGCCACCGCTCCCCCGCGCGCGCAGAGGCTGTCGAGCACCCCCGCGGCGAGCGCCTCGCCCTCGCGGGGGTCCGTCCCGCCCGCGAGCTCGTCGAGCAGGACGAGCGCCCCGCGCGTGGTCTCCTGGAGGATCGCCGACACGTTGGAGACGTGCGCGCTGAACGTCGACAGGTTCTTCTGCAGGCTCTGGTCGTCGCCCACGTCGGTCAGCACGACGTCGAACAGCCCGACGCTGCTCCCCTCGTCGCACGCGACCGGGATGCCCGCGCGCACCATGAGCGCCGCGAGGCCCATCGTCTTGAGCGCCACCGTCTTGCCCCCCGCGTTCGGGCCGCTGACCACGATGGCGCGCCCCGCCTCGAGCGACAGATCGCTCGCCACGACGTGCGGCAGGTCGAGCGCGAGCAAGAGGTGGCGCGCGCCCTTCAGCAGCAGCCGCGGCTCGTCCACGATCTCGGGGAAGACCAGCGCGAGGTCTCGCGCGAGCTTCGACGTCGCGACGCGCACGTCGGCGAGGGCGAGCGCGCGCGCCGCCGCCTCCACGCTCGGCAGCGCGTCCGACACGACCGCCGTCAAGCGCGCGTACACGGCCTCCTCCTCGCGCTTCACGTCCGCCTCGAGGACCTTGAGGCGATTGCCCATCGGCACCACCGCGCGCGGCTCGACGAAGAGCGTCGCGCCGCTCGCGCTCGTCGCGTGGACGATGCCGGGGAAGCGCTCGTGCGCGTCGCTCCGCACGGGCAGCACCCAGCGGCCCTCGCGCTCGGTCACGAAGCGGTCCTGGAGCACCGCCTCGTGGCGGCTCATCAGGTCCTCCATGCGCGCGAGCATCCGCTGCCGCGCCGCGTGCCACTCGGCGCGCAGCTCGCGCAGGCGCGGGCTCGCCCGGTCGGCGAGCGTGCCGTCCGGGTCGAAGCTCGAGGCGATCTCGTCGGCGACGTCGTCGAGCGTGGGATCGGTCGAGCACGCGTCGAACAGCGCCGGAACCGCCGCCCGGTTCGCGCCGAGGAAGCGACGCAGGGCGCGCGCCGCGCCGAGCAACCGTCCGATCGATCGCAGCTCGACCGGCGCCAGCACGCCGCCGATCCGCGCCCGCTCGATCGCATCGCCCAACTCGTCCACGCCCCCCACGGGCGGCGAGCGCTCCTCTTCGAGCAGCTTCGTCGCTTCGGCGGACTGCGCCATCCACGCCCGCGCCTCGTCGCGCGTCCCGGCGAAGGGCAGCGAGGCCGCGAGATCGCGCCCGAGCGGGCCCGCGCAGCGGTCCGCGACGGCTCGCAATACCCGGTCCCACTCCAGGTCGGAGCGCGTCTTCGCGGGGCAGGGATCCGGGCGGAGCGGGTGCAAGCGGCGCGAAAAGGATAGCGTCGTTCGAACCTTCCACGGTCGTCGGTGTTTAAGAGGCTGTCGATGGACTCGGACGAGGCCCTGTACGCCCGCGTCAAGCAAGGCGACCTGCGCGCCTTCGACGAGCTCTACACGCGCCACGCGGCGCGCGTCTTCGGCTTCCTTCGCGCCCAGGTCGGCACCCACGCGGACGCCGAGGACGTCTTCCACGAGGCGATCCTGGCCACGCTGGAGAGCCACGAAGTCGAGTTCGACCGGGGGAGCTTTCGCACCTGGCTCTACCGGATCGCGCGAAACATCGTCCTCAACCGCGCGCGCTCGCGGGGACGCGGGGCGCAGGCGCTCGTGAAGCTTCGCACCGGGGACGAGCCCGCCCCGGGCGCCGAAGAAACCGTCGCCCGCGACGAGATGCTGCGGGCGCTCGACGGCGCGGTCGCGCGCCTGCCCGCGACGCTCTCGGACGTCTACCACCTGCGCTCCTCGGGGCTCAGCTACGACGAAATCGCGACGGTGCTGGACATCCCGCTCGGCACGCTCAAGTCGCGCATGAACCAGATGGTCAACGTGCTCAAGGAAGAGCTGAAGCCATGGACGACTGCTCGGTGATTCAGGGCAACCTAGTCTCGTACCACTTCGCCACCGCGTCCGACGACGAGCGCGAGGCTGTGGAGAAGCACCTCGTCGGGTGCACGGCGTGCCTTCGCACGTATCTCGCGCTCAAGACGCACGTCGACCGGGGGGCGCGCGAGCGGGACCACCCGAGCGAGGAGGCGCGGCAAAGGCTTCGAGCGGCGGTCGAGGCGCGATTCCGGGCGACGCCGGCGCGCCGTCTGCGCGGGTGGCTCGTGCGTCCCGTCCCGCTCTATCAGGGGCTCGCCGCCGCCGCCGTCGTCCTCGCCGCAGTCGCGCTGGGACCCGCCATCGCCGGCGTCCTTCGCCCGCCTCCCGCGGCTCACGCCGCGCAACGCGTCGACACCGCTCGGCCCGTCGCCGAGAGCATGACCATTTACTGAGAGGTTCCCATGCGCCGCCTGTCCAAGTCCCGGTTCGCCCTCCTTTCGATCCTCGCCGGGTGCTCCCAGCCCGTCTCCGGCGGGGGCGGCGCAAGCCCCGTTCCCGCGCCCTCGGTCGCCGCCGTCATCCCGGTTCCGAGCGCGCCGGTGACGGCCACGCCTTGCGACGATGCGCGAGACTTCACCGTGCCGCGCGAGGCCTTCACCGACGCGCGTCGCAACTTCGACGCCGTCAGGAAGACGCTGCTCGAGGACTACTACCGCGACTCGCTCACCGAGGACGACATGTACCGCGCGGCGACCGCCGGGATGCTCGAGCGCGTGGATCCGGACATGCACAAGTGGAACAAGCTGCTCTCTCCGACGGAGATCGCCGAGCTGCGGCGCGACCTGCAAGGAGAGCTCGTCGGCATCGGCGTCAAGATCGACCTGGACCCGGCCACGGGCTACATCGACGTGAAGGGCACGATCGCCGGCTCGCCCGCGGAGCGCGCGGGGATCGCGCCGCCCGACAAGATCGTGACGGTGGACGGCAGGCTCTACAGGGGCCTCACGGTGCACGACGTCGTCGCCGACATCCGCGGGAAAGCGGGCGAGAGCGTCACGCTGAGCGTCCTGCGCGGGCCGGAGATCGTGACCGTGCCCGTCGTGCGCGACAAGGTGGCGTACGACGTCGTGCGCGACATGGTCGTCGGGGGCGACGTCGGCTACGTCCGCATCCCGAGCTTCAACGCGAAGACCCCGGCGCTCCTTCGCGACGCGCTCTCGGATCTGGCGCAGAAGAGCGTGCGCTCGCTGTTGATCGACGTCCGCCACAACCCGGGCGGCTCGTTCGACGACGCCGTGGAGGCGGCCGGAGAGATGGTGCCGGCGGGCTCGACGGTCGTGTCGCTGAATCGGCGCGGGAAGACAGAGCCGGTCGTGGCCAAGTCGACGCCGGTGCTGCTCGACCTTCCCGTCGCGGTGCTGGTCGACTCGGACACGTCGTCGAGCGCCGAGCTGATGACCGCGGCGTTGCGCGACCTGCGGCACGCGACGGTGGTCGGCACGCACACGCACGGCAAGTGGACGGTGCAGAAGCTCGAGGAGCTGCCAAACGGGTACGCCGTCAAGTACACGATGGCCGTGTTCGCCTCGCCCGCCGGGCAGAGCTACGAGGGCGCCGGGCTGACGCCCGACGTCGAGGTGGACGCGCCGCCCGAGCAGGTCGAACGGGTGGAGGCGATCACGGACGCGACGAAGCGGGTGGCCGAGGACGTCCAGCTTCGCACCGCCCTGTCCGTGCTCTCGCGGCGCTGATCCGCGCTCGGGGCCGGCGAGCCCCCTCTGTGGCCGCTGGCCGGCCGGGGCAGTAAGCTGCCGCCGCAGCCATGGGGGACGTCGCAGCCCAACTCCCTGCCCCGAAGGCCCTCGTCCACCTTCACCCGGGTCTCTTCGACCGCCTCCTGGTGCCGCTTCATCACTGGGTCTGGCGCGGAGCGCACCGCCGCGCCCACAAGCTGCTGCGCTTCGCCGAGACCGAAGCGGACGGCGGGAGGGACCTCGCGCGCGCCGCGGAGATGACGGGCGACGCCCTGCTCCGGCGGCTGTACCTCCGGCACGCCATGGACGAGCAGCGCCACGCGGAGCTCTTCCGCCGTCGCGGCAGGAGCATTCTGGCCGCGCTGCCGAGGCGCGCTGCGGGCGTCGAGGCCAACTGGTTCGCGCCGGGCGAGCGCGGGCTGGACGACCTCCGCATCGAGAAGGACAAGGACGATTCCCTGCTCGCTTTTTTGCACCTGAGCGAGCGCGCCGCGGCGATGCGTTTCTCCATCTACCGCGGCGTCCTCGCCCACGATCCGGACACGCGCGGAGTCTTCGAAGACATCCTCCGCGACGAGGCGTTTCACATGAACTACACGCGCAAGCAGCTCGAACGCGTCTCGCCGCGCCGCCACGGCTTGCGGTTATGGGGAGCCCGGGCGCACAGGCTCTGGAAGGTGTACCTGCGCTTCGCGGCCGCGTTCGCGAGCGTGATGGGCGGTCTGATTCTGGCCGTGCAGTACTTCGTCTTGCTGCCGGTCTTCGCGTGGGCGGCGAAGCGGGCCGCCCGGCGAGAGCTGGCCGAGGGCCGCGGCTGGGTCGACGCGGCCGGCCGAGCCCACTCGTTCGAGGCCCAGTACTGATGCGGATCCTCGGCATTTCGGCCCATTACCACGACTCGGCCGCCGCGCTGCTCGTCGACGGCGTGCCGGTGGGCGCGGTGCAGGAGGAGCGCCTGTCGCGGCGCAAGAACGACGCGGCGTTCCCGCTGTCCGCGATCGAGTGGTGCCTCGGCGAGGCGGGGCTCGAGCCCGGCGATCTCGACGCGGTCGTCTTCTACGAGAAGCCGATGCTCAAGTTCGAGCGGATCCTGACCATGGCCCTGCGCGAGTGGCCGCGCACCTTCTCGAGCTTCCCGCGCGCGATGAAGAGCTCTCTCGGCGACAAGCTGTGGGTCAAGGGCCTCGTCAAGAGCTGGCTGGGCGTGCCGAGCCGCAAGATTCTCTTCTGCGAGCACCACCGGTCGCACGCCGCCGCCGCGTTCCTCACCGCGCCCACCAAGCAAGCGGCGATCCTCACGGCCGACGGCGTGGGCGAGTGGGCGACCCTCTCGATGGGGCGCGGAACGCGCGCGGCGGGCACGACACAGGTGGAGCTCCTGCGGGAGATCCGCTTCCCACACTCGCTGGGGATGCTCTACTCGACGTTCACGGCGTTCCTCGGCTTCCCGGTGAACGAGGGCGAGTACAAGGTCATGGGGCTGGCGTCGTACGGGACGCCGCGCTTCGCCGACGAGGTTCGAAGGATCGTACAGCGCACGGCCGACGGGGCGTTCCGCCTCGACATGAGCTACTTCGAGTACCACCGGGCGGCGAAGCGCTCGTACAGCGGCCGTTTCATCGACACCTTCGGCCCTCCGCGATCCCCTTGGGAGCCGCTCGACCCCACCGCGGACGACGGCCGGCGTTTCGCCGACATCGCGGCCAGCGTGCAGCGGGTGCTCGAGGAGATCCTCGTCGACCTCGCGCGCCGTTTGCACGAGGAGACGAAGCTGCCGGACCTCTGCCTCGGCGGGGGCGTCGCGCTCAACGGGGTGGCCAACGCGCGCATCCTTCGCGAGAGCGGCTTCGAGCGCCTCTTCGTGCCCCCTGCGCCCGGCGACGCCGGCTGCGCGCTCGGCGCCGCGCTCCTCGCGGACCGCGTTCACTTCGGCAACCCGGACCGCGACTTCCCCGACCACCCGTACCTCGGGCCGAAGGTCGACCCCGAGGAGCTCGCGCGGGTGGCACGGGAGGACGGCGTCTCGATCGCGGAGGCTCCGAGCGACGAGGCGCTGTTCGAACGCGTCGCGCGCGACCTTCACGCGGGCATGGTCGTCGGCTGGATGGACGGACGCACCGAGCTCGGGCCGCGCGCCCTCGGGCATCGCAGCGTTCTTTCGTCGCCGCACACCGCCGAGCAGCGCGACCGACTCAACAAGAGCATCAAGTTCCGCGAGGAGTTCCGCCCCTTCGCCCCGGCGGTGCCGGCGGAGCACGCGAGCGCGTATTTCGATCTGCCGCGAGGCGGTCACCGACTCGGTCGATTCATGTCCGGCGTTTTCCCGGTGCGGCCGGAGCACCGGGCGAACCTGGCGGCGGTGACGCACGTCGACGGCACGGCGCGCGTACAGACGGTCGACCGCGAGGTCGAACCGCGGTTTCACGCGCTGCTGGAAGCGTACGGGCGGGTCTCGGGAGTGCCGGTCCTCCTCAACACGTCCTTCAATCTGGCCGGCGAGCCAATCGTGAACCGAGCCGTGGAGGGGTATTGTACGTTCCGCCGCTGCGGGATCGATCTTCTCGTGGCCGGACGATACGTCGTGAGCAAGACTCTCGCCTCGGAGCGGACGCCCGAGGTCGGAGGTTCGAGGGAGGAAGCGGCGGAATGACCCTCAAGCGCAGGGGCAAGCTCATTCGTGGTCTGACGGTCCTCGCGAGCGCGGCGCCCTCCATCGCGGACTTCGCGCGCGGAATGTGGCGCAGCGAGAGCCGTATTCGATGGCTGGTGCCGCTGGTCGTCTTCCTGTGCGTGACCGGGCTGGTGCTGGTGCTGGCGAGCACCGTCGAGGTGCTGGCGCCGTTCATCTACACGATCTTCTGAAAGAGCGTGCTCGCCCCGCGCGTCCTCGAGCTGCTCGCGTGCCCCGTATGCGCCGGCGCGCTGCGCGACGACGGCCGCTCGCTCGCGTGCGGGTCGTGCTCCGCGGCCTACCCTACCGCCAACGGCATCCCCGACTTGCGCGTGCCGGGCGACGCGCGAACCGAGAGCGTTCGGGGCTTCTACGCCGTCGCTCCTTTCCCTGGCTATCCGCCCAAGGACAGCCTCGGAAGCGTGCGCGCGCGCGCCGGCCGAAGCGAGTTCGCGCGGCTGCTCGACCGCGCCATTCCCGGCGACGCGCGGATCGTCGAGGTCGGCTGCGGCACGGGGCAGATGTCGCTCTTTCTCGCCACCGCCGACCGCGTCGTCATCGGCGCCGATCTGACGCGCGCATCCCTCGAGCTCGGCGCCGCCGCGGCCCGCCGCTTCGGCGTCGACAAGGCCGCCTTCGTCGAGACCGATCTCCGGCACCCGGGGCTGCGCCCGGCCTCGTTCGACGTCGTCTACTCGTCGGGGGTCCTTCACCACACCCCCGATCCGCGCGCCTCCTTCGCGGCCCTCGCTGCCCTGGCGCGCCCCGGCGCGGTCGTCGTGGTGGGCCTCTACAACGCCTGGGCGCGCATTCCGCACCGCCTCCGCCGCGCCGTCGCCCGCCTCACCGGCTTCCGGTACGTCCCGCTCGACGCGGTGCTTCGCGAGCGCGCAAACGAGCCTGCCCGCCGCGAGGCATGGCTGCGCGACCAGTACATGCACCCCGAGGAGCACCGCCACACGACGCGCGAGGTGCAGCGCTGGTTTCGCGACAACCGCATCGAGTACCTGCGGACGTATCCGGACTCGCTGTTCGCGAGCGAGCCCCTCGAGGGCGGGGCGCTCTTCGACGCCGCACCGGACGATTGGAGCCTCGAGAACTGGGTCGCGCAGGTCGCCTGGATGAAGAAGCTCGCGCGCGAGGGCGGCCTGTGGGTGACGATCGGGAGGAAGAGCTGACCCCGGGCGACTCGAGGTGGCACGGGGGGCGGCCGCACGGAAGAGGGGCTTGCACGCGCACACGCCCCGCGATGATGATTGCGGGTATGGCGTCGGTCGACCCCCAGCCCCGCGAGGCGGCCTCCCGCGTGGCCAAGTGGCTCCTCGACAAGGGGCGACCCGACGACGCCGTCGCCCTGCTCGCGGCTTGGGCGGTGAGCGGCCCGAACGACGAAGCGGGGCAAAACCTCCTCGCGGAGGCGCTGCGGATCGATCCGTCCTCGGCCCTCGCGAAGCTCGCCTTCGAGCGCATGGAAGGCATCGCCGGGGACCACGCGCCGCTCGAGCAGCAGATCGCGCGCTGGTCGCCCGACGAGCTGAAACGCCTCGAGCGCGAGATGGTGCGGCCTGCTTTCAACCGCGCCCAGGTCGGCTTCAACAACAACGTCAAGTACAAGAACCAGACCTTCCACATCCAGACCGAGGACAGCGGCCTCGACAAGCCACACGTCATCACGCACCTTTTCGCCGACGGCGGCCGCGTCATCAAGAGCCACAAGCGCTCGTACGCGGAGCACGTGCGCCGCGACGACGTGGCCACGTACGTCCGGCACCTCATGAAGGAGCAGCAGCTCGAGATGGCCCTGGGGCTTCGCGACGGCCGCTTCGATCCCATCATCGAGGGGCGGGCGATCGGCGGCATGGAGCTGCTCGACCACCCGCCGAAGGTGGACGTGCAGAAGCTCGCCACGAAGAAGAAGACGCGTGTCTTGGCGGGCGGCGAGAGCCTGCAGGCGCCCGCGTCCGAGGCGAGCGCCGCCGCCGCCCCCGTGGAGAGCCAGCGCGCCTACTTCCGCGTCAACGTCTTGCGCAGCCTCGGCGGAGGGCCCAGCGTCTACGCGCCGCACGGGACCGAGGCGATCATCGGGGCCGCGGGGGCGATCCTCCTGCCCGGAGAGCGGTTCTGTCACTCGCGCGAGGCGGCGATCCGCTTTCGCGACGGCCGGCTCTGGCTGCAGGACTTCGAATCCGGCAACGGCGTCTTCCTGCGCATCAAGGCGCCCGTCGAGCTCGGGCCGGGCGACGAGTTCGTCGTCGGCGACCAACTGCTGCGAATCGAGCGCAACCCGCTTCCGCAGGACGGGCCGGACCCCGGCCCCACCTACTTCTACTCGTCGCCCAAGTGGGTCTCTTCCTTCCGCGTCGTTCAGGTCTTCGAAGGGGGCACGCTCGGGGCGTGCGTCCTCGCGCACGGCACCACGCTGCAAATCGGCTCGGCCTACGGAGACTTCGTCTTTCCGAGCGACCCCCTCGTCAGCGACCAGCACTGCCTCATCGAGGAGCAAGCCGGAAGCATTCTGCTCACGGACCTGGGGTCCCACACGGGCGTGTTCGTTCGCATCAAGGGCGAACAGGAGCTGGTCACGGGCGACGAGCTGCTCGTGGGCCGGACCCGCCTGTCGATCGAGCTGCTCGCGCGCTGAGCGGCGTCAGACGGCGGCGTGGTGGCGGTGCAGATGCACCATCACGGTGTGATTGCCGCACACGGGACAGTTGGGCGGGCGGTGACCGCCGAGCTGCTCCTCCATGGCTTGCTTCTCCTCGTAGGCCGCCTGAATGTCCGCGAGGGCTTCAGGCAGAGGGGCGGCTTGCACGCGCGTGGCCGCAGCCTCGGCCCAGGCGCCGCGCCAAGTGCAGACAGTGCAGCGGATGGTCTTGTCCATGCGGGTGATTTTTACGACTGGGCGCGGCCAAGGGCAAGCGCTGCAAGCAGGTGAGCCTCGGGAACGAGCGATCTGGGCATTCGAGCGTCGCCGGAATCGAGCAGCCGGGGTGCACGCCCGTCAGGCACCGACCTTGGCGGCGACCACGGTGAGGTACGTCGTCCGACAGGTCGCGATTGCCAGCCCGGACCCCTCCCCGAGCACGTCGACCTGCAGGAACGTCACGTTGCGCCCACGGCGCAGAACGGTCCCCCGGGCGAGGAGCGCTTCGCCGCGCTTCGCGGCGCGCAAGAAGGACATGCTGAAGTCGGTCGTCAGTCCGGTGGCGGAGGACGCGGCCGGGCGCGGGTCGGTGTGAAAGAGGCAGCCTCCGACGTGGTCGGCGAGAGCCATGATGGCGCCGCCGTGGAAAATGTCGCCTTGGCGCTGCAGCTCCGCGCGCCACGGCAGACGCATGGTGACCCGTTCGGGCAGCACCTCGAGAATCTCGATGCCGACGTGGGCCCCGAAATGACCCGGGCCGCCGAAAACGCGGTCGCGCAGCGCCGCGAGGTATGCGTCGAGGGCTCCGGGGGTGCCGGCGACGGCGGCACGGGCGAGGTCTTCGGGAGGGGCGACCACGCGGACTGCCTAGCACGCTCGGCCCTCTCCGAGCTCCAGCCCCCGCTCGAACAGTGCATCGTGCGCGACCGGCCTCGCCGCTCGGATGGCCACGTGGTCCCGCGTCGGGCACACGCGGTTCGTGAGCAGCGCCACGACGACCTCGGCGTCCGGGTCGATCCACAGGCTCGTCCCGGTGAACCCCAGATGCCCGAAGCTCCTCGGGCCCACCCTGGCTCCGGCGCTCGATCCTTGCGGGCTCTTCCCGTCGAAGCCGGCGCGCAAGCTTCCCCCGGCGCGGTCGCGAACCAGCCAGGCGAGCTCCTCGACCTCCCTCAGCCCGTCGAGCACCGCACACCCGAAGGCCAGCACCGCGTCGATCGCCCCGAAGATGCCCGCGTGCCCGGAGCCTCCCCTGCCCGTGAGCGCCCACGCGTTCTCGTCGTGGACGGCACCGCTGACCGGACCCCCGCGCCAAGCTACCGTCTCGGTCGGTGCGAAGGGCCCCGCCACGCCTCGCGCCTCGAGATCGCGCACCGTTCCGGCGCGCCCTGCGATCCGGAGGGGCTCCAGCACGAGCCGGGCGATGGCTTCGCCGGCATCGCGAGCGGCCACGGCCCGCGCCAGCGCTTCCCCCGCGAGCACATAGCCGAGATCGCTATAGAGCGGAGGGAAGCCCCCGGGCGGGGGGTCTCCGTGCGCATCGGGGCGGCGCGCGCCGGCCGCGTCCCGGAGAGCGCGGGCGACGTCGACGGGCTCGCCGTCGAGAAGCGGCGCGTACAGCGGGCGGTGTGCCTCGAGCCCCGCTCTGTGGGCCAGAAAGAGCTCGAGCGGAACGTGCTCGCTGGGCGTACCGCACGCCTCGGCGACGAAGAAGCCGAGGGGGCGGCGCCGATCGACGCCAGCGCGGGCGACGGCCATCGCCGTCATCGGCTTCGTGACGCTCGCCAGATCGAACAAAACGTCGATGCTTCCACCGACCTCGCTCCGCCACGCCCCGGCGCGCGTCCTCGCCGCGCAGCCCGCGGCGCAGGTGGGGGCCGTCCCCTCCTGGATGAGCCTCTGCGCCACTTCTTCCGCGTTCACGCGCTTGCTTTGCCGTCCCGGCGGTGGAGAGACTTTGACCCTCGACGCTAGACACTTGTACACTTTCCTTCGAGTATCGAGCAAATGGCCGATTTCGTTTGGGAAGCCAAGGCGCGCACCGGCGAGCTGCGCAAGGGCTCGATGGAGGCCGAGTCGGAGGACGCCGTCAACCAGCGGCTCCGGGCGCAGCAGCTGCAGCCGACGAAGGTCAAGAAGAAGGCCAAGGCCTTCCAGATCCAGTTCGGCACGGGCGTCGGTCCCAAGGACATCGTCACCTTCACGCGCCTCTTCGCGACGATGATCGACGCTGGACTCCCGATCGTTCAGTGCCTGGACATCCTCCAAGGGCAGACGGACAACAAGCACTTTTCCGCCGTCCTTCGCGACGTCAAGTCCAGCGTCGAGCAAGGCGCCACGTTCAGCGACTCGCTGCGCCGCCACCCCAAGGTGTTCGACACCCTTTACGCGAACCTCGTCCAAGCCGGCGAGGTGGGCGGTATCCTCGACACGATCCTCAACCGGTTGGCGGTTTACATCGAGAAGGCCATGAAGCTGCGGCGCCAGGTGCGCGGCGCCATGGTCTACCCGAGCATCGTGCTCGTCGTGTTCCTCGGCGTGCTGACCATCTTGCTGGTGTTCGTCATCCCGGGCTTCCAGAACATGTTCAAAGACTTCGGCTCCAAACA
>Ga0209415_10012087_pt1 | contig 14438 bp, 10 predicted proteins | sample PeaSoiSIISIP2007_FD_187696 | JGI IMG/M metagenome (GOLD analysis project Ga0209415, IMG submission 187696) | Peat soil microbial communities from Weissenstadt, Germany - SII-SIP-2007 (SPAdes) (version 2) | ecosystem: Environmental > Terrestrial > Soil > Wetlands > Peat | place: Germany...
AGCCCTGTAGCACGACGAAACGAGCAGCATGAAGATTCTGATCACGGGTGGGACGGGGTTCATCGGCCTGCACACCGCCCGCGCGTTCCTCGACGCCGGCCACGAGGTCGTCAGTACCCAGTTCCGCGTCCGCCGCGACCCGCCGTTCATCAAGAACGAGCTCGGCGGACGGATGCAGCGCGAGGTGCTCGATATCACGAGCCCTTACGGGGTTTCCGACGTCCTGCGCAAGCACAAGATCGACGGCATCGTGCACCTGGCCGTCCCCGGCGTCGGCGCCAGCGCGCTCTCAGCCAGCGAGGACTACCGGACGAACATGCTGAGTCTGCTCAACGTGTTCGACGCCGCACTGACGTTCGGCGTGCAGCGCGTCGTGGTAGCGAGCTCGGTCGTCGTCTACGAGGGTACCGGGAAGGGTCCGCACGCGGAGACGCTGCCGCTCCCGGTGAGGTCCACGAACGCGACCACCGCCTACAAGAAGGCCTGGGAGATTCTGGGAGCGCACTTCGCCGACCGCTCCAAGCTCGACATCGTGAGCGTGCGGATCGGTTATATCTACGGCCCGCTCTACCACTCGATGTACAACATCCTGGCGCGGATGGTTCACACCGCGGTGCGGGGCGGCGATCTGGTGAAGGCCAACGAGGCGTTCGGCGGCGACAGCTTCGACTATTGCTACGTGAAGGATTGCGCCGCCGCGCTGGCGCTGCTCCAGACATCGACCGGGTTGAAGGATCGCGTCTACAACATCGGCGCCGGCCGGGCGACGTCGGTTGCCGAGATCGCGGACGCGGTGAAGCAGATCAAGCCCGACTTGCAATTCGCCCTCAAGGACGGCCGGCGTGACGACCTGCACGGGCCGGAGAACTACATGACGATCGACGCGATCGCGCGTGACACCGGCTACAAGCCGAAATTCGACATCCGCTCGGCGATCGTCGATTACGCCGAATGGTTACGCAGCAATGACGTCTGACGCGGCCGAGCTGACGCTCAGCGCCGGATTCGGACCGAACCCGCGCACCTTCCCGATCCTCGACGGCACGGTCTCGCCGGCCGGAATTCGCTTGCTGCCGACGGCCGTGCACGGCTCCGAGCTGTTCTGGCGACAGCTCAAATTCGCCGACTTCGACGTCTCGGAGATGTCGATCTCATCGCTCACGATCTCGACCGCGCGCGGTCAGCGCGACTGGGTGGGTTTGCCGGTCTTCTCGATGCGCCGGTTCTTTCACACCGGCGTCCTCGTGCGCGTCGGCGCGGGGATCGAGAAGCCGGCCGACCTCAAAGGCAAACGCGTCGGCGTTCCCGAGTACCAGCAGACCGCGGCCGTGTGGACCCGCGGCGTCCTCTCCGACGAGTTCGGCGTCGACCCGCGCGACCTGCACTGGTTCATGGAGCGTCCGCCCGAGCAGAGCCACGGCGGTTCGACCGGGTTCACGGCGCCGCCGGGCGTGAAGCTCGAGTACATCCCGACGTCGACGAACATCGGTGAGATGCTGCTCAACGGGACGCTCGATGCGACGCTGCTCTACCTGTCCGATCCGAACCTCGTCGATCGCAGCCGCGTCGACCTGAGCGCATCGACGAGCGTCCGGCCACTCTTCCCGAACCCGCAGGCCGAGGCGCACCGCTACTTCGCGAAGACGGGGATCTACCCGATCAACCACTGCTTCGTCGTGCGGCGCGCATTCGCCGAGCGCGATCCACAGTTGGCGCGGCGGCTCTACCACGCGTTCGTCGAGGCGAAGCTCATCGGGAATCGCCGCCGCGAGAGCCTGCTCGGGCCCTGGCGCGACACCGGGCTCCTGGATTCGGGGGCCGACCGCGCGATTGCCGCCGACGTGATGGCCTACGGCGTCAACGACGCGAAGCTCGTCCTCGAGACGGCGATGCGCTTCATCCACGAACAGGGCCTGACGCCGCGGCGCATCGCGCTCGACGAGCTCTTTGCCCCCGGCACCTTAGACTAAGCCCACCACCTGACGAGGAGAATGCCGTTGTCCGTACTCGAGTTGACCTGCGCGCTATCGGAGAACGATCGGACGCGTGCCATTCTCTCCGGTGAGATCCAGCCGGAAGCGATCAAGCTCAACAGCACCGCGATGCACCCATCGGAGATGTTCTTCCGGCAGCTCCACCACGCGGAGTTCGACGTCTCGGAGATGTCGATCTCCTCGCTGACGATCGCGACGGCGAAGGCGCCGACCGAGTGGGTGGGGATCCCGGTCTTCACGGCGCGCAAGTTCTTCCACACGGGCGTCCTGATCCGTACCGATCGTGGGATTACCAAGCCGGCGGACCTCGCGGGGAAGAAGGTCGGGGTCCCGGAGTTTCAGCAAACCGCTGCGCTCTGGACACGCGGCGTCCTGCGCGACGAATTCGGCGTCCAGCCGTCTTCAATGGAATGGTTCATGGAGCGCAATCCGGACCAGAGCCACGGCGGCGCGACCGGCTTCGATCCGGCCAAGGCCGGGATCAAGCTCAGCTACGTTCCGAAGGAGACGAACCTCGGCGAGATGATCGTCGCGGGAAAACTCGACGCGCTGATGCACTACATCGCGGCGAAGAATCTGGTCGACCGAAGCACCGTCGACCCGCTCGCCGACAAGAACGTGAAGCATCTCTTCGACCCGCCCTCGGCCGAGTCGCACCGCTACTTCAAGAAGACCGGGATCTACCCGATCAACCACATGATGGTCGTGCGGCGCTCGATCGCCGAGAAGCACCCGTGGGTCGTGCTCAACATCTTCAACGCCTTTCAGAAGGCGAAAGATCAGCTCGTTCCCGAGCTCGACCTCTTGCTCGAGCCCTACTACGCGGTTGGAACCGTCGACGCCGCCGCGCGCAAGGCGCTGCACACCGACGTGATGCCGTACGGCGTGAAGAGCGCGCAGAAGGTGCTCGAGACGATCACTCGCTTCGTCCACGAGGATGGCCTCGCGAGCCGCCAGGTCGCCCTCGACGAGCTCTTCGCGAAGCAGACCCTGGACCTCTAAAGCCGCTCGCCGAAGAACCGAAGATGAGGTCGTCATGAAAAGTTGTGACGACGACGGGCGGCCCAACGGCGGCGCACGAAGCGCGCCGATACCGTGAGTGCTTTCGTTTGCCGCCGCATAGCCGGCGGTCTTGCTGCACTGGCCGTCTGGGGGGCTGCTGCCGGCGCTGCGCCACCACCGGCGATGGCTGCCCCGGTGATCGCGCAGGTGGTGACGCCGCAGCCCAACGTGCGCTTTACACAACTTTACAAACTCCGTTACCTGGCGGCGCAGTCGATCGCGGACGTGCTTCGCCGGAGTTTCGCAAACGTCCAGATCGCCGTGCTCCCCGAGGTCAACGGCATCACGGTCGTTGCGACCGCCGCCGAGCACCGGCGGATCGCCGACGCCCTCGCGCAGCTCGACGTTCCCCCCCATGCGCAAACGCCGGCCGTCGCCGCGACCGCGGCGCCTGCCGACGCAAGCGCGGCGGGCGGCGGTCCGGTCGACGTCGAGGTGTTGACCCTGCACGCCGCCGTCCCCGGCATCAACGGTGCGCCATCGTCGAGTGCCGCCGACATCGCGAACGTCGTGATGCAGGCGCTCTCGCCGAGCCTACCGGACCTGCACATCACGGTGTACGCAACGCAGTCGCAGCTCCTGCTCACCGGAAGCCCGAGCTCGATTCGGGCGGCGCACGCGCTGATCGACAAGCTCGACGCGTTGCCGAAGCTGGTCGTCCTCGACGTGACGATCGTCGAAGTCGACGAGACCGTCGCCAAGAATCTCGGGCTCTCGCTTCAACCCGCCTTGATCTCGTCGACGTACACGGAAACGACCCCGGCGGTTCCGCTCGCAGGCGGCACGGCTCCGCCGCTGCTCGGCCTGCAGCCCTTCAGCCGGACGCCGCTCTCGATCGGTTTGCAGCTGAATCTGCTGATCCAAAACGGCACCGCCAAGGTGCTGGCCGACCCCAAGCTCACGACCCTCTCGGGCCGCACCGCCTCGATCCGCGCCGGCGACAACATCGCGATCCTGACGACGACCGGAGGTTCGGTCGGAACGGTGGCGACCACGCAACTGGTCACGTTCAATACCGGCGTTCAGCTCGACATCACACCGGTGATCAACGCCGATAACTTCATCACCGTGACCTTGCACCCGACGGTCAACAACCTCGCGTCCGTCGCCAACGGCGTCCCTCAGATATCGACGCGTGACGCGCAGACGACCGTCGCCATGCACGAGGGGCAGTCGCTCATCATCGGCGGGTTGATCGAAGATTCGTACAATCGGACCGAGCAGCGGGTGCCGATTCTGGGCTACCTGCCGATCGTCGGCAAGTTCTTCACCAACACGACCGTCAACGGCCAGCGCAACGAGCTGATCATCACGGTGACGCCGCACATCGTCGACCCACTCGGGGTCGCGCCGCCGGTGGGCCCGGCGATGACCGAATTGCCGGCGCCGGTGCCGTTGCCGACGGTCGCGCCCGCTACCGTGGTGCCGGCGCCGCAACGTCCGAGTCCCGCTCCGACGCCGCCGCCATCGGTCGGCAACGCGTTCACCTACGGCCAGCGGCCGGCATCGGTACCGCTTGTTGGGCCGAACGATCCGCCGCGCATTCTCTACGCGCGCGTCGCGCCCCAACTCGTCAAGACCGGGACGACGGTCAGCGCGGAAGTGGTCACGACGCCGAACGTCACGCGGCTTGTCATGCAGCTGGGCGCAGCGACCGTGGCGCTGCACCAGGACGCTCCGGGCATCTGGACCGTGACCGTCCCGGCTTCCATCGCGAACGCGTTGCCGATGGGTGCGCCGGTTCCGGCCCACCTGACCGCCGCCCGCGCCGACGGCATCACCGCCGCGCTGGACATCCCGCTGGTCGCAAGCCCGTGAGATTCGCGCCGCTCGCGTACGCGCTCGCGTGCGGCGCCTGCTTCGTGGCCGTCGATGGGTGCGCGCATTTGCCGTCCGGCGGCGTCCCCGCGCTGACCCCGTCGCCGGTGGTCTCGGCGACGCCGACGCAGGCCGCGTGCCTGCAATCGGCGGCGGCGAACGCGCAGATCGTTGCGATTTCCCCGCTGATCACGCCGACGATCGCTCCCATCTACGGTTTGATCGGCGGCTTCGGCCTGGTGTCAAACGGCAACGCGAACAATATCTCCGCCCCGATCGTCGTCGCGCCGAGCGCGACCGTGCAATTCTTCAATAACGATCTCGTCGGCTCGCAACTACGCTACTCGGCAGCCGGCATCCCGAACGTGAACGCGTTTCCGAGCCCGACGTACACCTTTCCGCCGAGCGCGGCCGCGCCAAGCGGCAGCCAGATCAATGCGACGTCGACCTGGTCGACCGGCCTGCTGGGCGGTCAGTGCTACTCGCAGACCTTCACCATCGCGGGTGCGGGGACGTATTACTTCGGCGACGTCACCTACTACGGTTTGGCTAACCTGCGCGACGTCATTGTAGCAACGGCAAGTCCAACGCCGTAGCCGGGCGCGCGTGCACGTGCGTGGCCGCGCCGCGCTTCGCACTCGCCGGAGCGATGCCGGGACGGATGCGGTAGATCTCGCCGGCATCGTCGTCGCTTACGAAGAGGCTTCCGGCGGTACCGACCGCGAGACCGGAAGGTCGGCCGATGCGCGTGCCGCCGCTCTGGAAGCCGTTCAGGAACGGCGCCGGGTTGCCGCTCCCGTTGCGCGCCCAGGTGGCGTACGGCGAGCCGCCGTTCGTCCAGTCCATCGGATACGTGGGCTGGTCGTTCGCCGACATCGGGACGAAGACGACCTGGGGCACGGCGACCGGGATCCCGCCCGTGTCTTCGTGCCACGAACCGTGCAACGTGAAGAAGAGGCCACCCTGGAAGGCACCGGGGAACGCGTACGTCGCACCGGCCGGCGGAGCATAGAACGTCGCACCCATGATCGTCCCGTACGCGGGGGCGCGCACGGAAGAGACGATCATCGCGGCACAGTTCGTGCCGGCCGGCGGGCTGCCGGACGTCGGGTCCGGTGAGGTCAAGGCCTGCATGTTCTCTTCGCACCACGGCCACATGTAGTCGACCGGGGCGGTGTGGCGCGTGAGCGGATCGAGCCATTCGTACGGGTGGCCGTTGAGCGCGTACGTCGAGTCCATCGCTCCAAAGCACGTTGCGCCGACCATGCAGTCTTGCCCGGCGCCGCCGGCCCAGACGGTGCCGGTCGCGGGATTGAGCGCGAGCGCCAGCGCGTTGCGGAGACGCGTCGCGACCAGGGTGAGGCTCGGCACGGTGATGTCGGTCTTTTGCGCGGTGGCGCGCGTCGCGTCCGTTTCGGTGCAGGCGTTGCAGCTGGAGCCGATGCTGACGTAGAGCGTGCTGCCGACGGCGAGCAGCGACGTCGTATGGTGCACGTCGCCGTCGGAGCCGGTCGGCGGCGCGCCCGTGCGCACGCTGAGGTAGCGCGTCGGGATCCCCGATGCCACGCGGTCGCCGGTGACGTACGGGATTTTCCAGACCGAGCACTCCATCCCGACGAAGATCGTGCCGCCGCCGTTCCCGGCCGCGAACGCGATCCCGTTCGTATTCGTCCCCGTGCTCGCGCTGCACGCGCCGTCGCTCAGGGTCGCGAACACGCTCGGCGGCGCGGGGGCCGTGGCCTCGGCGTTCGGGACGATGTAGATCGTGCCGCTCTGCGCAAAGTTGGCCGTCCCGCCTCCGGTCCCGACGAGCAGGTCGCCGTTGGGAAGCATGACCAGGCCGCGCGGCGAGGCGCCGGAGAACTGCGCAACGATCTCGCCGTAGAACTGCCCCGGAAGGTTGTTCAAGTTCAACGCCAGCGGCAGACCGGGGAGTCCGCTCGCCGAAGTGGTGGGGCTCGGAGCGGGCGACGGCGTCGAGGTCGGACGTGCGGTCGGCGCCGGCGTCGATCCGCCGCCGGATGAAACCGGTGCCGTACTGCCGCCACCGCCGCCACCGCAGCCGGCGATCGCGACGATCAGAAACAGCAGCAGCGCGGACAGCGGCCGGGTCACGGCAGGGTCGTCGCCGTCGTCGCGAGCTGCGCCGCGGTGAGATTCGCGATCGCACCACAGGGTGAGTTCACCGAGCATGACACCGCCGTGAAGTAGTCGCCGGGGTGCACCTTCCCATCACCCGCGAACGAGAGCCAAATGGCGACCTTGTAGGTGGTCACGCCTTTGGGAAGGGACGCCGGGTTCACGTCGGCGATTCGGAACGTCCCGTCGGCGTTTACGGGAACGCCGCTCGGATACGTCGCGTCCACGATCGCCGGCGCGACCGGCAGGGCCGCGCCGCTGTTCGTGTAGGCGATCGCGACGAATTGCACCGCGCGCGGGAGCGGCAGCGCCGGCTGCGGGGCGGGATCGCCGGCCGCGAGGGCGACGGCGCGCTGGGCGTTGAGGCGGCCGTGCCCTTCGCGCGGATCCTTGATGTCGTCGGTCGACGCATACAACATCTGCGCGACTTGCGCCGGGCCGAGCGCCGGATTTGCGGTCAACATCAACGACGCCGTACCGGCAACGAGCGCGGCCGCCGCCGACGTGCCCGTGAAGAGGATCTTGCAGTCCGGCGGTGCGGTCCCGGCTGCACAGGCCGGGAGCCCGCTGCGCGGTTGGGTCGTGTAGAGGTTCTCGATCCAGTGCAGAAGATCGGTGTCTCCGCTCGTTCCTTGACCGCCAGGTGCGACGAGCCCGAGCCCCACGCCGGCGTTCGTGTAGGCCGCGACCTGCTCGGTGTTGCCCGGCCCGACGACGACGCCGGGGAGTCCCGCATCGTTGACGACCGAAGCGCCGACGCTGATGACGCCGGGGTAGCCGGCCGGGTAGTCGAGGGCCGCGCCGTTGTCGTCACCGCTGGCGGCGACGACCGTGACGCCGCTCTGGATCGCAAACGCGACCGCGTCGCGTTCGACGGGATCGGGCCCGTTCGCGGGGCTGCCCTGCAGCGCGAGCAGAATCACCTTCGCTCCGTTTGCCACCGCGTCGCGGATGGCGGCCGCCTCGTCGCTCGTCTGCGCCGACGTACTGCCGTCGGCGAAGATCTTGTATTCCTGCAGCGGCGCGTTGTAGGCGGCGCCGGCAAAGCCGGCCCCGTTGTTGGTCAGCGCGTCGGCGACGCCGGAGAGGAACGTGCCGTGGCCGTCGGTGTCGGTCGCCGTGTTCGCATACCGCAAGAGGTTGACGACGGTCTCGGAAACCACGACCAAGGATGTGACGTCGGATTGCGACGGATCGTAACCGGTATCGATGACGGCGATCGGAGCCGTGCCGTGCCCGTAGCCCCACGCGTCTTGCGCGTCGATCAACCACAGGTACCACTGGTCGGCATTGGCGCCGTTGTTGTTGGCCTTGAAGTAGGTGTCGTTCGGATAGAAGGTTCCGGTCGACGCTGCCGCCGGGTAGCGCAGGCCGACGCGGCTCGCGCTCACGACCCCCGCTTCGGTTTGCAGCGCCGTCAACGTCGCGCCCAGATCCTGACCGGCGGCGACGTTGAGGATGCGGGTCACGCGCGTCCCGCTTTGTACGAGCGTCTGCGCATTCGCGAGCCCGTGCGCCGCTTCGACCGCGGCGAACGTACGGCTCCCGCCGAAGCTCGCGGTGTCGTACTGCACGGCGATTTTCGCGTCGGCGAAGGCCGGGCGATCGCTGAAGGACTGCGCGCTGCGCTGCTGGGTGAAGCCGCTGGCCGCCGCCGCGCGCCGGGCGACGCTCGAGGTCGCGATCCCGCCGGTGATCTTGCCGGCCGAATCACCCGATTGGTTGTAGAAGACCGCGATCGCGGTGCTGCCGGTATTCGAGACGGTCACACTGTACGGCGCCGACGCGCTCTTCGGCGTGACGACGATCGTGTGCGCGCCGAACGCCGCGGTTGGCGTGGCGGGGGTCGTTCCGACGGCCGTACCGTCGACGGTCACGCTCAATCCCGTGGGATTCGAGTTGACGGAAACCTGGCTTGGATTTGCCGGATTCGCGGAAGGCAAGCCCACCGGAACGCCCGGCTGGGTCGGCGTAGCCGTCGCCTTGGGAGACGCCGTGGGCGCGCCGCCACCACCGCCGCCGCCCGCCGGCGGGACCGTGCCGCCGCCACCGCCGCACGCGGCGAGCAGTGCGGCGCACGCGACGACCACGATGGCGAGAACGCGCGGGTTGCCCATGGTTATAGCCTTTGTTGAATCATCGGAACGAAACGGCAGGAAGCGTATGTGACGGCAAACACTCCGCCGCAGCACTTCACGTCATTACAACAACAACAAAATCCGCTCGGCAACATTAGGAACGCGAGAAAATTCTAGCGCGGTACCCCCGCTGCGAAGGAGATCGCCTGAGAGGGCGATGATGATCGTTCCGTCTCCTGCCGAGGTAGTGCATGCTGGGCAAGTTATTTGCATCGAGTCTGGCCGCGTTGATCGCATCGGCTATGCCTGCGTATGCGCGGCCCGTACAGACCTTCGCGACCGCCTACGTACCGGCAATCGTTCCGCATGGCAGTCTCGGCCGCGATGCCGGCGTCGACGTAAGCGGGGGAGCGTACGTACGCGTCTCCGCCAGCGGTGCGTTTTCGGCACGCTACGGGGTGTGCGGCGCGAGCGTCGGGCCGAGCGGCTGCGGCGGTACCGGATCCCCGAGCGCGAGCGGGACGCTGCTGGGTGCCTTCGTCGACGCGTCCGGTCGTGTGATCGGGCCGTGGAGCGCCGTTGGAACGTATGCGAATCTCGCCGTTCCGCCCGGAGCTAAGCGGCTGGTTCTGCGCGCCAACGCGCTCAGCGGCCGAGAGTACGGCGCCTACCACGTGGTCGCGGATGTCGTCGGAAGTTCGGCGCCGGCCCAGCTCGGTTCGGGAACGAACGGTACCGGATCGCCGATCCGCATCGGAGCAGCACGCAGCATGGGCTCGAGCCCGACCGTCGCGGTGCGCATCGCCTCCGCCGCGGGTCGCGGACCGCTCGGTGCGGTCACGCACGGACCCGCACCCGGCGTCATCCCGAGCGGGACCCCAGCCGCGCGCAGCGACGTCCAGTACGCGCTGCGCCGGCTCGGATTCTCCGACACGCCGGCCAACGTCAGCAGCGTCATGAATACCGGAGTCGCCGCGTGGGTCGCGGCGCAGCTAGCCGCCCCACCGCCCGCCAGCGACACCTCGATCGTGCAGGGCGGAAACGTCGAGGCGTTGCCGGTCCTCACCGGCAACGCCAAAACCGACGGCAACTACGCTGCGAACATCGAGGACCGCCTCATGCAGTGGCAGGTCAACACGCAATGGCAGCTGCGCGAGAAACTGACGCTCCACTGGCTCGAACACTTCTCGGTGAGCTATGCCACCGTCAACCAGTCCGCCGACATGGAGCACTACATTCAGACGGTGCGATCCGACGCGCTTGGGAACTTCGCCAAGCTGGTGGCCGACGTCAGCAAAGAGCCGGCGATGATGCTCTGGCTCGACAACGCGAACAACGCGTACAGCAAGAATACGCCGCCGAACGAGAACTTTGGTCGCGAGCTCATGCAGCTCTATACCATCGGGATAAACACCCTCAATTCCGACGGCAGCGTCGTCCTCGATCCGAACAACCCGGGTCAGCCGCTGGCGACCTACCAAGAGGCGGATGTAAAATCGATGGCGCTGGCGCTGACCGGATTCCAGTTGCAATCGCAACAGCAGATCGGGACGTATCCCGCCTACGTCGACAACATCGCCTTCAATACGAATGCGCACGCACCGGCGACGAACGGCGGGTTCCTCGTGATGGGCCAGGTGATTCCGGACGGCAAGCAGTGTCCGTGGACGTACACGACCTACCAGCAGAGCGGGCTCAACACGTCGTGCGTCGTCGACAACGCCGCGCTGGCGCTCGCGAGCAACCCGACGACCTGGGCGTTCCAGGCAACCGAGATGCTCGAGCGGCTGGTAACGGAGCATCCGTCGGCCGCGATGATCAAACGCATCTCGACCGTCTGGGGGCAAACGGTCAACGATCCGAACCAGATCGCCAAGGTGGTCGCCGCCATCGCGGCCGACCCGGAGTTCTACGGCGGCAAGTACACCGTGATCAAGGAGCCGATCGAGTTCGAGGTCGACGCGATCCGCGCGCTCGGCGGCGCGGCGTCGAATCCGGTCAACGGGACGGTCACCCGTCCGCTGTCGAGCGCGATCAACGACACGGCGCGGATGTCCCAGGAGATCTGGGATCCGCCCTCGGTGTTTTCGTTCTACTATCCCGGCGACAAGGAATCGATGATCAACAACGCCGAGCTGCTCGCGACGTGGTCCGCAGCAACGAACTTGGCGGGGTCGGCGCGAACCACGGCTTGCACGAACTGTTCGATCTTTCTCGACTTCACCGCGTACGCAACGGTCAAACAGACGAACGACCTCGCGGGATACCTGCTCGACGCGCTCGTGGACGGCGGGACGCCGCAGCTCAACGCGCTCGTGCGGAACTTCCTCAACAACAACCCGGCGAACGTCCAAGGCGCGCTCTGGATCATTCTTTCGTCGCCCGAATACGGGGTCAACTAGCGATGTTCACCCGGCGCACGTTCCTGTGCGGCGCGACCGCGACCACGCTCTCGACGCCGGCGTTCCTGGCGGCGCTGACCAAGAACGCGGGCGCCGCCTCGAACGGCATCCTGGTGGTCTACGAGCTGAATGGCGGCAACGACGCGTTCAACATGGTGATCCCGTGGGACACGACCGGGTACGGGATCTATTCCGCCAACCGCGCCAACATCGCGATCTCGACGGCCTCCGTTATCGACCCGACCGTGGGGTCGAACTTCGACCCGACGCCGTCGCCGCCGGGAAACGGCACGACGTTTGCGTTCAACCCGACGATGTCGTCCACGTCGGCGACCAACAATCTGCGGTGGCTCTACGGACAGGGCCGGGTGGCGCTCGTCATGGGCCTCGGTCTTCCGGCGAACGCCGTTTCGCGCGACGGGCACCAGCAGGCGCAGTTCTACTGGCAGACGGCCGGGATCAACAACTTGGGGACGACCAACTTGGGTTGGGCGGGTCTCGCGGCCGATCAACTCGCTGCCGGCGGTGCGCTGCCGGCGCTCGTAACCGTCGACGGAAGCAATCAGGTCGCGTTCCACGGCTCATTGTCGTCGCCGCTCGTCGTCAGCGGCGACCTCAGCAACTTCACGCCGAGTTACCCGGGACAGCTTAGCGGGAACAACCTCAACCTCAACTTCGGCCCGACTGGGATGGCGGCGGGGCTGGTCGCGCTCAGGGCCGACGACAGCTACGCCACTGCCTCGCCGCCGGCCGAGTTCACGCGCTCGATCGCCGGCCAGACGACGGACTACGTGGCCGCCGTCCAGAGTATCGCGACCGCCCAGCCGCTCGCGGACTACGTCACGACGTACGCCACCAAGAATAGCAGCGTGAAGTCGCAGTTCAAGCAGATCGCGCGGCTCATCCTGGGCGGCGCCGCGACGCGCGCGTATTACGTGCGCCAGGGGGGCTACGACAACCATAGCGGGCAGAACAATGCGCAGCCCGGGCTCCTCGGCGAGTTCTCGGAGTCCGTCACCGAGTTCTACACTTATCTCAAGGGCAAGAACGCGAGCGCGAACGTCGTCGTCATGACGATTTCGGACTTCGGGCGCCGGCCGTATTCGAACTCCTCCGCGGGCACCGACCACGGAACGGCGACGATGCACCTGTTGATCGGCGACGCGGTGACCGGCGGAACGTATTTTGCCGGCGGTGCGCAAGGCGTGATGGGGACCGGCTATCCCAACATCAATCCGAGCGCTTTCGACAGCAACGGCAATGTCTACGTCAGCATCGATTACCGCTATTACCTGTCCGCGGCGCTGCAATGGCTCGGCGCAGATCCGACGCCGATCGTCGGCACCGGGTTCGTCAACACCACCGCCGCGAAGGCGAACCTGAACGCGATCCTACCGGGCTTGCGCTGACCCGTTCAGGTTCCAGAGCGCGAACCCGGCGCCGATCGGGGAGGCGTGGATCGGGACGTAGTCGACGATCGTCGCCGGCTTGTCGCCGGCGACGCCGGCGGCCGCAATCCAGTTGCGTATCTCGCCGGTCCCGCCACCCCAGCCGAGCACCATCCCGGTACCGCCGCTCGCAAGCTTGACGCTCTCGGGGTCGCTCGGATCGTAGTCCGGGGCGACGCTATCGAAGTATTCCGCGGCCGCGCGGCCGCCGCTGCGCAAGCCCGCGAGAACGTGCTCGTCGAACGCGAGATCGAGCCACGACTTCGGGTGATTCGGCAGATGCCAAAGCCCGCCCGATCCGAGGACCGCGACCCGTAGGTCGAGCGGTGACGCCTCGATCGCCTCGCGCACCGCGCGTCCCAGTTCGTAGCAGCGCAACGCCGTCGGCTGCGGTCCGTAGTAGCAGTTGATCGACAGGGCAACGGTCGGAATGTGATAGTCGGGGACGAGGTAGTACTGCGGCCGCATGAACGCGTGGCCCAATCCCTCGTCGGGGCGCGAGAGCTCGTTCGAGAAGGCGAGGTCGAAGCCGCGCGCCATGAGTCCCGTCATGAGTGCGCGCGCGAGCTGCGGATGGCTCTTCACGGTCGTCCAGTGTTCGGGCGTCTTCGGCCGGGGCTCGCGCTTGCCGCCGACCGGCAGCCCGAAGTACGGCGAGATCTTGAAACCGCTGAACTCCGCACCGGTGAACAGCGCGAACGCGGGGAAGTTCGCGAAGGTGAACTGCTCGCCCTGATCGTCGCCGAAGATCAAGAGCACGTCGGGTTGGGCCGCTTCGAGGTGCGCGCGCAGCCTCTGGTAGGCCTGTATGCAGCGCGCGTGCTTGGCACGGTTGACCTCAGCCGACTCGACCGGCTCGTCGGGCGAGAGGCCTCCGCGCTGCAAGCGCGACTGACGACCCAACTCCCACTCCTCGGGCGTCGCAAACAAAAACGGTGAATGCGATGCGCATAGGACGGTAGCAATCTGAGCCATGCGGTCCCATTCGGGCCCTGGGAACGGCTCCTCTCCCCGGCAAGGCGCGGCGGCGCGGGGGGCGGAAACACGGACCACCATGCGCCGCTTGCTGCTGCCCGCGCTCGCCGCGTTCGCGCTCGTTCTCGGGCCCGCCGGCGCGGCGAGCACGCCGTACGAGCTCAACGCGATCGTCTCGCTCACCGGCCCCGGCGCGTTTTTCGGCGCCTCGGCCGGAAAGACGCTCAAGCTCCAAGAGGAGCTGGTGAACGCGCAGGGCGGCCTCAAGGGCCGGCCGCTCAAGGTCGTGGAGTGGGACGACCAATCGAGCCCGCAAGTCGCCGTCCAGCTCGCCAACGAGTTGATCGCGAAGAACGTGCCGATCATCGTCGGGCCATCGCTCACGGCGACGTGTCAAGCCGTCGAGCCGCTCGTCGCCAAGAGTGGCCCGGTGATGTACTGCGTTTCGCCGTTCATCGATCCGGTGCCGGGCAGCTACGTGTACGCGAACGGCGAGACGAGCCTCGACGCCGCCAACGCCGT
>Ga0209415_10012088_pt1 | contig 14438 bp, 8 predicted proteins | sample PeaSoiSIISIP2007_FD_187696 | JGI IMG/M metagenome (GOLD analysis project Ga0209415, IMG submission 187696) | Peat soil microbial communities from Weissenstadt, Germany - SII-SIP-2007 (SPAdes) (version 2) | ecosystem: Environmental > Terrestrial > Soil > Wetlands > Peat | place: Germany...
ACGGCGAGTGAGAGCAATTTCTGAAACGTTTCCTGCACACCAGTTTCACTAGCAATTAGACTTGCAACGACAAATCCCATCGTTTGCAATGCATATCCGACGAAAGACAATCCGATGATCTTGTTCCATATCCACCAACCGCCGAAGTTCAGAACAACGAGGACCATGGACACGGAAGCGTGAACAATCAGAGCCGCGTAGGGCGTGCGATAGCGTGGATGCACTTTGCCCAGCCATGCTGGCATGTAGGAATCAAGTCCTGCAACGAACGGGATGCGCGCTGAACCGCCGAGCCACGCGGAGGCGATGCCGGCAATAGAAAGACTCAGCAGAAAAGCAAACGGCGCGACGATCCAGACGACTCCCACGCGACCAGCCATATGGCCGACAGCTTGAACGATCCCTTGAAGGACATTGATGTCGCCCTTGCTGAGTGCGATGAGAAGCGTCAGAGTCACACCGATGTAGAGCAATCCCGAGAGAATGCCGCCCCACGCAACGGCCCCGGGAAGCGTCTTTTGTGGATTTTCAATTTCGTCGCCCATGACGGAAGCAAGCTCGAGCCCCACCAGCCCGAAGCAAATCACCCCGAACGAATTCAGGACGAATCTCGGGTTTGCCGGAATGCGAAAGTCGACCCACGCCACGCTGGTACCGAAGCGCAGCCACACGACGAAGCCAAGTCCTATGAGGACCGCGGCGGCGATCCCGGTGCCGATCGCGCCGAGATTGTTGATCCATTTCCCGACGCCAAGTCCGACGATATTCAAAATGACGAGGACGACCAGCAGCGCAAGGGACGCGCCCAAAGCAAACATCTTGTTGTCGCCCAGCGCTTCATGGCCAGCGCCCAAGGCAAAAACGGAGACGCCCACGAAGTACAGCATGATCGTCGGCACGTACATCATATTGTTGGTCCAGTAGCACCATCCAGAAAGGAATCCGTGGAAGTCTCCGAAGACTTCCTTGGCCCAGAGGTAAACGCCACCTTCACCGGGATAGCGGTGAGCAAGTTCGATGACCGCAATTCCCTGCGGCCAGAAAAACAAAACAAGGGAAATGATCCAAAGCCAAACGGTGACGCCGCCATTGGCGGCAATCGAGGGAACGACATTCAGATTAAAAACGGCCACAACAAAGAGAAGAACGAGGTCCATGCGCCCCAAGACACGCCGCAAGTTTGGCGTGCCTTGTACTTCGGGAGCGGCGGACGCGATGGCGGCCTCGTTCTGCAATGAAATGCTCTCCTGGAATCAGTGGCCGGCGGCGCCGACGAACTGCGCGCCTCGTTCGAACTGCGCTTGCGCGAGCCCCGGCGCGACTTCTTCAAACACCTCGAGATGCTTGTCGATGTCCCCTTCGGTGTGCTGAACGGAAATAGTCCACTGCTCGTCCCACCAATACGGCTGAGGCAGCACGCCGCGGTTGACCATGGCAAACCAGTAGTGCCGCCAAAGGTCGACGTCGATCTTTGTCCAGTCGCGGTAGTTAAGAATTTCCTTTGGGTAGAGCATCAGCGCGCCATTCACTCCGGCGCTGACGACGTAGGCCTGCAAGCCAGTTTTCTTGACGATCGCGCGGTAGCCTTCGGTAAGCTGCTTGCTGAGTTTTCCGACGTGCGCATAGTTCTCCCGCGAAAGAACCTCGCGAAATGTCGCAAGGCCCGCAGCCATGGATGCGCGATTCGTGTTGTAGGTACCGCCATGAAACACTTTGTGCTGCGCGATCAGATCCATCACCGGACGGCTCGCGCCAAACGCGGCTAGCGGCATCCCGCCGCCAATGGACTTCGCCAGGCAAATCATGTCCGGCTTCACCCCGAAGTACTCACTAGCGCCGCCCCAGGCAAGCTTCGCTCCGGTTTTCACCTCGTCGAAAATAAGCAGCGCCCCGTTTTTTGTGGCGATGTCACGCAGGCCCTGAAGAAAGCCAGGTTGCGGCATGCATAATCCGACGTTCATCAGAATCGGTTCGAGAATAATCGCCGCAATCTGGCCAAGGTTTTCGCGGAAGCGCCGCTCAACGCTCGGGAGATTGTTGAACGCGGCGACGACGACGTTCGCGAGAGAGGCTTTGGGGATCCCGCCCCCGCCGGGCACGGACGTGGGCGCATCGGGATCACCGTACTCTGTATCCTTTGGTTTGACGCTGACGAGCGCCGTGTCATGCAATCCGTGATAGGCGCCTTCAAACTTCAGGATTTTGTCGCGACCGGTGGCGGCGCGAGCGATGCGGCACGCATGCATGGTGACTTCCGTGCCGCTTGAGCCGAAACGCACCATCTCGACGGGATACCGCTTGCAAATTTCCTCAGCGAGTTCCCATTCCATGTCGTGCGGCATGCCGAATGTCGTGCCCTCATGCAGTTTTTGTTCGACAGCCTTCACCACGGCAGGATGACAATGCCCCGCCATCAGTGCGCCAAAACAAAGGTTATGATCGACGTATTCGTTGCCATCTATGTCGTGGATCCTACTTCCCTTCCCATTTTCTACGAATAGCGGATAGGGCTCGTAGTGCCGATAATTGCTGGCAACACCGAGGGGGATGCGCTGTAGAGCGCGCTTGTGCGCGTCCGCGGATCTCGGCGTTCGCTTCTCATAATTGGAGATTTCCTTCTTTAGTGCGTCGTGCATTTCCTCGATCCGTATCCTGGGTGGCCGCATAACGGCCAGCTCTTGCAGGTCTGTTCCCTGCGGTCAGTTTGTACAAAAGAGAGATTCGATAATGAACGGCTTCCTTCTCTCGCTTCGAACGTGCGAAGGCGCTCCAGTCATACCGGAGCGCCCCGGAACGCATCTTCAATAATCAGTTTACGCTAGAAGTGAAACTTCAGCGCGAACTGCAAAAGACGCGGATCGCGAATGTGCAGCGGCTGTCCGAACGTGCCGCCCAGATCCGAGATGTTGCCATCCACGCTATAAAATTGGGCGTGGTTCCAGACGTTGAAAACGTCCGCCCGGAACTCCATCCGCCATCTCTCGGAAAAGCTGGTTATCTTAGAGAAGCTCATGTCCGTGTTATTGATTCCCGGGCCGCAACAGATCGACCGAGGCGCGTTGCCTATCGTGCCTGCCGCGACCGTATTGTTCGTAAACACGTTAGGATCGAAAACGAACCCATCAATGCGCGGATTGTGCGTCTTGAACGGTCCTGTGAGATTGGGCTGGCCCGGCGCCTCGAAGTCAAAGGTGGTATCCAGTTGCTCGATATCAGCCTGGGACGTGATGCGAATCGGGAAACCGCTCTGGAACGTGAGAATGCCCGATGCTTGCCAACCGTCTAGAAGCTTGCCTTTAAGTCCGTCGTATTTGGGTACCGGCAGTTCCCATACATAGTTGAACACGAAGCGTTGACGTGCATCGTAGTTGGAAAGTCCGTAAGTGGAGTTAAAATTCAGGGGATTCAACGCGCTTTCGAAGCTCGAGGCATTGTCCAGGGATTTGCTGAAGGTGTAGGACGCCTGAAATTGAATGCCATGCGAAAAGCGCTTTTCGAACAGGGCCTGGAGCGAGTTGTAGTTCGAGTGTGCAATGGTGTCCTCGCTAAAGATCCCGGAGAACACGGGGGTGCCGCCAGTAGGGCAGCCCACGCCAGTCAATGGGTTACAAAGCGGCGAAGAATAAGGACGGATTCCAACGAGAGTGATCTGCTGGCCATTGGATGCAGAGGTCAGGACGCAAGCGGTGGACGGATTCGAAATAGAGCAAGGGATGTTTGGACCGCCCGTCGGGCTTCCCACGTAGGGGAGGTGAAAAGTCTGCCCCGCCGGGAGATTGAGTATAAAGGAGTACGGACTGTCCTCGCCGAATGGTCCGCACCCCTGTCCCTGCGCAGCCAGATCATTGCAGGTGGCGGGGTTGCCGGGATTTACCTCGTATGTGGCGAGGAGGCGATGCCCTTGCGATCCTACGTAAGCAACTTGTAGGAGAATGTCGCCGGGCAGTTCCCTCTTGATCGTCAAGTTGTATTGATCCGAATACTGCGGCCGCATGTTTGCCGGGAATTGTCCGAAATAGATGCTGCCAAGGAATCGAGACCAGTCAATGGCTTGGCCACGCGGCGGATTCAAGATTCCGGTGAACGGGTTTGGAGCGATCGTGCCGTTCTGACCGACGTAAGGCGTTTGCAGAAACGGTGTGGGAATGAAATTGCTCCCACCGAACGGTGGCTCGGCGCTGAATTGCTCAAGGACGAGCTGCTCGATCGGGTTATAGAACATTCCATATCCACCACTGATGCTGGTCTTACCGGGTCCGCCTGTCAGCTTTGCCAGCCATCCGTCGTGTGCGCTGGGGCTCCAATTGATGCCCACGCGCGGAGCGAAGCCTTTGTAGTAAGTGTTCGTCAAACCATTCGGGACGGTCTTGTCGCCCGGAAATACGAGTCCGATCGGAGTAACTCCTGCGGCGTCGCAGCCGGCTTCGCCACCCTGTGGGAACTGAATGGCAAGCGCGCTGCCGGGCGTGAGGGCGCAAGGATAAATGGTCGAACGTTCTCCAGGCCGGAAAGTCTGCACCTTTTGACCAATATCAGATTGCGGCGTGTTCAGTTCCCAACGCACACCATAGTTCAATGTCAGATTCGGCCTGATCTTCCAACTATCCTGCGCGAAGAGATAAACCGACTTGCTGCGGATTAGTTCATGTTGTGCCGACCCCTGTGCCAAATCGTTCGCCAGCCCGAGGAGGTAGTCGGGATAAGGAGAGGAATAACCCAAATCGTCGCCACTTACAGGAGAGCAATTAGGGGCGAGATTCGGGTTAGCCGGGCCGCAGATGTTCGAATCGCTGTTAAATACGATTTGTCCGTTAACGTCAAAGTACAGGAGTTGGTCGAATTTTTGGTAGCGCGCGTCCCCGCCAAACTTCAAACTGTGGTTGCCAACGATCTTGCTGTAGTTATCGCTGAATTGAAACGTATTGCCGACCTGTTGCAACTGGCCACCAAAGTTATTTCCGATCGAGAAACCGCCATTTAGCTGAACGTACGGAACCCCTTCTTTGCTCGCGCCAAGACCGCTATGAATGCCGAAATCAGCGTTGCCCGGGCAGCTGGGTGGCGTCCCTGTGGGAGGCGCGACAGAGGAAAGGCAGTTCCCGTTGGAATCCACGAGTGGCGTATCGCTCTGGCCCGTGAAGCAGAACGCTTTGACTGCTCCGGTGCCGCAGGAAGCTTGAATGGCATTTGTCCGCGTTGGACTGTCGAATTTGAGCTGGCCCTCTCGGAAGTAGCTGAACCGAAACTCGTTAACAGCTGTCGCCCCAATTGTCGACGTGTGAGTCACGTTGATTTGCTGCGTGCGCGTAGCATAGTCGCCGGGGAAGTTGCCCAGCGGAGCTCCTTGCGCCTGAAATTTTGCGAAGGGGTCTAGAGTGTTGTCATCGTCAAAGTAATAATAAATCGCAAGTTTCTGATTGTTGTTGAAGGAGTGATCGATCTTTATCTGGAATTGATCGCCGCGGTCTCTCTTATCTGGAACGGTCGTGACTTGGCTGGCGCTTCCACCGGCTCCGGGCACGTACTGCAGCAGGCTCATCGCTACCGGATCAAAACACTGCGTGGGAATTTTGTTATTCGGGAAGAGGCTGAATTGCGGTGCCTTTGTCGGGTCGTTGTAAGGTACGGGTGTTCCCGCAATGACGTTGTTCAACAAGCCCTGCTGCGCCACATTCAAGGCGGGGGTCGCGCTGCCGCTTCCGCAGCGGCTTTGAAGGACGCTCGCGACCGTGGGGTCGATCAGCGAGCCCGTAAAAGGCGAGCCGCCCGAAAAATCGCCGGCCAGGTCGGTTGCTGTCGGGACGGTGACTTGTTGGGAGACGATACCTTGTACGATTCTCCGGCCTTCATACGATGCGAAGAAGAACGTCTTATCCTTTTTGATTGGACCACCGATTGTGCCGCCAAATTGGTTCTGTTTGAACGCCGGCTTCGGCGACGCCACGAACGTGAACGGGTGCGCATTCAGGACATCGTTGCGGAAGAATTCGTAGAAGCTTCCGTGTAAATCGTTCGTGCCGGATTTTGTGACGACGTTTACCACGGCGCCTGAGTTGCGTCCATATTCTGCATCAAAGGAATTCGAGATGACGCGAAACTCCTCGATGCTGTCCGGCGAAGGTTCCACCGCGGGCAGGTTCGCGAACAGGTCGTTACCGTCACCTCCGTTCACGGTGTAGTTGTTCGCGCGGCCCCGGCCACCATTCACTGTAACCACGCCGGCTCGGTCCGAACCGTAGAAAGTGTCGTTCCCCAATTGCGATTGCACTCCGGGCTGCAATTGGAGCAATTGGTAGACATCGCGCTGGTTCAGAGGCAGTTGCGTTGACGAACGTTCGTTAACCACCGCGCCGAGTTGCGTCGAGCTCGTATCCACCACCGGAGGCGCACCGGTAACCTCGATGCTCTCCGCCGATGAGCCGAGTTGCAGAGTTATGTCCACGCCGACAACTTGGTTCAAGTCCAGCGCGACTCCTTTGTGAACGTATTTCTTGAACCCCGCTTGGGTAACGTCAATTTCATAGCTGCCCACGGGCACTTCGATGAAGATGTATTCACCGTTCGCGCCGCTTTGTACGTCGCGCGTCGCATGAGTCGCCTCATTGATCAGAGTGACGGTGGCCGCGGCTATTGACGCGCCACTGGGGTCGCTAATCGTTCCTCGAATCCGTCCGCCGGTGCTTTGCGCAAGGCCAAAAGGCGCCGCGAATAGCATTGCCAGAGCGGGAACGGAAAGAAAAAGGATATTGCGGCGGCGGCGCGCATGGCGCTGCCCCAATCCTGCGGCTATTTTCATGAACTCACCCCTTGTCCCGAAGAATTCGCTTGGCAGTGAATTCTTCGAGGTTGCTGTGCCCCGGAAACCTTACTATAATCCCGCAAACTTAGAGAAAGCCAGGAGCCGTGTCAAGCGGAAAGAATTTCTCCAAGCCATCAGCAAATCGAGCTGCCCGGCGTCTTCTGCGCATCAGCGAAGTCGCGCGCCGGGTGGGCATCTCCTCTTCTGCCTTACGAGCGTGGGAAGCTCTCGGTCTCGTTTCGCCCCATCGCACGGAGAGCCGCTACCGTCTCTATGCGGAGGCCGATGTTCGCCTGCTGCAGCGCGCTGTTTTTCTGCGCCGGGCGCGCGGATTGAATCCCGCGGCCATAGTCCATGTCTTGAAGCGCCAGGGCGTCGTCTCGACGCCCCCGGAGAGCGCTCCACTTCCCGGCCAGCGCTTTCGCCGTCTGCGCACTCGCCGCGGACTGTCGCTCGCGCAGGTTGCGCGCGCCACGAAAGTTTCGGTCGGCTTTCTCAGCGCTCTCGAACGCGGCCAGATGCGCTCTTCCATCTCCACGCTACGCCGTATCGCGCGTTTCTATCGCACGAATATCCTCTCGCTTTTTGAAACGGCCGCGGAAAATCCGCGCCTCGTGCGCTCCAGCCAGCGCAAAGTTCTGGAAACCACTCCAGGGGTGCGCATGGAGCTACTGGCTTGGGGCCAAACGGTCATGGAGCCTCATCTTTTCCGCATCAAGCCCGGCGGCGGCAGCGGTGAGTCCTACTCGCACGAGGGCGAAGAATTTCTGCACGTTCTTCGCGGCGATTTTGAGATTTGGCTCACCGACCACGAACACTACCGGCTGAAACCCGGTGACAGCCTCTATTTCGAGAGCTCGACGCCACACCGGTGGAGAAATCCCGGACGCTCCGAAACTTGCCTGCTCTGGGTCAATACGCCACCGACGTTCTAAGGAGAGTGAATGATAAAAGGGCGATGGTGTCTCGTGAACTTCACGCGCATTCATTACTTGGAGATGCCGATGATCAGGCGGCGCAGTCCGTTCGGTGTACTGGCGCTTGCCGTGACGATTATCTCCAGCATTTCTGCTGCGGCCGCCCAAGACACTACATTACAGTCCGCGGACACCATCATCTCTAACGGGAAGGTCTACACGGTAAACGCGAAGCAGCCTTGGGCGCGCGCGGTAGCGATCCGCAACGGAAAAATCGTCTCCGTCGGCAATGACGCCGAAATCGCAAAACTGCGCGGACCCGCCACGAAGGTCATCGACGCAGGCGGAAAACTAGTCCTGCCCGGCTTTGTGGATTGCCACATTCATTTTCTCGAAGGTTCGATCAGCCTCGGGCAAGCTAATCTCGAAGGCGCCAAAAATCCCGCCGACATCCAGCGCATCTTGCGCGAATACGCAGCGAAACATCCCGGCGACGGCTGGATCCTCGGCGCTGGATGGAACTACGCGATGTTCGGCGCGGAAAATCTTCCTCACAAAAAATACCTCGACGAGCTGCTCCTGAATCGCCCTGTTTTCCTCGTTGGCTATGATGGGCACACCTCTTGGGCCAATTCGAAGGCGCTTACCCTCGCAGGCATCGGCAAAGACACACCGAATCCCGCGAACGGCGCTATTGTCCACGATCCAAAAACAGGCGAACCCACAGGCGCCATGAAAGAATCCGCGAGCAGACTCGTCAGCAAACTCGTTCCAAAACCGACTCACTCGGAAAAGCTCGCTGCTCTCCGCGCCGGAATCCGCTGGGCCAATGAAAATGGTCTGACGCGTGTCCACAGCGCTGGGGGCGATTTCGAAGAGTTCGCCCTTTACGACGAACTCCGCCGCAATAACGAGCTGACGTTGCGTATGTACATCGCCTATTTTCTGAATCCCCCGGAGCTCCGTCCCAAAGATATTGATTTGATCGAAGAGGCCCGCAAGAAATATACCGGCGACTGGCTCTCGGGCGGCGTCGTCAAAATGATGATCGATGGTGTCGTCGAATCCCACACCGCCGCCATGCTCGAACCGTACACCGACGATCCTTCCACAAAAGGCAAACTGTTTTGGGATCCCGACAAATATAAAGCCGCCGTCGCGGAGCTCGACAAGCGCGGTTTGCAGCTTTTCACACATGCCATCGGCGACTATGCCGTACGCACAGCTCTCGACGCCTACGAAAATGCCGCGAATGTGAACCACACACAGGATCGCCGCCCGCGCATCGAACACATCGAAACCATCACGCCCACTGACATCCCGCGCTTTGGAAAACTCGGGGTCATCGCCAGCATGCAGCCTTTACACGCTTACCCCGACGAAGACACTCTGCGAGTCTGGGCAGGCAATGTGGGTCCAGACCGCGCTTCCCGCGCCTGGGCCTGGAGCAGCATTGCGAAGTCTGGCGGGCATCTCGCCTTCGGCAGCGATTGGAATGTCGTGACTCTGAATCCTTGGGAAGGTCTGCAAATGGCGGTCACGCGCCAAACCACGGAAGGCAAGCCCGAAGGCGGTTGGATGCCGCAATACTGTGTCACGCTCGCACAGGCCGTCGAAGCCTACACTCTGGGCGCAGCTTACGCGGGGCGCCGCGAAAAGATGGAAGGCTCCATCGAGCCCGGCAAGCTTGCCGATCTCGTCATCGTTTCGCAGAACATTTTCGAGATCGATTCACATACGATTGCGAAAACGAAAGTCATTAAGACTATCGTCGGCGGAAGAATAGTTTATGAAGCAGATGCAAAATAGAAAGTGGTTTCATCTTGCTTCGGTCTTTGGCCAGCAAAGACCTCGGCGCAGAAGAATGCAGATTCCGCGAAATCGGGAGGCCGTATGAATCGGCGTGCTGTTGTCCTGGTATTTATGGCAGTCGCGATCTTCTGCTGCGCTTGCAAACAGAAAGCGGGCACGCTCAGCTTGCTCGTCTGGGAAGGTTATGCCGACCCCTCTTTCGTGAGTGCCTTCGAGGAAGCTCATCATTGCAAAATCAGCGCGTCCTATATGGGATCGAGCGACGAACTGGTGGCCAAGCTGCGCGGAGGAAGCGCCTCCAACTATGATGTCATCTCGCCTTCAAGCGACGTCGCTCATTCCATTGTCACCGCCGGCTTGGCCGCGCCACTTGATCTCTCGAAGCTACCAGCATACGCACAGCTTTCCGCCAGGCTCCGCGATCTTCCCCTCGTGAAGAACCACGAACAAGTCTATGGCGTCCCTTTCATGTGGGGACCAAATCCTCTCCTCTACGACCCGAAAGCCATTGCACAGGAACCGGACTCCTGGGCGATCCTCTGGGATCCCAAGTACAAGCAAAAAATCTCCGTCTGGGACGACCTTTCCACTGTTTACATGGCCGCGCAAGTTCTCGGCTACGACAAGCCGGACCCGTCCCATCTTTACAACCTCACCGACGAGCAGCTTGAGGCGGTCAAAAAGAAACTGATCGAACTGAAACCCAACATTCGAAAGATTTGGTCCACTGGCGGCGAACTGACGAACCTCTTTCAAAATCATGAAATCGTTTTGGCCATGGGTTGGCCGCTTAATACAAGCGATCTTCGCAAATTGAATTTTCCGATTGGGGAGACCATTCCTAAAGAAAACACTACAGGATGGATTGACCATTTGATGGTCACGGCCGCGAGCAGCAACAAAGACCTTGCCTACGCTTTCCTCGAATACATGATCGAAGCAAAGACGCAAAAGCTGGTGACGGATCGAACGCACTACACGCCGGCAAACCCCGGGGCCTCGCAATTCCTCACCCCGGAAGAAATGAAGAGCCTCCACCTCGACGACCCCGACGCCTACATGCAACGCATTTATTTCTGGCAGGATGTGCCGCGCCGCGGCAAGTACAACGAGATCTGGAATGAGGTGAAAGCCGCGCAGTGAGCTCCGCAGCCACCCCGCAACCCGCTTCCGTGGACGCGAATGCTCCGCTGCTCGAAGTGCGCGCGGTCGCCAAGCGCTTCGGCTCGCGCGATGTGCTGAAAAACATTTCGCTGCACATCGCATCCGGTGAATTCCTCACGCTGCTCGGAGAAAGTGGCTCCGGGAAAACGACACTTCTCCGCCTCATCGCCGGTTTCGAACAACCGACCTCGGGCGAAATCTGGATGTCCGGCGAACGGCTGGATACTATGCCGCCCTACAAGCGCCGCGTAAACACCGTCTTTCAAAACTATGCCTTGTTCCCGCATCTGAATGTACGAGACAACGTCGCCTATGGCTTGCGCGTCCAAGGCGTTCCGAAAAACGAAATTCCCGCCCGCGTCGACGAGGCGCTGCACATGGTGAAAATGGCGGAATTTGTGGCCGCCCGTCCCTCCCGCCTCAGCGGGGGCCAACAGCAGCGCGTAGCCTTGGCTCGCGCCCTGGTTAACCGGCCGCAACTCCTGCTTCTCGACGAACCGCTCTCCGCCTTGGATGCAAACCTCCGCAAGCAAGTGCAAAGTGAATTGAAAGCCCTGCAGCGCGAAATCGGCATCACTTTCCTCTTCGTCACACACGACCAGGAGGAGGCCATGGCCCTCTCCGACCGCATCGCCCTGCTCCGTGACGGCGCTCTCGAGCAAGTCGCCTCTCCGCGCGAAATCTACGCGCATCCCGCCACCGCCTATACCGCGCGGTTCATCGGCCAAACAAATTTGCTCCCTGGGGAAATCCGCCGCAGCATCGCCACCTGCGGCGTCCTTCGGTGGCCTTTGGATGAACCAGACGGACCTGTCCTTTTTTCGCTCCGCCCCGAGACGATCCGTCTCACTCCCGACGGCAAACGCCAGACCAACGAGGTGAAGTTCCGTGCCTCCGTTCACCAGCAAGTCTTCGCTGGTGCCAGCGAACTGCTCGAAGTCGATTGCGGCGCAGGTCAACTGCTGCGCGTTCGCCTGCCCGCTTGCGGCCCGCTCACCGGCGAACATGAATTTGTTTTCTCAATCGCCGACGCTATCCGTGTCACAGACTGACTTCGCCATGTACTCGCGCGCCTACAAGGTTATCGTCTCCGCCCCGCCGCTCCTCTGGGTCGCGCTTTTCCTACTGCTCCCCTACGCACTAATGTTTGCTCACAGCTTCTGGGCCGTACAAGACGGCGCGCTTGTCCATCACTGGAATCTCGACAATTACAAAAAACTCTTCACGAATCCCCTCTACGCCCAGGTTCTATTCCGTACCATGCGCATCGCGGCCTCGGTGACGCTCTGGTCCCTGCTTCTCGGCTACCCACTCGCCTACTACCTCTCCTTTCATTCCGGTCCGCGCAAGGAATTGCTCTACCAACTCGTCATCGTCCCGCTCTGGGTCAGCTATCTCGTTCGCGGCTATGCCTGGAAAACTATTCTCGGCAGCGAAGGCGTTCTCAATGGCTTCCTCCAATACCTTCATATCACCCACGAACCTGTCAGCTTTCTCCTTTACAGCCCTTTCGCCGTCGTCCTGATGCTCACGCACATCTACACGCCATTCGTCTTCCTCCCTATTTACGCCTCGCTCGAGCACATCCCGCGCCCCCTCGTCGAAGCCTCGCAGGACCTCGGCGCCACCCCAGCCTCTACCTTTTTCCGTGTCATTCTTCCACTCTCGATTCCCGGCCTGCTCGCCGGCGCCACCTTCGCCTTCCTTCTCTCGCTCGGCGATTTTCTCGCGCCTCTCCTCGTCGGCGGATCTTCGGGCACCATGATCGCCAACATCGTGCAAACTCTCTTCGGAGCGGTCTACGACTGGCCGTTAGGCGCCGCAATCTCCGTCGGCATCTTGCTCATTACCATTTCTCTGCTCTTCTTAACCGAGCGCCTCGAAAAACGCTGGTCCTTCAAATGAGTCGCAATTCTCCAACTCGCCGCTCTCCACCGCTCGCGTTTTACGCGATGCTCGTTTTCGCTTTCATCTACCTTCCGCTCGCCGTGCTCATTCTCTATTCCTTCAATCGCGACGGCGTCGGCGGATTTCCTCCGCAGCATCTCACCTTCGACTGGTATCGCCAGCTCTTCGCCGATGGCCCCATCTGGGGCTCTGTCCTCAATAGCCTCATCGTTGCGGCCGGCGCCGTGGCACTTTCGCTCACTCTGGGCTTGCTGGCGGCCCTCGCTCTCGACCGCGCCAGCTTCCCTGGCAAAGCTCTCTTCCGCCGTCTCGTTCTTCTGCCGCTCATTCTTCCCGGAATTATCACGGGGCTTTCTCTGCTAATGTTCGCTGTCCTCTCCGGCTTTCATCTCAGCCTGCTCACCGTTTTCCTCGGTCACGGCACCGCCCTCATCTCTGTCGCCACCACGGAACTCTTTGCCGACCTTCAGAAAACAGACCGCGCTCAGGAGGAAGCCTCACTGGATCTCGGCGCCACACCATGGCAAACCTTTTGGCGCATCACGCTTCCCAACCTCAAACTCTCGTTGATTGCCGCAGGCCTTCTCATCTTCACTCTTTCGATGGACGAGATCGCTGTTACGTTTTTCCTAATCGGGCGCGACAACACGCTTCCTCTGGAGATCTGGGGCCGCCTCCGCCGTGGCATCACTCCGGAGATTAACGCCGTCTCTACCCTGATTTTTGCCGTTTCCGTCGCGCTCATCATCATCTGGTATCGCATTCGAACGCGCAGTGTCGGCACGGAACCACAGCATTTAGTCGAAAGGCCGTAAACCTATGGGAGGACCGATGTCTCACTCGCGCCGTGAATTCATAAAATATGTTGTCGCAGGTTCCGTAGCTTCGGGATGCCCCGTCGACGCCGCCCTAATCCCAGCGCATGATCCTGCGCCGTCAAATTCCAAACCACTCGCGCCTCCGCACGTCGAGGGCGAACATTTCGAAATCTGCCACCAACTTCGCGACGGCCACCACTTCGATCTTCCCGCCTCCACCGCGAAGGCCGGCATCGTCATCGTCGGTGGTGGAGTCGCCGGCCTTTCCGCCGCCTATTATCTTCGCGGCAAAGATTGGCTCCTGCTCGAAAAAGAGGACCACTTCGGCGGCAACGCCTATCAGGAAGAATTTGACGGCCAGCCCTTCGCTACCGGCTCCGCTTACGCTTATCACGGCGACGAAGGCGACGTTCTCGCCGCCGAGCTAGGTCTGAAACTCCCCATGGTCAACATGCCGGATCCAACGCTTGTCAACAATACTTACGTCCCCGACACCTGGAAAACCGGCATTACGCAGCTTCCCTATCCCAAAGAAATCGTCGCCAGCTTCGTAAAATTTCGCGAAGACGTTTTGAAAATGAAGGTCAAGGAACGCATGGCGGAGCTCGACGCGCTTCCCTTCTCTCAATTCACAGCCGGCTACGCTCCCGAAGTGCAGCAATGGTGGGACATTTTCGGCCCCTCCAACTGGGGCGCCACAACGCCCGACACTTCTGCTTACGTTGGCCTCTACAACGCCAAAGATCTTTTCATTGGCGGAGACGGCAAGCGCGCCATCTTGCCCGGCGGCCTCGGCTGCATCACTCACAAACTTGTCGAAGTTCTCCAGCCAAGATATAAGGACCGCATGCTCGGCGAAACCGCTGTCGTCGCGGCAGTACAGGAGAAGGACGCGGTAAACGTCACCTATTTGCGAGAGGGAAAACTCACAACCGTCTCCGCGAAAGCGGTTCTCATGTGCACGCCCAAGCACATCACTTCGCGCATCGTACAAGGCCTGCCCGCCGAACAAAGAACCGC
>Ga0209415_10012089_pt1 | contig 14438 bp, 11 predicted proteins | sample PeaSoiSIISIP2007_FD_187696 | JGI IMG/M metagenome (GOLD analysis project Ga0209415, IMG submission 187696) | Peat soil microbial communities from Weissenstadt, Germany - SII-SIP-2007 (SPAdes) (version 2) | ecosystem: Environmental > Terrestrial > Soil > Wetlands > Peat | place: Germany...
CGAATGTCCTTAAGCCAGCTCGTCGCCATTTCCGCGCCGCCGATTTCGGGGATGACTGCAATCGGGGCGCCGCTCAGGGGAACCACGATGAACCAAGGCCGCGTCGGGCTCTCCCAGAATTGCGTATCGAAGCCGGTGAAATAACGTACATTCGGCGGCGCGGTGAGCAGCAGCGCGTCGAAGGCATGGCGATGCATGATTTTCTGCGCACGCGCTGTCCTGCGCTCGAATTCCGATTTGGCAAATCCCCGCTTTGGCGGAACGATCATGCGCACCATCGTTGCCCCTCCTCTAGGTCGGCCGAAATTCAATCAACCGACGTTCCCCGGATGGCCGACCAAGCCGGCCCGCCGCGCGGCGGCGCGTCACTCGGCACCATGGCGGCTCGCAACCACGCCCGGGCGTGGTGCTTCGAGCGCTTCCGCCAGCCGGGAGCGGCGATGCTCCCGTCCCAGCCAGCGCGCCAACCGCTCGAGATAGAGGTAGATGACGGGCGTGGTGTACAGCGTCAGCCACTGCGAGACGAGCAGCCCGCCGACGATGGCGACGCCGAGCGGCTGGCGCAGCTCCGAGCCGGCTCCCTGGCCGAAGGCGATCGGCATGCTGCCGAACAGCGCGGCGAAGGTCGTCATCATGATCGGCCGGAAGCGCAATAGGCAGGCCTCATGGACGGCGTCGCGCGCCGACTTGCCCTCGAGCCGCTGCGCCTGCAGAGCGAAATCGATCATCATGATCGCGTTTTTCTTGACGATGCCGATCAAGAGGATCATGCCGACGATCGCGATCACCGAGAGGTCGTAGTCGAGCAGCCGCAGCATCACGAGAGCGCCGACCCCGGCCGCGGGGAGCGTGGACAGGATCGTGATCGGATGGACGAAGCTCTCGTACAATACACCGAGCACGATATAGACCACGAGAATGGCGGCGGCGACGAGCAGCGGCATCGACGAGAGCGAGGCCTGGAACGCCTGCGCAGTGCCCTGGAACGAGCGCTCGAGCGTGGGCGGCGCGCCGAGCCGGGCCACGAGCTTCCGGACGGCGTCGACCGCCTGACCAAGCGAGGCGTGCGGTGCGAGGTTGAACGACAAGGTCACCGCCGGAAAGACGCCCTGGTGGCTCACGGTCAGCGGCTCTAGCTTCGAGGTGAAATGGGCGATGGCGCTCAACGGCACCTGGGCGCCGCCGGGCGCCGCGACGTAGATCTTCGAGAGCGCCGCCGGGTCCTCCTGGAACTGCGGTTGGACTTCGAGGATGACCTTGTACTGGTTGGTCGCGGTGTAGATCGTCGCCACCTGGCGCTGGCCGAAAGCGTCATAGAGCGTTTGATCGATCAGCGACGCCGAGAGGCCAAGCCGGGACGCCGCGGTGCGGTCGACCGTGATGGCGATATGCGGCGCCGCGGATTGCTGATCCGAGGCGACATCCTGCAGCTCCGGCAGCTTCTTCATCTCGCGCTCGAGAATGGGCGCCCAGTGATCGAGCTGGTCTATGTCAGTGTCGGTCAGCGTGTACTGGTATTGCGTGCGGGCAAGGCGGCCGCCGACGGTGATGTTCTGCGGCACCTGCATGAAGAATTGGGCACCCTGCACCGACGCGACCTTCTCGCGCAGCCGCTGCACGATCTGCTCGGCCGTGGCCGCCCGTTCGTGATAGGGCTTGAGCTGGAAGAACACGCGCGCCGTGTTCTCGCCCGGGTTGTAGGCATAGGCACCGGCCAAGGAGAAGACGGCGGCGACGTCGGGGTCGTGCTGCACGATATCCACGATCTCGTGGGCGACCGCCGAGGTCGAGCGGAAGGAGGCATCCTGGCGGGTGTCGACTTCGCCGAAGACGAAGCCCGTGTCCTGCTGCGGGAAAAAGCCCTTGGGGATGTCGACGTAGAGATATCCGGTAACGCCGACGAGTGCCACGGTCGCCAGCAAGGCCAGGAACTGGTGGCGAAAGATGAAGACGAGGCCGCGGTCATAGGTGCGCAGCATCCAGGTGAAGCCGCGCTCGGCGAGCCGGTTGAAGCGTCCCGTCGGATGCAGCCCCTGCTTCTTCAGAAACAGCGCGCACAGCACCGGCGTCAAGGTCAGCGAGACGAGTGCGGAGGCCATCACCGCCACCGAGACCGTGATCGCGAACTCGCGGAACAGCCGCCCGATGATGCCGCCCATGAAGAAGAGCGGGATGAACACGGCGATCAGCGAGCAGGTGATCGAAATGATCGTGAACCCGATCTGCCCCGCTCCCTTGAGTGCTGCATCGAAGGGCCGCATCCCCTGCTCGATGTAGCGGACGATGTTCTCGATCATGACGATGGCGTCGTCGACGACGAAGCCGACCGAGATCGTCAACCCCATCAGCGAGATGTTGTCGAGGCTGAAGCCGCCGACGTACATGACCGCGAAGGTGGCGATCAGCGACAGCGGCACCGCGACGCTGGGGATCACCGTCGCCCAGACCGTCCGCAAGAAGACGAAAATGACGACGATCACGAGCGTAATCGTCAGCATCATCGTGATTTGCACGTCGCGCACCGCCGCGCGCGTCACGGCCGAGCGGTCGGAGACCAGATCGACATGGACCGAAGGCGGGATCGATCGCTCGAGCTGCGGCATCAGCTCCTTGATGCGATCGACGAGTGCCAGGGTGTTCGCACCCGGCGCTTTGTTGATGGCGATGCCCTCGGCCGGCAGGTTGTCGAACCAGGCGCCGACGCGCGTGTTCTGCACGGAATCGATGACATCGCCGACGTCCTTGAGGAACACCGGGGCGCCATTGCGGTAGGCGATGACGACCTCGCGGTAGGCGGCGGCGTCGAAGAGCTGATCGTTGGTGTCGAGCATGTTCGCCCGGTTGGCACCTTCGATCTCGCCCTTCGGCTGGTTGACGGTCGCCGCCACGATGGCATTGCGCACGTCCTCGAGGCCGATGCCGTGCGCCGCGAGTGCTGCCGGGTTGGCCTGGACGCGCGCGGCATAGGGTTTTTGGCCGAAGATGGAGACCTGCCCGACGCCCTTCACCATCGACAGCCGCTTGGCCAGCGCGATGTTGGCATAATCGTCCAGCCGGTAGACCGGCAGCGCCTTGGAATGGATGGCATAGATCAGCACGGGGAAATCGGCCGGATTGACCTTCCGGTAGGTCGGCGGGCTCGGCAGGTCCGTCGGCAACAGCCCGCTCGCCGCGTTGATCGCGGTCTGGACGTCCACCGCAGCACCATCGATGTTGTGCGACAAGCCGAATTGAAGCGTGATCGTCGTCGTCCCGACGCCGCTGAGCGAGGTCATCTGGTCGAGGTCGGGGATCGCCGTGAATTGCTGCTCGAGCGGGGTCGCGATCGCCGATGCCATCGTCTGCGGGCTGGCCCCGGGGTAGTTGGCGGTCACCGTGATCGTCGGGAAATCGACGTTGGGCAGTGCTGCGACCGGCAGCAGGTTATAGGCCGCAACGCCGAAGACGAGCACGCCCAGCATCAAGAGCGCGGTCGCGATCGGGCGGCGGATGAAGGGTTCGGAGATGCTCATCGGCCCGCCGTCAGCGCTCGGAGGCGGCGGCGCCCGGCGGTGCGGCATCGATCCGCGCGCCGTCGGTGAGGCGGTACTGACCGTTGACGACCACGCGCTCGCCGGGCGAGAGGCCCTTCGTCACCGCCGCAAACCCGTCCTGGATCGCGGCGACCTCGACGGGCCGCCGGGCGACCGTGTTGTCGGGCCCAACCACATAGACGACGTAGCCGTCCAGCGCCTCCTGCACGGCTTGCGATGGCACCGCCGGTACCGCCTGGCGGACGCGGAGGATCACCCGCACGTTGACGAATTCGCCGGGCCACAAGCGCTCGTTCTCGTTGGCGAACTGCGCCTTCAGGTGGATCGTTCCGGTCGCGGGATCGATCGAGTTGTCGATCAGGGTGAGCCGGCCCTCGGCCAGCTCGCGCGTGTCGTCGGCGGAATAAGCCTCGACAGCAAGCGGCGCTTTCATCTGATGCTGCCGGAGCTCGTCGAAGTCTTCCTGCGGCAAGGTGAAGCTCGCGAAGATCGGCCGCACCTGCGTGATCGTGACGAGCGATCTGTTGTCGCTCGCGTGCACGAGATTGCCGATATCGACCAGGCGGGCGCCCAGCCGGCCGGAGATCGGCGCGCGGATCCGGGTATAGCCGAGGTTGAGGGTGGCCGTGTCGATCTGCGCCTGGTCGCCGGCGATGGCGGCGATGAGCTGCGCCACCAGCGCCTTCTGCTGATCGTAGTTCTGCTGCGTCTGAAAGCCGTGCGCCATCAGCTTCGAATAGCGCTCGAGATCCGCTCGCGCGCTTTCGAGCTGTGCGGTGTCCTTGGCCTTGGTGGCTTGCGCCTGCGCGAGCGTCGCCTGATAGAGGTTCGGATCGATCTGGAACAGGGCCGCACCGGCCTCGACTTCCTGACCTTCGGTGAAATCGACCCCGACGATCGGGCCGTCGACGCGGGTCTTTACCGCAACGATATTGAATGCCTGGACCGTGCCGATCCCCTGCAGGAAGACCGGGAAATCCTTGGCCGTCACCACGCCCACGGTCACCGGAATGGCGGGTGCGGCAGCCGGGCCCTCTGCCGCGGCGACGGGTGCTGTGCGCTCCACAGCCATGCGCACGCCCAATCCGCCCGCAGCCAGCGCTATGCCCGCCGCAACCACGGCCAAGATAACCGCCGGCCTGCGCCCAATCCGACTTGGCCGCTCCCCCGCCATGGCGCCAAACTCCTTCGGGCGGCATCTTGCACGATGGATCAACCGTCGAGCAACAGGCGACCGAACCGCTTTCGGCCGGCGGGGACGCCTCATCGGTCGATGCCAATTGGGTCTCCCTTTCCGGCACGTTCCGGAAGCACTACCTGCAGCAAATGATGGCCGCTTGGTGCCGACTGCGTTTTCCGGGGCTCCGGTCCGCCCCAGTGACCGCCGTCACAGAAGCTCTGTGATGCCGGTCATATCGCGGCCCGAAAGGGGGCGCTAGGTTTCAAACTAAGTTGAACCGGCGCCGGGGGCGACCTGATCGGCAGGGGCACCACCGGAGGCTGAAAACGGGGACGACGGCAATGACCAAGCGCGATATCTACTCCTCCTGGATCATCGTCGCGGCGATGCTTTGCGTGATGGCGATCTGACGAGCTTTCAATGGGACGGTTCAAGCGGCAACGCGGGCCGCGCTTTCCTCGCCCCGCCGCGTGCAAAGAGCCTTTTTTGGGGCTTTCTCAGCCGAGCCGCTTCACTTTCGAGCCGTCACGGTCAAGCAACTCAAATCTTATTCAGCTGCGGCTTTCACCATGTGGGCCCGCTTGCCCCTCGGCGCTTGTGGGATTAACGCCTCGCAGTCGCCCGTCTGCTGGCGAAACCAGCGAGTGCTGTCCGGCATGACGTCGGCCGGCATCGCGCAACGTCTCAGGCGTGGGGCGATGCCGGCCCGCCTGCCGCCGTGGCGCGCGCGCGCAGGGCCGCCGCGGCGAGGGCGAGGGCCGCCGTCCGCGCCCGCCCCTTAGAGCCGCCGACCCGCGCCTCCGGCCCGCCGAGGGTAGTGACCTGCCAGGGCGTCGCCTTGGGGGCGAGCGTCAAGGCGGCATCGATCGAGCGCGTGAAGGCGCAGTGCGCCGGAAGCCCCGCCTCCAGGCTGAGCCAGAGCCCGACCCGGCGCGGATAAGGCTCCGCCACAAGGGCTATCTTGATGTCGAGCTCCCGACTGCCGTCGCCCGCGGTCTCGAGCTGGCTCGCCAAGGCCAAGAGGTCGGGCTTCGTAGTCATCGCCGCTCTCCTTATCAAGCCGATCCCTGATCATATCAGCGGCCTCATCTGGGAGCATGAGGGCATGAGGCCGGGCGTTGGCCGAAACCGGCCGCTCATGAATGCAAACTCGGCCGCTGCGAGAGAGCCCGTCTGGGAGCACTAACTGCCCGTCTCGGGCACGGTCATCACTTCCAAGAGATGGCCGTAGGGGTCCTCGAAGTAGAAACCGCGCCCGCCGCGACGCGCGTAAGTCTGACCGTCGGTGTGGCTGTATGGCCCGCTGCCGTAAGGGATACCCTTCGCCTTCACCCGGGCGAAGATTGCGTCGAACTCGGCCTCGTCGACATGGAAGGCGTAGTGATGGCTCTTGCCGGCCCCTGGATCGAAGCCCGGGCCACCCCATGCCTCGGCCTCGTCGGCGAAGTCAAAGGTCAGGGTGTCGTTGACCTGAACTTGCGCGAAGTGGCCTTGGCCCGACTTGACCTGCAATCCGAAGATCTCGGCGAAGAACCGTGCCGAGACAATCTTGTCCTTCGCCGGCACGATGGTGTGGTCTAAGCGAATGGTCATTGCCCGTGTTTCGGTTGAAAGCGTTGCCTTGCGCGATCGAGCGGTGCCGGGCCTCCTACCAAGCCCAATTTCCCCGACACACCCCAGATGATATGCGACTTACCACGCTTGGCGGCAAGGCTCGCCCGGCTCCGACGAGCGTCCGTGGTCCTCGTCGAGCCCGACGCAAACCATTCTTCACGTCTTCAAATCAAATCCCGCTGAACCAATTATAGCCTTGCTTGCGGTAGAACGTGTCTGGGAAATCGTTGGTAACCTCCATCGAGACGATCCATTTCGGGTTTTTGAAGCCGAGTTTCGTCGAGGTTCGCAAACGCAGCGGGAAGCCGAACGGATCGGTGATCGGCTCTCGAGCATACTTCGTGGCGAGTATGGTCTGCGGATGCAGAGCTGACGGCATGTCGATGCTTTCGAAATAGTCGTCGGCGCAGCGAAATGCAATGTACTTCGCCGAAAGATCGGCACCGATCCGCTCGAGGAACAAGCGTAAATTCACCCCGGACCATTGGCCGATATAGTCCCATCCCGCGACACAGATGTGACGGATAATCAGTTCCTGCTCGGGGAGGGCGTAGATTTCCTGCAAAGTCCACGGTCTCTTGTTCTCGATCCGGCCGGCCACTTCAAGTCTCCAGCTTGCGGGGTCGACCGGCTTGACTTGCTCGATGCCATAATAGGCATTGAAGCGCGGCGGCTTCACAACCTCGACCTCCGTGAAAGTGGGAGCGAGGTGATTCGGCCTGAAAAGCCATGCTTGGACTCTGTCGTTCCAGCTCGAAACCGCGCGCAGCACCGTCTGCGCCCGATCGTTCTCGGTCACATCGCAGCCGGTGAGGAATGCCAGCGCTCCGAGGCTCAACGCACCGCGAAGCACATTGCGTCGATCGATGCGCTCAACCAGGCGCCTGTTTTCCATGAGAATGTCCTGACTGAGAGGGCGCTTGGGCCGAAGGAGCGATGGCGCGGGTGAGCGAATACCCATGACGGCCTCCCGGGAATCCTAGAGCCTCGCGTCATACCGAACTGGATCGTGCGGTTTCCGGGCGACACCCGGGCCGCCGGTGATCATCGCCAGGAGCGTGCGTGGGACCAAGAGCGCGAGCGCGACATGGACAAGGACAAAAAGGACGATCGCGGTCATGCACAGAAAATGAACGAGCCGTGCGTTTTGGAAGCTGCCAAAGAGAGCGAACAATTCCGAAAACTGGACCGGCTTCCAAATGGCGAGGCCCGATATCACGGTCAGCAACCCGACGCAGATCACGCCGATATAGAGCAGCTTCTGCACCGCATTGTATCGGGTCAAATCGTCGTGTGAGAGGCGCAGGCGAAGCGCATCCTTGAACTCAGCGAGAAGTTCGCTCCAATGGACCGGCACCAGCATCCGCCGAAAGCGCCCGGATGCAAGTCCATAGACAACGTACGCAAGACCGTTGATGACGAGCATCCACATTCCGAAGAAGTGCCATTGCAAACCGTGCTGGGCCCAGCGGCCGATCGTGAGCGCTTCCGGAATGTGCAGCCAACCGAAGATGACATCGTCGTCGTAGATTTTCCAGCCGCTCCCGATCATGACGAACATGGCCAAGGCATTGATCCAATGCATGACCCGGATCGGAGCGGGATGCAGCTTTCGCCCTCGGTGCTTGGTCGAGGCGACATCGTCAACGGTCATCTCGAGGACCCTCGCTCAAGAGCGAGCCGCGCCGCGCTCTTCAAGGAACGGCCGCTTGACGTTAGGAATGCGAAACAGTTAAGTCAATAGAGCCCCGCTGAACTTCTTGTGGCCGGATGCGGGATTTTGATAAAATTCGCACACGAATCCGTGAAGTGGATGATCCTGTGTTGTGCATGTGCTTTGTCGCAGGCGACGGAGGTTCGAATGCGGCGGCTAACGGCAACGGCGCTTGCAAGTTGCGCAACATTCAGCCTGATCGCATCGACGCCCCACGCAACGCCGCTTGAGCGCCCGGTGCTGCTGGCCCAGCAAGACGCTGCCGCGGTTCCCGCCAAGACCGAGACGCCCGAGGAGCGGATGAGTCGCCGCTTTCCTCAAAAGGTCAGGGTGGGGGATCTCATCGGGCTGCCGGTGCTAGATAATGATCTGGAGACACTGGGCCATATACAGGAGGTCGTGCGCTCGCCAGCCGGAAAGATCCGATTGATCGTGTCCTACAGCCGATGGTTCGGTTGGTTCGGCCGACCCGTTGCGGTTCCCATCGAAGTCGTCGCCATAGCCGGCCGCGAGATCGACTCTCTCGATATGCCAAGGCAGGAATACGAAAAGTCGCCTACATGGTCGAGCGGCACGGACCGGCCGGTTCCGGACGACGAGATCATACGTATCGCAATCACGCGTTGACGGTCGAGGCACTCCGTTTAGCCGCGGTTCGGAGTAGCCACCTGATCGGGAGCACCGACGGCGCGGTAGATTCGCCACCGGCCGGCCTTTTCCTCGACCAGCTCATAGTAACCGCTTCCGATAAAGGGGTCCCGTCGCCATGCTCCGTCTTGCTCGGACAGGACGACGACACGGCACTCGTAGCGCGTTGCGAGATCGCGAATATCGTCTTGGCTTGCCTCGCCCTTGAACACGCGGACGAACTGCTCGCTGATTGCCTGGGTGCGCGCGCGCGGAAGCGGGACAAAGGGCGCGGCCAGATCACCCCCGGCGAAGCAGGAACCACGGTTCGAAAAAAGCGCCCAAGAGATATTGGCGGGCCAAGGCGTCATCATTTCCAGGAACAGCGGATTGTTCGCGATGCGCTCGCTCGGCGCAGAATGGTTTCGCACCGCCTTCCACAGGGCCGGCGATTCCGCAAAAGCCTTGTCCGATACCGAGGGAGATCCGCGCAGGTTCTCAGCGGCGATCTGGATAGACTTGGGAAGGGCCAGAACAAGCAGCAGGATTGCGAGCGCCGCCCGCAGCGGCGACGGCGCCGAGAGCCAGCGCGATAATCCGATTGCCGCAAAGATCGTCAGAACGAACACGGCGGGTAAGACCGCGCGCCAGCCAAGGTCGTTGTTGTGGGCAAAGGTAATGGTGATATATCCGGCAGTCAAAAGGCCGACGAGCATCAGAATGGCGAACGCCCTCGTCGTGGGGCCGATCGAGGCTCGCGCGGGCTTCAGTCTGAGGCAGCTGGCCAGGGCGATCCCGCCCGGAATGTAAATTGCCGGAAATTCGATCACCAGAAACACAAGCCAATATCCCGGAATATCGAGAACACGGCGCACGGCGTCGGGAGCCCATCGATTGAAGACGGCATAGGGAGCGAACGCCAGAGGAAATCCCGTATCGCGCACCGAGCCGGCAAGCAATTGATCGTGGAGCAACGGATAGCTCAGAACGAGCGCAAGAAGGGCGGCCATCCCCGACAGACGCGCGAAAAGCCGTCGCGCTTCGCGGGGACAAGCCAAGTGCGAGGTTATCCCAATCGCGACCGACGCTGCGCCGAATACGATCCCGCCCACCCAAGTCGAACTTTCGAACCCGGCCGCTGCGACGAGACCAAGCACGAGAGCCGCCAGCGGCGACGGCCGACGCGGCATTTGCACGAGCAAAAAGCACGCCAACATAACGCAGGATGTCGACGCAATATGCTGCGGAGCCCAGGTGGTTTGAAACAGCCAACCGGCGAGCCCCGTCGGCGGCAGGACGATCGAATAGAATGCCTTCGCCCCGAAGAGCCACTCGAGGATCGGGTGAAGCGACGCGGCGAAGCAAAGCGGGACCACCCAAATCCCGGCCGAGACGCGCCCGCTGATCCAAGCGGCAAAGCCCATCATCAATGTCAGCGAGGAGAATGCGGTAAAGCCGCTCATTGCGATATCGGCTTCCCAGCCGCTCGCGCGAAAGGGCAGCGCGAGCTCGGCCGCGCTGAAGTGCCAGAGATAATAGTAGATCAGAGGGGCATCCCTGCCCGCCTCGCCGAAGAAGGGATTGCCCGGCGGAAGGCCCAGCCGCGTCATCTCGTCAATGATCGCGACTTTTGAATGATCGAAAATTGCCGGAGCGAGCGTGAGCCCTTCGCCGGAGACTTTGGGGAACAAAGCCAACGTCGGAACGACAGCGAGCAATAGGGCCAGGGCATAAGCCCAAATCGGTAGCCGCACAAAGGGCTCACCATCGTCGACGGCCTTCCTCGGCAAAAGAAACGGAAAAGCGAGCGCTATCGCCGCTATCGAGCTGATCACGACGATCGGCGCGGTAAATCCGACATAGCGATAGAGCGCCAGCGCAAGGACGCTATGACATGCCCATCCAAGCGCCGGAGCGATGGGGAGGGCAAGCGAGGCCGGCACGAGCCAGCGGGCGAATGCCAAGCCGAGCGCACCCCAAAACAACAGCGCTGCCGTGCCGCAAATGATGACGTCGATCGGAGAAACCATGCTTTGTCGACTTCGCTATTGGCATGAGAGTAGCGGCGTTGTTCGCCTTTACCCGGCTTCGCGGCGGCAGGTCCAGGGCCGGTCAATCGCTGCGGCCTTGGAGTCCGCTCTGAAATTATGAGACTCGCGCAAGACGGCTTTCAAGGATCGTGTTTGCCGCGGCTCCCGAATATAACATTTTGTTGAACTCGATTTGATTTTGCGAAGGCGACGATTTGTGACAGCGTGGGCGAGGCGGTGAAAGGGGAAGCGCGGCTCCGCGCAGCCCACTAAGTCCGATTCCCGGCCATTCGTAGGCGACAAAGAGGCGAGGCTCGCGTATGCAATCCCGATCGTCCGTGGCCGTTGGCATTATCTGCAAGACGCCTCAGCCCGGTTTCTCGAAAACCCGCCTGTCTCCGCCCCTCACTCCGTCCGAGTGCGCCGAGCTGTCGGCATGTTTCATTCGGGATCTCGGGACGACAATCGGCTCCTTGAGCGGCGGAGCCGATGTGGTCCCCTACGCGGTCTATACGCCGATCGGGTCGGAAGACGTGCTCCACGCGCTTCTGCCGCCGGAGTTTCGAGTCCTGGCGCAAGTCGAAGGAGGCCTTGGGCGGCGTCTCGGACAGGCCATCCGCCATCTTCTCGATCTCGGGCATGCGGGCGCGATTCTCGTCAATTCGGATAGCCCCACTTTACCGCCCGCGATCCTTCATGAAGCCGTTGGCGCCGTGCGGAGCCGCGACTCCGTCGTCCTCAGCCCCGCGCAAGACGGAGGCTACACGCTCGTAGGCATGTCGAGATTGCATTCCCGGATATTCGAGGAAATTCCCTGGAGCACCGCGGCCGTATATCGTGTTACTCTTGAGCGGGCGGCGGAAATCGGCGTCCCGGTGGCAAACGTGGCCGCCTGGTACGACGTCGACGACCTTGAAATGCTGGAGCTGCTGGAGCGCGAGCTGGCCGGCGAGCGCTTAACCTTCGCCGCACCGGGTATGACTGGTGCGAATGCGCCCGCAACGCGCCGGTTTCTCAGGCGACGTGCTTGGGCGCGCTCAAAGAAAACTGCCTGAGCTATACGACAGTCGCGGCGCGGCAAGGATAATCGCGAAGGAGCGACGCGGATGGATCAAGGAACGGCAGCCGGCTCGAAATCCGCATCGGTGGACCCCCGTCGATACTTCGAAGCGGCGTCGCGACTCGACGAAGAGGTCCGGCAACTCCCGGTCTGCCTTTATCTCGAGGTGACCAATCGCTGCAACCTGCTGTGCACGACCTGTCCCAGAACCTATGCCGAGCTCGAGCCGCCGGCCGACATGAGCTGGGAATTGTTCACGCGGATCGTCGATCAGACCAAGGATCTCGCTCGCGCCGTTCTGCACGGCGTCGGCGAGCCGATGCTCGTCCGGAATCTTCCGCAGATGGTACGATATCTCAAGGACCGCGGAGTCTATGTATTGTTCAACACCAATGGCACGGTTTTGAACGAGAAGAACGGCAGAGCCTTGATCGACGCCGGACTCGACGAGCTGCGTGTATCCCTCGACGCATCGAATGCCCAGTCGTATTTGAAAGTGCGCGGAAAGGATTATTTCAGGCGCATCCTCAGGAACGTAAAAGCGTTTCGGGCGATGCAAGATCGCGAGGGACATCGCAGGCCGAGTGTCTCGGCGTGGCTCACCGGACTGCGAGAGACCATAAAAGAACTGCCCGAATTCGTGCGCATAGCGAATGAAATCGGAATCAACGAGGTCTATCTGCAGCGTTTGGTATTCTTCGACAAGGACGCAATCGGCATGGCGCGGCCCGACCAGGCGCTTTTCGAGCGGATGGAAGCCGAGGAAGCCGCTCACCTGCGCGCTGCCGAGGAGCTTGCAAGGTCGCTCGGCATGACCTTCAGCGCGTCCGGGGCGGCCACCGAGCCTGGCTCGAGCCTCGTGCGCAAGAGCGAGGAGAATCCTTGGTCGCTTTGTCGCAGACCCTGGACGGTCATGTATTTCACCGCGAACGGTCGTGCGCTTCCATGCTGTATCGCGCCGTTTTCCCAGCACGGCTATGAGAACTACACCTTGGGCGATGCAACGCAAGAAAGCCTGCGCGAGATTTGGAATGGCGAACGGTACCGGAAATTCCGCAGCGAATTGCTCAGCGCCGCACCCCCCACGGCCTGCGCGAATTGCGGCCTGCGCTGGAGTCTCTAGTCATGCGGCTGCCGGGCGCAGAGGTCATCGTTGCAGTCGTCATTCCCTGCCTCAACGAGGAGGAAACGATTGCCGAAGTCGTTCGCGAGGTGATTGAGCAGACCCCGGACGAAGTCATCGTCGTCGACAACGGCTCGGCGGATGGCACCGCTGCTAAGGCGAGATCTGCCGGCGCGCGAGTGGTGTTTCAGCCCTTGAGGGGGTATGGGCGGGCCTGCGCCGCTGGGCTGGCGGCCGTCCGGCCCGATGCGCAGATCGTTTGCTATCTCGACGGCGACGGCAGCGACGTGCCCGCCTTTTTGCAGGACGTTGTGGGGCCGATCGCGCGGGGGGAAGCCGACTTCGTCATGGGCTCTCGATTAAGGGGGCGCCGCGAGCCCGGCAGCATGACGCCGCAGCAACTCTTCGCCGGCCGGCTCGCGGGGCTGCTGATGAACCTTCTATATGGCGTCAACTACACGGACATGTCTCCCTTCCGCGCGATGGCCGTTCGCACCATGCGAAGGCTCGGCATGCGGGAACGCACCTATGGATGGAACCTTGAGATGCAAATGCGTGTCGCCGCTGCCGGATTGCGAATCAAGGAAATCGCCGTTGACCACCGGCGCCGGCGCGGAGGCGTTTCCAAGGTGTCGGGCCAGGTCACTGCCGGATTAAGCGCGAGCTGGAAAATCGTAACGACATTCATTCGGCTGCTCATCCAGCTGCGAAAGCAGCAGCCCGTCTAGGCCGGGTTCTCGCCCGGCGTTTTGCGTGTTCCGTCGCATAAGCACGAGCGTGCTTCGCAGGCACCGACCGCGCATCGCGGCCAGGCGCCCGAAGGGCGCCGAAACAATCCAGAGAGAGTTTCGCACCACGCGCGCTGCCCCGGCGTACGCCGGGGTTCGCTGCGCTCGCAATGACGCTTATCTCCGGGTGAGGCGAACTTCCGAACCGCGGCCCTAGCGTTACCGACGTTCTGTGCCGTGCGTGTCGACTTCATGCTTGATTTTGCATTTGCTTCAGGCACGACTCGGTGCGATCCCGCGATTCGTCTATAATCGGCCGTCCTGGAGGGTCATGTTGCCAAAAGCGCCGGCGCATGCCCCTCTCCCGAGACTCCCTCCCGCAAGCGCGAGAGGGACTGAGCCGGTGCCGCGAATGAGGGGAGACTGCCGTGGAAGAGATCGCAAGTTTAGAGGAGCCGGCTCTGCGCGAGGAGGCGCCTCGAGAGGGCGGCCCGGCGTGGGCCGACCTGCGCGAGTGGCTGGCACTCATCGAGCGTCACGGGCTGGTGAAGCGCGTCGCAGGCGAGGTCGATCCCGAGGAGGAGCTCGCCGCGATCACCTTCATGGCGACGAGGAGCCAAGGCGCACCGGCCCTCCTCTTCGAGCGCCTCAAGGGCGACCGCTCGGGCGCCCGCGTGCTCACCAACATGCTGGGGGCGAGCAAGGAGCGCTTCGCGCTCGCCTTCGGCCTCGAGCCGACGCTCCCGTTGCCCGAGATGATCCGGGCGACGCGGGCGATCATGCGGCGGCGCCTGCGCCCGCGCCTGATCCCACCCGAGACGGCACCCGT
>Ga0209415_10012090_pt1 | contig 14437 bp, 14 predicted proteins | sample PeaSoiSIISIP2007_FD_187696 | JGI IMG/M metagenome (GOLD analysis project Ga0209415, IMG submission 187696) | Peat soil microbial communities from Weissenstadt, Germany - SII-SIP-2007 (SPAdes) (version 2) | ecosystem: Environmental > Terrestrial > Soil > Wetlands > Peat | place: Germany...
CGCGCTGCTCAGTCCAACCTGACCAACGGGCTCACCGAGGCCAAGGCCATCTACCAGAACGCGGCCACCTACTCGCCGGCTGGCACCGCCATCCCGGCGCACGGCACAATCGCCGTTCCTGTGCCGGTGTCGTTCTCCAGCTCCGCACCCGAGTTCAACTGGGTGACAGGTACTGGTGCCGCTGGTGGCTGTAACGGCTCGTCCCCGGCTAACTGCCTCAGTGAGCAGGTGGTCGACTCCGCCGCCGACGCCGATGGCCAGGGTGTCATTCTGGCGGCGTATAGCCCCAAGACGCAGTCGTGCTGGTACGCGGTGGACCTGGAGTCCACTCCTCAGAACCTAGCTGCCACTGACGGCGGCGCGCCGCCGGCCGGGGGGGTGCCGTTCCTTGCGACCGGCGTTGTCCCGACGGGGGCTGCCACCGCTGGGGTGTTCTACGCCCACAAGACGAACGCAGTGACGAACGTCAACTGCAACGCCAACTGGGCCGCTACTCAGGCCGCATTTGCCTGGGGCGTGAGCTACAGCATCCCGGGAGCAGCTGCCTAGTCTGCTAGCTGGCTGAACCCGAAAGCAGTGCACTGTGGCCTCCGCTTCGGCGGGGGCCACAGTCGCGCCTGCCCCACCATGGCGCCGACGGTCCTTGACCGGTCGTCAGAAGAGCGAGCCGTCAGCTCGGCAGGGTCGGTACGTCGGTCCCCACCGGCCCGGCCGATGCGATCACGTCGAGGATCTCGGTCCCCACGAGCTCGTCGCGATCGAGCAGGGCGTCGCGCAGGGCCTCGATCACCGCTCGGTTGTCTTCGAGCATGGCGCGGACCTTGTCCTTGGCGCCCCGCAGCAGGCAGTCGACCTCTTCGCGCCCCGAGTCCACGGCGGTCACCTTGGTGACGATGTTCCCGGGCATGTCGAGGGCGGCGGCCGAGATGAGGGTGCTTCCCATGCCGAGGCTCCCCACCATTTGGCACGCCGCCACCGTGGCGGCCTGAAGATCGGCGGCCACGCCCGAGCTCGTCTCTCCGAAGAACATCTCCTCGGCCACCATCCCCCCGAAGGCGATCTGGATGAGGGCTTCGATCTCCGAGCGGGTCTTGGTGTAGCGCTCTTCTTCCTCGGAGTGTGACAGCAGCCCCAGGGCGTCCTTGCGCTTCACGATGGACAGGACCTCCATCTTGCGCCCCTTGCCCACGAGCCATGCCACCGCGGCGTGGCCCGACTCATGGGTGGCGATGGTGCGCCGCTCGGCCTCGGCGTACTCCACGGGCTGCGCCAGGCCGATCTCCTCGGTCATCTTGGCTTGCTGGATGTCGTCCCAGCCCAACCCGTTGGCGTTCCGCCGCAGCGCCCATACCAGCGCTTCGTCCAGAAGGTGCTCGAGCATGACCGGTGAGTACCCGAACGTCATGGCCGCCAGCGTGTCGCGCTTGGCCGGGTCGTCGAGCTCGGCGTCATGCGCTTTCTTGGCCAGGTAGTAATCCAGGATCTCGCGACGCCCCGACTTCGACGGCAGGTCGAAGTAGATCGAGCGGTCGAATCGGCCCGGGCGCACCAGGGCGGGATCGAGGTCGGCGGCGCGGTTGGTGGCCCCGATGACGAGGATGTTGGCGGGGGGATTCGGAGGCTTGTGCAGGTGGCGGCGGGTGGGGAGCCAGGCGTTCACAATGTCGATCAGCCAGCCGTGCAAGCGCACTCCTTTCGGCGGCTGGTCGAAGGACTGCAGCTGGATCAGCAGCTCGTTGACCACCCCGGCCACGCCGTCGTGGTGGCGCCCGGCCCCCATCCCGCCCCGGGCACCCCCGATGGCGTCGATCTCCTCGATGAAGCCGATGGCGCCGCCCTCGACCCGGGCGTACTTGCGAAGCTCACGGAAATAGGAGCGGATCTTGCGGTTGGTCTGCCCGTAGAACATGGACTGGAACGCTGATGACGACACGAAGAGGAAGGGCACCCCGGCCTCGGCCGCCATGGCCTTGGCCATGTAGGTCTTGCCGGTACCCGGTGGGCCCTCGAACAGAATGGCCCGGCGGGCCGTTCCCCCCATGTGATCGGCGAAGGCCTGATGGGCCAGGAAGAGGTTGAGGGTCTTGATCACCTCGTCGACGAGGACGGGGGCACCGCGCACGTCGTCGAAACGGACGTCGATCTCGTTGGGGCGGTAGAGGATGTGCGGCGAGCGACCGGCGCCGAGAAGCGGGATGACCATCACCGAACACAGCACGAGGATGAGCAGGAAGCCCGGGAGATACGGCGTGAGGCTCGAGGGGATGTGGGGGAACCCGAAAGCTCCCCGGTGCAGCACCGTGGCTCGCACCACGAACCAGATGGCGAACGGGGCGAGGATGAGCGCCAGGCGCCGCATCTTGCCCTGGCGCATGCGCTCACGATGGGCACCGACGTCGGCCGTGGTGACCCCGATGACCCCCGATTGGCCGAGGGACCGCAAGGCTTTCGAGGCGGCGTCGGTGTCCCCGGCGGGCGCGAATTCGTTCGGGTCGGCGGCGGCGTCGGTCTGGGCCCCACCCCTCAGGAGTCGACGGCGGTCCCCCCGGCTTCCGTGACTACCCATGCCCTCACCCTCACACCGGCGCCATGGCCTGCGACCCGTCTCGAACGGGGACTATGACGCAACGACACCACTCTCTGTGTCCGTTCTAACGCCGCTCCCAACCAGGGATCAACTCGTCCCCAACAGGCCCCCCAACGGCCCCCAAGAGAGACAGCCCCCCAGGAGAAACAGTCTCCGGGAGCGTGGTGGAGATCACATGGGGCCGGCGTCGTGCTTCCTCCCGGGCAGCAGCTCGCGCCGCGAGGCCAGGATGCCGAGGGCGCGGGCCAGGGCCGGGCGGGTGTCGGCGGGGTCCACGACCTCGTCGACGAAGCCCCGCTCGGCCGCCACCCACGGGGTCAGCATCTCGGCGCGGTAGGTGTCCTCGAGGGCCCGGCGCTCGTCTTCGGAGGCCTGGCGGTGGAGGATCTGGACCGCCCCCGGCGCGCCCATCACGGCGATCTCCGCCGAAGGCCACGCCAGGCACAGGTCGTTGCCGATGCCCTTGGAGTCCATGACGATGTACGCACCCCCGTACGCCTTGCGCAGCACCACGCACACCCGAGCCACGGTGGCCTCGGCGTAGGCGAACGCGAGCTCGGCACCGTGGCGGATCATGCCCCGCCACTCGAGGTCCTTGCCCGGGAGGAAGCCGGGCGTGTCGACCAGGGTGACGATGGGGAGGTTGAAGGCGTCGCAGAAGCGGACGAAGCGGGCGCCTTTCTGCGAGGCCGGGATGTCGAGGGTGCCCGCCAAGGAGCGGGGCTGGTTGGCCACCACGCCGATGGGCCGGCCCCCCACGCTGGCCAGCGCCGTGACGAGGTGTGACGCCCACCCGGGGCGCAGCTCCAGGACGTCGCCGTCGTCGACGATGGCGCGTATCACGTCGCGCACGTCGTAGGAGGCCGATGCCGCCGCCGGGACCAGGTCCCTCAGCGCCGGGGTGACGCGACTGGTGGGGTCGTCGGTGACGATGCGGGGGGCTTCGGCGTCGGTGTTGTCGGGGAGGTGGTCGAGCACGCTTTGGAGCAGCCCGTCCACGGCGTCGGCGTCGGCGGCCAGCAACGCACACAAGCCACTGGCGCGCGCGTGCATGGCCGCGCCGCCGAGGTCTTGCAGGCTCACCCGCATCCCGGTGAACCCCTCCACGGCGTCAGGCCCCGACACGAAGGCGAAGGCGTCCGGCGTCATCACGGTCACGTCGGCCAGGCCGAGCAGCAGGGCGGGCCCCGAGATCGCTGCCCCCGTCACGGCGGCCAGCACGGGCACCGCGCCCGAGCACGCCGCCATGGCCGCCGCGGCGCGCCCCCATCCGTGCAGGGCGTCGATGCCCTCGGACACCTCGGACCCCGAGGAAGACAGCACCACGACCAGCGGGAGCCGCTCGTGCAGCGCCACCCGGGCCGCCTCGGCCAGGGTGTCACCGTCGGCCTGGGTGAGCGCGCCGCGGTGATGGCCGGAGACCGAACGGGCCGACACCACGCGCCGCCCGCCCATGGTGTCGACCCCGGCCCGAACCGAGCCCGGGACGTGGGTCCGCAGGGGGAGATGGGACCCCGGCACTGAGGCCCCGGGCTGCGACGAGGCGGGCGCCGAGGACGCAGGCACCGGGGGCTCGGGAGGAACCAGGGACACGGTCGCCACCGAGAGTCATGTTAGGAGGACGGCCGGGCCGTGGTGCGCCTCGTCATGCGCGAAGCGGCCCGAGGGGCTGTGCCACCATCTGTCCACCGGTCCGGGCACGAAGGGGTGGTGACGATGCGTGCGTGCGTGATGCGTCAGGGTCGGCTCGTGGTCGACGACACCCCTGATCCGCGGCCCGAGACGGGCCAGATGCTGGTGCGGATCCTGGCGTGCGGGATCTGCGGGTCGGATCTCCACTTCCTGCGACACGGTGAATCGATGGTGTCGATGACCGACGACATGCTCCCGTCCATGGGGACCCAGGGCATGGGGATGGCACCCATCGACTTGAGCCGAGACATCGTGATGGGTCACGAGTTCTGCGCCGAGGTGGTCGAGCTCGGGCCCGACACCACCGGCCCCAAGCCCGGCGCGCGCGTGGTGTCGGTGCCGGTGTTGTTCTCGGCCACGGGACTGCACCAGCTGGCCTACAACAACGACTACCCCGGGGGCTACGCCCAGTACATGGTCCTGTCCGCGCCGCTGGCCCTCGAGGTCCCCAGCGGGCTCGACACCCGGCACGCCGCGCTCACCGAGCCGTTGGCCGTCGCCGTGCACGCCGTGGCCCGGTCCGGTGCCACGGCGCGCGACAGCGCGGTGGTGGTGGGGTGCGGACCGGTCGGGCTGGCGGTGGTAGCCGCGTTGCGCGCCGTCGGCGTCGAGTCGATCGTGGCCGCCGACTTCTCGGCGCGCCGGCGGGCGATGGCGCGCACCATGGGGGCCACCGATGCCGTGGACCCCAGCGAGGAGGGCGTCGTCGACGCCTGGCGCCGGCTCGACGGGGGTCGTCCCCTGGTGGCCTTCGAGGCGGTGGGCGTGCCGGGAATGCTCCAGCAGTTGTTGCGCGAGCTGCCCCCGGGCACCCGCGTGGCGGTGGTGGGGGTGTGCATGGAGCCCGATCAGATCCTCCCGTTCTTCGCCATCGCCAAGGAGCTGTCGTTGCACTTCGCCCTGGCCTACGGGGCCGACGAGTTCGCCGGTGCACTGCGGTCGTTGGCCGAAGGCGACATCGACGTGTCTGCGATGATCACGGGTAGCGTCGACCTCGACGGGGTGCCCGGAGCCTTCGAGGCGCTGGCGCGTCCCGACGAGCACGTCAAGATCCTGGTGGAGCCCGCACCGACGTGACCCCGCCCGCGCCGAGACGTCGGTGGCTCCGGCGTGCCTGGCCGTGGTTGAAGTACGTCGTCGGGTTGGCGCTCGCCGGTCTCGCCCTGTGGGCGCTCACCGGTCGCACCGGTGAGCTGTCGGGGGCGTCGAGCTATCTCGCCCACCTGCGGTGGTGGTGGCTCGCCCTAGCGGTGGTGGCCGAGGCGGGGTCGCTGGCGGCATTCGCCTTGGTCCAGCAGCGCCTGCTCGAGGCGGGTGGCGTGCACCTGTCGACCGCCCGGCTCTGGGCGGTGACCGTGGCGTCGACCGCCATCGCCAATTCGATGCCGGCCGGGCCGGTGGTGTCGTCGGTGTTCGCCTTCCGCCAGTACCGCCGCGGGGGCGCCGACGAGGCGCTCGCCGGCTGGACGCTCGCCGCGGTGTTCGTGGCGTTGGCGGTGACCTTGGCCCTGGTGGCCGCGGTCGGGGTGACCGTGGCCGGGGCCGAGGGGGCCGGGCTCGACCTGGTCGCGGTGACCGCCGGCGTGCTCGTGGGGGCGCTGGCGCTGGGCGCGGTCTTCCTCCAGCGCCGTGCCCTGGCGTGGCTGGTATCCGCGTCGGTGCGCACCACCCGGCACCTGGTGGGGTGGCCCCGCGGCGAGTTGGCGGCCCACGTCGAGCGGATCATCGCCCGGCTCACGGTGGTCAGCCTCGGCTTCCGCCAGGTCGTCTCGGTGGTGGGGTGGGGTGTGGCCAATTGGGTCCTCGACTGCGCCTGCCTGGCTCTGTCGTTCCTGGCCATCGGGGCGGGAATCCCGTGGAGGGGTCTGCTCCTGGCCTACGGGGCCGGGCAGCTCGCCGCCAACCTGCCCGTCACGCCCGGTGGCCTGGGGGTGGTCGAGGGGAGCCTCACCATCGCGCTGGTCGAATTCGGGGGGGCCGAACCCTCGACGGTGGCGGCGGTGCTGCTGTACAGGATCCTGAGCTTCTGGGCCGAGCTGCCCGTCGGCTGGGCGACGTGGGCCGTGCTGGCGTGGTCGGGGCGTTCGGCCGACGTAGCCCAGCTCAACCGTGCAAACGTGGTCGAGGAGGTGGCGTCGTGAGACTCCGGCGTTGGGGAGGGACGAGGCGGGTGCTCGCCGTGGGAGCGCTGGGTTTGGGATCGCTGGGGCTGTCGGGTTGCACCTCGGCGCGTAACACCCTGGGGACGAACTCGAGCCCGTGCTTTCGGGCCCTCGCCCCCGCCGAGGACGCCGTGCACGACCGGGGGGTGTTCACCGGGGTCCGCCTGGTGTCGGCCTCCTCGCTTCGGAAGTTGCACCACTTCGACAGCGTGCTCGTGCAGCGCTCGTCCACCCCCTTGCACAATCTGTGCCTGGTGGCCTACCGGGGCACCTACCGCCCCGACCAGGTCAAGCGACCGGCGGGACGGGTCCCGGCGTCGGGCGTGGGCCACTTCGCCGTGGTCGTGGTGTCGAGCCCCCAGAACGTGCTGTTGGGCACGTTCGTGCTCGAGAAGGAGCCGGTGCGGTTCCGCCATCTCGCCCTCGGCCCCGTGCCGTCCACGGCACCGAAGGGCGGCTCACTCCTCGGGTGACCCCTCGCCGTCGGGGGGGCCCGCCCGGATGGCGCGTGTGCGCGCCTTGCGTTGGGCGCGCTCGACCCGCTCGAGTTGTCGTTCGACCTCGGCCCACGTGAGCGGCTCGCCGTCCTCGTGATCGGCGTCGTCGCCACCGTCGTCGCCGGCGGCCTCGAGGCGCTGGGCGCGCAGCATCGTGACCCAGGCCGCGCTCCACAGCACCGGGAGCGTGGCCACCTTGGCGAGGACGCCGGCCAACTGCTGGTCCACGAGGCGCGAGATCCCCAGTGCCTGGTGCACCGAGGCAAAGGTGTCGTAGAGAGGGTGACGGGCGAAGACGTAGATGATGGCCGGGAAGGTGGGGACGACGGACTGCACGAAGAGGTAGGCGGCCAGCCCCACCGGGACGGTGCGGTGGGTGCCGGGGATGTGGCGCAGCACCGGGCCCCACAGCACGGCGCCGCCGAACAACAGCACCACGTCGGTCAGGGCCCGCCACCACGGCGAGGACGCCTGGGCGGCGACGGCCGGCGTGAGCAGGGTTCCCACCGCCACGACGGTGAACGTCGCCACGGCCACGACCGGACGGGTGAGCACCTCGAGGCATGCGTCGATGGGCGCCGGACGGGTGAGCATGGCCAGCAGCGGGCTCGGCATGGCGAGGAGGAGGAGCGGAGCCGCCGCCAGGGTGAGCAGGAGGCGCTGCACCACCAGGGCACTCAGCGACCAGTGGGCGGCGAGATCGGCGAGAGGCCACGTGAGGGCGAGCGCCAGGGCGGCGAAGGCCCCGACGAGGTACCACAGCTGGCGGTGGGTGGGCAGCGGGGCGGGCCCGGACCGCGACGCCACGTGGCGGACGCCGAGCCCGTAGGACAGGGCCAGCGCGGCGATGGCGAGCCAGGCGAAGGGGTGGGGATGCAACGCCAGGGGATCGCCGGTTCCCGCGGCGAGCAGCGGTGTGGTCACCGCCGTGTCCTGGTGCGCCCCGGCCGTCGGTGGCGGGCAACCCGGCGCCTACGCTCTGGCCCATGGTGGACCGGCTCGAGCGGCTGACCGACCTGGTGCTCGTGCTGTTGCGCGACCAGCGGCCCAAGTCGCTGCGCGAGATCGCGTCGGAGGTGCCGGGGTACCCGGCCCAAGAAGGTGAGGCGCGGCGCCAGGCTTTCGAGCGCGACAAGCGGACGCTGCGCGACGGCGGCATCGAGGTCACGGCCACAGCCATCGACGGGCCCGAGCAGGTGGGCTACGTGATCCGGCCCGAGGACTACTACCTGCCCGACCTCGACCTCGCCCCCGAAGAGCAAGCCGCCCTGAACCTCGCGGTCGCCGGGGTCCACCTCGGCGATCCTAGTGGTCGGGATGCGCTGTGGCGCCTGGGACTGCCGGCCTCCGCCGGTGCCCGCCCCGTGGCCGAGCTCCCCGCCCTTCCGGCCCTCCCCGTGTTGCACGGGGCGCTGCGGGCGCGTGCCACCGTGCGCTTCGACTACCGCGGGGAGCGTCGCCGCGTCGACCCCGCGCTGCTGCGTTTCCACGGCGGGTGGTGGTACCTGGTGGGCTACGACCTCGATCGCGCCGCACCGCGAACTTTCCGGGTCGACCGCATGGAAGGCGACGTCTCGGCGCTGGACCCGAGCTCGGCCGCCTTGCCCGACGGGTTCGACCCCGACGCCGCGCTCCCCGACGTTCCGTGGCGCATCGGTGAGGGTGCGCCCGTCACGGTGGTGATCCGGGTGGACGCCACCCTCGCCGGGCCCGTGCTCGACGAGGTGGGGGAGGGGGCGCTGGCCGGTCGCGACGACGACGGTTCGGTGACGGTGCACCTCGAGGTGACCAACACCGCCGCGCTGCGGTCGTGGCTGTTCGAGCTGGGCGAGCACGCCGAGGTCGTCGGTCCCGAAGAGGTCCGAGCCGGGGTGGTGGCGTGGCTCGAGGCGATGGCGGGGACCACCACCGTCCCCGAGGCCCGGTGATGGCGACGCGCGCCGACGCCGGGGCCCGGCTCCTGCGGTTGTTAGCGGTGCTCACCTGGCTGGCGCGCCAGGGACGGGCACCGGTGTCCGAGCTGTCCGAGCGCTTCGGGCTCGAGCCCGACGAGCTCATCGCCGACCTCGAGCTGGCGGCGTGCTGTGGCTTGCCCCCGTACTCACCGGACCAGCTCATGGAGATCATCGTCGACGACCAGGAGGTCATCGCCGACCTCGGGACCGAGCTCGGGCGGTCGCGGCGGCTGACGGCGGCGGAGGGCTTCGCGCTCGCCGCGTCGGCCCGGGCCATCCTGGCCGTCCCGGGCGCCGATCCCGAGGGAGCCCTGGGCCGGGCGCTGGCCAAGCTCGAGGCGGTGTTGGGCGGGCGCGGCATGCTGCGCGTCGACCTGCGCGAGCCGGCGCACCTGGCGGTGGTGCGCGAGGCGACAGAGTCGGGTCGCCAGCTCGAGCTGCACTACTACTCGGCCTCGAGCGACCGGGAGTCGACCCGCATCATCGACCCCGTGTCGGTGCGGTTGATCGAGGGTCACTGGTACCTCGACGGGTACTGCCACAACGCCCAGGGCATGCGCCGCTTCCGCGTCGACCGGGTCTCCACGGCGCGCCTCACGGGCGCCCCCGCCGACGCCGAGGGCCTCGACGGCGACGCCGGCGCGCCGGGCTCCGAGGCGTTCGTCCCCGGGCCCGAGGCCACCGTCGCCCACCTGGCGGTGGACGAATCGGCGGCGTGGATCACCGAGGCTCTGGTGAACTCGTCGTCGGAGCCTCTGCCCGACGGGCGCACGGGCGTCACCCTGGCGGTGGCGAGCACCGTGTGGTTCGGTCGATTGTTGTTGCGCCTGGGCCCCCACGCCGAGGTGCTCGACCCGCCCGAGCTGGCCGACGTGGGGCGCAACGCAGCGCGCCAGCTCCTGGCCCGCTACGGGGCGGGCCCCAGCTCCTAGCCCGCGCCTGGCGAGGGCGGATCGGTGCCGGGGACGCCGTCGTCGGCCACGTGCTCGGTCCATTCGGAGCCTGACCAGTAGCGCTGGTGGTGCCGGGCGAAGGGGTCGGCGAGCCAGCCGGGCGCGATGCCCGTGAACGGCGTGCCCCCAGACGGGCCTGCTGATCCCGCAGAGGGACTGGTGAAGGAACTCCGGGAGAATGGAGCCCTGCCGTAGCCCCTTCGCCGGCGCTGCGAGGAGAGCATCCGCATGGCGAACAGGCCGCCGAAGATCACGATGGCGATCCACGACTGATGTCCGTAGTACACGACAACAGTCTATTGCCGGTGGCGAGCGAGGTCCCCGGCGAGGTCGGCGTCCAGGGGCGCCGGTGACCCTGACGGGGTGCTGCGGGTGGCCAAGCTGCGCAAGGGGGGCCACGCCTACTACCTCGAGGTGGCCGGCAACGGGGCGGGGACGGGCATCGAGGGCCCCGGCCGGTGGGTGGGCTCGGGAGCGGGTGTCCTGGGACTGGGAGGGGAGGTGACCGCCGACGCCCTCGGGGCGGTGCTGCAGGGCGACGACCCGATGACCGGGCGGCGGCTGGGACGGTCCCACCACCGCGTCACGGTGGCCGGGTTCGACCTCAGCTTCTGCGCACCCAAGTCGGTGAGCATGCTCCACGCGCTGGGCCCGCCCGAGGTGGCCGCCGAGGTCCACGCCGCCCATGTCCACGCCGTGGGCGCCGCCCTCGACTATGTCGAGCGCCGGGCCGTCGCCGTGCGCCGCCCGAGCGCGGACGTGCTCGTTCCCGTGGCGGCCGAGGCCGTGGCCTGCGCCGGCTTCGTGCACCGCGTGAGCCGGGCGCTCGATCCCCACCTGCACAGCCACGTGGTGATGGCCAACCTCGGACGCGGACCCGAGGGGACCTTCAGTGCCCTCGACGGCCGGGGGATCTATGCCCACGCGCCGACCGCCGGCGCGCTCTACCACGCCCAGCTCCGCCACGACCTCACGGCGCGCCTGGGTGTGACGTGGGAGCCCCTGCGAAACGGGCGGGCCGACGTCGCCGGCATCGGCCTCGAAGCCCGGGGTGCCTTCTCGCAGCGCGCCGCGGCCATCGCCCAGCACCTGGCGGCGCGCGGGCTCGGCTCTCCCCGGGCCCGCGCCGTCGCCTCTCACGTCACCCGGCCCGAGCGCGACGTCCACCGGGGTGCCGACGACCTCCGTCCGCGCTGGCAGGCCCGGGCCCGAGCCGTGGGACTGGGCCCCGCGCACCTCGAGGCCGTGCTCGACCGGGCGCCACGCCGCCCCGGGCCTGCGCCCGACCCCGCCCTGGGGGAGGCCGTCGCCGAGGAGCTCGGCCGTCGGGGGCCCACCACCACCCGGCGCGACATCGTGCGGGCGTGGTGCGCGTCGCTGCCCGGGGGTGCTGCGGTCGTCGCCGTGGAGGAGGCGGCCGACCGTCTGGTGCAGTGCATGGAACCCATCGCCGCGCACGCCGGGCGCGTCGAGCACCGCGGGGTGGGGGAGCGACGCCACGTCGTCGACGCCAGGGAGCTCAATCACACGGGCGAGCTCGAGCGGCTGCTGGCGGCCCGGGGGATGAAGATGGCCGTCGTCCCCGACCGCGGCGTCGCCCGGGGCTTCGGCCTCGGGCTGGGCTGATCAGGAGTGTGGGGACACGATGGGCCCGGCGTCGGTGTAGCCCTGTCGGATCCCGTGCCCGGCGCGGCGCGTGAGCTGGTCGGGCTCGTAGAGCATCCAGTAGGCGTTGCGGGCGTGCTTGCGCGCCCGGTCGACACACACCGCCGCGAGCCGCTCGGGGTCCTCCTCCTCGTGCTCGTGGACGAATACCTCGAGGACGTGGGTACTCGTGAGCAACTGGGCGAGCATGATGCCCTGGGACGCCTCGTGGGCACACACCTGGTCGATGGCGGCCTTGCCCGGCATGCCGAGGGCGACCACGATGCGACAGCCCTGTTCCTCGACGAGCTTCTTGCACTCCACCCCGAGGTCCTTGATTCCCGGAACCGTCCGCCGCACCACCTCGAACCGCTCCCCGTGGCCCGGGCACTGCTTGAGCTCGTCGACGGCTTCGGCGCCCATGTCGTAGCGGGCGAACATGGTGTCGACGACCCCGATGCGGTCCATGGCGCGATTCTCCCACGGCGCCGGCCACTGCTCAGCCGGCACCCTCCCGGCCGTGGTCCCGACAGCGGGCCACGTACCCGCCGGGGCTGACCGTGACGGCCATGCGGCGCCCGCAGCGCGCACAGAACCGGGGCGGGTCGAGCTCTCGGGCGCACCCCGGGCACTCCCCGGCCGGCCGGCCGCACGCCGTGCAGAACACGCCGTGATGGTACCGAGGGGGGCGGCCCCGTCCCCGACGGTGGACAGTGGGGCCCGGGGCCGCTAGACGGATTCCCTCGACGGGAGGAGCCGGCGTGGACGGCGGGGAACAGGGCGAGGCACCCGGGCGCCCCGGGGACGAAGGCGAGGACGAGATCCCCGCCGCCCCACTGCGGGCCATGGTGACCCGGATGCATGCCCGCCGGCGCACCGAGCCCGGGGACGAGGGACGGATCCGACGCCAGTTGGGCACCGGCGACGAGACCATCTCGGTCATCGACGACGGCCCCGACCACTGCATCATCGGTCGTCGGGTGGGACACGCCTCGGACGGCACGACCTACTGCCTGGTGGGGCGCATCTCGTTGGAGCGCTACGCCGACATGGTGGCGGGGGACGTCGGGCTCCTCGACGCCTTCTCCCACGCCCGCGACATCGCGCTGTGCGGGGTGTTCGACGACGAGCACGGCGCCTCGAACGTGTTCGTGGTGCAGCCCTACCGACACTCCGAGGACGTGCCCGACGACTACCTCCCGCCCGGCGAGTTCATCGAATTCGTCGACGACCCCGACGACGCCGTCGGTGCCGACGAACCCGACGAACCCGACGAGCCCGACGAGCCCGACGAGCCCGGGGAAACCGGCGACGCGCCCTGAAGCGGCGAGGCGACCTTAGAAGACCGGGCCGGGCGCGATGTCCCAGCTGGCCACCACGGATCTCCCCTCGGCGGCCCGGCGCGTGGTCCGCAGTCCCTCGGCCTGGAGCCGGCGTTCGACGTGGGCGACCACGGCGTCGACGTCGGTCGGGTCCACGTGGTCGCCACGAAGCATGTCCACGTCGATGGGGCGCAGCTCGACCCGCCCCTCGGTGTCGCCCCGGGTCGACCGGTAGTAGATGCCCCAGCGCCGCTTGAGAGAGAGGAGCCGGACGCGCTGTGCCGTGGGTGGAACATTGAGGCGGACAAAGCTGTCCATGGTGTTCCCCCAGCGTGGTCGGCGTTCTCGGACCCGATCCTCAATGTCGGCACGGGCGCGGGCCGACTGAAGCAACGTTCCCGCTCCGGCCCGTCCCCGGGGGCCCGGGGGATGGCCCGGGGCCCGTGGGCGTAGCCTGGCCCGATGCGCAGTCTCCTGGCCGGCCCGACCGGCCCTTTCGGGGGGGAGCAGACCAGCCTGGAACCGGGGTCACCGGTCCCCGGGGCCCGGGCCGGTGGGGCCAGCCGTGGCTGACAGCGACGACGCCTTCGACCTCGACATGGCGGCGGCGTCGCTGCACTCCGATGCCACCGACGTCCACATCATGCTGAAGGTCCTCGCCGGCCAGCTGGCCGAGGTCCTCGGCCCCCGCGTCGTGGTGGACCGGGCCGGTGGGTTCCTGCGCAAGTCGGGCGAGGTCAAGGCCCTCGAGGTGACCCTCGGCGACGACGTCCTGCGGGCCGAGGTGGACCAGGGCACGGTGCGATGCTCGGTCGCCCACTCCTCGGGAGGGATCCGCATCCGCAGCGAGTCGATCGATCTGGACAACTGGTTGAAGAGATTGCTGGCGGCCCTGCAGCAAGAGGCCGCCCACAGCGAAGGCGCCCGTCAGGCGCTCGAGAGAATCGTCATCGGAGGTTCGTCATGACCCAACCCCAGGATCTGCCCAAAGAGGCGGGCCACCGGCTCGAGGAGCTCGAGCACGGCCTGTTCACGTCGGACCTCTCAGTCAACGAGTTCCTCCTCATCAAAGAAGCCGGGTTCCACCCCCTGGGCTTCGTCATGGGCTCGTCGATCTATCACACCGGGATCCAGGCCCGACGGTGGAACAAGAGCCAGGAGCTCACCAAGCTGACCGAGGCCATGTACAACGCCCGTGAGTTGGCCATGACCCGGATGGAAGAGGAAGCCGACGCCCTAGGCGCCGATGGCGTCGTGGGGGTGCGCCTCGACGTGAACTACTACGAGTGGGGCCGCGACGCGGCGGAGTTCATCGCCGTGGGCACCGCCGTGAAGGCCGAGGACGGCACCTCGCACCGCAACGCCTTGGGCAAGCCCTTCACCTCGGACCTCTCCGGTCAGGACTTCTGGACGATCATGCAGACCGGGTACGTCCCCCAGGGCCTGGTCATGGGGACCTGCGTGTTCCACATCGCCCATCGCGGCATCGGCCAGGCGCTGGGCACCATGGGCCAGAACGTCGAGCTGCCCAACTTCACCCAGGCGCTGTACGAGGCCCGCGAGCTCGCCATGACGCGCATGCAGGACGAAGCCAACACCCTCGGGGCCACCGGGATCGTCGGCGT
>Ga0209415_10012091_pt1 | contig 14436 bp, 4 predicted proteins | sample PeaSoiSIISIP2007_FD_187696 | JGI IMG/M metagenome (GOLD analysis project Ga0209415, IMG submission 187696) | Peat soil microbial communities from Weissenstadt, Germany - SII-SIP-2007 (SPAdes) (version 2) | ecosystem: Environmental > Terrestrial > Soil > Wetlands > Peat | place: Germany...
GATAGAGCACCACCGACGCGCCCTTCGCGGCCCATCCATATTTGTGCACGTCCGCCGACATCGACGTGACACCCGGCACGGAAAAGTCGAATGCAGGCACGGGGCGCCCGAGCTTGCGTGCGAATGGAAGCAAGAAGCCCCCGAGGCACGCATCGACGTGGCAGAGAATGCCGCGCTTCGCGGCCAACGCGGCGATCGCCTCGATCGGATCGACGATGCCGTGAGGATAGGCGGGTGCGGAGCCGACGAGCATGATGGTCCGCTCGTTCATCGAGTCTTCCATCGCATCGACGTCGACGCGCATGCTCGCATCGAGCCGCGCGTGGATGACGCGCACCCCAAAGTACTGACCCGCCTTCTCGAACGCGGGGTGCACACTCTCCGGCACGATCATCTCGGGCTCACGCACCTGCGGCTTGGTGTGGCGCGCCCAGTCGCGCGCTGTCTTCACCGCCATCAAGATGCTCTCGGTTCCGCCAGACGTCATCGATCCGGCCGCAGCGTCGTGGCCGAGCAAGTGACCCGTCATCGCGAGCACTTCCGACTCGAAACGGCGCAGGCTTGGAAACGCCATCGGGTTCAACGCGTTCTCGCTGAAGTAGCGCAGGAAGGCTTGTTGAACGAGCTCGAGAACGTCATCGCCGGGCCAATACACTAGGCTGAACGTGCGACCATCGTGCCACTTCGCATCGCCATCTCGGGCGCGCTCGAGAGCCGTGAGGACGTCATCGCGTGTCGAGCCTCGCGTGGGCAACTGCATCTTACGACGTAAGTAGCAGGCTTTTACGTGGCTGTGCTGCGCTTCTCGAGGGCCGCGATTCGATCGAGGAACGCTCGACCGCGAGCTTGGTCGGTCATGTGAACGAACGCCGCCAAGCCTTTGATTTGCTCGATCGTCTCGCCCTCTTTCGTCGGTCTACCCTTTTCACGATTGAAGATCGCGGCGCGGAGGCGACGAATCACGTCTCGAGGGACACGAGCAGGCGGGGCGCCCGGAGCATCGTTCACGACGAGCCCAGTCACTCGCTGTGCGTTGCCACCGCGCATCACCGTCGTCTTCTTCTGGTGGACGCGGAACCCCTCGGCCTCCAGGATTCGGCGCACGCCGTGCAGAAGCGCGCCGATGGGTGCGGGTACACGCGAGTGTTTGTCGCGTTTCTTCCCCTTCGCGAAGGAGAACGTGAGGTCGTCGGCGTATCGTGTGTATACAAACCCCATCATCCGCGCGAGCCCGGAGAGGCGTTTGTCCAAGCGGAAGCAAATCGCGTTGGTGATCGCCGGTGACGTAGGAGCACCCTGCGGGCAAGCTCGCGCGCCCTTCGCGACATAGAGCGTCTTGCCCCTGAATTGGACGATCTCCCGCGGCGATTCGGTCACGAGGAGCGCGATGAGGGTGGCGACGTTCTCGGAGATGCCCGCGCGACGCAGGAGCCCCTTCACACGCCGCCACGAGATGGTCGGAAAGAAGTCCTTCACGTCGACTTTGACGATCACATCTGCACCCGCGTGAACGTGGGCGTTCGACGCGATCGAGCGGTCGGCCAAGAACCCATGAGCGGCGGCGTGAACCGGAAGCTTCTCGAAGACGTTCCGCAAGAGCCACCGCTGCGCGACCTTGAGCTCGCGCTTCGGCGCCGTGATGGTGCGACGCGAGCCGTCACGCTTCGGGATCGTCCAGAAGTGGTAGTGCGATGACGAATTGACGTCTCGGTGAAAGCACATCCACCGCAACACCGGCGCGGTCACACCGAGCGCGCGCGCGAGGTCCGCTGGAGTCTCCAGCGTCGTGAGATCGTGCTCCTTCGCACGCGCGAGGCGGACGTCCTTGTCCGCGGGAAGCTCGTCGTCCTCGTCGCGAAAGTAGATGCCCGCGCCGACGTAAGCGACGTGCGTCGCGCGAAACGCCTGGTAGACGAGCTTCTCGAGCGCGCGCTTCTCCTTGGCTTCGGCCTTCTTGCGCTCCTTGAATGAGCCCTTGTCCGCATCCGTGAGCGTGGCCGGGTCCACGTCGACGGCGAGGCCCTTGGCGCGAAGCTCGGCGGCGATCCACGCGTCCTTTCCCCCGAGGTCTTGGATCGCCTTCCAGCGATTGGCGTGCGCTTCGCGCTCCTTCGCACGACGTGCTCGATCCTCTGCGCCGTGCTCCCGCTTCGGCTGCGGGGCTTGGTCGGGGTCGAGCATGACGAGCTTCGTCGCGCTGACGTTCTTGTCGATCTCCGATGTCATATTTTTTTCGACGAGTACGAGTCGCTGAGCGAGGCCGCGACGCATCACCTTCCTGCTTGGGGCACGGTAGCCTCACCGGCTCTCCGCGCAGGGCCTCCCCCGCGCATGAGCTGGAATACCGGTTTGGCGATGTTGTCTCAGCCCTGCTCATGCGCGGGGGAGGCCCTGCGCGAGAGAGCCAAGAACAGGCTACCTTGCGATGGATGGTCGGCGATTCTCCGGGACGGCGCGACGCCGCCCCTGCGCTCGAGGCGCAAAGGCTGGTGCGTCGCGACCTCACTCAGCATCTCGTACGATCTTCCGTCATCCTCCTTTCTGTCGTTCGGTTTCGGTTTCGTTCTGTTAAGCGGTTGCGTCCGTGTCGATGAAGCCTTCTTCGCCGAGCGAATCGAGTCGCTCGAAGTAAGCCGTGCGCGCTTGCGCGTCCGTGTCGAACCAGAGTCGCTGGTGGCGCGCGTCGCTCCCGACTACACGCTCGATGCGCACGACGCGGTCGTCGAGCGACACGCGGAAGCTCGTCTGGGCGCCGGTCGCGTCGCGCCTGAGGAGCGTACGTGTCTCGGCGCGAACGAGCTTGCGTCCCTCGGGTGTCGTCCGCAGACGTTCGGCCTCGACCTGATCGCGTTGGTACTTCACGCGCAGCGCGATCATGTGCTCGCACGGCCCTTCACGTAGAGCCGACCGCATGTAGGTCGGGCAGTTGCACCACGCGTCGGTGACCTGACCCTCGACGTCGAGGAAAAAGCGCGGCGAAAACGACCGGTGCATCGCCTTGTCGTCGATCTCACCGGAGATCTCGACGCCCTCCCCCGCCATGTGGTGAACCTTCTCGACGCTGACCTTGCCTTCGAGCAAGCGGTGAGCTTGGGCTTCTCGCGCGGAGCCGAACCGGATCGAGCTCTCGTCGACCGGTTGAGCGAGAAGCTCGCGTGGTCTGTAAACCTGGCGGTCGAGGTCGAAGAGCACCCGTCCTTGCAGACACGCGCGCTGAAGTGCATTGCGGGTGTCGTGGATGCTCAGCTTGGTCGCTGAAGCGATTTCGCCAATGGGGAGTGGGCCGCGTTCCCGTAGGGTGGACACTGCGCGTTCGACGACCTGGGCGTCTCCTTCACGCGGCATGAGCGCATCGAATGATGATGCGCTCGCCCATTTGCTTTCGGACCAGCTCGTGAGCGCGACAGTCAGTCGCGCGTGCCCCATGTCGAGCACCCAGAACGATGGCAGGCCTGGTCCGAGCAGATGAACGGATGCTCGGCGCAGGTGAGGCAGCGCGCGAGCGAGCTGGAGCAGACGTTGGCGGCCGAAGATGCGCACGATGCGGGGCGTCTTGCCTGCGTACGCGGGGCCGTGCGCTTCGAGCGCGATCTCCCACGGCTCCACGACAATGCGTGGCTTGGCGCCTGGCACGAGCTCGAAACGGAGCGCACGCGGCGCCTTCTTCGCTCTGCGCACGCGCAGCGCAAAGAGAACGTTGTAGAGATCGATCGGCGCGAGCTCGGCGGTGACGGACGGAAGCGCGGCCGCCGATTGCACCTGCAAGAAACCCCGAAGCCACTCGTCGGGCAGATCCACGTCGCGGCCATTGGCGACCGGTGAAGCGAGCTTCGTCCCGGCTTCCAAATCGAGCGGCTGATACGTACGCACGCGCTCGACTTGCTCGAGGAGAGCCGGTGAGATGTCCGCGAGCGTGGTGCCGTGCGACGCCGCGCGATCCGAGAACAGCTCGTTCGACAGCGCGAGGCGCGCATACGCGCTCTCGTCACGCGAGAACACCTCGAGCGACACCTCGTCCGGGTCGACAGTGAGCACGGGATCGAGACCACGCGAGCGCGCGACGTCATCACCATACGCACCTTCGAGGAACGTCTTCTGCGCCTCCCAAATCGCAGCCGTCGCCTTCTTGCCTTTCTTCATCAGGAAAGCGAGGTACGCGGAGCGGTCGCGGCCTTTGTAGCGAAGATCGCTCTGCATGATTCCGGCGGCCGTGAGGAGAGCGTCACGGAACAGCTCAGGCGATTCGATGCGAGCCTTGATGCCGATCGTGGCGCGCCCGGACTCGAGCGCGATGCGCACCTTCGACGCCGACGGTGATGCGGCGACCTGGCTCGGCGCCGGATATTCGAGGTGTAGGACGCGAGCCGTCATGTTTGTCGGGCCTCCTCCTTGCGCTTGTCGCGGGCCGCCACGCGCATCGCGCGCCGCAGTGCCTTGTATGCCGTGCGTCTCACGTCCTCTGGTTCGCTCTTCGCGAATGCAATCGCGCGGAGCGCCTTGTCGGTCTCGTCGCTCGGCGCCAAGCCAAGCGCGCAGATGGCGTCGAGCCGATCTTGGCCTTTGCCATCGCGCGCGACGGCGGCAAGATCCACGACTTTACGCGAACCGAGGACGAGTGGCAGATGGACCTTTCGACCTTCGTCGGTCGTCAGCGCCTGCTTCGGAAGGGTGGTTACCGCCCTTCCAAGGACGACGGGGTCGAGCGGCGATTGCTTCAGCGCGAGCGCATCTCCAGCGAGCGAGGATGCCGCCGCGAAGCGTACGGACAGCTCCGAGTCGCCGATGAGTACCTTGAGCGACGCTTCACCCTGCAGGCTCAGCGCGGCTTGAATGCGGATGTCGCTCGGTACGTCGTGTGAAGCGGCGAGCTTCTTTGCCAAGGCGTGAAAGGCGTCTGGTGCGAGAAGCCGCGCTGCCCATACCGCACGAATCCACGCTGCGCTCTCGGCGTTTTCGGCGGTCTCGTCTCCAGCTTTTTTTGCGGCCGCAAATCCCGCCTGTGCTTTGGCCGCGGCGTCCACCAACGCTTTGCCCAGAGATGCACTGTCCGCTGGTGATGTCTGCGTCGTGCGTGCTCCCGCGAGCCATGCGGCGTCCGCTCGCGCCGATGCCGCATTCGCAGCGAGCAACTTCGCGATGTCCGCGGCAGGAACCGCAGGCCGTCGTGCGAGGCCGAAGCGGATGCGCTCGCGCAGGTCACGATTCGTCAGCGCCCCGAGCTTCGTCAACAGCAGCGCCGCGTCACCTTGGTCAGCGAGGAACGCCGCGGCTGGCCCCGCCATGTCCTCGTGGTCGGACTCGACCGCAAGAAACTCGATGCGTGTCTGTTCCTTCGGGAAAATCTTCGTCAGGGCCTCACGAGCCGCCCACCGGACTTCCGCTTCGTCGTCCGTGAGCGCACGGCCGAGCGCGGCCTCGGACGCTGCATCTGCGATCTCGCCCAAACACTCTGCCGCCACACGGCGCTCGTCTTCGGTGGAGTCCGACGCGACGACGGTACCCTCCAGACGACTTCGCGAGCGCTCACCGCCAATCCATCGCAACGCCCGCAACGCTGCGACGGCCATCTCCGGGACTTTCGCGCCAACGTTGGACTCGATTCGATCACGCACGCGTTCGCGATCCACGTCGTCTTTGAGCTTGCCGAGCAAGCGGCCGAGCGCCTCGAGCGCGGCGGCCTGCATCGATGGCTCGGCTGGGGCATCTTCGGTGCCGCCCGCCGCGATCGTCTCGAGCTCCGCGAGCGCACGGGAATCGCCGAGCGTCCCGAGCGCCAGAAGTGCACGCTCACGCTCACCGGCTTCACCAGCCCGAGCGACGAGCAGCAGCGCGCGAAACGCCGCCGCGACCCCGACGTGGGCGAGCCCCTCAGCCGCCGGGAGAAGCGTATCGCGCGCGCTCGCGTGCATGACCTCTTCGAGCGGCTCCTTCTTGGCACCCTTCTTCTCGACGCGCTTGGCATATGCGTGAACCGCTGCGTTGCGCACTTCGACGTTGCGGTCTGCGAAGAGACCCATGCAAAGGGCATCCGCCGACGAATCGTCGACGTCATCGAGCTCACGGGCAGCCAGCAGGCGAATGTCTGGCGCCTTCGCGTGAACGCCTGGCTCGAGGAACCGAAGGGCAGTCTTCGAATCGCGTCGCTTGGGCATGGGCCCGCTGCGTGGCAGCTTGGCGTCCAAGCGCACGCCGACGATTGCGATGCACGCTGCGAATGCGGCCGCGCGAATCGACTCCGTCTCGTCGGCGAAGCGTGTGGCGAGCACGTCGACCGCCGCCGGTGATTTCGAATCCGCGAGCGCCTCGACGATCGCGGCGCGCTGAGGATCGGGAAGCTGGTCGTCGAATCTCGCTCCGAGCGCACGAACTGCCGCCGGAGTCGCGAGCTTTGCGAGACCCGCGCGCGCGCGGCCGGCGATGGCTTCGTCATCGGAGCGGAGCGCGCTCGCGAGCACATCGACTGCGCGATCATCCTTGCGTAGGGCGAGTAGCTCCGCGGCCCGCAAGCGAAGGTCGTCGTGATCACTCTCGAGCGCTTTGCCCAATGCCGCCGCCACGCGCGGGTCCATCGAGGTCGCGAGGCGCTCGAGGACGCCGATGCGCACGTCGGTGTGCTGGCTCTCCAGCGCAGCGAGCAGCGGCTCGGCGCTCCCCTTCGGGCTCAATTTCTCGAGGAGCTCGAAGGCGTACTTGCGCGCCTCGGGGACGTTCGAGTCGAGGACGCGCTGAACGCGGGCCTTCCCTGCGTCTCCGCGCGTTGCGAGTTGATCGAGCGCCGCTTTCACCACGTCTGCCGACGACGACGCGAGCGCGAGTGAAAGAGGCGTCTCCACATCGGAGCCGTACACCCGCTCGAGCGCGGAAAACGCAGCTTTGCGGACGAGGTGATGGGGGTCATCGAGCGCACGCGCGAGCGCCGGCGTCACGCTCGCGACCGAGACGTGCTTCGCCGTCGCGAGGTCGACGATGCGCTCGATCGCGTCACGACGAACGCGGTGCCCTTCGTCGTCACCCGTGGCCTGCCTGAGGAGGCCCACGTACGCCCCAAACGCGAGCAACCGCAAACGCTTCTGCTCGTCCGTAGAGACCGTGGGGACTGTCGCGGCAGCGTCGGTATCGGCGTCGGCCCCGCTCGCGAAGAGCTTGCGTAGAAGCGCGAGAGGCCCTTTCTTTGCTTCGGCAGGCGCTGACGTGACGCGTGGCGCGGTCTCCGGGACCCAGGGGGTGTTGACCGCTCGCAGCGCCGTCGCTCGTTGCACCTCGCGGAAGTACTCGATGGGCTGATCGCGCAGTCGCAAGGCTTGAGCCGCGGCGTAGCGTTGCTCGGGCCGATCACCCGCGAGCGCCTCGGCGAGACCGACCATCAGGCGCGCTCGCGTCTCCTCATTGGGCCATTTCGCCATGTCCGCGGCTTTTTCCGGAATCTCGGGCATGAGAACAGCGATGAGGTGCTCGGTGTACGCGTCGGGCTCGATACGAAGCTCGATGGCGCGCGCTGCCGCGAAGCGGACTTCGGGCCGCTCCGACGACAGAGCGCTCGTCAGGAGCTCGGGGGCTTCTTGTTTGCGGAACGCACGCAGGTCGCGCGCCAAGATGATCGAAAGCACGATGCGCTGAACGTCGCGCGAAGGGTCCTCGAGCCCTTGCAACATCCCGCCGTACCCCTCGGGACCGAGCGCCGCGAACGAAAGCACCGCGCCGACGCGAATCGGCGGGTGCTCGTGACGCAGCGTACCCGTGAGCACGGGAAGAGCACGCGCGTCGCCGAGGCGCGCGAGACCCTCGGCTGCCCACGAACGCACGGCGACCTCCACGTGCCCGAGCAAGTCCAGCAAGAACCCTTCTTCGCCTCGCCGGCTGGCGTTCGAGACACCGCGCGCCGCTTGTTCGCGCACGATCGGGTCGTCGTCCTTGATCAGCTCGGTGCCGAAGTAGCGAAGCAGCTTGGGCGAGCCGAGGCTGGCGAGCGCCATCGACGCACGCTGCCTGAGCGGCACGATCTCCGGCATGCGCTTGAGCAGGTCTTTGTCCGCGATGAGCGCTTGCATCGGGTTGACGATCTGGTCGTCGCGACGAATGGCGAGGAGCTCCGCTGCGCGAACGCGCAAGTCGAGGAACGAGCTCTGAAGCCCCACGTGGAGCGGCCCCGGCTCTTTGGGCAGGAGCTGGTCGAGCGACTCGATCGCAGCGTAGCGCACCAGAGGGTCCACATCTTCGAGGAGCTTCGTCAGCCCGCTGCGAACCTTCTCGACAGGAGCCTTGGCTGCGTCCTTCGCGCCTTGCGCCCGAATCGTCGGTTGCGTCGAGGCAAAAGCCGCGAGGTGGGTGTCGGCGTCCGCTTCGCCTTTGATCTTGAGCGTCGCGTCGTAGGCAGCCTTGGCGACACCCGCGTCGCGGTCACCGACTGCGCGCGCGAGGCGCTCGAGCGAGCTCGTGTCGTCCTTGGCGCGCTGCGCGAGCTCGGTCACCGCGCGAAGACGCAGATCGGGGAAGCGACCCGTGAGCGCGCGATCGAGAACGACGAGCGGGTCCTTCGTGTGCCACGCCCAAAGCGTGCGGAAAGCCTCGCCGCGGACCTTCGCCGCTTCGTCCTCGAGTGAGTCGCCAAGGAGCGTCTCCGCGACCTCGCCAGCCTTGCTGCCTTGTTTGACGAGCACGTCGAGCCCGCGCACGCGAACGTCCTCTTCCGAGCCGTGGAGCGCCGAGCGCGCCAGGGCGAGCGCGTTGGGCTCGAGCTTGGTCGCACACTGGAACGCCGCGTCCCGCACGGTCGCGTCGGTGTCATTCAGCATCCAGACGATGCGGCGCTTGGCGCGCGTATCCGACAGCGCGGCGAGGGCAAACGCGGAGTCACGGCGCAAATTCGGGTCGGCGTCGCGCGAGATGGTGAGGAGCGCCCCCAAGGCACGCATGTCGCCGACGAGCGCGAGCCCGCGCGCACCGCGCAGCGACGTGTCCGCGGTTCGACACGCAAGCGCAGCAAGGAGCGGCTCGCGTTGTTTCTCGTCAATCGTATCCGGTGCTTTGGCTCGGTCGCCGAAAGTCTTTCGTACCTCCCCAAGCTCGGCCTCGGTCGCCGTGCCCGTTTTCCCATCGAGCTCGCGCGCACGCCGAAGCACGTCTTGGATCGCACGGACGAATGCTTCGTCGTTGGCTTCGAGCCACGCGACGAGCGGCGGCTCACCGAGCGCGGTGACCACGAAGGCGATGCGACGCACGTCCGCGTCGGCGTCGTCGAGCCCCTTGCCGACGAGCGGAGTGAACGCCGGGTCGGGCGCTTTATGCGCAGACGTACGCGCGCCTCGAACGAGGACCTCTGCTCGTACGTCGGGCGTCCCGCGATCGAATGCGACGCGAAGCGGCTCGGCGCTCCCCTTCGGATGAATCGCGACGAGCCCTGCGAGGGCGGCTCGGCGCACCGAAGCGTCTTCGTCGTCGAGGGCGCTCGCGACGAGCCCGGTCGCGAGCGGTGACGCCGACGCGAGCGGCACGAGCGCCCGAATCGCTTCGACGCGCATGTCGGCGAACTTCGACTCGAGCGCGGCTCGCAAGGGTGCGAGTGGCGTGTCGGCTTCGAGCTTTCGAAGCGCCGCGAACGCCTGAGCACGCGGTGTCGCGTGGTCGTCGTCGAGCCGCTCTCGGAGCGCTTTGCGCGCGCCTCGCCTGCCGTGCGCCGCGATCTCGCTTGCGGCCAGAGCGCGCACGTCGGGATCGCGATCGCCGGAGAGGGCGCGGATGAGGAGCTCGAGCGCCTCCGGCTCCTCGAGCGGACTGAGCGTCTTGATGGTGGTCTCGCGACGGGGCCGCGCGGGCGCAGCGAGCCCTTCGCGCATGACGTCGAAGCCGTGCGCAACTTGGAAAGCGCGATCCGTCGGCGTGCTCTGCGCATCGAATGCATAGCCAAAGACGGTCCTCGCATCGCCTGCGGCGAGCAGCGATCCAACGGCTTGGGCGCCGGTGCGCGCCGCGAACGCAAGCGCGTACAACGGCTCGGACGTCTCGAATGAGCGCGGCTTGCGGCGCTCGCTCACGCGCCAAACGCGCACTTTGCCGTCGACACCCGCCGAGGCGAATCGCTCGCCGACCACGGCAGCATCCTTCGGGTCTTTCGCGGGAACGAACACGAGCGCCGTGACGCCACCCGCGTGACCGCTGTCGTCCTTGCCCCGCACGTCGGCGTCTACGTCACCGGCGAGGTACCAGAGGCGAATGGTGCCATCCTCTCCGCCCGAGATGAGCCGCCCGTCCGCGGGCGTGAACGTGAGACACGACACGCCGCCGTCGTGCCCGCTCATCTCGCGTTTGGCGTCCTCTTTTCGTGCGGGCCACACGACGCGCACGACCCCGTCGTCGCCGGCTCCCGCGAACGCTTCCGCGTCGGGGTCGATCGCGACGGCGCGCAAGGGCCGCGAGGACAGCGCAAACTCGTGAACGCGCTTGCCGTCCTTTGCGGAGTAGACGCGCACTGCGCCGTCTTGCCCTGCGCTCGCGACGAGATCGCCATGAACGGCGACGGCGTTGGCGCCGCCGGTGTGAGCCGAGATCTCGCGAACGAGTTTGCCGTCCTTGGCGTCGTAGATCCGCAGCTTGCCGTCGCTGCACGCGGCGACGAACCCATCCTCGAGCGACGCCAAACCCAGCACGTGCGACGGCACGTCGATGGCCACTTCGAGCTTCTCTGCGATGAAGTCGTAGAGCGTGATTTGGCTCGTTGGACGCGCCCGCACACCGCCGATCGCGACGATGCGCGCGGCCACCGCCAGCGCACGAACACGTTCGAAGTGAGCCGCGGGCTGGGCCATCAGACCATCCCCTCGATCGCCAGGCCGTGGATGCTCTTGAAGCTCACGAGCGCCGCGAGACAGGCTTCCCACTCGCCCTTCGCCATCGAGCCAGTGAACTCTGCCAACACCGGAGCCACGGTTGCGGCGAACGCTGCATCCGTCAACCCGAAGTCGCGCACGATCTCGACCACGTGCCGCTTCGCGACGCTCGCCGGCAATTTGCGCGCTCGCACGTCTTCGACCTTTTCGGCCGAGCGAAGGGGCGGAACCATGAAGAGCAACCGCCGCAAAAGGTCGCGGAGCGCGGCGACGTCGGCGAACGAGCCGTCACCGTGCTCGAACTTCCCCATCGGCGGCTTCCACCCACGGGGGATCGAACGCGGCCGATGCTTCTCCCAGAGCAGACGCACCGCGAACAACCGCACTTCGCGGTCCGCGCTCTGCATCAACCAGCCGAGTCGCTCGGCCCCGCCGATGCGCGCGTAGTGCTTGCGAATCAGCGCCATCGCGACGTCACGCGTCGAGCGTTTGCGGCTCTCGGTCATCGAGAAGATTTGCGCGGCGTCGAGCTCGTCGGGTTTGAGCGCGAGCTCCGTCTCCGCGTCCGGCTCGCCTGCTTGCATCAGCGCGTCATAGGCGAGGTTTCGCACCTCTTTCGCGAAGCTCTCGCCGAGCTCGTAGACGCGGTCCTGCGCTTTCCATCGACGAAGCTCGACGCGCGCGATCGTCACGGCGAGCTTCCTCACGTCTGCGCGTGCATCGGACAGCGCCGGCCAGATGCGCTCGGCGGAGTACTCGTCGTGTGGGATGCTCGGCTTGATCCCGAACTGCTTCGACTCGGGTTGGTCGCGACCAATCGACGGATGCTGGCAACGCAAGTACGTCTGGGCGAACAGCCGTACGGCCTCCGGCTCTTTCGCGCCGAGCGCGAGCCCAAACAGCCGCGCGATGCCCGCCTCCGTACCTTGCGCCCCTTCTTGCGCCCCTTCGGCGAAGTGCTCGGGCTTCATGTGCTGCAAGAGATAGCGATGCGCCCACTCGTGCAGCTGGGGATCGGCGCGGCGCGCGAGCGCGAGGAGCCACCCCAGGCCGAGGTCGCGCGGAGCGACGAGCTTCGCGTTGCCGAGCACGGCGAGCGCCTGCCTTCGCTTGCGCGAGTCGAAGACGAGGCCCTTCAGCCGCTCGATGTCGATGCCCTTCGGCAGTGCATCAGCCTCGCCGAGCCACTCGATGATGTTGTAGCTGATGTCGTTGCGCGACAGCGCGTTGATGAGCCAGTCGCTCGGAACGTCTGCGACCTTGTAGTCGGCCTGCAACCGCTCGAGCGCGAAGTCGGTGTCGTACGCCTCGTTCTCGCGGAAGCGGCGATCGTCGATGACACGCAAGAAGAACGCGACGGGCAGCTCCTTGGGCTTGTAGTGCTTCTTGATGTACTTCTGCACCCAGTCGCTCTGCTCGTCGTCCTCGCTGAGCAACAGCTCGACGAGCAGGTCCTCGCCGATCTCCTTCCGATCGAACTCCGTCTCGAGCGCGTTCGTCGCCCACTTGCGCGACGACTCGTACTTGAGCATGCGCGCGAGCATCGCCGTGCCGAGGTCGCGTGGCTTGCGCGCGGTGAGCACACCCGCGGCGAACTTCGCGACGTCGCTCTCTCCGTCGAGGAGATCCACGAGCCGTTCGGGGGCGAGGTCGGTGGCGTGCGAGCGCGCGTACTCGATGGCGTATTTGCGCGCCTTCGCGCTCGGCGAGCGCAGCAGCATGAGCACCGGTTCGTGGAGACCGAGCGCCTTGAGCTTACCCTGGTGGAACTCCGGCGAGCCCTCGAGCGTCTCGATCAAGAAGTCGTGTGCCGTGCCGAGCTTTCGCGCGGGCAAACGCCCGAGCCACTCTGGGGTGACCTTCGAAAGCACCTCGGGGAAGAGCTCGCGAAGGCCGTCGATCGCGAACCCGGCGACGAAGTCGCACTCGCACGTCTCGAGGAGGAGCAGCAGCGGGTCCGGTGAGCGCTTCCATGCGTCGATGAACGTGGCGTGGAACTTCTTTCCGCGCTCGACCTTCGTCGCGCCCCACTTCTTGGACGAGTGGCTGATGATGTGGCTGCCGATGTGGGCCGAGTAGTTGCTCGTGTCGATCGGGTAGCGCCGCATCACCTCCACCGCGAACTGCGGGTAGAGCTCGGGGGCGCCCTTGCCGATGTTGCGGATGAAGCGCCACGCGCGCTTTCGCATGTACCTGATCGTGAATCGGGAGACGTCATCCGAGTCGTCGATCGCCACGTCGATCCGTGCCGACAGAGCGCCGAAGAGCTCCGCGTCGAACGCGGCCTCCGCCCGCTTGTAGATGCGCTTGAGCCCGCCCCAGATGCCGAACGCGAGCGGAGCGTTCTTGATGACGGCGAGGAGCGCCTCGCGCGAGGCTGCCGTGTTGGTCTCGTAGAGCTTCACGAGCACGTCGGCCACCGCGAGCTGCGGCGCGAGCTTGTCGGGGGTCTGCGCGAGGTAGCGCTGCCAGGCCTCGTACGCCGCGGCTTGGCGGCTCTTCTTCTCGCGTTTGCGCGACGCCTGCACGAGCTCCGCGCGCAGCATGTCGAGCGTGATGACGCCTTCGGGCGGCTCGATGGGCTCGCCCTCTTCGTCGTACTGCTCCTCCGACGTCTGCTCGACGAACGCTCGGAGCACGAACGCCAGATCGGGTGACCCGACCTCCGCGAGACGCGCGACGTCGGCGATGGTGATGGCGGGCTTCTGCTCGCTCATCGTCCCATCTCCTCGACGTGGGCGTGGAGCGTCTTGTCCTCGCCCGTGTGCAGCGTTTTGCAGAACTTGCCGACGTTCGACCCGCTCTTCGCGAGCGCCTCGTCGAGGAACGGCCTCACCTTGGCGAATCGCTTCTTCCACGCGCGCGCGTCGAGCTTGCGGTCCGCCAGCGCCGCCGCGGTGTGGAGCGCGACCTCGGCATCGCCGACCTCTGCGCTCGCTTGGAGCACGCCGACCGCGTCCTTGAGCGTCGAGGAGGCGGCCTTCGTCTTCCAGCGCTTGACGGTTCGCACGAAGACTTTCGCGTCGAGCTCGAAGAGCAGCTGCATCGCGGCTTCGAGCGACAGCTTCTTCTTGTCGGCGAAGACATCATCCATCAACCCGTCGAACGCCTGACCGAACGCGCCGTGATCGTGGGGGTCGATGCCGCCCACCCGCTCGAGCGCCTGACGCGCCTTGCGCGCGAGCCTCGCGACCTTCCAGCTGCGCCCACCGAGCCCCGAGTGAAGGACCTCGATCGCGTTCTTCGCTGCGCTGACTTGCTCGGCCTTCGGTGTGTGCTTGTGAAAGCGCACGGGCAACGCCGGCTTCTCGGGCTCGGGAGCCGCGGCCACCACGGTGGCGGGGGCTTTCTTGCGTACCGCCTTTTTCTTCGGCTTCTCTTCGTTTTCCTCTTCTTCCTCTTCCTCGTCCTCGTCTTCCTCTTCCGCTTCTTCTTCTTCTTCTGCTTCTTCGTCTTCGGATTCTTCATCCTCGGATTCGTCGGAATCGGCTTTCTTCGAGGCCGCCGCTTTGGTGGGCTTCTTCGCTGGCGCCTCTTCGTCGTCGTCGGACTTTTCTTCGGACTCTTCTTCTTCGTCCTCGGATTCCGACTCCTCTTCTTCTCCCTCTTCCTT
>Ga0209415_10012092_pt1 | contig 14436 bp, 10 predicted proteins | sample PeaSoiSIISIP2007_FD_187696 | JGI IMG/M metagenome (GOLD analysis project Ga0209415, IMG submission 187696) | Peat soil microbial communities from Weissenstadt, Germany - SII-SIP-2007 (SPAdes) (version 2) | ecosystem: Environmental > Terrestrial > Soil > Wetlands > Peat | place: Germany...
TTTAAGTGTATACGTGTAGGTTAGGGTGTGACTTAGAGGTGTGTGAGAAGGAAGAGAGTTACTCAAACGGGATGAACGACCCTGATGGCTTGCCTAGTAATCTTGATACTCAGGAAGTAAGGGGAGTATATGAAAACAAAGGTTATAACCATAATTATCATTCTTGTAGTTTCGGCATTATCATTCTTTGGGACATTTTACTTAGCTTTAAATGGTGTGTTAGACGTTAAACTGTTTGGACTAGCGATTGGGATACTTATTCCTAGAGTTATTGATATAATTGAAAGTATTGTTATTGCTTATGATTTTAGAAGTATAAAACTTAACAAAATGAAATATGGTGAATTAAGGTATATCCTGAAAAGGACTAATAAAAAAAATCAAATCATACCTTCCTCCTTTTAATGAAAAAAAGACTTTTGACGTACCAAAAGTACGTCAAAAGTCTCGTTACGCTTTTATGCGAAATAGTGCCAAGCTTTAGGCCAGTATGTTGACACTATTTTTAAACTACTCCCTTTTGCATGTTTAGTTTAACAAACAACACCAAATTAATCAAGACAAATATCTAACATTTTGGATAGGATTCGACGCTGTTCCTTATTTATTAAAGGAGATCTGGTTTCTTGCAACGAATATATTACGTGAGAAAGTGGGTGAGTCTAATGTATGTGCCTTTATTATGGGGGAAACCTATAACCGTTTGGCTCGGGATTCTTCTAATGGTGTTGCTGACATTGCAAATCCTTTCTGGAAAACGTTTAATAAAGCTTCCCTTTAGTTTTCACAGACGCAATGGTATCTCGATTGCTGTAGTCGCTGCAGTACATGCCTTTTTGGGGCTAGGTATTTGGTTTTTCAACTTACCAATAAAATAAATTTAAAAGATTGGAGGAGGAACTCTCAACTTGAAGATAACTAGAAAAGTTTTAGTATTCTTAGCAATGGCGAGTATGGCCCTTGCAATGGCACCGCTCAATGTATTTGCGACACAGGGATAACAACTGATCATCCCTTGCAGCTTCTGACGTCCATGCAAAACTGGCTGTAAATCACATGAATGAACATAATCCCGCTGAAAATATACAGTGGGATTTGTATTTTTAGTTGATGATCCATGATCTAAATGTTGACGTTCGTTTTGGATTACCGGGTTTGACTAAATCGAAGGAGAGGATCAAATTTTCGAATTTGACATATCACATCAATATAAAGGAACTGGAGTTACAGTAGGTATTGATAAGGGGCCTTAAGTTCTTTACTTGATGCGTAATTAAAGAAGCTTGTGTAGATACATAGTAAAAGAAGAAATTGAGGTTCTAACTTTTGAATATAGGGCTTTTTTTGTGTTACCGTGATCGGTTGTGCCTATTACAGACAATTTCTTAATGATAAAAATATAGCTCTTTTAAGCAGACAACGCACGTGGAGACGGTTTAGTTGTCTTCAAATTAACACAGCTAGTCTACTAACTAAGCAGTAAGTGAATTAAAGAGTTTTATTAATGTTAAGCTAATTTGGAACTACCGAATTACTTTGATATTAATATTGAGGTTTTAATCGTTATTATTATGACGTTGCTCTTTATTACTTTGGAATTTTTTAATATAAATATAAGGAGGATTTCTCTTTGCTTTACTTGAATATTTAAGAGTGTTTAGAGTGTTTCTATCTTGAAAATCAATTAAGCGTTAAATAATTAAAAGGAGGTAATTCCGATGAAACTATCAACGAAACTTTTAGCAAGCTTCATAACACTTATTTTATTAATGGCTGTTATAGTTGGTATGGTTTACTATGAAGCAAATATGTTAGGTGGGGTTGTACAATCGGTCTCTAAGCATCAAGTCCCAATGCAAGATGCAGCACAGGATTTGTCTCTGCAATTTGCTCAGCAAGCAGCAGCGATGAGAGGTTATCTTGCTACAGGTAATGAAAAGTTTATTCAACAACTTCAAGATGCCAAAACTACGGGAGATAAAGACTTACAATTTCTCCAGGCTAATTCAGAGAATAATGGAAAACTTGCTCCTGTTGTTGCGAGTATAAATAAAACTTTACCCAATCAGCAAAAAATAATTGATCTTTATAAAAGTAAAGGTCAAGCTGAGGCTACCAACTATATGCTGAATAATTCTGCTCCTGATAATGCCGCAGCTATCAAAGCTATAAATGATTATGTTTTATATCAAAAAAATCTGTTGATAAGCGAAACTGCTGAAGCTCCTGCAATGGTTAGTAGGTTAGTCTTAATCACGTTAATCCTTTTTGGGGTGGCGGTCATCCTTAGCATAGCAGTCCTTATCTACATCACCAGCTCGCTTAAGAGTTCAATATCCAAAGGTTTAATATTAGCTGAAGCGTTGGCTGACGGCGATCTTACTATTGAAGTTCAAGGTGGTAAGGATGAAATTGGAGTTCTCGTTACTAATCTTGGTAAAGCAACCCTTATGCTACGAGAGATGGTTAAGAAGTCCACCGAGTTAACCCGAGACGTTAATCAAGCAGCCATTAATTCAACTGAATCTGTAACAAATGTCGCCAGCAGTTCAGAAGAAATAGCCGCTTCCACAGAGCAGGTCTCGGGTGGACTCCAAGAAATCGCTGCCGCTGCCGAAGAAATTTCAGCATCCAGTGACGAACTCAAAAACTCCATCCGTCAACTCGAGGAGAACGCGAATAGCGGTAATTTAAAAGCCAAGGCTATTGATAAAAGAGCGAAGGAACTTAAACAAGAGGCTATTCAAGCACAAGGTAGAGCTCACGGAATCTATGAAAAGGAAAAAGACGCGTTGGAAAAAGCAATCGAGGAATCTAAAGTCGTACAAGAAATTGCCGCACTAACACAAGGGATTTCTGCTATTGCTGAACAGACTAATTTACTTGCTTTGAATGCTGCTATTGAGGCAGCGAGGGCAGGAGAAAATGGCAGGGGATTTGCTGTCGTAGCGGAGGAGGTGCGCAAATTAGCAGAACAATCCTCCCAGACTGTAACAATGATTGAGGAACTTGTTGGAAAGGTTATAAAAGCTCAAGAAGACCTTTCTGTGGGTGCACAGAACAGTCTCCGCTTTATTAATGATGTTGTAGCACCTGATTATAGTAAGCTTGTAGAGACTGGTAGTCAGTATGAACAGGATGCTGATACAGTCTTAAACCTTACAAATGAATTTTCGAATACAGCCAAGAGTCTTTCCGAAATGGTAAATTCCGTAGCCGTAGCTATAAACAGTGTCACCCAGACAATTAGTGAGGGTGCTGCTGGGGCAGAAGAGGTGGCTGCTGCATCGACAAGTGTTTCAGTAGACCTGGAAAAGGTCAATCAAGTCATGGTACAGCTAAGTAGTCATGCAAACGAATTATCAAAAGTTGTCTCTAAGTTTAAGGTGTAAATATTCGACAAATGGACAGGGCTAACTGACGGTTGCGTCGTAAATGACCATAAAATGTGGAAAAACAAAGTAGAAGCTGTGCAAAAAAAACTTATTAGCGATTTCAAGAACAAAGCCTATTTAATCGTGTCTCGAAAGACGGACAAAAATGTACCTGGTAAAATTCATCAAACTCTTTTTGGGAAGTGCCATGGTAGCCATCATCGGCACGAGATTGCTTGTGTAGTCATATAGATAAAAATGGACACTGAACTTATTTGCCAGATCGTTTGACGGTCTGGTCTTTTTGTGTTTGCCGGAACTATTTCCGCTATCTTGGGAGGAAATGAATTAAAAAGTAGGAATTAAAAAGTATGAATTAAATTAACGATAAATTAATATAAAATTCATCAAGTATTTACAATGATCCATTATTATGTGGTATAGATGAATATTTCGTCGAGTTTTAGTGATAAGGGAGAGTTAACAAATATCATCAACCTAAATTTCTATTTTTTCCTCGAAAGCAAAAAGATATATGGAGGTGATCATATTGTTAAGTTTTAACAATAAAGTGGCCCAATTCAGATATTTGATAAAATCCAAAGTGCTAGAGAATAGTTTCAAGCGACTACGCAATTTGAAATCCAAATTGGAATATTTTACTAAATCTAAGGTGTTGGCGCACAGCTTAAATCAATTTCGTAATTTAAGAATGGCTTTCAAAATTAATGTTCTAGTACTTATCATGGCAATTATGATGGGAGGGATTGGATATACAGGTTATGTCTACTATCATAAACAAAATTCCGACTTTAATAAGATGTATGCAAGCTCATTATCGGCAGTTAAGTTCCTCAATGAAGCAAGGGCAGATACCGGAGTAACGGAAGCCTTGTCTATGGAGTTAATTATAGCTCCGATTGATGAGATGCGAAAACAAGAGATATTAAAGAATCTCAAGAATGCGGATAATATCATTGATGGATCTCTTAATAATTATGCATCCCTTAGCCATAGTTCCGCTGAAGCAGCAAAACTATCTAACTTAAAAGAAGCCCTCACAAGCTATAGAAATGAAAGACAAAAAGCCTTCGATATCAGTGCTCAAGGTCTTAAACAAGATGCCTACAGCTACTATTCAAATAATGCATTAACATATAATGATACGATACATATAGTGCTGTCCAATCTTATTGACTATAATGAAAATTTAGTAGAAAAAACTATTATTCAGAACAATCAGGATTTTCTTCAGGCGGGTAGAATACAGCTCATTCTTCCGATTGTGGCAGTTCTTTTAAGTTTATTTTTTGGGTTACTTATGGCACGTCTCTTAGCTAGACCCATCCAGGTAATGTTGAAAAGTGTGCAGGATGTTGAGAGAGGAAACCTAGTCATCGATAAGCATATGGTTCACTCGACGGATGAAACAGGGAAATTGGCGACTGCTTTCGATAGTATGAGGAACACCTTGCGTAATTTGGTAGGCGAAGTTTCCCGATCCAGTCAGTCAGTTACAGGATATGCTGAAGCGCTTCAAACGATTACTTCTGAGAACTCGAAATCGTCGGAACAAATTGTAGCAACCATGGCTGCAGCTGCCTCAGATGCTGAAAAACAAGTGCATACGATCAATGAGGTATCCGTTGCCATCCAACAGATATCAGCAAGTACTCAGCAAATCGCAGCTACTAGCACTTTGGTGGCCGACCTTACTGAGAAAACAGCAAAAACAACTCAATACGGCCAGCAAGCTATAGACAAAGTTATTATACAGATGTCTATCATAGGTGAAAGAACAGCACAGATCCAGAATACAGTTGATGATCTTACCTTAAGTAATGATCAAATTAGCGATATTATTAAATTCATTAGTGGTATCGCCGCACAAACCAACTTATTAGCTCTAAATGCTGCTATAGAGGCCGCACGGGCAGGAGAACATGGACGTAGTTTTACAGTGGTTGCCGCAGAAGTACGGAAACTAGCTGAACAGTCTCAGGCAGCTTCTCAGCAAATTAGTGCCTTGATTAATAGGAATCATGAAAATATTATATCCGCCGTTTCGGCTATGAACGCTGCCTCAAACGATGTTCAGGAAGGAATTAAAGTTGTTGAGATAGCAGGACAAGCATTTGCAACAAACTTTGAACATATAGAAGAGGTTTCATCTCAAGTTAGGGGAATCTCTTCCTCAATTCAGCAAGTTGCTATAGGGAATCAACAGATCGTCAACTCTATCTATAATATTAGCAGTTTAGGACAGGTTACAGCTGTGCGTGTACAATCTGTGACAGACACTATGGGAGAACAAGCAACTAGCTTAAGCCATATGGCAATGGCAAGTCAAGACTTATCCGCCACCGCCCAAGTACTACTAACAGCTATACAGGAATTCAGAGTGAGTTGATGAATATAAATTCAGACGCTGCAGTAAACTCTGGTTGGTGTGTTAAAAGGTGCTATTTTGATTAGTATGAGTTTGGATTCCGCAATACATTTCGCTTCAAAAAATGATGATGGGTATGCCTATGGCAGAGTTTGATCCAATAGCACAGAGCGTGATCTCTGAAATGGGTAATATGGTTTGTGCTAATGCATGTACCCAATTTAGCAAGGTTGGAATAATTGGACTTGATATTTCGCCTCCACTCCTATTGATGGGCCGTAACGGACAGGCAACCTTACCTGTACCACAGACGATAGCAGTTCATTTTTCAGTAGACAGTATTTAGGTTAATGTCTATGTAGGTTTACGGCAAGTAAATAGTTAGAATCTAGATTGGAGTGGCAAAGAATGAGCCAGGATGATAACAAAAGCATGGGAGTCGATTTGGAGGAGTTTTTAGATTTTTATTTATTGGATTCTCAAGAACAAATCGATAGGCTCGGAACAGGACTCTTACAACTGGAGAAAGAGGGAGGGAATATCGGACTGATCAACGATCTTTTCCGTTCGGTTCATAGTTTGAAGGGAGCTTCAGGGACCATGGGATTCACGCCCATTGTTGCGATAACCCATGTGGCTGAGGACTTAATGGACCGTTTGCGTCAGGGGAAGATGGATGTTTCACTCGAAACGATTGACATTCTCTTGGCAGTGACAGATCGGGTTAAGGCAATGCTAGCTCAAGTGGTGTTACGTCAGGAGATCACTGTTGGGTTCGAAGATTTAGTATCCTCCATGAGGGGGTTATTGAATGGAGATACGGTTGTTTTGAATAATTCGCAGCCTATCCAAAAGAAAAAAGATAAAAAAGGAGAAGAGGAAGGGACGGCAAAGTTTGTCCCGATGAACTTCTCTTTGACGCAGCCTGAAAGTGAAAAAGTAAACGATGCACATAGTATGGGACACGGCCTCTATCAAGTGGATGTGAAACTAGCGCCAGGTACTATCATGAGGGCGGTTCGTGCTGTAATGGTAAACCAACGACTCGAAGGGGTTGGCACCGTGATGAAGCTTCTGCCGAGTATCGAGGATTTAGAAGTTGGCAACGCAGAGACCTTTTCTCTGCTCGTGCTTAGTGATGAGCCCATCGAAGAAATTCGGAGGGAAGTCTTAGAGGTTTCTGAGTTGGAGGATGTTGTCGTTCACCCTTATTTGGTAGCGGAAGCATTTGTATTAGAACCGGAAACGGCGTCTAATGCAATCACTAACGTTGTGACGGAAGGAAAAACTGCACCAATGGCACCGACTGTCGAAGCCAGAAGTGGGGAAGGTAATACGCAGGTACATACCATTCGTGTGGATACGGTTCGTATGGATAATCTCATTAATCTCGTGGGAGAAATGGTCATTACCCGGACCCGTTTGGTGCAAATTGGGTTGGATCTGAAGGCCCAGTACAGCCTAGATGGCATGGTGAATAATCTGAACGAGGCTAACGTTTACTTGGGTCGTTTAATGAATGACCTTCAAGAGAGCGTTATGCGCCTACGCATGGTGGCGATCGGAACCGTCTTTGGTCGTTTTCCTCGTTTAGTTCGTGATCTTTCCAAAAAAACAGGTAAAGAGATAGAGCTTATCCTAAAGGGTGAAGACACAGAATTGGATAAGACGGTCGTTGAAGTAATCGGAGACCCCTTAATGCACCTGATTCGGAACTCGGTGGATCATGGGATAGAATCTCCCGAAGAGCGCCGTGCTGCATATAAGCCTGAAATTGGCACGATTACGCTGGAGGCTTATCATGACGGAAACCATATAGCAATCTTAATTTCTGATGACGGGGCAGGGCTAGAACTCAATAAGATTCGAAAAATAGCTGTTTCAAAAGGCCTGATCGGAGAGCGTGAAGAACTCTCTGAGAGCGAAATCGCCAACCTTATCTTCTTGCCGGGTTTCAGTACGGCAGATAAGGTGACCGATATTTCGGGTCGGGGTGTGGGGATGGATGTTGTGAAGAAGGCTCTGAATAATCTTGGCGGAATAGTGGATATCACGACCCGTAAAGGGAAGGGAACCACCTTTACTATTCGGTTGCCCTTGACTTTGGCGATCATTCAGGCGCTTCTGGTTGAAGTTGGGGAGGAGATTTATGCAGTGCCACTCTCTTCTGTGTTAGAGACCCTCCTTGTCAATCGGGTGGATATTAAAACGGTCGGTGGATTGCCGATGGTTCAACTACGAGGGAACACGTTACCCTTAATTTCCTTACTGGAAAAGTTTGACCTTCCGTCTCCAGAAACTGCCAGTAACGAGGTTTTTGTTGTTGTTGTGGGCTTTGGAGATAAAGTACTGGGGCTTATTGTGGATGAACTGCGTGGACAACAAGAAGTTGTGATTAAGTCGTTGGGTGATTTACTCAATAATTTACCCGGAATCGCCGGGGCTACGATTCTCGGAGATGGCAAAGTCACGTTGATTCTCGATATAGGCTCCCTGCTACAAGACGTCTTAGTCACCCACAAAAGCTAGATCCAATAATTCAATTATCTCAATAATTGGAGGGGAAATTAATGGCGGAAGAGCAATTAGTAACCTTTAGCTTAGGGTTTGAAGAATTTGGGGTCAATATTATACCTCGTCGAAGAAACCGAGCTTAGTCGAATCATTGTGCTGCAAGTTCAAAAGAAAGTCTTTGGGATTTGAGTGGATGTGGTAACAGAAGTCTTGTACTTAGAAAGTGAGGACGTTGAGCCGCCACCACCGATTGCCGTGGGCATGGACTATCAGTGTATACGTGGAGTTGGTAAACTAGGCGAGCGATTAATTGTTCTCTTGGAGCTTGATCAAATCATGAGTAAGGAGTAAGTGATGAATGATTTGATCAAGGAAAAGGCCAAAACTAAGAGTTTACGCACGAGACGAATGGGATTCAAGTTACGGATATCAAGAATCCTTAAGAAGCGATGAATCAACTGAGGCTGAGGAGGATGTTTGAGTGAGCGTTACTATAATGATTGTCGATGATGCCGCATTTATGCGTATGATGCTGAGGGAAATTTTGACTAAGAATGGTTTTACCGTAGTTGGAGAAGTGGAAAATGGAGCAGTTGCCGTGGAAAAATATATGGAATTGCAACCAAATTTAACGACTATGGATATAACCATGCCGGAAATGGATGGTCTACAAGCGTTGAAAGAAATTCGCAAACGGGATGCTAAAGCCCGTGTCATCATGTGCAGTGCAATGGGGCAACAACCTATGGTTGTCGAAGCAATACAGGCTGGGGCTAAAGATTTTATAGTTAAACCCTTCCAAGCGGATCGTGTGATTGAGGCTATCGCAAAGGCGTTGAAATAATAAAGAGAATAGTACTAATATTTGCAAAATTTTCTAAGGAGTTGATGTTATGAGCATGAGATTATTTAATATTTCAAGTGTTCGCAGTAAGACATTACTTACTATTTTGCCCTTAATAATACTGACCCTAGTGGCAATGACGGCAATTAGCTACAAGTGTTCAGAATCACTTCTGAACACTGAAATTCAAAATAAGATGTCGGCTAAGCTAGGGGGAACAATAAGTGATATAGAAAGACAATTATCAGAGCATAGTACTTTAGTACAAGGCTTAGTTAGTACCGTAGAATCAGCAGGCACCAGTTTAGATTCAGATCAGTATACAAGCTTACTTGAGAAAACTGTAGCAGCAAGTAATGTGACGTTTGGAGCTGGGGTGTGGTATGAACCTTTTACCTATAAAAATGACTTAAAATATTTCGGTCCATATGCATACAAGGATAAAGATAAAGTAGTCTTTACGGAGGAATATGATACCGAACAATATGACTACCCTAATCAGGATTGGTATAAGCTGGGCAAGAATTCAAAACAGAAAATTGCTTGGACTGACCCATATTATGATGACGCAACGAAGGTTACTATGATAACAACTAGTGCGCCATTTTATGATGAGCAAGGGAATTTTAAGGGCATAGTTACAGGGGATCTTGATTTTGTCACATTGCAGAAGTTGATTAGTGATATTCACTTAAACATTAAGGCTAATGTATACCTTTTGAATAAAGAGGGGCAATATCTGGCTAATCCGGACCAAACCAAAATAATGAAAGGCAAAATTACTGAAGACCCCAATAAGAGCTTGAGCGGAGCAGCCAAAACTATGTTAAATGGTAAAGAAGGAATGTTTACGTACTCCGCCGGAGGAGCAAGAAGGGTTTATTATGCACCCGTTCCGGGATTCGGTTGGACATTGGCAATTGACGTTTCGGAGACGGATCTATACGCTCCTTTAAATGCTTTATTATACCGAATGCTGATGATCTTTGTCTTGGCAATTGCGGTCATAGTGACGGTCCTGCTTTTATATAGTCGATATATTGTTAAAAATATAAAACTGGTCAATCAGTTCGCGACGGCTATTGTTCAAGGTGATCTTAGCAAAAGCATTGTGGTTCGATCTAAAGATGAGTTTGGTCAGATGACGGAGAACCTTAACACGATGATGAGGAATTTTAAGGGAATTATTCAGGGGATTGTAAACAGCTCACAGCAGTTAGCTGCCTCGGCAGAAGAGTTGACCGCCAGCGCTGACGAGGGCAGTAAGACCACAGAACAAATTGTATATTCCATTCAGGAAGTATCTGATGGGATTAAACAAAAACTCGCGGGTGTCGATGATACGGCACAGTCTGCCCAATTAGTTTCTGTGCATATGCATACGATCAGTGAGGATATTCAAATGGTTACAGCCGGATCAATCACTACATCAGAAAAGGCGACGACTGGGAATAGCGTTGTTAGAAAAGCCATCGACGAGATGCAAGCTATTAGTCGTAAGGTCACAGAGGCTGCAGATGTTGTAAATAGCTTGGGCATAAAATCTGGGGAAATTGGTGAAATAGTTGCCCTGATAACCAACATTGCTGCTCAAACAAATCTTCTCGCTCTCAATGCAGCGATAGAAGCGGCACGGGCAGGCGAACAGGGAAGAGGGTTTGCAGTTGTTGCAGACGAAGTTCGAAAACTTGCTGAACAGTCTAGTGAAGCAGCCGGGAAAATTAGTGGATTGGTTAACGAGATTCAAAAGGAAACCACGAAGGCAGTTAAGACGATGAACGATGGAACGGTTGCGGTGCAGGACGGGATTACGATGGTTAACTCGGCTGGTGAAGCATTCCGAGATATTTTGCAAGGTGTAAACGACTTTTCACAACAAGCCCAGACTGTTGCCGACGTAGTCGAGCAGGTGGGGGCAAGTACTGAGACAATCGTTTCCTCAATCATGGAGGTTGCTAACATTCCTAAAGAAATTGCAGGCAGTCTGGAAAATGTGGTGGCGGGAACTGAGGAACAGAGTGCTTCTATGGAGGAAATTCGTATGGCGGCACGCTCTCTTGCTCAGATGGCAACAGACTTTCAGGGGAGTGTAACAATGTTCAAACTGTGAGTATTAACTTCTATACGTCACGAGTTAATTATGGATGGAATGATTGCAGATGAGAAACAGAGCCTTTTGAATCAAACAGACTGTAATATTACCTTAATACCGCAAAAGAGCCGCTATTCCACCCACTTCCTTCAGTTCTGTAATGGCATCTGCGAAGTGGAATTCCGAACCTGATTGAATAAGAGTATCCAGTATCTCGTTAATAACACTAACCCTAAAGAACAATTTCGAGCCACAAAATGTGCATGTTTCGATTGCGCTCATATAAAGGCTATGGCAACTTTGACACCGCTGAACCAGGGGATGAAAGGTATGATCGACAATTATTTTCTCTACACGTCCTTCGTTTGTGGCTTGTAATACATCTTCCAGTCCCACGACTGCCAGTCCGCCCCGGAGGTATTCAACTCGAATACATTCCCAGTAATCCTGCTGGGAACGGTGCTCTTCATCCGATAATAAGGCCATTATATCATGGTTGACGAAGCCTTCACCTTTGCTTAAATCCAAGGGTTTTTCAATAACCTTATTTTGCAACTCCTTTGGCAAATTTTCATGGATGATATGAAGTATTTCCTTGCTTCCTACAAGCAGTATGTGTCCATATTTTTCATCCTTGTCAAGCTTTAAGAGAGTGCCTACAATTTCGCGGGCATATTGCAACAATTGGTTGTCGCGGCGGCGTTCGTAGCGTTTCTGTGACCAACCGCCAACTTTGACATGATTTTTTATATTGCCTTTGATCACCTCTTCAGTACCAGTCACGGACGAAGAAACGAGGAAAATTCGCACTTTTTCATTATCCGCAACAACCACAGCCACATTTTCATATTCGTCATAAAGTTCCGCGAGTGGCCTGATATATGGGTATGAATCTATCCTGATGGTATCTTTAACCGGTGCTGGCAACCAAATAGCTTGAAAATAGTTAATTGCTTGGCAAGTGAAAATACATAGCGAGCCAGTTTTAAAAGGATTCCTTTCCAAATATTCTTCGACAGTCTTTACGTTTTCATCGAAGTACTCGCGTTCATCCTTGCTAAGTCCATTGCTTTTTAATACGCGACGAAGTTGAGTGAGCCCTTTTTCAAGCTCGGTTATGGAATGCGGTCCAGCCAGAAATATACTCAAAAAGGTTCTTTCAGGTACCGACATTTCAGCAAGCTTTTTTAAATCGAGATTTAACAATAATGCAGCCTCCATTGATATAAATTTTAAAAAGGAATAAGAGCGTTTCCTTATTATCTAATATTCTATAATTTTTGTCTTGTGTTATAGTTAGGTTAGGTAAATGTTTTACGCAAAAGAAAATGGAGTGAGTGATTTGGCGGTACTAGGGGGGCGTGCTCATGTTAACGGGATTACATTTGCAACCAGTAAGTATGTTGTGCGTGGCAAGCTGAAAAATGCGGTAGTGACACTGAATGTTCAAAAACTACCAGAGAGCCGTCTGCTTGAGGCGATGGATCGAGTTCCATTTGTGCGGGGAATTTCCAAACTAGCCAAGCTCAATTGGAACTTGTTTCTGTTCGTTGTTTTATTACTGGCTATCCCATGGAATTGGATCTTTCTTCCGAATTATACGGATGCCACCGTATCGGTTTGGTCAGTGATCGTTGAATATGGAGTTGTTCCAATAGTTTTAATATTTTTGCTCAAACGGTTGTGGCAATTCCACGGGGCGGAACACAAAGCTTTTAATGTTTACACAAGCGGTGGGCAACTCGTACCTGAATTAGTAATGGCGGCTGACAGAGTGAGCGGTCGGTGTGGGACTAATTTAGTCGTTATAGTGATACCAATCTATTTTTTACTGTCCTTCATATTATATCAGTTCCCGTTGCTCATGTATTTGGTGTCCATGTCCGTGGGCTACGAGATATTCAACTGGAGTTCACGCCGAAACCGCCTGAAGGTAGTTTTCAAGATTGCAGCGATCATCCAAAAATACATTGTGACAAAAGAACCCGATGAAGAACAAATACTAGTAGCGATCTCTACACTGTCTAAGGCCATAGAACTTGATCAGGGACGTTCAGTAAAATAGATCCCTCAAGGTTTAATGGATTCATATGATTGTGAGGTTAGTACCGAAGAAACACCCCTCAGAGAGAGGTGTTTCTTCGGATTGCTTTTTTTCTAGGCGGTCGATTACCCGTTGAATATGAAGTTTTGAAATATTCAGTTCGGTCTTAGCATTGAATAACTTTGGTGATATATTGGGATAGTTTTATCGAACCGTATTTACTGACCATTCTGATTATAATCTGTCTTGTTTCTACGCTTCGCCAGGCAGTCTGATTGGTCCAACGGTGCCAAATATCGATATTTCTCAACGACATAATCCACAGCGGATGTACGGCGGCGGGGGAGAATGTTCAGTGAGTGATTTAAGGGTATTCTTTTTCTAAAGCGTCTATTCTGGCTAGAGCCGGTGGATGGCTATAGCTGAACCAGACAATGAAGCTGGGAGGAGACAAATCAGATAAACTGGTGCTGGCTAGGTCTTTCTGTAGCTGGATTTCTCCAGGGAGGTCTCCTGTGAGTTCCAGAGAAAAATGGTCCGCATTTAGCTCCATTTCTCTGGAGATTGCGTTCTGGAGAGGGTTGCTTACAAAGAGAAGTAGGATAAGTGCCAGTTGTAAGGCTGCCCATAGTTGGAGCGGCTTTTTGCTGTTTTCAGGTAACCAGGGTTTTAAGAGGAAAGTTAATAGACCGAAGACAATGAAACCTCCTATCATCCCGTAGAAAAGCCCATGGATGACGTCGTTATGTCGCCAATGACCCATCTCGTGAGCGATCACGGCTTTGACCTCTGGTAAGGAATAATTGCGTAAGAGAGTATCGTAAATGACAATTCTTTTAGTAGTCCCAACCCCAGTAAAATAGGCGTTAGCTAATGTTGTCTGGCGGCTGGCGTCCATCACGAGAACAGCACCAACGTTTAGTCCCGCACGATGAGCAAGATCGTCAACCATGGTTACGACAGCGGAATTAGGCAAGGGTTCAAAATGGTTGAACAACGGGGATACAAGAATGGGCCAATAGAGGTACTCTACAACGAGCCAGATACTAAAGAAAATAGCACAGACCAGCCACCAATAGCGTGATAAACGATTGACTAGCCAGAAAAAAATGAGCCCTCCCGCTAGAGTAATGATGAGCTCAATTCCAGCATTTTTCAAATATTCAATCCACCAAGCTC
>Ga0209415_10012094_pt1 | contig 14434 bp, 9 predicted proteins | sample PeaSoiSIISIP2007_FD_187696 | JGI IMG/M metagenome (GOLD analysis project Ga0209415, IMG submission 187696) | Peat soil microbial communities from Weissenstadt, Germany - SII-SIP-2007 (SPAdes) (version 2) | ecosystem: Environmental > Terrestrial > Soil > Wetlands > Peat | place: Germany...
GAGGCCCGGACCACGCAAGGTCCATCGCGGCAAGATGCGTCGCAGCCCGGCCAGCTCCTCCGCGGACGCGCATGCCGAGAAGAACAGTGGGAGCAGCCCGATCCCCGCGCCCGCCGCGACCACCCGCTGGACGAAGAGCAGGTCGTCTGCCGCGATGCAGCCGTGCACCTCCACCTCTTCGTCGCCCTCGGGACCGGTGAGCGCGAGCGTCGTGCCGAGCGACGTGGAACGGAAGATGACGTAGTCGTGGGTCGCGAGGTCGGCGACCGTCGTCGGCGTGCCACGACGCTTCAGGTACTCCGGTGAGGCGAAGAGGCCAAGGGTCGCCTCCCCCAGCTTGCGTGCGACGAGCGACGAGTCCCGGAGCGGCGACGCGCGAACCGCGAGGTCGTAGCCCTCGGCCACGAGATCGACGACGCGGGACGTGAGCGACACCTCGAAGACCACGTCCGGGTACTTCTCGCAGAAGCTCGCGACGACACCGGCCACGAGCGCCTGGCCGACGTCGACGGGGGCGGTGAGCCGTATGGTGCCCCTCGGCTCCGTGCCCATGTCGACGACGTCGGCGGTGGCATCCGAGACGCTCGCCACCGCGCCGCGTACGCGCTCGTAGTACGCCCTGCCCGCGTCGGTCAGGGCCAGCGACCGCGATGTCCGTTGCACCAGCCGCACGCCGAGCTTGCGCTCCAGCCGCACGAGCGCGCGGCTGACGGTGGACTTGGGGACGCCGAGCGCCTTCGCCGCCGCGGTGAATCCCCCGCCGTCCGCGACGTGGACGAATGTGGAGACGTCGTTGAGGTCGATGCCGTTCATGGCGCCGGTGTTACTCGATCCACACCGGGTTCGTGAACCCGAACGGCTTCGCCCCGGGGCGCGACAGGAACTTCATCTCCCTTTCGCCTCGCGCGATGGCGACGAGCCATTCGCCCTTCGTCAGGGTCGTCCTGAAGCGCGCATCGAGGCGGCGCGTGCCCGTCGCGAACGGCCCCGTCCAAGCCTTCAGCACATCGCCTCGCTTCACGATCTCGACGCGGGACACGTCGACCCACGGGGGAGCGTCCACCGTGACGTGCACCTCTTGCTCGCCAGCGGGGGCCGCGTCGCCCACGCCGTGCCCCCCCACGTCGAGGCGGACGAAGGGCCCGCTGGACACGACGACGTGCCCGGCGCGCACGGCGTCGATGAAGCGCGCTTCATGCGCCTCGTCGAAGTGTGCAGGGTCGTCGTCGCCCACGAGCACCAGGTTCCGGGGGACGCCGCACTCGTGGTACGTGACCTTGTGCGAGTCGGAGTTGCCGGTCGCGGTGATGTGCACGCCGGCGTCGAGGAGCGCGTACCAGTCGTGCATCACGCGCTCCACCTCGTCGAGCTCCGCGTAGTGGTCGCCGTTGAAGACCTCGATGGCGTCGAACGCCGTCTCGGCGAGCGCCGAGCGCGACTTCCAGCCGGCCACGTCGCGGGGGTCGAAGTGGAGGAGCTCGAAGTATCCGATGCGCCCGATCCGCGGGTGGTTGAGCTGGACGACCCGGGGTCGATCCCCGGGCGCCGCTGCGCGTGACGCGGACAGCACCGCCGCCGGGGTAGCATGATCGAAGACGATCGGCTCGGCGCCTGGAGTGAGCGGAAAGACGTTGAAGTGCCCCAGAGGCACGCCGCGTGTCGTCACCTCGTCACCGGGGATCGACGCCAGCCACCGGCCCAGCCCGCGCTCGAGGATGGCCGCCGAGTAGTCCGTGATGGCGTTGTGATCGGTGGCCACCGCGACCTCCACGCCGGACGCGGCCAGCGTACGGACGCGCTCCGCGAGCGGCGTGGGCGCATCCGGCGACGGCGCCGCGTGCACGTGCAGATCAGCGGCGATCCATCCCGTCGTGTCCACGGCCCGGGCCAGCATGGCCTCGACGCTCACCGTCTGTCCGGCGGTCACGCCCACGTCCTGCTCGTCCATCGTGTACTCGAAGCCTCGCGTCACCATGACGTGGTAGCGGCCCGCCGGAATCGGAAGCTCGCCGTCGCGGTCCGCGTGAATCACGTCGAGCGACGCGCCGTCCGACGGCTCCTCTCCCCAGTCCGGATCCCGCGTCCCACCGACGCCGCGCACGACGAGTCGCGCCGGCAGGACGCCCGCCCCTTGCTCGCGCACTGCCCAGTGCAGCATGCCCGCCTCGGGCAGCGGGGGCTTCGTGCCGTCGTGGGGGACCCATGCGCCCGGTGAGTAGCCCGGAGCGGCGATACGCACAGAGCAGTTGCCGCGCGGCACCAGCAGGTCCCCGCGTGGCACGTCGAATCGCGCGAAGGGGGCGCCCGCGCAGCCCTTCGTCTCCGCGAAGGCTCTCTCCGGCGTGCCGGAGGGCATCGGCCACGCTTCGAGCGGCTCGTGCTTGTACCTGGGCAGCGCGACCACTGCTGCGCCCAGCGCGCCGCGCGCCTGGGTCATCGTCACCGCCCGCCTCTGCGACGCGCCCCGCGCCGGGATGCTCTCGACGTGCTCGCCCGTGCGCGCCGACTCGTGAAACCCCGGCTCCCCCCGGGCGAAGCGCGCCACCACGTGGCCCTCCTCCGGCGCGAGCGCGTAGGCCACCCCGGCCCCCTCGCGCGCGATGAAGTCCCCCGGGAGCGATCCCTTCCCCGTCGCGAACCCGTGCCCCTCCACCCAGGTCGGCACGTTGCCCCAGTCGACGACCTCCCCCACCGTCACTGCGAGGGCCGGCTGCTCCCCGGCCGTGGCCACCGACTCGATCCGCAGCGCCCCCTCCGCGAAGGTCACATACGTCCAGAGGCGCAGCGGGGGATCGCTGAGCACGCGGCGCTTCACGAGCACCGCATGCCCGCCCGGTCCCGCCGGCCCAACCGACTCCACGACGGACGTCATCGCGTCGAGCCCCAGGAACACCGTGGGGTCGACCCCCACGAGGGCGTCGTCACCCCCGTCGGGGCCGAAATCGACGATTGCCCCTTTCGCCGTCGAGACGACCGCCACTCCTCCCGTTCCCTGAAGCAACCAGTCCCCCTTCCTGGCGTCCACCCGCGGCCCGCGCAGGGGCACGTCGTTGCGCGATTCGACGCGGCGGACCGTGGCTTCGGTCCGGGCCGGGGGAAGGGGCGCCTCTTCGCCAGTCGAGGTGGGCGATGGAGGGGGAGTCTCCTCTCTGCGAGAGCAGGCGACGAGGCACAGCAGAATCGTCACTCTCGCCGCCACCGAGCACCCAAGGCGGGCTCGCGTCCGGGTGTAGTTCATCGGGAACTCCTGAGCGCGACCGTTGTCGCTCCTTCCGTACGGGACTTGTCGCGTGCTTCGATATCCCGGTCCATGTGAGCTGATGGCATACATCACCGCGTCACAAGCGTGGGTGACACCCTCATGCCATGCTCCCGTGGATCGATTCAGGTCACCGCTCGTCAGACTGCATCGGAGGACGGCACATGGGACTTCGGGCGTACGGCGTGGCGGTTCTGGTGGCGGCGGCGGGGCTGTGGGCGATGAGCGGCACGCAGCGGGAGAAGCCGGTGCTCGCGGCCACGGCGCCCGACGCCGTCCGGGTGCTGGAGTTCAACGCCGCCGTGCAGCCCGATAGCGTCGAGGCGACGCGCGCCCTGGCCCAAGCCTACCTCGACGCACGTCAGCCCGGGCTGGCCATCGTGCTGGTCGAGGGGTCGAAGCGCACGGTGCACGACGATGTGCGCATCCAGCACGTCTACGCCCGCGCCATGGTCGACGGAGGGCGTGATGAAGAGGCGCTCGCGGTCGAGACGGGCGTCGTCGCGACGTGCCATCCCATCGCGGAGGGGGCGCCGGCACCCGCCGGGTGCGACTCGGTCCTGCTTGCCTCGGCGATGCGCCGCACCGACATCCTGCGCGAGCTGGTCTCGCTGGGCGTGGAGGACGCGCAGGCGCACCCGGAAATGAGCCTGGTCGCATATCAAAATGCCACGCGCGAGGCGCGCGTGATGGTGCAGTAGTCTAAGCTTCGGTCTCTCTCGCATCGCTCCCGAGCCATCCCCTCGCCAGGCGCGTCGCCGGCACGAGTCACGGAAACAGCAGGTCCATGGACGACGGCGGACGACGGAGTAGGGCGCTACACGGGATTGCGGCGGCCGCGGTGGCGGTCGCGGGATGCGCGCACTTCCCGTTCGGGCAGGGGGCGCACGAGCCGCCGGTCCAACCCGCGAGCATGCAGGCGCAGGAGGACATCAACCTGCTGCTGTCGCCGAGCGCCGCCCTCGCCTCCCCGGCGGACGCGGTCGTGCGCGTGGTCGGGCCGCAGATGACCTGCAGCGGGACACTCATCGCCGAGGATCTGGTGCTCACGGCGCACCACTGCGTCGTCGAGCGGGGCGCGCGCGGTGAGTTCACCGCCAAGTCCCTCGCGCCGGCCTCCATCCAGGTCGAGCTCGGGGGCGACTATCTGCCGTGGGGCAACGTCGGCCTCACGGCGGTGCTGGCGCCCACGTGCGGCGAGGCGGGGGGCCGGGGTGACATCGCGGTGCTCGTCCTCGAGCGCAAGCTCGTGGGGATGGCGACGATCCCCGTTCGCGAAGCCGCGCCACGCGCGGGCGAGCTCGTCTACGCGGCGGGCTTCGGCCGGTGCGCGCTCTCCGCGGAGGGGATCCGCCGGCGCGAGCGCGAGGGTGGGCCCGTCGCGTCCGTCTCGCGCGGCTCGTTCGAGGTGGAGGCCAGCGTCTGCCCGGGCGACTCCGGCGGTCCCGTGCTCGACCTGAGGACCCGCGAGGTCGTCGGCGTCATCAGCCTCAGCGCGATGGACTACGACGAGGGGACGCGGGGCCGATCCGTCTTCACGCGCGTCGACGAGATGCCGAAGCTCGTCGCGTACGCCCGCCTCGTCGCCGACGGCGGAGATCCGAGCGATCTGCCGCCCCTCAGCTGCGAATAGGGCGCTCATGCGCTAGCTTGGCGCCTGATGAGCCAAGCCCAGGCGGCCGCCGATCCCGACGACGACGCGCTGCCGACGTGCAAATGTGGCACCGATAGCGAGAGCAAGTTCTGCGTGAAGGACCGGGAGTACAGCTTCCTCCGCACGCTGTACCTGCTCTGGGGCGGGACCTCGGTGCCGACGAAGGTGTCCTTCCGCTGCGTGAAGTGCGGCGAGACGTTCGAGGTGACGACGAGCCCCGCGGTGTGCCGCCGGTACATCAAGTAGGCCGATACGTCGGAAACCGGACTTCCGTTTCTCCCTCGCTACACTGGAGATCGACCCATGTGCGGCATCGTCGGCTACGTCGGCTCGAAGCAGTGCGCCCCCATCCTCGTCGAGGGGCTGCGCCGTCTCGAGTACCGTGGCTACGACTCGGCGGGGCTCGCTCTCCACACCGGGGCTGCTGGTGGGATCGAGATCGTGCGTGCAGTCGGCAAGCTCGCGAACCTCGAGGCCGCTCTCGAGAAGAGCCCGCTGGCAGGTACGACCGGCGTCGGGCATACCCGGTGGGCGACGCACGGTCGCCCGAGCGAGGCCAACGCGCACCCGCACGTGGCGGGGAAGGTCGCCGTCGTCCACAACGGGATCATCGAGAACCACGTTGCGCTGAGGCGCGCGCTCGAGGCCCGGGGCGTGCGCTTCGCGAGCGACACGGACACCGAGATCGTCGCGCACATGGTGGACGAGGCACTTCGGGCGGGGGCGCCCCGTCTCGTGGAGGCGGTCCGCGCCGCGCTCGCGCAAGTTCGCGGCGCGTACGCCATCGCCGTCCTGGCGGTAGGCGCGCCGGACGAGATCGTCGTCGCCAAGGCCGACAGCCCGCTCGTCATCGGCCTCGGTCAGGGCGAGACGCTGTGCGCCAGCGACATCCCGGCGCTCCTCGCCCACACGCGGGACGTCGTGTTCCTCCATGACGGCGAGGTGGCGACCCTCACGCGCTCGGGCGCCGAGATCACGACGCTCGACGGGCAGCCCGTCGCCCGCGCCCCGAAGACCATCGACTGGTCCCCGACCCAGGCCGAGAAGGGCGGGTACAAGCACTTCATGCTCAAGGAGATCCACGAGCAGCCGCGCGCCGTGGAAGACACGCTGCGCGGTCGAGTCGATCTGGCCGAAGGCGACGTGATCGGCGAGGAGATCGGCATCCCCGCGGAGCTCGCGAGGTCGATCCGGCGCGTGTACTTCGTCGCATGCGGGACGAGCGCGCACGCCGCGATGGCAGGGCGCTACTGGGTGGAGCAGCTCGCGCGTCTCCCTGCCGTGGTCGAGATCGGCAGCGAGGTCCGTTATCGCGAGCCGGTGTTCGGGCCCGACGATCTGGTGGTCGCCGTGAGCCAGAGCGGCGAGACCCTCGACACGATCGCGGCCGTGAAGACCGCCAAGGCGCAGGGCGCGCACATCCTCGCCGTCGCCAACGTCATGGACAGCGCCATCCCCCGCCTCAGCGAGGCGGCGCTCTACACGCACGCCGGCCCGGAGATCGGCGTCGCGTCGACCAAGTGCTTCACGACGCAGCTCGTGGCGATGCTCCTGCTGTCCGTGTATCTCGGGCGCCGGCGCGGGACGCTCGCGCAGGACGAGGCGCGTCGCATCCTCGACGCGCTGGCCAAGGTGCCGCACCAGATGCGCGACGTCCTGGCGAAGGCGGACGAGCTCAAAGTGCTCGCGAAGAAGTACATGCGCACGCGGCACATGCTGTTCCTCGGGCGCGGCACGGGCTTTCCGGTCGCCCTCGAGGGGGCGCTCAAGCTCAAGGAGATCTCGTACATTCACGCCGAGGGCTACGCGGCGGGCGAGATGAAGCACGGCCCCATCGCCCTCATCGACGAAGAGATGCCGGTCGTCGTCGTTTGTCCCAGGGACGCGCACTACGAGAAGACGTTCTCCAACATGCAGGAGGTGCAGGCGCGCGCGGGGCAGCTCATCGCGGTGTGCACCGAAGGCGACAGGGACGTGCGTGCGTTGCTCGCGCCGGAAGCTGCTCCGCGGACCGCCAAGCGCGCGCGGATGCCGCCTCCTCCCGAGCCCGACATCATCGAGATCCCCGCTGCTGCGCCCGAGGTGCTGCCGCTGCTGTCCGTGATCCCACTGCAGCTCCTCGCGTACTACATGGCCGACCTCAAGGGGACCGACGTGGACCAGCCCCGCAACCTCGCCAAGACGGTGACCGTGGAGTGAGGGTTTCGACTACGCTGCGCCGCGATGGCCTCCGTCATCCTCGGCGAGTGGACCCACCGGCGCGGCGATGCCGGCGGTGCCCGTGCGATTCCAGCCGAGATCGACAAGCCTCGCCCGGAGATCGCCTGGTCGTGGCGTCCGGAGCACGGCGGGCCCGTCGACCAGGTGCGCGTGGTGGGTCAGAACGTCGTCGTAGCGACGATGATGCCGCGCGACACGGGGGCGCCGGGCTGGGAGCACGCCGTCGTGTACGCCATCGACGCGCGCACGGGCGTCGAGGTCGCGCGTCGGGTCCTGCCGGATCCGGTGCCGGTGGCGGCGATGGTCGTCGAGGCCGGAGTCCTCCACGTCGTCGCGACACGCCGTGGCGAGCCAGTCTTCTGGTACGCGCTCTCGCCCACCGACCTCGTGCCCCGACACCGGCGCATCGTGGCGCTCACGTCCGGTCACGACGACGTGCTCGAGGCGTGGGCTTCGCCGGACGGAGGGCTCTGGCTCGAGCTGGAAGGCACGACCGGCTCGGACCAGCATCATGCGCTCGGCTACGCGTTCGCGGACGCGTCTGGTGAGAGCCCCGCGACCTGCCGGCACGAGGACGCCGTGACCGAAGGCGCCGCGCTCGCTCGCGACGCCTGCGCCGGAGGCCGCGAGCTCTTCGCTCCGGTCGACGGTCGATGGGCGGACGACGCGCCAGTGCCGCCTGCGCTCTCGCGGTTGAGCCCCGCGGCAGACGAGGAAGAGGCGTGGGTCAGCGCGACCGTCGTGGGACCCCGCTCGCGGATCCACGCGCTCGGCGGCGACGGCGTCGTGTGCGCCGTGGCGACGGCGGAGGACCCGGAGCGCCCCGACCGCCTGCGGGTCGAGGCCTTCGCCGTCGACCGCGACTCGGGCGTCGTGCGATGGCGCGCCCGAGAGGATCGCGTCGAGCTCAAGTCGCAGATCGGCGACTCGGCACGCGTGGCGCGAAGGCCCAACGGCGAGCTGCTCTTCCAGAGTCTGGGAACGGACGGGACGCCCTGCTCGCCGCTCCTGTGCGCGCGGCCCGATGGCAGGCTCGACGCCATCACCCTGGGGACGCGGGGCCGCTATGTCCTCGACGCGGCGCTGGGCGACATGGTGCTCGCGCACCGTGAGAACAAGGACGGTCGCGTGGAGGTCGGCGGGTTCGCGATCGACCACGAGGGGCGGCTGCTCGGGAGGCGGGGAGCGTTGCGGTGGACGATCGACGTCGGTGACCTCGGGGCCGCGACGACGGTCTATGCCGGCGCCGGCGCGGTGGTGGTTCGCGGCGCGCGCGCCGTGTGCGCCGTGAGGCTCTGACGTGCCGTACCCGGGGGAGGTGCGACCCGAGTACGAGGCCCTCGCGCATGACTTCCGCGCACTCGCCGCCCCGTTCGACCTCACGGTGGACGAGTCGCTCGAGAAAGACCTCGTCCTCGTGGCCACGTCGTTCGAGGCGATCGATCGGTACGTCGACGCCGTGTCTGACGGGGCCGACCGCGCCCGCCTGTGTGATGCCATCCTGGGTGCGCTGCGCGAGGCGATCGCCGGGGACCTCCCACGAGGCGGGCTCGCAGCGACGCTCGCGGAGATTCGCGCGCGCCTGGTCGATCTCGGTGCGGTCGACGCGTTCGTCGCGCACCTCGCCAGATTCTTCGTTCGCTCGGAGGCGCTGCGGCGGACGGCGAGCGCGGGGGAGTTCGTTCGCTGTGTACTGGACGAAGCGCGATGCGCCGCAGAGATGACGCTCCTCGTCGTCCCCGCGGGCTCTGTGGGCAGAGGAGCGCGCTTCTCACGCTTCTTCCGTGTCCTCTCGGAGATCGCGAACCTCGTCGACAAGCTGCACGACGTCCGCGGCGACTGGTCGCGAGGGGAGATGACCGTACGCCCGGGAATTTTCCTTCACGGGCGTCTTCTGGCGGCGTTCGCATTGCGCCTCCCTTCGCTCCTCGTCCTGGCACATGGCCCCGTCCAGCTGATCGCGTGGGGCATGCGCTATGTGCTGCCCGGCAGTCGCGAATTACCATCCGCGCGTTCGCATGTCACCAGCGCGCCGATGACGAGACGATGACGTTATGGCGTGGGCGGGAGCGCCAAGATGTTAGCGTCGCGGCCGCTTCGCGCCGCTCGCTGACAATCCACACTCCCCATTCTCGCAACCGCCACGGCTCCGCCCACCCTACGGGCGCGATTGGTGAACCTCGGTTCGACGGGGATCGTCGTCGGCGTCCACGCATTGTGCGCGTTCGCGCCGTTCGTGTGCTCGTGGCGAGTCGTCGGTCTCGCGCTCGCGAGCTACCTGCTCCAGACCTTGGGAGTCACCGCGGGCTACCACCGCTACTTCTCCCACCACGCGTTCAAGACGGGGCGCGTGTTCCAGTTCGTCCTCGGCTGGCTCGGCTGCGCTGCGATGCAGAACGGTCCGCTGTGGTGGGCGAGCGGTCACCGGCGCCACCATCGCTTCTCCGATCGCGAGGGCGATCCCCATTCGCCGGTCCTTGGAGGCTTCTGGCACGGACACATCGGCTGGGTGCTCAGCGGCGAGAACGATCACCCGGACCTCGCGAACGTCAAGGAGCTGACCGTCTTCCCCGAGCTGCGGTTCCTGGATCGATTCAAGTGGGTGCCCACCATCGTGACGGGGGTCCTCTGTGGCCTGACCTTCGGCTGGCCGGGCGTCGTCTGGGGCCTCGGCGTCGCGACGACGCTCGCGTTCCACGCGCCGCTCTTCGTCAACTCGGCAGGGCACCTCTGGGGCCCGCGCCGGTTCGAGACGAAGGACTCGTCGCGCAACAACGCCTTCCTGTCCGCGATCATCCTGGGCGAGGGGTGGCACAACAATCACCACCACGATCCGTCCTCGGCACGGCACGGTTTCACCTGGTGGGAGATCGACATCACCTACTACACGATATGGTCCCTATCGAAGCTCGGCGTGGTGTGGGAGGTGCGCAAGCCTCGCCCTTGGGCCGACGACGTCATCGCCAGCAAGCCGGAGCGCAGCGTAGACACGTCCGCCTGAGTCGGCTCAGCGCTTCGGAGCTCCGGGCGGCGCGACGACGACTGCCCCCTTTTCGTCGAGCTCCGTCTTCCCGGTCCTCTTCCCGCTCTCGCCGTACTCGAACCGGATCGCGTGCACACGGCGCCTGTCGTGCGTGGGCCTGTCGCTCGCGTCGAAGAACGTCGTCTCCCGGAGGAGATTGCGCTCGTCGAACTGGTGGCGACGTCGTGCCACGCCGTCGGCGTCGGCGAGCAGCGCCCCCTCGGGACCGTACGTCGCCTCGTCGACCGCGTTGCCGCGCGCGTCGTGCAGCGTGCGCCGAATCGCCCAGCCGTCGCTCGACGTCCCGACCTGCCCCTTGGTGTCGACGCACGACTCCTCGACCTTGCGCCCGAGCGCGTCGTACTTCGTGCGATGGCCCGCGCAGCCGTCCTTGCTCGCGTGGAGGGCGCCAGAGGCGTCGACGAACAGCTCGTCGACGGGCCGGCCCGCGTCGTCGTAGCGCGTCCGTACGACGAGCTTGCCCTCGGTCGACGGTGCCGCCGCGCCCGTTCCGTCGACGTACGCCGTCTCGAGCGCGTGCCCGTAGCCGTCGCGCACGTATCGCACGGCCGCCACCCCTTCCGGCCCCCGGGCCGGTGCGCCGGCGACGTCGAAGTAGGCCGTCTCCACCAGCCGCTGGCGCGCGTCGAACCGGCGGACCACCGACGCATACGCCGTGTCCTTCAGCGGGGTCGGGCGGTGCTCGCCGTCGAAGAACGCCTCCTCCACGAGGTTCCCCATCTCGTCATACCGCAGCCGACGGATCGACCACCCGGCCTTGTCCGCGGCGGGCTTGCCGTCTGCGTCGAGCAGGGACACGAGGACCAGCTGATCGCGCTCGTCGTACTCCTTCTTCGTGGAGGCGAAGCCCTCCGGCGTCGCGAGGGGACGACCATCGACACCCCGGCTCGTCTCCTCGACCGCGTTTCCGCGCGCGTCGTATACCCAGGTCATCGACGCGCTGCCGCTCCGGGTGAGCACGGGGTGCCGGCCGGCGTCGAGGTGGTCCTGGCGGACGAGGAGGCCACGATCGTCGTAGCCGTCGCGCTCGATCGTCCAGCCTGCGGATCCGGCGGAGGGCACGCCGGACGCGTCGAAGAGCACGGTCTCGACGGGTCGCCTCTGCACGTCGTAGGTCGTCGTCTTCTTCGCGTACCCACCCTCGCGCGCGATCGGCTCGTCGCGCTTTCCGAAGTAGGACGCAGCCACGACGTCACCGTTCCGGTCGCGCACGTACCGGACCGCCGAGAACCCGTCCCTGCGGAGGACGCGCTCACCGTGACCGTCCAGGTAGGCGTCCTCGGCATGGTTGCCGAGCGTGTCGCGCGTGACTCGCTCCGTCGCGTACTCGCCCCGGTACATCGCCGGCGCCCCGGTCGCATCGAAGTACGTGCGTGTGAGGCCGCCGCCGTTGTCGTCGAAGGTCTCGCGCCGGACGGCGAACCCCTCGCTGTTGATGCAAGGGTGCCCGTCGGGCCCGAAGAAGGCCAGCTCCGCGACGTTCCGCAGCCCGGCGTAGCGGACGCGCGCGATCGACCAGCCGTGGACCGTCGGGACGGGGTGCTCCTCGGCGTCGAAGGTGGCCTCTGCCAGGGCGAGGCCGCGCGCGTCGCGCGTGATCTTCTGGATCGCGCCGCCGTCGCGCCAGAGGGCGAGCTTGCCGCTCTCGTCGTAGTGGCGCTGCTCGACGAGAAAACCGTGCTCGTCGTGGACCGCCACCTGTCTCGCGTAACCCCACTCGCCCTGCATGAGCGCGCCGGTGACGTCGAGGTGCTCGGTGAGGATCCGGTCGTCGCGGTCGTCCCAGCCGGACCGGCGCGCGGCGGCGGCATTCTTCGGGTAGACGCGGTTGCCCTGCGCGTCCAAAAACTCCTCTAACACCTCGCGCCCGCGCTCGTCGTAGGTGTAGCGGACGGCGGAGTACGACGAGGACCTGGCGGGGTGCTGCCGCCCGGCCTCGTCGAAGAGCGTCTCGGTGATGGTGCGCTTCGCCGGATCCCACTGCACGCGCTCCCGGTGGACGCCGCCGTCGAGGTTGACGATCGGCTCGTCATGGGCGCCCAGCTCGACGCTCTCGGTCTCTTCCCCTGCGTCGCTCCACACGCGGTGATGGTGGAAGACGCCCTCGACGGCGACCGGTTTGCCCTCGAGGTCGAAGTATCGGACGTCGGTGCCTCCGGGGGTCCCGTCGTCGGCCGTCTCGGTGACCGACTCGCCGCGCGACCCGGCCGCCGGCTCGCCGTCGGCGCCGAGGACCGTCTTGCGGATCGGCCTGCCGACGGTGCGCCCGAACGCGTAGGCATAGCCGTAGGCGTGCTGCTCGTCGCACGCCGGTCGCCCCGCCGCCGCGAAGTAGCGCTCGCTCGTGAAGCGCCCGCTGGCGTCGAGCTCGCGGCGGATGGTCGTGATCGACGTGTCGCGAAGGCGGCGCGGCGCGACGCCGTCGTCGTCGACGAGGTCGACACGCTTGCCCCCCTCGGACCACTTCTCCCACCGCTCGATGTTGTCGTGGCGATCGCGCACCATGACCTCGCGCACCGCGCCGCCTTCGTCCCGGACGATGTCCGTCCGCTCGGCGTCGCCCACTCGCCGGCCGGCGAAGCTCACGTCCTCGATGCGGGTGACCTTGCGGCCTACCTCGGTGACGCGATGGGTGAGACCCAGGCGTCTGGCTGCGACCTCGGCGCCGACCTCGGCGAGGCACCGAGGACCGTCCACCGTTTCCTCGACGAAGGCGCAGTACCGGACCGCCGGGCGATTCCCGGCGCGGTAGAGAGCGACACCGCCGCCGAGCACGACGACGGCCGCGACCGCGGCCGCCACGACGCGCCCCGGGATGCGCCGCGAACGCCGCGCCGAAGCCGCGGGAACCGTCGTGCTGGCGACCACCGCCGCGGCCGTCGTCATGGGGGGCGGCGCTTCGACGGTGACGGCGCGCGGGCTCACCTCGGCCTTGGCTGCCGCCGGCTGCACGGTGGTCGCTGCCGTGGCTGCGTCGCTGCCCGGGTGGACCCCCTCGGCTTCGATCGCCGCGATGAGCTCATCCATCGAGGCGAAGCGCGCCTCGCAGGTCTTCGCGAGCGCCCGGGCGATCACCTCGCCCACCTGTCGATCGAGCGTCGGGACGAGATCGCGTACCGACGGGGCGTTCGCCGTGAGCACCGCCGCGAACAGCGCCGGTGCGCTCGGGGCGTTCGCCCACGGGAGCTTGCCGGCGAGCACCTCGAACGCCATCACCCCCCACGCGAACTGATCGGCCCGTCCGTCGAGCGGCTCGCCGCGGATCTGCTCGGGGGCCATGTACTGCGGCGTGCCGATGGTGACCCCTTCCGCCGTGATCGCCGGTGTGTGCGGCGAGATGGTCGGCGCCCCCGGATCGACGGGCCCGCCGGCGAGCTCGCTGCGTCGCGCGATGCCGAAGTCGAGCACCTTCACGACCCCATCGGTCGTGATCATCACGTTGTCCGGCTTGATGTCTCGATGGACCAACCCCGCGCGATGGGCCGCGCCGAGGCCCCGCGCCACGTCGACCAGCCACTCGAGCCGCTGGGCCTCGGTCGTGCGCTCGTCGCCCATCAGCGACCGGAGCGTCCGCCCCGACACGAGCTCCATCGCGATGTACGGGCTGCCGTCGACCTCGCCGACCTCGTAGATGGCGACGACGTTGGGATGGTTGAACGCCGCCGCGGCGCGGGCTTCGCGCTCCATGCGCGCCGCGGCCTCGACCCGGGCCGTATCGCTCGCGCCCTCGGCGAGCATTACCTTGAGGGCGACGCGCCGCCCGAGCCGCGGATCGAGCGCGCGGTACACCCGCCCCATGCCGCCCTCGCCGAGCACGGCCTCGATCACGAAGCGGTCGATTCTGTCGCCGATGGCGGGCAAGTAGCGGCAATAGTACTGCTACCCTCGCCGCCACGATGCCCGAACCCATCGCGCTGCTCGCCTTCTGGAAGAACTACGACCGCAAGATGTACGTGCGAGCCGCAAAGCTCGCCGACGAGCTCGGGTACCACTCGTTCTGGGTCCCCGAGGCCTGGGGGTACGAGGTCTTCTCGCTCCTCACCGAGATGGCCGTTCACACCAAGCGCATCTTGCTCGGCACGGGCATCATCAACGTCTACAGCCGCACACCCGGCCTCATCGCGATGTCGGCGGCGACGCTCGACGAGATCAGCGAGGGGCGGTTCATCCTCGGCGTCGGCACCAGCGGCAAGAACGTCATCGAGGGCTTTCACGGGCGGCCGTTCGACAAGCCGCTCTCGCAGGTGAAGGACGTCAT
>Ga0209415_10012095_pt1 | contig 14434 bp, 11 predicted proteins | sample PeaSoiSIISIP2007_FD_187696 | JGI IMG/M metagenome (GOLD analysis project Ga0209415, IMG submission 187696) | Peat soil microbial communities from Weissenstadt, Germany - SII-SIP-2007 (SPAdes) (version 2) | ecosystem: Environmental > Terrestrial > Soil > Wetlands > Peat | place: Germany...
GCCATCAACGACGACGACTGCCTGACCCCGCTGGGCTGGTGGGGGCTGCCCGAGGCCATGCGCCGCGTCTGGGCGCCCTCCGACGGGACGGCCGGCTGATCAGTCCGGCCCGGCCAGAACTACTTGTAAATTTCGGCGCCCCCGTTGTCATAAACCAGGTTCTTAGCTGCCTGCAGAAGCGCGGCAGGATATGAATAGCTAAGAGCGCCCCCACCGTAATCTGCCACCGCCTGCCCGGTATGCACATTAGTATAACTCAGGATCACCCAGCTTGATCGGCGTATCAGAGTCGGGTAGATATCCGTAATGACCTCTCCGCCAGTTATATAAGACGGGTTCATAAAGTAGAATCGGTAAGTAAAGTTTTCGGCTTGTACGCCATTACTGAGGACTGAGGCAACGTTGGGCTGGCTAGACAGCCAGGCAAGAGCATCTTCTTCCTGAGGGTGCATATAATAAACATCATAGTAAGCGCCACTATTATTGAGGTTGAGCTGTGCGGGATAACCTCCGGTCAGCTGTGGCAGCAGCCCAGTCGTGGAGATGAATATAGCTATGCAAACTATTGCCGCCATCCTGGGCGCCAATAGCTTTCCAAACGGCCGGAAGAGAGTAACAGAGCCGACGACGAGGGCGGGGGCGATCAGGATTAGCGCTTCCTGGAAAGCTCGAAGGACGCCATAATCAATTGACAGGTCAGGAAGTACCGTAAGAAGACCGAGCACGAAAACACTTCCAACGCAAAGACAGAAGACCTCGCGGCTGATATTCCTTCTGAGTCTTCCAATTGCGATAAGCGCGACGAGGCCGATCCCGACGAAAAGCTGCTCGCCGTTTGCGGCAGCTACTCGTACGAGGCTATTTAGTTCAACCGGGGAGATGCCTATGCCTGATAGAAAGTTCCCGACTCTCGTAAGCGGGAGTGGTGGCAGGCTCGTTGTTTGTGTGGGGTATTTTGCCACCAAGGAGGTCGGAAGGAAAGCGGAAGGAGAAGCGGCTCTTTCTTCCAGGGTCTGGAGGCGATACTCGTTCAGTAGGTCCTGAGAACTCTGTTTCTTACCTCCGAAAAGACTATAGGTCACGTCATTCGATCGCGCGCCAGATGAGCTTCCCAGGATAAATCCCGATATTGATGATTCCGCATCTGCGAATGCGCTACCAGAGGTTTTGGTCGCCACGCCACCCCATGCTACAGCGATGCCGACTGCCATCAGGATGGATCCAATTCCTATTGTTCGAGCCACCGTCGCCCAAGACGGACGCGTCAGTTGATGTCGCTGCCCGTGGCGTGTCGATCGACGCCTGCGCAGGTAATTCATCGCCTGCTGGACGCACCATGCGACTACTAGAGTTATGAGAAATATATACATAGTGGAGTAGTGCGCTAGTTCTATTCCGAGGGCGGCCATGACAAAGATGAATCGACGACGGCGCGGACCCCACCAAATGTTCGTGATTGATAGGATCGCAACACAAACGAAAATGAAGGCTACCTCTTGGCGATTAAGGAAAGGCATATCGTTGATGAATGTCGGGAAGCTGATGAAGTATATCGCCGCCAAGATGGCGTAAGACCTGGGCCAGTAGCGTCTGGCGATCGCGTAGACGAGCACGGGGCATACGGCGAAAATGAGCTGAAAGAACACTTTATACACGTAAGGGCTATAGACATGAACGATCTGAGCAATTTCGGTGGGCAGGATGGTGATGCTCAGGCACGCGTTATATGCATCGTGGAAATATGAGATATCCCAGCGACCATGAGCCTCGGTGAGCTGAAATACAAAATACTCTTTCTGAATGTCATGTCCTGTCACATACCAGCCCCGAAGTGAGGTCATCAGCAGAACTCCGGCCGAAAGCAGATATAGTGTGACGCTGATTACCCCTTCTCGTACCTGCTGGCGCCAGAGCAATAGGAAGGTACACACAAGTACCGCCAAGCCCAGCGCTATCAGGGTGACCTGATTACCGGCGCCGTTGTTCAGGCGGTTGGCGCCCAAGACGGCGAGTACGACACATAGGCCGGAGGCCACGATGAGGCGGATCTCCTCGGGAGTAGTCGTTTGGGACCGACCACGCCGGGTTGCCTTAGCGGGATGCCGCCTTCGATATATATACAATGTTCCGACGATTGCGTCGCCCAGAATTACTACCGGAACCCGGTCGAGAGGGCGCTGAACTCCAAGGAGGTAAGGAAGGAAGGTGTTTATGGCAAGACCGCCGGACATAAGCAAAAACAATACTGCCGTTACGCTGTACCCGGCACGCTCGGCTACAGACGATACGGGCCACAGTGAGGTGCTATACAGAAGGTACGCGGGATAGATAAAGATGAACCAGAAGCCCAGCGCTGGCTCCAGGAAGGGCAAGCGCAGGTTGGTCACCGCCAGGACGTTGGCGCCGACAATAAGACAAGCGCTGGTCAGATCGTACCAACCGTAAGTGCGCGGTGCTGTGCCTGAACTGTCGGGATGCTGCCCGGTCTGGGGCGTCGTGACTTTGGAGCCTCTCCCTTGAGGGCTAACAGACATGCTGTCTATGAGTTTCTGTCTCCTAATATTCCTCGGATTGCGCTGGCCAAAGTATGGCCGCCGTGTACTGCTGCCCGAAGGTCAAGCCTTGCCTCCCTTACCAGATTTTCTCGCCTTAAGAGTGATCAGGAAATCTATGGTTTCTGAGTGCTCAGAGAGTGACACCTCGACGCGGCAGCGGGACGCACCGCAAGCGGGCCGGATCACGGTCGATACCGTCCAGCTCTTTCCCGCATGAACCACTCTGGCCGATTCTTCGAGGACTCGGGCATGGCTGCCACCACTGATAGTGAGTATGTATCGGTAATTTTCAGCTTGCCCTTCGTTGTTGCCAATCGTGAAAGACACGGTCAGGGGCGCGTGCGCAGTGGCGGTGGCAGGCAGAGCCCACGCCTGGTTAAAGAATAGGACTGTGTTATGGGTCGGCTGGCGGAAAAGCGAGAGAGCCCATTGGTGGCGGCCAACTGGTGATACGAGGCTGAGTCCGATAGCGACCACGGCAAGCGGTGTCAATACCGGCCACCACCGTCTCCGTCGTGATTCTCCGTGATGGTCTGTACCGGTAGGTCCACTCGGGGTAGGTCTAGATGCCATCGCGGTCATAGTTCTCTCGCCCGTTCAGGTCCTTACAGTTGGTTCCGGTGATAGTACGCACCGTAGTTACGCCAGATGCCGCCGACTCCGCCAGAGTCCGAGCGCCTGCAGGACCTCTGGCCCTGCCTTGCCCATCCGGACATTATGCCAGGTAGTTGGCAGGCGTCCTGCGCAGTGCTGCAAATCGGCGCCTGGCCCGGGCCACTCCCCGCCCCGTGAGGAGGCACGAATTCAGCCGCGTTACTTTTGGGATAGAAGAGAACCTGAGCGAAGAGGGCCGGAGTATCGACGGTCGCCGTCTCAGGCGCAGCGGATGGTACGGCGCCTGAAACCGTCGCGGGCCGCTAACGTCGCCCCTGACCTCGTGCCTAGGGGCATCTCCGCGCCACGTCTTCGACGTTATTCCTGAGTGTGACAGCGGGTAATGCTGCTGACGGCTAGGGAGCAGACGGGAGCGCAGCCTAGTCCCAGGCCGCGGGCGGCGACGGGGATGTCAGGCTGCGATGTGGCGCGGGGCGTTGCGATGCGGCCAACGGCGAGCTGGTGAGGGGTCCGGCGCCGCGGTGGGCTCCAGCGGCGCCCACCGCGGCGCGTCTGGCGTCATCATCTGCCTGAGGATGTGGTCGTAGACCTTGGTGTAGAAGTGTGCGAACAGCCGCCAGACGCGGGATGAGACCGTAGCGGTTGCGCCCGGGGACGCGCCGGAGGAGGCCGTCTCAGTCCCCAGCAGCCCGACGTTGACTGCATGCGCCTTGCCTTGCCGCTCGGGCAGGAGCATGCATCCGGTTGCAGCATAATGCAGGTGAGATCGGCTGCACGTCACGGTCGCTGGGACCAACTTGGCCCTGTTCGCAGTCAAACGCTCGGCACCGATTCATCGATTGGGGAGGCTCATAAGTGAGCAATAGCTATTCTCTCCGGAGCCAGAGTCGGCGGCTAGCGCTTGAAGCGCTAACACTCGGGTTGGCTTACGCGGCAGGCCTTTGCTTGATTAGCGTCTGCCTTTTGGCTAGTTTTCGACCGAATCAACTGGCGGCGCCATACTGGGGCGACTTCCCAGCGCTGCGGTCCGATACGGCAGGTATTGTTGCATTCCTCGCGGTCGCCGCGCTTTTGTCTACTAGCAAATTCCTGCGACTGCGCAGGGAATCATCCGGAGTAGCCGCAATATATTCGTCGTCAGGCAAGGGTCTGATAAGCTCCGCGGCGCTAGCACTCGCTGAGACTGCTGTAATACTGGGCACAGTCGTGACCATTTATCTATCGGTAAACGATGTTACTCACCCAGTTACCATGAGTATGGCTTCGACCCACCTTACTCCATGGCCGACGGAGGGGACGTTGCGGGTGCTGGGGCTCTTTATTTGCGTGGTCTCAGTCAGCGTGACCCGCTTCCTCCGAGTTAAGCGCAAACTCGCACAAGGGAATCGGTTCAATGCACGTGCCACGTCATCCACAGGCGGGACCGGGGGACGTCACTCATTTGGCACTGATACCCCAAGATCAGCATCCGGCGGGAGCTAGGAATAGTTACCGTGCATTGTCAATTAGGACTCCAGCAGTCACTGGTCAGATGTTAGGGCTTCCGTGTCAGTTTGGCTTCGTTGTGGCTCGCTTCGCTTAAATCACAGGAAGGCCACTGCTCCGGGCCCGCACATATGCGTTATAAGATTCCCAGCCGGATGAAGGAACGGGATCGCTCCGCTCCGCTCCGCGAACAGGTAGCTATTAAGCCAACCGCCGGACCGAGAAGAGTAGCGCTCCGTCGGCCGCGATAATGCGGCAATCATATTGGCTTGGAATTAGTGCGCGGATCACTTTCCACATTGGTAGGGCGAGTGGTGCTATGTCCTCGATTACGAGCCATCCGCCGATCTTCAATCGTTCGAGACCGAATAGCAGGGTGGCAAGGTTGGCATCGGGAGTATGGAGACCATCGTCGATTATCAGATCGAGGCTGTCGCCCACTGCATCGGCGATCGTATCGAATGATCTGAAGTCGGTCTGGTCGACGACGAACGTGCTGATCCGCTCTTCGCTGAAGAGGATCCGTCGATCAATGTCCGCACCGTAGATTTGCGCGTTGGGCAGGAACTCCCGAAATGCTCGCAACGACGCCCCGGGCTTTCCGCTTACTCCCATATTTGAAACCACATCAAGATTGTTCGTGCCTATTCCAATCTCCAGCACTGCCGAGACCGCATCCTGCTGCGCTAGAATCGGCCCGTACAGCAAGTGGTAGTTGTGCGTCATGGCCTTGTCGCTTCCGTGATAATCGAAGAGGTCCTTCAAGCGTTCGGCCGCTGCCTTTTTGTCATCGCTGTCAACGAAACTTTCGATTGGAACTGGATCTTCGATCTTCCTGCCTGCGCGTGACAATAGATCGAGCATAAGCGGGAAAGTCTGGTTTGCAGCTTGGATCGTCAGCACCGCCCGATTCCTGGTCGAGCCAGCCGAGAACGGCGCGAACATCGGAAAGCTTCGTGTGATTCTCGCACTACTAGACAGTATTAGAACCTTTGATGCTAGTCGATAGAAGTTTGGAGATGCTACCAACCTGGATCGTACCCGTGTGACGATCATCGAATTCATTGTGATAGGCCCCCCGGTGCGCGGGATTCACACACAGAACTGAGAGATAGGAACTATACGCTAACCGCGGTATCCATTCAGGGGGATTTCGTGATCTGCTGTCAGGCTGCGGCGTGGTCATGGTTTCCGTAGCCTACCTGCCCGCCACCATCCCGATGCCGCGTAGATTCGCGTGTTCCGTCCCAGCCGGGAGTAGCCCGAGGCTGGCGAGGTCATCCGTTTGGAACCAGTAGAACCAGTCGGCGGGGCTTGTCCTGATCGCGGCATCCATCGCCGCCACGCAGCGCCCGAACGCCGTCGCCGTCTCGCCTTGCACCGGCACCGGCGGCGAGATTTCAAGCACCTGATGGCGGTAGTCAGCCAAACGGTGCACGAAGACTGGGAGAAGCGGGGCGCCGGTCAGCCGGGCGAGGGTCACGACCCCCGGCAGGAGCCTGGCCTGCCGACCGAGGAAGGGCATCTCGACAGTGCGGACCCGTTCAGCGTCCAGTGGCGCGGCATCGCTACAGATCGTCACCACTTCATTGGCGCGCAGCACGACCGCGGCCTGCGCCGCGGCCTGAACCCGGCCCGGCAAGGTCTCGATCAGCGGCCGCTGCCGGTGGCGCAGCACGCGCCTGGTGTAGACAAGGTCCCAGAACCGTCGCTCGGCGGACGACAAACCGGGCTCGTAATTGTGCCGCAAGCGTCCAATGCTGGTGAGCGGGTATCCGCTGGTATGGAGCAGGGAGAAGACGCTGGGGTGGGAGCCTAGGTGGGCGGTGCAGAGTATGGCCCCCCTGCCGCCGGCCAGCGCAGCGTCCAGATGCTCGCGGCCGCGGATCTCGACCAGTCTCCCCAGGGACCGGGCACGGCCCCTGAGCCGCATCACGTCGATGACATCGCAGGAGAGGAACCGGAAGACGTCCCGGGCTAGGCGCTCAGCCTCTTCCGGGCCGAGCTCGTCACCGAGCACGAGCCGTAGGTTGCGTGTCACCTCGGTGTGCTTGTCGGCCTGGGATCGGAAGAGCCAGTCGCCGCGCCAGCATGCGATGCGATAGCCGAGGGAGGCCGGCAGGCAGGCCAAGGTCGGTGCGGTTGCGGCCCAGTAGGTCGCGGCTTCTATGCTGCGTAGCAACTTTCCCGCGCGGCTGTCACCCATGCGCGGCCCCTTGCTTTCCGGGTCCATGGGCGCGGAGGTAGGCGCAGATATTGTTCACGTTGGCGAAATTCTCCGGGAGCAGATCCGCGTCGTCCATCGTGATCCCGAACTGGTCTTCCAGGAAGACAAGCAGCTCGAGGACGCTCAGCGAATCGAGGATGCCGTTCTCCAGGAGTGATGTCTCGTTCGCCAGCGGCAGCAGCGCTGGGTCCTGAACGAGTTCCCGACTGATGTAGTCGTTGATGACCGTCTCCACTCGGCACCTTCCTTCCGTATGTCCGCTAGCGCTTGGACCGTCGGCTGTCTCCGCCCGGCTCCGGCTCGTGCTGCTCCCGGGCAAGGCCGAATCGGTCGAGGTTCTCGCCAGCGACTCACTGATGGCCGGATGCCGGTACCACATGGCTTCCACCTCCTCCAACTCCACCCGGTAACGTTACCCGGAAGCTCGGGCGTCGAGCCCTGGCCGTTCGCCGGTGACGTGCTTGCCCATCCCTTGACAGACCGGCTATGAGGGCGCCGAAGAGGCTACCGACCGGCCACGAAGCGCTCAGCGCGGCTAGGCCATGAGGCGCGAGCACCCAGGCCAAGCCACAGATTGCACCTGCATATACGGCGCTGCTCAAGACAATTGCCCGGAGCCTGCCCGCGAGCCGCAGCACCGCCAAACACCAGTTGTTCGCGGCAATCGGAATGGCGCCTACGGCGAGCACTATGAGGCTGAGCGTGCCATGCTGGCTGTACTTAACACCGAATACGAGCAGCACCCAGTGCGCAGCCGCAATCAGCACCAGGCAGGGCGGCAGGCATAGCAGCATCAATATTCGTCGGCTCCGCTTTCGGAGTTTCCGCCAATTTACATCTGCCTGAGAGCCTTCGGCCAGGAAGTTTTGCTCTACCGCGAACGCAGCCGAGTACAGAAGTGTAGCTATCTGGAAAGAGATGAAATAGTAGGCTGTCGCAGAAGCGCCGAGACGGTCTAGGACGATAAGCGGAACAATGAGACCGGGAAGCAGGTTCAGGCCATTGGCTGCATAATTAGCAAACGAGAATCGGAGTACGGGCCTGATTGCCTGGAGAGATCTCCTTATCGTCGGCCGCCAGCGCAATATGGTGGCCATCAAGGCAAGGCTGAGGAGACCTGCGGCAGCGATACCGCCAGTAGATGCGCAAAACAGGCCGTAAGCGCTTGTCCCTATGAGCATCAGGACAAGGAGCAGCTTCGTGGCCCCGCCTACCACTCCGTCGATAAGTGCGTTAAATCCCGCTTTACGCGATGTAATAAAGACGGAATCGGTCAGAAGGTTGACGACTGTGACGACCGCCGAGAACACAAAACCGACAGTCAGGATTGGGCTGTGCAGGATAAAAGCTAGTCGAGGCGCAAGGATCGGAGTTGTTACTACGTAGAGCAATCCCACCACCGCGGCACAAACGGCTGAAGTAAGGAGGCCGACAGTCAATAGGGCATTGCGGTCGTTGGCGGTAGGCAAGTATCGGACAAAAGTGCTGTTAAGCCCGAGGAGCGCAATAAATGAAATAACTGTCACGGCAGAGATCAACGAGCTCGCTATACCCACATCTGTGGTCGTGAATAGTCGTGCCGCGATGATCCAGAACGCAAATCCGAAGGCAGCCTGGAGGCCCGAACTCAAGATCAAATATAGTGAGTTGCGGACCAAGTGATCCGAGCGGAGTGCGGCTCGCAGCATTCCCAGCGGTCCTTTACGAACTGCTATCTCTCGCTCTGGAGGCGCGGCGCTCCGCGGTGGGCTAAAGGTGCTTACTAGATTATCCGGAATCTCTCGTACGGCGGGGATCATAGCCGTTGGCGCTGCGGCAATCGCCAGCGCGATCAACGCAGCGATCCCTGCTTCCTGGCGATCCCGCATGCGAGGATCAGATAGCGCGGGGCACGCTTTTTCGTCCGCAGGATAACAGGTGCAGGTCTTCTGCTTATCCCAGGTACAGATTCCCCGCCTAGCCGACGCTTGGCGACGGTGGCCACTGCCGTGGGGCGCGCGAGCTGCTGTGGGCACCGCACCGTCAGCGGGACCTGCGTGCCGACCGTCCCACCTGGCCGGGTGGTCGGTTGGCCTAACGGAACGCGACATCATGCCATCGTTTGAGCGAGGCATCGATGACGTCTCTGCGCCCTCGGGCATCCGCCGCTCGAGGCGAGCCACTCGCTCGCTTCGGTCAAGCGATGTCATCGGCGCTTACCCTCCGCCCTGTCAGTTCCGTCGATGTGCAGCAAAAATACGACCGTAGAGCTCCGTCCACTCGGTGACCAGGAATTCCCAACGCCGACTTCTGGCTCGGTTAACTCCGTCATCTGACATCGCATCAAGAACCGAGTCGTTTGCGAGCAGTTCCCTCAGGGCGGCGACCCACGCCGCCGGTTCATCCGGCCGGACGAGGCGACCTGCCAGGCCTGCCTCGCGAAGTTCGGGGATGTCGGACGCGACCACGGGAAGGCCTGCGGCTCCGGCCTGAAGAAGGACGAGCGGCATGCCCTCGTGGGTCGAGGACAGCACGAGCAGTGAGGCGTTCAGCATCGCCTCACGAACCTCGGCTGGCTTCCGCCGGCCGACGAAATTCACGTTGTAGAGCCCAAGTTTGCTGACCAGGCGTTCAAGCGCCGGCTGGTCTTCGCCATCGCCGATCACGGTAAGCCTGGCGTCCGGGAGTTCGACCATGGCTCGGATGACGACATCAAGGTTCTTTTGGGCCGTCAGCCGGCCAACGAAGAGGATCTCCCCGGGCTTGGCGGCACGCTGGGACGACACGAACCAGTCCTCGTCCACGCCATTAGCAATCACGATCGCCTTATCGGGTACTACGCGAAAAGTCCGAATTACATGTCGACGCATATCCTCCGTCAGGCAAACCACGGCAGCGGACCGGCGCAGGACGACGCCGAGCACGACCCGCTGATAGATGGGAAGAAGACGACCCAAGCGACCGGACGGTCGGACCATCAGGTGGACGTGCGACAAGTACGGGCGTCGCAAAAGGCCGCATACGAGCCCGACAATCTCAGGGACGAACGCCTGTCCCAGGTGGAGGTGAAAGAGCGCTCCACGAGCCCGGCGCAGCAGCGCAATAGGCAATCCTGGCATCACAGGCGTATGCGCTACCTCACGAGCCCACAAGCGTTTGACGGCTATGGCATCTGCATGAGAAATTCGGCTTGGCAGCCGGGATGAAACAACGGTGACATCGGTCCCTGCGCGGGCAAGCGCCTGCGATAGCTGTTCTACCACGAATTCCTGTCCGCCGAGATGGGGCGGATAGTAGGCGCTGACCTGTACGATCCGGCGAGGACGCGCCTCACAGATGGCCCGGTAGTCCTCAACCGTAGCCGCCGCCACGTTGTCGGTGCTAAGGCGCTCAGCCATCTCGCGGTAGGCGGTGCGCAGGCTCGTCCTGATGTCTGGCGATGCCAACAGCACATCGAGCTCGCGGGCGAGCTCGGTGCTGGACCCAGGAGGCACCACGATCCCCACATCCGCTAGTGTCTCCGAAAGACCCCCGATGTCACTGGCAATCACCGGCGTCTGGGCGGCAACGGCAATGTTGAGCACACCGCTCTGGTCGACTACAAGATATGGAAGGACGACGACTTCTGCCAGGGTGAACAAAGAGTGTAGGTCAGCGTCTTCGACATAGCCGATGAACGTCACCGTCTCCTCGAGCCCGTAGTCGTGAACTCGGAGTTTGAGTTCCTCCAGGTATCTGCGGTTGCGGACCTGGAAGAATCGGAAAATGCCGCGCCGTTCCGGCGGCTCACCAGCGATGATGACCCTTGGCAGTGGCCGGCCAGAACTGGCTAGCATGCGCACCGCGTCAATCAGGACCTCGATACCCTTACTCTTGTAAATGTAGCCGAAACACAGAACCACGGGCGAGGTTCCGAGGCGCCAGCGACTACGCAACTCCTCATGATTTAGGCCGCGGTTCGCGAACTCAAATGTCCCATGGTCAATCCGGCGCACCCTTTCGTGGGGGACGCGGTACTGAGTGATAAGGCACTCCTCAGCCAGGTGGCTATGCACGTATATGCGGTGGAAGAGCCGGCTGAAGACGTAGTAAAACACCACGCTAAACCAACCGTATAGCGTCCGGTCAGCGTAAGCTTCGTGATACGTTGCGACGAGCCGGGGCCCGCCCGCCAGTCGGATGGCAGCCAAGATGAAGAAAAGCGGCCCAATAAGCAAGAGGTATATCGAAAGGTCGAATTGGACGTGGATCACATCGTACCGGCCGGCTGAGAGCTCCTTTCGAAGCCGCCACCACGAACCGGGGTTCATCGAGAGAATGGCCTGCTGGCCCTCTTCGGCAACGCCGTCACGGGCTAGGCTGTACACATCGATCTCGGTATCGCTATTAGGGCGGCGGAGGGCGGCGACCAGCTTTGCGGCATAGTCGCCGATTCCACACCGCGAGGGGGGGTAAACGGTGACGAAAGCTGCTCTCATGACCGATCGCTCCCAGCGGCGACGGCGCTGAGGGCCCGCTGAAAATGAGCAATGCCGTGCTGGACCCCAGCCACTATTTCCGCGTCCACGGCCGCCGCGCCGGCGCGAAGCCGGGCACGCAACCCAGGGTCGGTGAAGTAGCGGCGCAGGCAGCCCTCCAGTTCATCCTCGACTCCCGGATCAAAGAGCAAACCCGTCCGGCCGTCCTCGATGAGGGTCGATGATGCCGCGTAGCAGCTAACAAGCACCGGTAGGCCATAGAACAGCGCTTCATTCACGACCAGTCCCCAGGGCTCAACAAAACTCGGGACAACGAGTAGGTCAGCCTCGAGAAGTAGCGTGACCTTTTCTTGACCATCCACGTATCCCGCGAATATCACGTCGGTACGGCCTGCGGCGAGCGTCAGCAACTCCTCGAGTTCAGGACCAGCCCCAGCGATTACCAGCTCTTCATTCCCTGAAGCGGTCCGGACGAAGGCGCGAATGAGCGAGCCAACATTCTTGTTGGCACGAAGATATCCCAGAAACAGGATCCGCAACGGTCTACCTTGGTCGCCTCGGGGCGGCCCAGCGGGGAGAAGGATGCCGCGAGGAACAACCTGCGTCCCGGTAAAGATCGGGCGGCCGGTGCCTAGGTCTGCTATAAAACGGTCGCTGGCCACGCCGCTCATCGAGAGCAATGCGTCGGCACGGCGGTAGGCGTAACGCCGGATTGCCGTCAACAGCCGCAGTGCGATACAGGTCAGCGGCCATTGGAGGCCATGGCGGCGGGCACGGGTCGTTCGTAGCGCAGCTTCGGTGCGCGGCACATGCTCGACCCATAGAATTAGCCGGTAACCGAGGATTCGCCTTAGGGCCAAAATTACGAGCATGCTTGGGAGGTTTTCGTCGCTGTCCGCGTGAATCACCACGTCCGGACGGCGACGACCTAGTTCGGCGGCAAGCCCGGGATTGAGCACGAGGGGACCGATGAGCTTAGCGGGCAGCACCCTGTAGTCGAAGTCAACTCCGTCAAGCGATGCGGTCCACATCCGATCGGCTGACCGCTCGAGGCCGAATAGCACAACAACTTCGTAGTCCAGGCCTAGTCGCTCGAACAGCGGCAAGCGGTATGGCGCCACCATGTTGTGAGAGATGCAAACCCGGGCCTTAGATAGCTCACGGTTCCGTTCAGCATGGTCGTGCCGCCCCCGGGTTACCCGGCCGCGGAGCAGGTAGCTGAGCCTCCTCATCAGATTCCAGCGGTCGTCATGCCAGCTCGGTCACCTTCTGCCTGCCCGAGAGTCGACTGTCCGGTAGGGCCCACTGCCCATGGGTCACCGCGTGGTAGACGGAAGTCGCGACCTCGTCCCAGTCCCGCAGGTGGCCACTGCACTCAGCACCCGCCTGAGGATCCATCAAGGGCGCGCGGATCATAGCGACACTCAGGGCTTCGGCAAGGCTGGCAGCATCGACGTTCGCCAGAAATCCATTCTGGCCATCAGTGATCAGATGCCGAGCCGCATTGTCCGGATGATCAACGGTCACAACCGGCAGGCCACAGCTATTGGCCTCCAGCACCACTATGCCGAATCCCTCACGTATCGAGGGCAGAGCGAAGACCGTCGCAGCTTTCATTACCCCGTAGATTTCCGAGCCGGGGAAGAAGTCGTGGAATACGACATTTTCCGCCAAGCCGAGTTCTTTACTGAGACGTTCAAGCCATCGCCGCTCTGGGCCCTCGCCGATGACACGGCAGCATAGCCAGGGACGGTCCTCCCTCATCAGCGCCACGGCGCGCAACAGGATATCGACATTCTTGTGAGCGAGCAAACGGCCGGCAAAGAGAATGTCCGACCGGAGCTTCGATTTCTGCTCGGCCCGGATAGCAGCGAGGTCGACGCCCAGCTCGATCGTACGGACGGCCGCTTTCACTCCCAGCTGGTCGATCAGGCGACTCGACGTCTGGCGCGAGACTGCGACGATCTTGTCAGGCACGTGCGCTGCCAGCCGCTCGGTGAAAGTGCTTATCGGCGCTAGCCTGCCCAGGTACTTGTGCCAGTACGAGCTACCCCATACCTCGTGCCACGTGACAACCATTTGCTTACGCCGCAATACGCAGACGACGCGCGCAGCAAAAATAGGAAAGTAAGGCATGTGGTCGACATCGAGGACATCGAATCGGGCTACTACGAGCTTCAGCGTCGCCAACCCGAACATGAGGGCCTGTACTATCGACCTTCGTCCCCCATGATAGAGCGGCCGTCGTCCGCAGATCGCATGCAACTGAACGCCATCGACATTTAGGGTCTTTCCGCCGACCCACCATTTCATGGTGTATATGTGGACTTCGATTCCGCTCATCCCAAGACGGCGCGCAATCTCCCATAGACGTCGCTCTCGCCCGCCTATACTAAAGGGATAAATGGCGTCACTCACAAATCCAATACGACAGTGCTGCTTGCTTTGCTCGGCAGCGGCCGAGGTGCGTATCGTCTCGGAAGTGAGCCCAGAGTCTGATCGCCTCAGGTGCAATAGCGATAGCATGCCGACATCTCCTGGGCAGTCAGAACCGCCCCAGTGTTTACGGGTTCTGTTGCGACCAACATCCACCCCCCCTTGTATCTGGATAGTCGCGCCTTGCTCGTCGCGGCGTCGAGCGCTTGTTAGACGTTCCGGGCAAGTAGCCAGTTTACATAGATTGGATGGAATATCCGCTGAAATCATGAAGTGACAGACAAGGGGTTACGCCAGATTCGGCATAAAGTTCCAGATAGTATCCGTTCGGGACATGAATACGGCAAATTATGCTCTGCCTTAGATAAGGTCTATTATCCGGCAGAAATATCTTGTTACGGCTAGATAGTCGCAAAGAGGCATATTCTCTACCACATAGCCGCATTCATACCCGTGACGGCACGAAGCGCCGCTCTCTCAACCCCAGGGCCTGTCCCACGGGCGTGACCGGATCGCGATCGGCGGCCAGCGCGCGGAGCCGGGCCGGGCTCAGCCCGGGTGACCAGAACGACTCCAGGCACTTCGCGGCCGGCAATCCGCTGTCCGCCGTGTTCTGGTCGTCGGCGGAGGTCGTCCTGGGAAAGATCGATGACGGTGAC
>Ga0209415_10012096_pt1 | contig 14434 bp, 14 predicted proteins | sample PeaSoiSIISIP2007_FD_187696 | JGI IMG/M metagenome (GOLD analysis project Ga0209415, IMG submission 187696) | Peat soil microbial communities from Weissenstadt, Germany - SII-SIP-2007 (SPAdes) (version 2) | ecosystem: Environmental > Terrestrial > Soil > Wetlands > Peat | place: Germany...
GGATGGACTCTCGAGACTCCCAAGCTCGCCGAGATTTACGAACGCGCCAAGGTCGAAGGCTTCAATCCGTCATCGATTCCGTGGAACACGCTCGACGTTTCCGCGTTCAGCGCCGACGAGCGCATCGCGATGATGTACTGGTGGGCGCTGCTCTCGAACTTCGATTCGTCGGGACCGGCGGTGTTCGCGCGCGCGATGATTCATGCCTTCGAGATGCACGAGGAAGATCCCGTGCGCAAATGTTTCTTCTCGATCACGCGCGACGAAACCAATCACGAGGAGTGCTGCCAGCGCGCGATTCAGATGCTCGTGCCGAACGGCCCGCAGGGCTTCGCGCCGCAGACCGAACTCGAACGCGCGGCGCTCAACAACATCGATTGGCTCTACCATAACGGCGGCCGCTACTGGACCGGCTTCAACGGCGCCGTAACCAAATATCCGCTCGCGGTGCTTTTCACTTCCTTCATGATGGGCGAAGTGGCCTCGTCGACGCTATTCCATGGCATGGCGCGCGCAACCCGTCATCCGGTTTTCGAGCAGGTTTTCCGCAGCATCGGGCGCGACGAAGCGCGCCATCTCCAGATCTGCATCACGCTCCTCGAAAAGGAATGGCCCGGTTTGAGCGACGAGTACCGCGCGTTCGTGACCAAGCAGTTGCGCGCTGGCTTCGTCTTCCTCTCGATGATCTTGTGGGAGCCGCCGATGATCTTCTGGAAGTTGCCCGACTACTTCCTCACCAACCATCGCGTGCTGCTCGATATCGCCCGCCGCGCCGGCCTCGGCATTTTGACGGTGGACGAGCAGGCCGATAACTGGCGCGTCGCAATCGCCAAGGTGCGCAAGCTGCTCGAGCGCTGGCATATCGAGTTCCCGGCGATCCCGGAACTCGATATCGACGGTGTCGACGTCGGCGACATCACGGACGCTGACATTATTCCCGTGTTCTAATTTGCCGGTTTCTTAGTTGGCCCGTTTTCTGGTTTGCACTTTTTTGTCGTCAGATTTTTGAATTGCCCGCGTTTTAGCTTTGCCGGTATTCTGGGTTGTCGGCATTTATATCGCGGGCATTTCGCGTCGGACGCATTTCGCCAATGCTGCGATATTCGACCGTGATGCTCCGCGACCGATTCTGACGGAGGCGGCAAAAGATCATGAGCGTTGACCTTACGATCGAAAATGGCGTCGCCGAAATCGTACTCAATCGACCCGCCAAAATGAACGCATTCGACGATCCGATGGTCGCCGAGATGAACGCACGTCTGGTCAAGGCGGCGACCGCCGGCGTGCGCGCGCTGCTTATCCGGGGCGAGGGTCCGGCCTTTTCCGCAGGCCGTGATCTCGCCGGCGCCGAACCCGGAAAGGAAGACGCCGAGGCTATCCTCAAGGCCGTTTTCAATCCTGTCATTCAAACTATCGCAGATTTTCCGGCACCGACTTTCGCCGCGGTTCACGGTCCATGTCTCGGCGTTGGACTCGGCATCGCGCTCGCGTGCGACGTCGTTTAGGTCGCCGACGACGCCAAGGTTGGCTCGCCGTTCGCGCGCATCGGCGCAGTGCTCGACTCTGGCGCGCACGCCTTCCTGGTCGAGCGCATCGGCGCGCATCGAACCCTGGAACTGGTTTACACGACTCGATTGTTGAGCGGCACCGAAGCCGTGCAGATGGGTATCTTCAATCGCGCGATGCCGCGCGACGAGGTCCTCGTCGAACTCCGCAAGCTCGCCGCGCAGGTCGCTCAGGGACCCACCACCGCATTCATGGAATCTAAGCGACTGGTGCGGCGCATCCGCGACGATAAACTGGGATTGCCCGAAGTGCTCTCTTCCGAGGCCAAGGCGCAGGGCGTGGCCGCCCGCACGTCGGACTATCGCGAAGGCATCACTGCGTTTCAGGAAAAGCGCACGCCCAAATTCACTGGCCGCTAACGACCACTTTTCCCGGAAGGGTAAGTTTGCGCGCGTAACCCTTTTCCGATGGTGCCGAAAGATTAAGCGGCTCCTACGATCTCATGGAGTGTCGTGCGAGACGCCGCGCCGCTTCACCGAGCGTGCCCGCGCGATGCCTTCGGCTGTACTCCTCGAGGGTCAACCCCCGCGCCGCTTCGAGCGCCACCGATAGCGCGGCGACCACGAACACCTGCCCGAGCACGCTGATTCGCGGGGCGAGTCCGAGCACGCCGCCTTCGTTTTCGACCGGCGCGTGCAAGACCACGTCGGCCAAGCGGCCGAGTTCGGAAATCTCGTTGCCGGTCACCGCGATAATCTGCGCACCATGCTCCTTTATCGCGAGCACCGCGGCGCACAACTCGTCGGTGTTGCCGCTGTTGGAAATCGCGATCACGACGTCGCGCGGATCGATCTGGCCGAGACTGCCGTGCAGTGTTTCGGTCGCGTGCAGAAACGTCGCCATCGTGCCGACTGAGCAGAATACACTCGCGGCGTAGCGAGCGACGTGTTCTGGTTTGCCGACGCCCGTGACGTGGACGCGACCGCCGCGAGTCTCCGCTCTGCGAATCAGCTCGATCGCGCGTGCAATCGCGGCAAGGTCGATCGCGCTGCGCAGCGCGGCAAGCTCGGCCAGCGCGGTATCGAAAAAGCGCTCGACCTCGGCCACCGGATCGAGCGCACTCGAGCCGTTAGCCGGAGCGATTCGCGGCGGCGTCGCGCACGCCGGTAAAGCGTCGCCGTAATGTTTCAGGATTTCGTCGCGCATTTCGAACTTCGCCGGAAATGCGCCCAGCCGAGTTATACAGACTGCGCCGGCGGCATTGCCAAGCCGTCCGATCGCCTCCCACGAAAGACCCCAGCGCAGGCCCGCCAGGAGCGCGCCCATGAAGGCGTCGCCGGCGCCGGTCGCATCGATTTGGCGTTTGCGAAAAGCCGGTACGCGTAGCGCGGTATCGCGCGCCGCGATCACGCATCCGCGTTCGCCGTCGGTAATTACGACCGCGCGGCTGCCATAGCGGGAGCGTATCGCTTCGGCCATCTTGAGTGGGTCGCGCACCGCGCCGCCGGCCAGCTCGCGGGCCGCCGATTTGGCCGGCTTGATCACGGTCGCGAGCTTCAGCGCGCGTTCCAATTCGGCCCGCGTGCCAAGCGCCGGGCAAGCATCCGACGGTGGTACATCGACGTCGATCACCGTCGGTATCGAATGCGCGCGCGCAAACAGCAGCAGTGCAATCACGGTAGCGAGCGGGAGTTGGGAAATTTCGGTTGAAACCAGGTGGGCATTGCGCACGAAGGCGCTGTGGCGGCGGCGAATCTCCGCCGGCTTCAATTCCGCAGTCGCGCCACGCGCCATGTAAATCGCGCGATTACCTTGCGCATCGACGAAAATCGTCGCAAACGAACTCGCACTGCCATCGAGCGTCAAATGATGGCGGATGCCGAGCGCATTCATCCCGCCGCGCAAAATCTCGCCGTTCCGATCGTCGCCCAGCTTGCCGAAGATGCCGACGTCGAGTCCTAGTACGCGCGCCCAGCCGAGATGATTTAGCACTACGCCGCCGACCGCCGGCGGTTCCGGCGCCGCACCGTTGCGTCCCGAATCGAGGAGAATTTTTTCGTCGGCGCTGATGATTCGCGGCGTGCGGTAGAACTGATCCACCACCATGCTGCCGCATCCTACAGCGTCGAGTTTGGTCTCAGGCGTCTCAGGCATCCTCCCGTCTCAAGCTTACGCCCCTCGCAGACTTGGCGCCGTCTCAGGCTTCCTGAAGTGCCCGCGCAACAGCCGGCCGTTGCCGCTTCCAATGACTCTGCCATTCCGGTTCCAGCGTGACGCAGGCGCGGCGCCGGACCTCGTTAAACCGTCGAATGTATTCGCGCCGTTGCTCAGCATCCAACGTCGGCGTTCCCGACGCGACCGCGTCGCTCGAAATCACGCCCAGATGACGCAGCGCCGCCTTGATACACGCGATCGTCGGCCGGTAGCTTTTGCCGCCCCGCTGAAATTCCGGGGCCTCGCGAAACTCCTCCATCACGACGTGGTAGCGATCGATCATCGCGGCGTCGCCGTGCCGGCAAACCTGCCAGGCACGCTGCCATTCGCGCGGCATCACGTTCGCCGCCCCCGCGACCACGCCGTGGGGCAGGGCGTTCTGCGTCAGAAATTTATTCCACCTGCTGCGCAGCAGGCGCCCGAAACCCTCGGGCGGCATGAACAGGTCAAATATGAGGTAGGCGTTGCCCGGATAAATTGCGAATTCGCCCTTACGCTTGAAGTGCGCGGCCGCGCGCGTGTAATTGCCCAGTACCGTCTTGCCCGACGTCACTTTTACGCCGCTCACGTAGCTGAGCTGGCTCATCTGCTTGACGTCGCGCGTATGTAGATGCGGCGCTTTGCCCGCCGCCGCGATATCCTCATTGTCGTAAAGAAAGATTGGCAGCCGCTTGCCTCGGCGCTCGAATACTCCGCCGATTTCGCGCGTGACGAAATCCACTGCATCATCGACGTCGGTAATCGAGAGCGGCGCGACCACCGCGGCATCCGCCGCAATTTCGATCGCATGTTCGAGGTTTTCAATCGTTTCAGCGCGCGTATTGCCGGTGATTCCGACCCAGCCCTCGACCCGCTTGCCCGCACGCGATGCCGTCCGGCATTCCTCGACCGCGATCCGCGCGACGAGTTGCCGCCGCGCATTGTCCATCCGATTCCATTCGCCGGTGGTGCCGGCCGCAAAGATGATGTCAGCGCCCGCGCCGTCCTGGATCGCATAACGCACCAGCGCTCGCTGATCGTCTTGCAGGACCTGGCCCACGCGATCGAGCACCGTGACGATCGGCACCGAGAGGCCTGCACACGGCCGGTATCGCGCGACACGCTTAACGCGGCGTTTCGCGCCCGCCTTGAGCAAAAGCAAATTTCGCGATTTTTCGGCTTTTTCCATCTTCACCTGCGTTCGTCGATCTGCACTCACATCAACGCGAGTCCAAGGTGCGTGACGTAGCGATAGTTTCCGTTGACGTCGTAACTGTAATTGTTGATGACACCCTCGAAGCGCATCCGGTACACGCCGTCGGCCATCGCCGCCTTCGGCGGATTGCGCGCCCACAAGCCCTTCTTGCAGGCGTCGATCAGGATTCGATCGATCGTACCCGACCCCGTATGCTGCTCGACGGCGAGGTCGGTCAAATGGCCGTCGGGGGTCATCGTCGCGATCATTATCAGCGGCTTGATCTCGTCGGGTAGTTTCTGTCGTGCGAGCCGCTTCGCTTCGAGTTCCAGCGCCGCGCTCAGGGTTTGATTGAGCAGTGCGTAGCTGAATTCCGGAAACTCTCGCGCCTTCGCGTTGAGTAGCGTGCGATCGCCCGCGCCCGCTGCCTCGCCCCCATGGACCAGGTTGCCGTGCTGTTGCGAAAGGTAGAGGTGCTCGAGATTCTGATCGGCAAGACTCTGCGGGTCGTTCGAATGCGACGCACTGTCATGCAATCCCGCCGCGCCCGCAATCAGATTTTGCGCGTCGGCCGGCGGACCCGCCGACGGCTCCGCCAATTGTGTCAGGTTCGAAATCACTTGAGGTTGCGTGCTCAATGCTCTCGGCGCTTCATCATCGCTCGCAGTCGTCGCGAAGCTCGCCTTCGGGGACGGTTTCGCCGTCGTTCCACAGCCCGCTAATATCGCTATTACGGCAATTCCGGCCGCGATCGCCGCCGCATTCCCTCCGCGCATCATCACCAACAGATTTCGCTGTCCAAGCCGCTCTAGTCCGGGCTCAGTGTCGTGAAGCGCGCATACTAGTCCGTTACGGAACCATTTTACAAATCTGTGAACGATATCTTGCGGGTTTTTACAGCGAAAATTGCGTAGCGGGATCACTCGTGCACATCGCGCAGGCGATGCTTATATTGGTTTGGCGTTCAACCGGCCCAAAGCGAATTGTGCAGACGGTTACGCAATGATATTCTCTAAACCGGAGTGCTAACCAACCGAGAGAGTTCGATGAAAGCTGGAATTCATCCGAAATACCGTCACAGTGTCGTGACCTGCGCTTGTGGCAATACGTTCGAAACGCGCTCGACGGCGCCCGATATCCGCGTCGAAGTTTGCGCCAAGTGCCATCCCTTTTATACTGGCACGCAGCGCCTGGTCGATACGGCCGGTCGCGTGGAGCGTTTCAATCGCAAATACGGCGTTAAGAAGTAGCATTGAAACTCCTGCCGCGTACGGCGCCGCAAAGCGCCGGCATGCGCGGGAGCTGCGGTCCGGCGCCGGCGCAAGCCGAGCGCCGTTTCTTTTATCTCTGCAACCTCGCTGCGAACTGACCCTCAATGCTCGATAAGCTCAAGGGAATCGAGGACCGCTTCGCCGACCTCGAACGGCGCATCAGCGACCCGGCCGTAATCGCGAACAATCGCGAATATGCCGTGCTGGCGCGTGAGCGTGCGCAGCTTAGCGAGGTGATCGGTGCGATTCGCGAATATCGCAAAATCCTCGACGAAATCGCCGGCCATCGCGCGGTGCTCGAAGGCGACGACGCCGAATTGCGCGATCTGGCGAAGGCCGAGCTGCCCTCGATGCAAAAGGCGCAGGCCGCGATGGAAGAGCATCTCCGCCTGCTGCTCGCACCGCGCGACCCCAACGACGACAAGAACGTCGTCCTTGAAATTCGTGCCGGCACCGGCGGCGAGGAGGCCTCGCTCTTTGCTAATGAGCTCTATCGCATGTATGTCCGCTACGCCGAGCGCCACAACTGGAAGCTCGAGCCGCTCAGCCTCAGCGCCACTGGACTCGGCGGCATCAAGGAAGTCATCGCACTCGTCACCGGCCGCGGCGCCTACAGCCGCCTCAAGTTCGAAGGCGGCGTCCATCGCGTGCAACGCGTGCCCGCCACCGAAGGTTCCGGCCGCATCCACACCTCGGCAGTGACCGTCGCAGTGATGCCTGAGGCGGACGACGTCGAGGTCAACATCAACGAGGCCAAGGACCTTCGCATCGACGTCATGCGCGCCTCCGGCCCAGGCGGCCAGAGCGTCAACACCACGGACTCCGCCGTTCGTATCACCCACATCCCGAGCGGGATGGTCATCATCTGCCGCGACGAAAAATCGCAGCATAAGAACAAGGCTCGCGCCCTCAAGATTCTGCGCGCCCGCCTGCTCGAACTCGCGCGTGCCGAGCAGGACGCTAAGACCGCCGAGACGCGCCGCTCGATGGTCGGTACCGGCGACCGCTCCGAGCGCATCCGCACCTACAACTTCCCGCAGTCGCGGGTGACCGATCATCGCGTGAACCTCACCCTCCACCAACTCGATCAAGTGCTCGACGGCGCAATCGATCCGCTTATCGATGCGCTCAATACCAAGGAACAGGCCGCCGCCCTCGGCGCGTGAGTTCGCGCGAGCCACTCGGGGCCTTTCAATGAATTCCCCACCGGATCGCGGCGGTGTCGCTCAACTTAAAGTTCTACTCGAATATGCGACTGCGCGCCTCCGCGTAGCCGGAGTCGATTCTCCACGCCTCGACGCCGAACTTTTGTTTGCCTTCGCCGCTGGCGTCACGCGCGAGGCGCTCTTCGCGACCGCGATCGTCCTCGACGACGCCCTGCGCGACCGCTATGCGACCTTGATAGGCCTGCGCGCATCGCGGAAGCCGCTCGCCTACATTGTGGGCAGCCGCGAATTCTACTCGCTCAAATTTGAAGTATCACCTGAAGTATTGATTCCGCGCCCGGAAACCGAATTGCTCGTCGCTGCCGCGCTCGAGGTCGTCGCTTCACGCCCGGCTGCGAGTGTCCTCGATCTCGGCACCGGCTCCGGTGCGATCGCACTCGCAATCGCCGCCAACGCGCCGCATGTTCATGTGACCGCGACCGACGTTTCCGCGCTGGCGCTCGCAATCGCCGCGCGCAACGCGACCCGTCACGCCCTCGATACGCGCGTCGAATTTCGCCTGGCCGATTGCTGGGAGGTTCTCGACGACGGCGATGCCCTCGGTCACTTCGATCTTATCGTCGCCAATCCGCCCTATGTACGGAACGACGAAATCGCTTTGCTGGCGCCGGAAATCCGCGCTTTCGAGCCGCGCCTTGCGCTCGCCGGCGGTCCCGACGGCCTCGATTTTTATCGCCGGATTACCGATGGCGTTCGTCGGCATCTCGCGCCCGACGGCGCCGTGATCGTCGAAGTGGGGGAGGGGCAGGCCGGCGATGTCGCTACGTTTTTCCGCGCCAGGGGCTTTGACAATATCGCCCTGCTTAAAGACTTCGCCAATATTCAGCGCGTCATCAGAGTCCACGCGGCCTGATTCCGCGCGCGCATCGCCGGCCTTTCAATTTTGACGATCATGCGGTCGAAGGTTACAGTCGGCGGCGCTCAGACGTGCGCTCGTTGTCCCGCAACCGCATGGTAAAGCACGAGCACGATGATCGCGCCGATCACGGCCACGAAGATGCTGTATATATTAAACCCGTTGACACCCGAATGTCCCAGTGACTGGAAGATGAAGCCGCCGACGATCGCTCCGATTACTCCGAGCAGAATGTCGCGGACGAATCCTTCGCCGGTCCGGTTAACAATCTTGCTGGCGATGAATCCCGCAATCAGGCCAACAAATATCCACGCAATGAAGCCCATTAGGTCCTCCAAACTTTGATGCGGATGAGGGGTATTTGCTTCGCGGCGCGAAGCATTCTTAAAAGTCTAGTTCTTTTTCGCACGGCGATGCGACCGAAATATGCCGTTTAGAGTTCACTCGAAAGGTTAATTTTGCGCGAATAATTTTTGTCGCTCGCGTGCCTTCGACGCCGCGCTTTGCCACAATGCGGGCGAGTCCAATTCCGTTCCAATGCACGGCGGTCAGCGGTTGCTTGCTGAAGGATAGCTATGGATCGAATGATCATTCACGGCGGCGTGCCGCTGCGCGGCAGTGTTGCCTTGAGCGGCAGCAAAAACGCCGCCTTGCCGATCATGATGGCGTCGGTGCTGACTGCCGAGCCGCTCATCATTCGCAACGTTCCGCGCCTGCGCGACGTTCGCACCGCGATGGATCTCCTGATCGGACTCGGCGTCGCCGCGCGCTGGATCGGCGATCACGAACTCGAACTCGATGCCTGTAACCTGAACTCCCACGATGCGCCGTACGAACTCGTCAAAACGATGCGCGCGTCGTTCGTCGCGCTCGGCCCGCTGCTCGCACGATGCGGCCGCGCCCGGGTCTCGACTCCGGGCGGATGCGCCATCGGTGCGCGTCCGGTCAATCTCCACATCGCCGGCATCCGCGCCCTCGGCGCGCGCATCCAGTTGCGCAACGGCTACGTCGAAGCCCACGCCGCGGCACTCACCGGTGCACGCATCTGGCTGGATAATCCGAGCGTCGGCGCCACCGAGAACATCATGATGGCAGCCGTGCGCGCGCGCGGACAAACCGTAATCGAGAACGCCGCCCGCGAGCCCGAAGTGCAGGATCTGGCGCGACTGCTCCGTGCGATGGGCGCGCAAATCGAAGGCGTTGGAACCCACGTGATCGAAATCGAGGGCGTCGATCGTCTTCACGGCGCAGAGCATACCGTTATTGCCGATCGCATTGAGGCGGGCTCCCTGATGGTCGCTGCGGTCATCACCGGTGGCGACCTCGTCATCAAAGGCGCACCCGCCGATCAACTCGAAGCGGTTATCGCGAAGCTCGTTGAGGCCGGCGCTGACGTGACCTCCTCCAATGGCGATTTGCGCGTTTCGCGCAACCGTCCGCTGCGTCCGGTCGAATTGCGCACGCTGCCATATCCCGGCTTCCCGACCGACCTGCAGGCGCAAATGATGGCGCTACTGACGCAGGCCGCGGGGACTTCGGTGATCTCTGAGACCATTTTCGAGAATCGCTTCATGCACGCTCAGGAGCTGGTGCGGATGGGCGCCGATATCGTCATGAAAGGGCCCACCGCGATCGTGCGCGGTCCCGCGCATCTCAGCGGCGCACCAGTGATGGCGACCGATCTGCGCGCCTCGATGAGTCTCATCCTCGCCGGCCTTGTAGCCGACAACGAAACCGAAGTCAGCCGCGTCTATCATCTCGACCGAGGTTACGAGGCGCTCGACGCGAAACTGCGCGCCGTCGGCGCCCGCATCGAACGCGCACCGGAATAACCCCTGTTTGAATCTATGACGCTGCGCCTTCTCGACTCCTCCTCCAATGATCTTCGCCGCTTCCTCGACGGGCTCGCCCACCGCAGAGGCGAAAGCGGCGGGGCCGTCGATCGCGACGTCGTCGCGATCATCGACGCCGTTCGCCGGCGCGGCGATCGCGCGCTCGTCGATCTCACGCGCCAGTTCGACGGCGTCGCGCTGTCCGCGGCGCGGCTGCGCGTCTCCGCCGTCGAACTCGCAGCGGCGCACGACGCGATGCCGCACCTTGAGCGCCGTGCGCTCGAACTCGCCGCGCTGCGTATCACGGAGTTCCATCGCCACACGCTCGAGCAATCCTTCGACTATCGCGATCGCTACGGCATGCGCCTCGGCCAGCTGGTCCGCCCGCTCGAGCGCGTCGGCATCTACGTCCCCGGCGGGATGGGCGCGTATCCGTCCTCTGTCCTGATGAACGCGATTCCTGCGCACGTCGCCGGGGTCCGCGAAATCGTGATGGTCTCGCCGGCGTCGAAAGAGGGCGATCGTCCCGCGGTGCTTGCCGCCGCCGCGATCGCAGGGGTTGACGAGGTCTATAGGATCGGCGGTGCGCAATCGATCGCCGCACTCGCGTACGGCACCGCGACGATTCGTCCGGTGGACAAAATCGTCGGTCCCGGCAACGCGTGGGTACAGGCCGCCAAGCGAATGGTCTATGGCGTCGTTGATATCGACAAGATGGCCGGGCCGAGCGAGGTCCTCGTCATTGCCGACGCCCGCGCGCATCCGGCATGGGTGGCCGCCGATCTGATCGCGCAGGCCGAACACGGCTCCGGCGACGAATCGGCCGTGCTCATCACGCCGTCGCGTCCGCTCGCGATCGCCGTTATCGAGGCGATCGATCGCGCGCTCGCCGATCTGCCGCGCGCCGACGCGGTCGCGAAAGTTCTCGCCAAGCGCGGCGCGGCGATCCTCGTGAAGGATCTCGCGGAGGCCTTCGCCTTGGCCAATCGCATCGCTCCCGAGCATCTCGAACTCGATATCGTCAATCCCAACCGCTGGCTCAAGCACGTGAAGGCCGCTGGCGCCGTCTTCGTCGGTCCGATGAGCCCGGCGCCGCTTGGCGATTACCTCGCGGGTCCCAATCACGTCCTGCCCACCGGCGGTTCGGCCCGCTTCGCCTCTCCGCTGGGTGCCTACGACTTCCTCAAGCGAACCAGTATAATCGAGGCTTCGCGTGCGGCGCTGAAGGCGCTTGGTCCAGAGGTCGCTCGCCTGGCGCGGATGGAGGGTTTCGAAGGTCATGCGCGCGCGATGGAAGCGCGCTTGACGCCGTCGGCAGTGGCCGCGGTGAAGCGCCGCACGCCGCTCGTGAAACGAAAGTCGGTCGCGGCGAAGCAAAAGTAGATTTCGTCGTCGCCCGAGTAGGATGTAAGATTATGACCGCCCAGCGAAACGTCTGAACCCGGATGGAAGCGAAAAACAAATCACGCACCGTCGCCAATGCGCCCGATCGCGCCCGCCACGATAACGACGATAATCCGCACTCCGCTAATGGTTCCCTCGCGATGCCCACGCGCAGCGCCGAGGTCCAACGCCAGACCCGCGAGACCGCCGTCACCGTTGCCCTGCGCCTCGACGGCTCGGGCCGCGGTGAAATCAACACCGGCGTGCCGTTTCTCGATCACATGCTCGACAGCTTCGCACGCCACGGCTTCTTCGACTTGCGCATAATTGCCACCGGCGACCTCCACATCGACGACCATCACACGGTCGAGGACGTCGGCATCGTGCTCGGCCGCGCCTTTCGCCAGGCGCTCGGCGACCGCTCCGGCATCCGCCGCTTCGGCAATGCCACCGTGCCGCTCGACGAGGCGCTCTGCACCGCCGTCGTCGATATCAGCGGCAGGTCGTATCTCGCCTACAACATCGAGATTCGCGAGGAGCGCGTCGGCAACTTCCAGACCATTCTCGTCCACGATTTCATGAAGGCGATGACCGACGAGACCGGCATGAACCTCCATCTCAATCTGCACGCCGGACGCAACCCGCATCATATTGTCGAGGCCACTTTCAAAGCGCTGGCGCGCGCGATGGATCAAGCGACCGCAGTCGAACCCCGCCTGAGCGGTGTGCTCTCGACCAAAGGCACGCTTTCGTGAGCGAGTCGTCCGCGGTTCGCTTCGACCACTTCACCGTCATTCCGTCGATCGATCTCAAGGCCGGCGAAGTCGTTCGTCTCGTGCGTGGCGACATGAATCGCGCGACTGTCTATGGCGGCGACTCTGCCGCCGTCGCGCGTGAGTTCGCAGCCGCCGGCGCCGAGCTCATCCATATCGTTGACCTCGACGGTGCGATCGCCGGGGTGCCGCGTAATCTCGAGGCCGTGCGCGCCATCCGCGCCGCCGTGCGATGCCGCCTCGACGTCAGCGGCGGCCTTCGCACGCTCGATTCGCTCAGTGCCGTGATCGACGCCGGTGCCGACGTCGTTTCGATCGGCTCGGCCGCCTTTCTCAACCCTGCTCTGATCGCCGAAGCCTGCGCGCGCTATCCCGGCCGCATCTTCGGCTCGCTCGACGTCCGCGACGGCAAACTCGCCATCCGCGGCTGGGTCGAGACCAGCGAACTCTCCGTTGCCGACGCTCTCGGCCGCTTCCGCGCGGCGGGCGTAGCCGCCGTCATCGTCACCGATATCTCCCGCGACGGCACCGAATCCGGCGCCAACGTCGCAATGTTCGCCGAGGCCGCACGTCTCGCGCGCATCCCGGTCATCGCCTCGGGCGGCGTCGCCTCCCTGAACGACCTGCGCACGCTCAAGGCGCTCTTCCCCGATGGGGTCGTCGGCGCGATCACCGGCCGCGCGCTCTACGAGGGCCGTTTCTCACTAAAATCCGTTCTCTCCCTCGCACTTTAATCAGCGTCATCGACGCCGCCAACGCGTCCTTCGGCACGCAGGAGATTAATCTCCCGGCGCATTCAAGATCGAAGATTTTGCCTCCTATTCGTCCCCCCTTGTCGGTGCTACACGAGGTAGCCTCTCGTTTACTCTTAGACATCTTTATTAGCTTTAATTAGAGATTTAACTAAAAATAAAAAGGTTTTAACTAAGAATAAAATATAACTACTCACTTAACAGAGCTTTAACAAGCGTCGATCATGGAACAACCTGTTTCATGCGTGCAACTGCCGGAAGGGGCGGGGCTCTGATTCAGGAAAATAGTTTCATGCGCGAAGGCAGTCAGGATGCGCGGGCGTTCGGGCTCGCGGGAGTACGACGATGAGGTTCCGAAAGTTCCGCGATGACCAAACGGGCATGGTGCAAACGCGCGCGTTCCGTGCGGCCCAAACCTCCGCGCTAATAACGCGCGGTCTGCGCAAGGGTCAGATTGGCGTCGTGATGACGCTGGTGATCGCGACCTTGCTGGGCGTGATGGCGCTCGGCAGCGATGTCGCCGTGATGTATTACAACTGGATGCAACTGCAGAAGGCGGCCGACGCCTCCGCGCTCGCGGGCGCCACCTACTTCCTGACGCAGAACGCTACCCAGACGCTGCCGTCGCCGACGATCAATCCCGGCTGCACCTACGCGACGCAGCAGCAGAACGTCGCTTGCAGTTACGCGCTGAATAACTACGCGCAGGCTGCAGACCCCAGCCAGGGGGGTATTTACGTGCCCGCGGAGACCGTCCCCGCGAGTGCGCCCGGGGCACCCAGACCATCCAGGTCACCCTCACGCGCACCACTATCCCGGTGTTTTTCATGCGCCTGCTCGGTCGCACGACCCCCTACAGCGCGATCGCGTCCTCGATTGCGGTCGCGCCGACTGCAGTCTCCGCGATTCATAACGGGATCTTCCCGGCCGGGATGCCGCCGAATCCGCTTCTGGGTTGTCCAGCGAACACCGCCGGCGGATGCCTGAACTACGGCTCCACTTTCTCCATGACCGACAATTACGGCCCCGGCAATTGGGGCTGGTTGAACATTCCCCCCGGCTGGAGCGGTGCGCAGGGCCCGCAGACCGGCGCTGGCGCAAGTCAGCTGAACACGAACATCTCGAACGGATGCACCTGCGATATGAAGGTCGGCGATGTCGTCGCGACCAAGACTGGCGAGAATTGGGGCCCAATCTCCGCCGCGGTCAACGGCCTCATAACAGCCGGATCTCTCCCTGGTTCAATAACCGGCAAAGAATCGCAATTGGTGACTGTGCCAACCTTGCTTCGAGATGCTGTCGATCCAGACCTCGGCAAAGCCCTTGACCGTCACCTGCGAAGCCCCGTTGACGTTCCCCCAATCAACGATCCCGCGACATAGCCCAGTATTCCCGATGGCACATTCGGTGCTTTATGAGACCGCGACGGGTTTTGGCTCGCGATCGC
>Ga0209415_10012097_pt1 | contig 14433 bp, 16 predicted proteins | sample PeaSoiSIISIP2007_FD_187696 | JGI IMG/M metagenome (GOLD analysis project Ga0209415, IMG submission 187696) | Peat soil microbial communities from Weissenstadt, Germany - SII-SIP-2007 (SPAdes) (version 2) | ecosystem: Environmental > Terrestrial > Soil > Wetlands > Peat | place: Germany...
GTGCTGCACGGCGCGCTGGCTGCATTCGCGAAGCGGTCCGCGAACGATCGCTCCGGCGCGTCTCGAATTGAACACCCCGGTCTCATCATCGGTGGCACTGACCTTGGTCAAGTGCCAGCGGTTCGGAGGTCGCAGAGCGATGATCTCCACGTCCGTACTCCGGTTTCGATCCCCTCCCCTGATCGTGATGATTCGTACGATCCGATTGGGCTCACGAAGCACAATCTTCGCCTGGTAGTGATAGATCGAATCGGTGAGCCGATCATCGTCTTCGCGATAATCCGTGCACCATCGAAAAACGAACGGGAGTGGGGCTCGCACCAGCTTGCTGAAACGATAGGTGCGGAGTACCGCGTCTTCTCGCGCTCGGGCCATGGAGCGATCGGCCAGCGGACGCCTTTCTTACCAATCTGCCTTTCGACTTCCGGCTGACGCTCGTAGGAACGACAGTCACACTCAGCGTAAGTCGAGCAACCGAACCAGCACGATAGGCAGGAATGGTGGCTACATTAGACATCGAGATCGTTCTCAGGCCAGGGCCGTGAGCGGCAGGTGAGGAGCAATAGGTCAAAATATGTGCTGAGGCACTGGGGATACCATGGCCAAGCGGACTCGAGGCGCGAGAATGGTTGCGGCAAGGAAGCGTTCGTCCAAGCGTAAGGGCGGAAAGGGCCCGATCGCAAAGCGCAAGGCGGGCAAACACATCATGAAGACCTGAGACACGCGGTAGGTATTGGAAAAATCGTCTTTACTTCCCCGACGCCGTCCGATGACAGGGTCGCCCAGCTGAACAGCGAAGGCTACGGCTGCCGTCGTCGATCACCCCATAGGGGGTGGACCACCTGAACCAATCCTCTGGTCACCTCTCGCCTTGTGTTTAGTCTGAAAGATGCAAGACCAATTTCGGCCAGCGCGCTCGGCTGCGTGCGCAAGGTGCCACTAGCCTGAGCTCCCAACTGAAGCGGAGGGGTTCGATCGTTGATCCCGAGCCGATCAGGTCGTCGGAGGCGGTGCACCGCCCTTCCGATCCCGGAGCCAGAGGATGCCCGTAAGACTCACGATGACCACCACGACCACCACGGCCGCCACCTGCAGGCTCGTAAGGGGATGATTGTCCAGGTCTAGTCCTACCTCCGCTGCGACGACGGTCACAACCACCTCGGCCGGGGCGCCTTCGACGATGACCGGGCCCGTCGTCACGTTCGCCTCGTAACCCGAGGGGAGCGAGAGGCTGAACGAGTACGTCCCATTCGGTAGCTTGAAGGTAATGACGCTCGAAGAGCCGTTGTGAGCAACTCCGTCCAGGGTCGCTGCCCAGACGTCTCCCGAAGGTAGGCCGGTCTCCCTGACCGTCACCGTGTAGACCACCTGTGTCCATTCGACCGAGACCGTAGCTGGTCCCTTCTGGACGGCGACGGTTCCGGTATATTGGGTGGTCGTCCATCCCGGGACATTGTGGATGATGTAAAGGTAAACTCCGGTCGGCTCGTGCAAGGTGATCGTCTCAGTCGTCGAGGAGTACGAGACTCCTTTCACGACCAGCCACCAGTTCGTACCGGCCGGAAGTCCGGTCTCTGTAAAGAGCACGGCGTAGGAGGCTGGGGTCCAGGTGATGGGAATCCCGATCGGCGCCCCACTCACGTCGACACTGCCTACCGCCGGGGATGGGTCATACCCTACCGACGCGGCCTGATAGGGATAGGTCCCGTTCGCCTCCCAGAAGTAGATCGACCCGTCGGACGAGGAGTTGGTGGCACCGCTGAGGGTGACGGACCAAGATGCGCCGGCAGGGAGACCGCTTTCCATGAAATCGACCGGGTACTTCGTTGGTTGTGGCCCGGTCCAGAGGATCGACGTGCTGGTGGACGCACCGTCGACGGTGAACGAGCCGTTCTCGGGGGACGCGATCCATCCGGACCGGGGGCCCACCGCGAAGTCGTAGGTCCCGTTCGGCAGCTCAAGGGAAATCGTGCTATCGTTAGAGCTGGTAAGGTTGGTACCGACCGTGACTGACCAGCTCGAGTTCGCGGGCAAACCCTGCTCGACGAACGAGGCGCCATAGGTGAACGGTACGAAGCTCAGGCTCACAGTCGCATTAGCGCCATCGATGACGAGCGAACCGTTCGGTGGTTCGGCGGAATACCCCGCCGCACTCGACGTGAAAGCATACGTGCCATTTGGAACGGCGAATGAGAGTGAGTTTTCTTTCGAGATCGTGGCCGTTCCATTCAGCACCACCGACCAACTGGTGCCTGAAGGTAGGCCCTGCTCGGTGAAGGTCGCTGCATAGGAGGGGGGGCCGAAGGTCACATTCTCGGTGAGGTCGGTCCCGTTCACGGTGAACGATCCGTTCGGCGGGGTTGCTGTGAAACCCATCGCGCTGATCGAGAAGTTGTACGTCCCATTTTGAAGGCTGAGCTTGACCGATACGCCTCGGGATAGGTAGGTTCCGTGACGTCGGTGCTCCGGTCCTTGAATCGAGACCGACCAGTGCGTCCCTCTGGGAAGGCCCTGTTCATGGTAGCTCACAACGAAGTGCGCGGGATGGGGGAAGGCCGAGACGGTCGAGGGAAGCGACGCCGTTCCGGGACTCGGGAGGATCACCAGTAGTGATGCCGCCGCCAAGAGAGCCATGACGACGGACGGATAGGCTCGTCGAGCGTCGGCCACGCCGGCCGAACGATGAGCCCCCACATATCCTACGTCGTGGCGCAAACCCAAACAGGAGGTCGGATGAGTTTTCTCGGTATTGAACGAGAAACGGGAATGACAGTGCGCGGCTTTCAGCCACTCGGAAACCACGGTCTCTCCCCCCTCATTCCGGCCAGGCTGTGCCGCCGCCGAACGTGGGTCCACGTGCAGGCGCTATCCCGCGAGGATCCAGCACGGTTCATGAGCAGGTGCTAGGTCGGTCCCACCGACTTTGCGTCTCCGAAAACCAAGAGGCAACGGGGACTGCGGGGACAACAGACGTTCATGCATTATCGCACAACCCCACCACTCCGCCCTGAATCTCTCTCGGCCAGCATTCGGATCTAGCGCCCGCGCCGTGAGCGTCCGACCCCCCCGGGGTTGCGGATTGCGCGCGACGGGAACGGTCAGGCCCGAGCGAACCGGGATGTGGGTGATTTCATAAGGGTCGGGGCGGGGGCCCCGGAATCTCTTCTGCTGGGGAACTAGACGCTGAGCGTGCGACCTCTAATCCATCCTTCGAACCACGAACGACTCCGAGGATTAGGAAAATCGAACCGGAAATCAGAACGAGGGGTCCGGCTATGGTGAGATCTGTCCAGATGGAGAACGTGATGTTGACAGAAGCTGGCGCAAACGTCTGTTGTGCCCAGGCCAGGAAGATGGAGCCACCATTCGGTTGATTCAAGTAAAGACTGCCTTGCGTCCCAACCTCTACTTGCATGACGCTCGCCACTTGATCGACGTTGTCGCAGTAGCCGGAGCAGGTGGCGGCGTCGACGTCGACCAACGCGCTCGATGTCCAAGAAACGGATACCGGTACCACTCCGGTGATCGAGAATCCGGAAACGTTCTCTGATAACTGGTACCAGCCACGATCCGCGGAGAGAAATGCGACGGTTTCGGTGTGTCCCCCCTGGGGAACGATAGGAATGAACAGAAGCCCCGCGCCGACCACGAGCAAGACGATTCCGAGGGGCAACCACGGACCTCTCATGTCCTGGGCTCGGGAGAACGGGGAGCCATACCTCGAGCCATCGGCCGGAGGGGAACGGTAGGGCCAATCGAGTACTTCCCCCTAGTCCATCAGCTGCTCGGTCCTGGGACTTCGGAGGTTTCATTACCGGAGCACCAGGTCGTTCGTCACCTCGGTTGAAAGGTAAGTCGGCCCCGAGACGGATCCCCGGTTCTCCACGCACGCCTCACCGGTCTACCGGCTCCCGGCTCAACCGCTCCAACCGTTTTCTAAGGAGAGAGCTCTCGATGGCCCCTCACGAGTCTCGCAAGGCGAGGAACCGAACTTTTCATAGTCCCTCCTATGGTCTGGATTTCTCTTGGGCGCCTAGGAGGCCACCAAGCCACGGCCACACTGTCGGGGTCATTTTGATGGAGAGCGTTCGCGGTGCGCGCTCATCGTTCCTACCGAGCCCGGACACCGAGGATGCTCATCCGAGGTGAGCATATCTTATCCGTGTCGACCGGTTCAAATCGCATCGTGGGCGACGACGGCGGGGTCACGGGATCGGCGAAGGGCTCGGACCCCGTGGTCTCCGCCGTGAACCTCCGCCATTCCTACGATGGGCGGAAATTCGCGCTGGACGGGGTCAGCTTCACGGTCCGTCGGGGGGAGGTATTCGGGCTCCTCGGAAGGAATGGAGCCGGTAAATCGACGCTCATCAAGGCGATGACCACACTGATCCAACCCACCTCGGGCACGCTCCGGGTCCTCGGCATGGACCCGGCCCACGAAGGCCAGCGGATCCGTAACCGGATCGGGGTGGTCCAGCAGGCGGAGTCGTTCGACTTCACGACGGTCCAGGGGAACCTCGACGTCTATGGGATGCTGTGGGGGGTTCCGAAAGCCGAGAGGAGGCGCCGCCGCGAGCAGCTGCTGACGAGGTTCGATCTCGGCGACGTGCGCAAGCGGCGGGCCTTCGACATTTCGGGAGGTCAAAAGCGCCGAGTGCAAGTCGCTCGGGAGTTCATGCACGACATGGAGGTCCTCTTCCTCGATGAGCCGACCGTCGGTCTGGACGTGATCATGCGCCGAACGCTGCTCGACTCGATCCGCGACGAAGTTCGGCGAGGCCTCACCGTCGTCTTCACGACCCACAACCTCGAGGAGGCGGACTACCTCTGCGATCGAGTGGCCGTCATGGATGAGGGGCGCTTCATCGTGCTCGACTCGGTCGAGAACTTGAAGCGGCTCTACGGCGGCAAGAAAACCATCGACCTGACCGTTGCAGGTGAGGGCCCGAGCTCGTTCTTCTCTGCCTTGACCGAACGACTTGGTCCCCGAGCGAGCGTGTCCACCCACGGTGGGTCGGCAGTGATTCTTACCGAGGATCCGAAGGACGCTCTCTCCAAGATCGTCGAACTGACCCAGGCGATGGGAGTTCAACTTGAGTGGCTCACCGTCCGGAAGAACACGCTCGAGGACGTTTTCCTCCGTTCGGTGGGTCGCGGAGGCGAGACGCGTGCCGTTGCCTAACCTCCTCCGCCTCATCTACCGGAACATCGTGGTAAACACCGACCCGGGCAGTCTGGTCATCCTCATCGGACTTCCCGGGATGTATCTCGTGTTCTTCGGATTCGGGTTCCAATCCGTCACATCCTCGAGCGGGTCCGGGACGAGTTACCTGGCCTTCCTCGCGCCGGGCATCCTGGCATTCCAGGTCGTGATGGCCGGCACGGTGGCCGGTAGCATCCTCTGGTCCGACCGGCGTTGGGGGATGCTCTCCCAGCTCCTGGTAGGCCCGTTCACCCGTCTGCAGTACCTACTCGGCATCATGCTCACGTCGATGCTGTTCGGCCTCGGTGGGGCGGTCGTCATGCTCGGCGTGGCGTATGCCCTCCTCGGCACGGGTCCGGCGCACCTACTCGCCTTCGGGGTGATCTTCGCGTCGATCACGGTCGGATCGATATTCTTCGGCGCGTTGATGCTGCTCATCGCAGCGCTCGTGAAGTCGAACACCGCGTACAACAGCATTCAGATCCTCCTCATTTTCGTCGTGAACTTCGCTAGCACGGTGTTCTATCCGTTGAGCAACGGACTCCCCGTCGTCCTACGCGTCCTCTTCGAAGTGAACCCACTCACGTATGTGGCCGATTCGGTGCGAGGCGCATATTCCGGGGCCTTGACCGCAACCGACGTCTACCAGATGCTTTTCCTCGCAGCGGAAACGGTGGTCGTTCTCGTCCTGGCGACTCGGGCGTACATGCGCTCGAACGTGGCGTACGAGTGAGTTCGGGCGTTCGGCAGGTCGAACTCGGCCCGGATCCGGCGGGTCCTCTCCGACTTCTGGAATGGCCAATCGATCTACAAGTATCGGGTGGACCGTCCTGTGGAATTCACTTGACTGAGTCTTTATGACTCAAGCTTTCACTGAATGCTTGAGGAACCGTATGACCGCCTCCGGACCGAGTGGACCGTCCAACCCGTCGTCGCTCTCACTTTCACCGTCCGGCACTCCCGCCCGGATGGCGCATCCCCCGAATGGACCGACCGGAGCCCCGGTCGGACAGCCGTTGTATGGTTCTCTCGTGGGAGACATCATGATCCGGGACGTTGTCACGGTCGCGCCCACCGCTACACTCCGCACCGCCGCGTTGCTCCTCAGCCACAAGAGAATCTCGGGGATGCCGGTGGTGGGGGAAGATGGCAAGGTGTTGGGGGTGCTCAGCGAGAAGGACATCGTGCGTGTCCTGCAGCAGGGCGGAGGGTTGGTCTTGCCCGGAGGTTTGTTCGATCTTCTGCTGGAACCTTCGGAGGCGCGACAGAAGGACATGTTGGCGCGTTGCCACCGAGTGCTGGCCGATACGGAAGTGAAGGCCGCTATGACATCGCCCGCCCAGACTATCCTCCCCACGACCCCGACCGTCGAGGCGATCCGGAGGATGCTCAGCTCGCAGATCAACCGGCTTCCGGTAGTGGAAAACGGTCGGCTGGTGGGGATCGTCACGCGACGGGACGTTCTCTCGGCCCACCTCGAATCGAGCTAGGCGCGATCGCAGTATTGGCGAAACCGCTTGGGGCGTCTCGGGCGATCGACTCCCATCCCACTTGAATGCCCCACGATCGCAGGGGCTAGCCTTGGGATTTTTAGCAGTGGGTCACGCGTAGCGGGAGGAGCTGTCCGGGACGAGGGAACCGACCAGCATCGCGACGGCGATGACCGTTAGAATTATTCCCCCGATCTCGATGTCAAGAGCGCCGCCGCAATTGGAGAAAGTCGGGTCCATGCTCGTGCCACTGACGGTGCAGCCGATTTGGACCGATCCAGCGAACCACAGAAACAGACCCACGACGAGTATCGTCAGCCCGATGGCGAGCAGGTAAGATCTCATGGGTCGCCTGGGGCGCCGTGCGCAAGAAGCTGAACTGCCGCCGTCCCTTGAATATCGAGAATCGTCCCCACGGCCGGCACTCGACCGACAGGCGCGTGGAGGAGGGGGGTACGCCCAGCGTGATCGACAGGGGGCGGAATAGGCACTCTACATACGAAATCAATCGAATCGCCCAATCTTAACGCGTAACGGTCGACGGGAAGTGGACCTTGCCCACCTCGTGCTCGCAACGAATTGGGTGGCGACGGGACTCTGGGAATCACCCGCGTGAGTTGTATCCGCCAGGAAATGAAGGAGGGATCATCCGCTCCGCGACCGGATTGCCTTCTTCGCTTTGAGGCTGGCCCTCCTCCCCCGGTCGCAGATACGTGTTCGGCGCGGTGAACCGGACACCCCTGAACGGGGTGGAGGACCGATCGAGTCGCTAAGCTCTCCATTACGTCTTCTTGGCCCCGACGCGACGACGCGGCTTGAGGCGGTCACGAGCGCGAGTCACACTTTGATGGGTGGCCGTTCGAACCCTCTTCCCACCTTGCACTACGTCACGCCTGACCCACTTTCCCGCTCGCTGGACATCGCGTCCGGCGGTCTGGCTATTCTTCACGAGTTCCGTCCCAGCCCAGAGAATCCCTCGCTTGACATCGTGGCTGATCAGCCGGGTCTTGGTCGCGACCTTCTTCTCAATCCGTTTGCCGTACTGGTTGTTCGACATTCTCCACACTTCCACCGGGACCATACTGCCCTTACGGTTAGTCCCCTCCTAAACAGGAATTAAGGAGGAACCGTTTGCCCTTCCATTCTCCCAGAAGAGAGGAGGCGGGGTTCAGCGGTTCAAGATGAGACGTTGCAAGTGAACTTGCATCTACCCCACAAGTCGGTGGGAACCGGACCCTTCTTCATCACCGGGACACCGAGGTCAATAATCACAGCCTCCACCTCGGTCCCTCTCGAGCCTTCCAACGACGGAGCCGCCCGACTCACTCGGGCGACGATCCGGACCTTGGGCCGGGAGAGCCGCCGGGCCGTGGGCCGGAACGCCTGGGCCGTGCGAGCTATCGGTCCGGGTCGGCTGGCTCGGATTCAGTGGGCCGGGTCTCGGAGCTCGAACTGCCTCCGCAGCAGGTCGAGGATACGGGGATCGCTCCGGGCTGGCTCGAAAAGACGCGAATACATCAGCTCCATCAAGGGTAGTGCGTGGAGTTGAAATGCCAGCTCCATGGACGCGACGAAAGCGTCCATCTCACCCAGGGCAAAGTGGACGAACCCCGCAAAGAACACGGTGAGCTCCCCAGCCTGAGCGCGTCTATCGAGCTGGTCGATGGCGCGTCGGGCCCCTTCCTTGTCGCCGAGCCGGGCCGCCAGAAATCCTCGGTACATTTCCGTCCACGCACTATCCGGCCTCAGTCGTTCCAACTCGCGGACGGTCTCCTTCGCCTTGGCGTAGTCCGGCAGGGCCAGGTAGTATTCCGTGAGATGCGCCGCCGTGCGGAATGGAATCAGGGGTTTCGTCCGTTCCCAATGGGCCAGGGCGTCAGCCTCTCGTCCCGAGTACATGTACGCCCGTCCGAGGAACGCGATGACGTTGACGTCGACGGGGTCCAGCTGGTGCGCGGCCTCGAGCAATCGAACGGCCTCGTCAATCTTTCTCTCTCCCGCGGCGAGCTGGGCCAACCATCGGTGCGGATCAGAAAGACTGGGATTGAGCTCCATGGCCCGGCGAGCCTCTCTCTCGGCGCCGGGCATGTCATCCTCGCCCAGCAAGAGTCCTGCAAGGACGGAATGCGCCTCCGCGAGGGTGTCGTTCTGCTGGAGCGCCTTCGTCAGCTCCTCGAGGGACCGCCGTGTCGAATCGAGGTAAGGGATGGCACCTTCGCCCCCGAGGTATAGCGAGGCCTCCGCGATCCCCACCCTCGCCCGTGCAAACTGAGGATCACGACGGATCGCGGCCTCAAAAAAGGTGAGGGCTTGGCGGATCGTCGATTCCGAACCTCTCTCGCCCATGAGCTTCCGCCCATGGAGAAAGTTCGTGTACGCTTCCATGTCCTGAGTGTCGGGTGAGCCAGGTACGAACGAGAGCGGGGCCTCGCGGCGGCCACCCGAAACGTGGAGCGAGATGGACGAAGCGATCTGCCCCGCGATGTCGTCCTGGATCGCGAAGATGTCGTCAAACGGTCGATCGTAGCGCGACGACCAAAGATGTTCCTCGGTGCGCGCGTCGATCATCTGGACCGTGATCCGAATCCGGTTCCCGGCTTTTCGGACGCTCCCCTCCACGACCGTCCCCACCCGGAGACTCCGCCCTATCGTGCGGGCCGTCTCCTTCGAGTTCTTGTAGCGCATGCTGGTCGTCCGGGCGATCACTCGAAGCCCCGAGACGTGCGCAAGTCTTTCGATGAGCTCCTCGGTCATCCCATCGGAAAAGAAATCGTCGCCCGGGTCCGCACTGATGTTCACAAAGGGTAGGACGACGATCCGGTCGATAGGGGTGGCGTCTCCACCCGGGGTTGGACCCGCTGAAGCAGATCGCTCGGAGGAGGCCCCTCGGGGCGGCTCTTCCGATTTCCATGGGAGTACGACTTGGAACAGCTCCAGCGGTTCGGGGATGTTCTTGAGCTCGGGAGTCCCGATGGAAACCATCGTCAGCGGGATTGCGCTCCTCACCTGATCGTAGACCGGGCGGCTGAAACAGATTCCTCCGAGGTCGGAGAACGGTTCGATACGCGCAGCCACGTTGACCGCGTTTCCGTAGAGATCTCCCTCCGCGTCGACCACGTCTCCCAGGTGAATCCCGACTCGAAGCACGATTGGGGGTGATTTCCGGCTCGCATCGTTCCGTTCGTGGACGCGATTCTGGATCTCCTCGGCGCAGCGAACAGCGTTCAAGGCACTGGCAAACTCGATCAGAAACCCGTCTCCTATGGTCTTGACCTCCCGGCCGCCGAACTGCGCGAGCGCTAGCCGAATGATCCGGCGGTGCTCGTCCAACAGGGCGAGAGCCTGCGGCTCATCCTCATGGGTCAGGGCCGAGTACCCGGCGAGGTCCGTGAACATGACCGCGGCCAAGCGGCGGATCTCCTCGGCCACACGGCTCCATCCGCATCAGATGAATAAGAGTTTGTCACGAAACCTGCTGGTGTGATAACGAAGAGTCTCGCAGTTTACCCCAGCCACCTTCTCTAACCAGGATATTGCGTAAAGGAGGTTCCCATTCCGAATTCGCCGTCACGAGCTCGCGTCCTGGCCGAAGCGTGGCGTGGGATCCACCAAGGAAACCTAAACAAGGTCTGGATCGAGCTTCCAACGACCCGGCGATACCCCCAGCCCATGGGGGGTCCGAGCACACAGGTTCGAAACGGACCCGACCTCTGCGCATCTCGGACGTTCCGACCGCGGCCTCCACGAAGAGAGCCGGAACGCTATCGCCCTGGCGAGTTCTTATTCATCGGGGGACGTTCGGGCTAGATACCTGCGGCCATTTACCGGGAGGGAGCCATGCTATCGAAACCCTTCACCATCGCGCTCGAGGAACATTATTACGATCCCGAGGTCCGAGCGAAATTCGAGGGCAGCGATAGGGGCCTGCCGCCCGGCATCCGCGCGCGGTTGGACGATCTGGGCCCGTCTCGGCTCCGGGAAATGGACGAGGCCGGGATCGATGTGCAGGTTCTGTCCCACGCCTCGCCGTCGGTGCAGAAGATGGAACCCGAGACGGCCGTTACCCTCGCGCGTCGCGCCAATGACCGGCTCGCCGAAGCGGTGCGCGCTCATCCGCCGCGGTTTGCGGCCTTTGCCGCGCTCCCAACGCCCGAACCGAGCGCCGCGGCCGCGGAACTCGAGCGCACCGTCACCAAACTGGGGTTCAAAGGCGCGATGATCCACGGCCTGACCGCCGGCAACCTATTCCACGACGACAAGCGCTTCTGGCCGATCTACGAACGCGCGCAGGCTCTGGACGTGCCGATCTATCTTCACCCCTCGTTCCCGCATCCGGCGGTGGTCGAGGCCTATTACAAGGAATACGTGAGGGACTGGCCGACGTTCGCCATCGAAGGCTGGGGCTTCGCCGTCGAAGCCGCGACCCAAGGTCTCCGCATGGTGTTGAGCCGGGTCTTCGACACCTATCCCGGGCTCAAGATCATCCTCGGCCATCTCGGCGAGGGGCTGCCCTTCTCTATGTGGCGCATCAACAACTCGTTGTCGCGCTTCAACCGGAAGGCGAATTATGTCCGCGACACCTTTCGCGAACACTTCTATGTCACGACCAGCGGATTCTTCTCCGACTCGGCGCTCCAATGCTGCATCACCGAGATGGGGGTCGACCACGTCCTGTTCGCGATCGACTACCCCTTTGTCGAAAATTTGGCCGGCGCACGTTGGATCGAGTCCGTTCGTCTCGATCCCGAGGACAAGGTCAAGATTCTGAGTGGAAACGCCCAACGGCTCTTGAAGATGTAGTGAGCCCTTGGACCCATATTCCCACTCGTAACCACAGGGTCACCACCGCCGGGTGCGGGCTGGAGGGGCGACAACCCCGACGATCAGAGGTGCCGGACCGAGCCGAAGGTAGATCGCCGCTCCTTCTCTCAACAGGTCTGTTACCGCGAGGTTTCTTTGGGAAGGAGATCGAAGTCCGTAAGCGTCTGGCGTGCCGCATCCTCGATCTTGGGGACCGGTCCGAAGAGCTCGGCTTGCAGCCGCGTGTCGGCCACGTACTTTCCAGTTCGGAAGAAGTGGCTCATCGCCATCATGCCGCGGATTCCCGGGCTGAACACCGCCGCTATCCTTCCGATGAAGCCACCCATCGAACGCACCTTCATCCGGCGGCCGAGGAGGTGTCCGACCAACTCGGCGAGCTCGGGACCGGAGAGAGGACGGTCGGACCCCAAGTCGATGCGCTGACCCAGCGCGCGAGGTTCGTCCACCGCCAGGGCCAGGGCGCGTGCGACCTCGTCCGGGGCGATGTACGTCATCCGCACCCCTGCGGGGGTCATGCCCATGACGGTACCTTTCTCCAGACCCTGCTTCATCCACTTCCCGTACCGGCCCGAGGGGGCGCCGAGGAAGGCGCCCGGCCGTAGCACCACGAAGGGGACTCCCTGTTCCTCGAGGTAATCCTCGGTCACCTTCTTTGCCCAGAAGTGGGGGACTCCCGGCGCTTGGTCGCATGCGAGAATGCTCAGAAAGACGAACCTCGGCACTCCGGCTTTCTTCGCGGCATCCACAAGATTGTGGTTTCCTTCGAAGTCGGTTCGAAGTGAATCGGTCTCCCTCCGCCCCGAATACCCGATGGCCGAACTGATCACGGCGGAGACCCCGACCATGGCGGGCAACAGCGAGGGAGGGTCGAGCATGTCTCCTCGTACGATCTCGACTCGTCCCTGAGGGAGGCCGGACACGTCGCTGCCGGGGCGCACGAGGGCCCGCACCGTCTTGCCACGAGTGAGCAACGAGCGCAGTGTCCGGCCCCCTAGGTCGCCGGTGGCCCCCACGAGCAGGACGGGCCGCACCTGCACCGGCGAAGGGGAGGCCATGGCGGCAGGAGCGGCCGTCGCGTTATAGCGACTGGGACCCGGCGGGTCCCGTCCGACTCCTCGAACGTTCGACTCTAAACAAATGGCACCCGGCCTCCCCGCACAACCTCCAACGTCAGAGAAGAACGTCGCTAACAACCCGATCTTCTCGGATCCCTGGTCGTATTCGTTAGAATCCTGCGGAGCTTCTTTAATGGAGGTTCATGGCCGGGCAGAGACTCCGGACCACCGACCCTTCCAAAGCCTCGGTGCCGGTCCTCGAAGCGCTGGCCCACTCGTGGGGAAGTCGATTTGTAGGTCGACCTGCTTCTCGCTCCCAGTGATGCTTGACAAGCATGCGGCAGTAGCTCCAAAGGGGGCGTACTGCTTCGGGTGCAACCAGCCGTTCGAAGGCGGAATCCCCTCAGTGAAATTTGAGAGCGATCTTGTTCCGCCCTCCGATCGGCCGGAGCTCGCCAATCTGTACTTTCATCCCGGCCACCTGATTCGATATGCGAATCGCCGCAACTGGACGTCGCTCGCTGAGTACATCGAGCGGATGGGCGCATCGAATTTCTGACCGGCTCGGCTCCGCCATGCGCCACCGGGAGGAACGCTGGATGCGGTGGATGGATGTGATAACGAGCCCGGTTTCATCGGGGCGTTCCCCGGGAACTCACCTTCGGGCCGCCGTCAACGCCGCCCGTGCGTTTCTCGCGGTCGATGTTCGTCGCGATCCGAGGTTCGAAACTCGGTCAATTTAGGAACCGAACCTTTCCTCGAACCCATCCCGAGATTGCCGCTCGGCCAGCTCCGAGGTGTGGGATTGGGACGACTCAGCCATTCCCCCTCCGACAGTTCCCGTTCGGCAACCGGTGAGTGCACGCACCGTCGCAGCCACCCTCGGACGTCACGTTTATCAGGACCATCGGCTCGGGTTCCCCGATGCCCCGGGTGAAGGTCGAGTTCGTCTACAGCGGCCTGCGAATTCGCAACCTTCCCCGGTCCCTCCGGTTCTACCGGAAACTCGGGTTCCGGGTCCACAAGCGAGGGAGAATGGGGCACGGTGGCCAGTGGGTCCATCTCGAGTTCCCGGGTGCGGCCCAACGAATCGAGCTCAATTATTATCCTCGGGGGAACCCGTTCTATGAGCCCATTCGCAAGGGGACCGAGTTTGACCACTTTGGCTTCCGCGTTTCCGACGTAGCGGCTTGGGAGCAGGAGCTCCGCCGTCGGAAGTTCCCGATCGTGGCTCGGATTCGGGAGACGCACGAGAACCTCGTGTACACACGGGACCCGGACGGAAACTGGATCGAGTTCTTTGGTCCGGTCCCGGGTTGACCTCGGTCTCCTCCCCCAGCTAGACTGAAGCGGGACCACCAGGATGACCTACGGCCGCCTCCGGCCCCGTTTTTCATGTGGCAGCCCGCAATCCGGCGTAAGGCCCGAAAACCCTTCAGCGGTGTAATTCCTCCACGACCTGTTGGTCCGATGGTTTCGCGTTGAGACCGCGGTAGGCGGTTTAGAATCGAACAGTCCCTCACATCCCTCCCCTAGCGATGCTGGAACCGCTAACGATGGAACCGGGTCGGAGGCAAGCCGCCGATGAGGTACTACCCCGCGAGTTTGAAATGCGGCCCCACGGTAGACGAGTTCGAAGAGGGGCTTACGATTCTGGGGTTGGTGGGCTCTTCGCGCTCACCGTATGAGAAAAGACGAGCGAGGCATCGGGCCCAAATGCCGGTTCAAATGCACCGCCATCCCTATCACCTAGGGCGAGGTCCTCCCTCCAGCTCACAAGGTACAAAATGACGTTTGTGGACGATCTGACCCTGGTGCTCGACCTGCTGATCTTGGTCGCCTGTGTCGTGTTCTACACGGGGTT